>Ga0187770_10000079_pt1 | contig 41915 bp, 31 predicted proteins | sample 0116_SJ02_MP02_2_FD_133154 | JGI IMG/M metagenome (GOLD analysis project Ga0187770, IMG submission 133154) | Tropical peat soil microbial communities from peatlands in Department of Meta, Colombia - 0116_SJ02_MP02_20_MG | ecosystem: Environmental > Terrestrial > Soil > Wetlands > Peat | place...
AGCGGCCTTCGCCCGCGAGGCGGGGGTCGACGAACACGCCGTCATCAAGACGCTGGTCATGGAGGACGACGAGCGGCGGCCGTTCGTCATCCTCATGCACGGCGACCGGGAGGTCTCGACGAAAGAGATGGCCCGGTTGCTGGGCGTCAAGGCGGTCCGGCCGTGCGTGCCGGAGACGGCCCAGCGGCATTCGGGCTACATGGTCGGCGGGACCTCGCCGTTCGGCCTGCGCAAGGAAATGCCGCTCTACGCGGAGGCGACGATCCTCGACCTTCCCAAGATCTACATCAACGGCGGCAAGCGCGGCTTCATCGTCGGCCTCGAACCGGCGGACCTCGTCCGCGTCCTGAAGCCCACGTCCGTCCGCGTCGCGACCGTGTGATCGCCCGGTTCACCCCGCGGTCTTCGGCGTTTCCCAGTCGCGGATGATGCGCACGACCTCCTCGGCCGTTTCGGCCGCGCGGAGGGCCTGGAGGAGGTGCCGGCTCTGGGCGGCCCGGCTGGCCAGGCTGAGAAGTTTCACCTGGACGTCGGGCGTCCCGGCCGGGGACAGGATCAGGAAGACGAGCCCGATGGGCTTCTCCGTCGCCACATCGCTGACCCCCGCCTTGGTCAGGCCGAGGACGATACCCGATGCCGCCGTCTCCTCCATCCGGACGTGCGGGAAGGCCACGCCCTCGTTGAAGAAAGTTGAGCCCTGTTCCTCCCGCTTCAGGATGGCCTCGAAGAGGGCTTTCGAGTCCTCGACCCCGTCCTCCTTTCCGAGCTTGGAGGCCAGCGTCCGGAGCACCGTTTCCTTGTCGACCGGGACGTTCCAGATGACGACGCGATGCGGGGAGATCCAGAGGCTCAGCAACGGGCGGTCGGCAGCCGCGGGCGGCGCTTCGGCCGCGGCCGTCGGAGGCGGAGCCTCCTCCGGGATCTCAGGCTGCGGCCGCACCGACACCGGCAGCTCCTCAGACGTGTCGAGGACGCTGATCGTCAGCCCCCGGGCGTTCCTCAGGATGTTCTCGACGACGGCCTTGTTCCGGCCGCACCTCTTCCAGAAGGGCCGCGGGTGGGGCTTTCCGATGACGATGTGGCCGACCCGGTATTCTTGCGCGAACCTGAGTATCGTGTCGGCGATGTCCTCTCCCTTGTATGTGAAGACCATGCCGCCGAGCTCCTTGGCCAGGGTCAGGGTCTCCGAGAGATGGCGCTGGATCCGGGCGTCGATGACGGTGGCCGCCTCCGACGGGGTCTGGACGTAAATCGCGTACCAGTTCCGGTTGAACCGCCCGGCGAGGCGCGAGCCGTAGCGCAGGAGTCTTTCGCTGTTGGGCCCGTGCGAGCTCAGGCAGACGAGGATCTGTTCCGCCGACGGGCCGGGATCCTCCCCCTGCGCTTCGCGGCGCCTGAGGTCGATCTGGGATGCGAGTTCGCGGAGGGCGAGCTCGCGGAGCTTCTCCAGGTTCGAGGGCGTGAAAAAATTGGCCAGCGCCGTTCCGATGCGGTCGGAGGGGTAGATCTTCCCTTCCTCGAGGCGCTTCCGCAGGTCCTCGGTGGCCAGGTCGACATCGACGATCTGGTCGGCCTCGGCCAAGATGGAGTCCGGCAGCCGCTCCCGAACTTTGACGCCGACGGCGTTTTCCACGATGTTGTAGAGGCTCTCCAGGTGCTGAACGTTCAGCGTGCTGATGACATGGATTCCCGCGGCGAGGATGTCCTGGACATCCTCGTATCGCTTCGCGTTCCGGCTGCCCGGCGCGTTGGTGTGCGCGAGCTCGTCGATCAAGGCGACCTGGGGCTTGCGCGCCAGGATGGCGTCCACGTCCATTTCCTCCAGCCGGATGCCGTGATACTCCTGGGACCTCCGGGGGACGACTTCCAGCCCCTCGGCTAGGCTGGCGATATCGGCCCGCCCGTGCGTTTCGAGCAGGCCGATGACGATATCGATCCCCTCGTTCTTGAGGCGGTGCCCTTCCTGAAGCATCTGATAGGTCTTGCCGACGCCGGCGCTGTAGCCGAGATAGATCTTGAGCCGCCCCCGCCGGGACCGGCGGATCATCCGGAGGAAGGCGTCGGCCCTATCTTCCGCCATGCCGGACTCCATCGAGGGCCATGTTCAGGCGCAGGACGTTCACGCGCGGCTCGCCGAGAAGGCCCAGAGTCCGGCCTTCGGTCGCCCTTCCGATCTCGCGCCGGACCGCCGCCTCGCTTATCCCCCTGGCGCGGGCCACGCGCGGCGCCTGGAGGGCGGCGTTCTCGGGGGAGATGTCGGGATCGAGACCGCTCGCCGAGGCCGTGACGGCGTCGGCCGGGACTGCCGTTTCGTGAGACAGGCCGTTTTCCTGCCGGTACTCGGCGGCGCGCCGCCCGACGGCATCCACGAGGGCTTTCGAGAGCGGCCCGAGATTGCTGGCCCCGGAACTCATGGCGTCGTAGCCGTCACCCGCCATCGAGGGGCGGGGATGAAAATACGCGGGCCCCGAAAAACGCTGGCCGATCAGGCTCGATCCTAGGACATTCCCGCCCTGCGCGACCAGGGACCCGTTGGCCCTCGCCGGGAACAGTCCCTGGGCCAGGAGCCAGACCGCCGCCGGGTAGAGCCCGCAGACGATGACGGCCAGCGCGGCCACGGCCCGCAGCGACGTCAGGAGTTCGGCCCTCAGGCCTTTCAGGTCCATATGTCGTTCACCATCCTAGACAAGATGCAAGGCGTTGACAATGATGTCCACCAGCTTGATACCGGGAAACGGCGCGATCAATCCTCCCAGCCCGTAGATGAGGAGATTGCGGCGCAGCAGGGCGGCCGCGCCCAGGGGCCGGAAGCGGACGCCGCGCAGGGCCAGGGGGATCAGGGCGACGATGATCAGCGCGTTGAAGATGACCGCGCTCAGGATTGCGCTCATGGGAGACCGGAGGCCCATGATGTTGAGCGGCGCGATGACCGGGAAGACGCCGACCAGCATGGCCGGGATGATGGCGAAATACTTGGCGACGTCGTTGGCGATGCTGAAGGTCGTCAGGGCGCCGCGGGTGATCAGCATCTGCTTGCCGGTCTCGACGACCTCGACGAGCTTGGTCGGGTTGGAGTCGAGGTCGACCATATTCCCGGCCTCCTTAGCGGCCTGGGTCCCCGTGTTCATCGCGACGCCGACGTCCGCCTGGGCCAGGGCCGGGGCGTCGTTCGTGCCGTCGCCCGTCATGGCCACGAGATGGCCGCCGGACTGTTCCCGGCGGATGAGCGCCAGCTTGTCCTCGGGCTTGGCTTCGGCGATGAAATCATCGACGCCGGCCTCCCGGGCGATGGCCGCAGCCGTGAGCGGATTGTCGCCCGTGATCATCACCGTCTTGATGCCCATGGCCCGGAAACGGTCGAAGCGGTCCCGGAGCCCCCCTTTGACGATGTCCTTGAGCTCGATAGCCCCCAGGACCTTCTCCCCGTCGGCCACGAGCAGGGGCGTGCCGCCCGAGAATGCGATCCGGGTCACGGTGTCCTCGATCTCGACGGGGATCTTGGCCCCGATGAACGACGCGATCGCGTCCGCCGCCCCCTTCCGGATGCGATGGCCCTCGAGGTCGACGCCGCTCATCCGCGTCTGGGCCGAGAAGGCCATGAAGACCGCTCCCGGCAGATCGGAGATGGATCGGCCGCGCAGGCCGTACTTTTTGGCCAGAATGACGATGCTCCGTCCCTCGGGCGTCTCATCTGCCAGGGAGGCGAGCTGGGAGGCGTCGGCCAGCTCCTCCACCGTGACGCCGGGGCCTGGCAGGAACGCGGTCGCCTGGCGGTCGCCCAGGGTGATCGTCCCCGTCTTGTCGAGCAGGAGGACATCCACGTCGCCCGCGGCCTCGACGGCCCGGCCGCTCATGGCCAGGACGTTTTTCCGGACCATGCGGTCGATCCCGGCGATCCCGATGGCGTTCAGAAGGCCGCCAATCGTCGTCGGGATGAGGCAGACGAGCAGGGCCACGAGCTCGGTCGTCGTCAGCGCGACCCCGGAATAGCCGCCGAAGGGCTTGAGCGTAATGACGACGACCAGGAAGATGATCGTCAGGGCCGAGAGGAGGATCGTCAGGGCGATCTCGTTCGGGGTCTTCTGGCGCTTGGCCCCTTCCACGAGCCCGATCATCCGGTCCATAAAGCTCTTGCCGGGATCGGCGGTGACAAGGACCCTGATCCGGTCGGATAGGACGCGCGTCCCGCCGGTGACCGCGCTCCTGTCGCCGCCGGCCTCGCGGACGACGGGCGCGGATTCGCCCGTGATAGCGGATTCGTCCACGGTCGCCGCCCCCTCGACGACCTCTCCGTCCGCCGGGATGATCTCCCGGGCGGAGACGATGACCAGGTCGCCCTTGCGCAGCCGTTCCGCTGGGACCTGGACCGTCGCGCCGTCGGGCTGGAGGAGGTTGGCGACCGTCTGGGTGCGCGTTTTGCGGAGCGCGTCGGCCTGGGCCTTGCCGCGGCCCTCGGCCATGGCCTCGGCCAGGTTGGCGAACAGGACCGTGAACCAGAGCCAGAGGGATATCTGCAGGACGAAGCCGGCCGACTCGCTCTTCGACCGCGAAATAAGCTCCAGGGTCACGAGCAGGGCGCCCACCTCGGTGACGAAGATGACGGGGTTCTTCAGGAGGGACAGCGGGTTGAACTTCCTGACCGCGTCGGCCGCGGCGCGGCCGAGGAGGGCCCGGTCGAAGAAGGGGCGGGTCTCTGCACGCACTCTCGGTCCCCTCTAGAACAGGATCCTGGTCCCCGTCATCAGGAATTGCTCGACGATCGGCCCGAGGGCCAGGACGGGCAGGAACGTGAGCGCGCCGACGACAACGACCGTCCCGATCAGGATGACGACGAACGTCGGCCCCGATACGGGGAAGCTCGCTTCACTCGGCGGAATGAGCTTTTTCCGGGCCAGGTTTCCGGCCAGGGCCAGGACCGGCACGATCATCAGGAAACGGCCGAAGAGCATGGCCAGGCCGAGCGTGATGTTATAGAAAGGAGTGTCCCCATTGAGACCGGCGAAGGCGCTCCCGTTGTTCCCCGTTGCGGAAGAGAAGGCGTAGACGATCTCGCTCAGCCCGTGCGGCCCCGAGTTGTTCAGGCCGGCCAGCCCGGCCCGGCTGGCCGCGGCCCAGGCGGCGAAGCCCAGGATGCTCCAGATCAGGACGAGCACGGCCAGGACGGAGACCTTGACGTCGTAAGATTCGATTTTCTTGCCGACATACTCGGGCGTCCGCCCGACCATCAGGCCGGTCAGGAAGACGGCCAGGACGATGAACACGAGCATCCCGAAGAGGCCCGACCCGACGCCGCCGAAGACGACCTCGCCGAGCTCGATGTTGAACAGCGGGACGAGCCCGCCCAGGGGCGTGAAGGAGTCGTGCATGGAGTTCACGGCGCCGCACGACGCGGCCGTCGTCGTCGCCGCGAACAGGCTGGAGTCGAAGATGCCGAAACGGACCTCCTTGCCCTCCATGTTCCCCCCTCCGGGATCGACGCCCAGGGAGCGCCAGCGGGGGTTGCCGACGCTCTCCGCCCGCCAGGCGACGAGGACCGAAGCCAGGAAGAGGATGGCCATGGCGCTCCACACCGCCCAGCCGTGCCTCTGGTTCCTGACCTTCCGCCCGAGGTAATAGGTGAGGCCGCTCGGGATGAGCAGGATCGAGAGCATCTGGAGGAAGTTCGAAAGGGGGGTCGGGTTCTCGTAGGGGTGGGCGGCGTTGGCGTTAAAGAAGCCGCCGCCGTTGGTCCCCAGCATCTTGATCGCGACCTGCGAGGCCGCCGGGCCCTGGGCGATGACCTGCGCCCTCCTCGCCGCTTCCGGCGCGGGGGCGGCGGCTTCGAGCGGCGCCGCTTTCACCGCGGGCCGGAAGTTCTGGACGATCCCCTGGGACGTCAGGAAGATCGCGAAGACAACCGAGAGGGGGAGCAGCAGATAGAGGTTCACCCGGACGAGGTCCACCCAGAAGTTGCCTATGCTCTTCGCCGAATGGCGGGCGAGGCCGCGGACGAGGGCCGCCGCCGCGGCGATGCCTGCGGCCGCCGAAGCGAAATGGTGGAAAACGAGCCCGACCATCTGGGAAAAGTAGGACAGCGACGACTCCCCCGCGTAGTTCTGCCAGTTCGTGTTCGTCGCAAAGCTGGCCGCCGTGTTGAACGCGAGGTCGGGACGCACCGCTCCGAACCTCTGTGGATTTAGAGGAAGAAGGTGCTGGAGCCTGAGGACGGCATAGGTGAAGAGCAGGCCGGCCAGGCTGAACAGGAGGAGGGACCGGGCATAGCTCCGCCAGTCCTGCTCGGCCCCGGGGTCGACGCCGAGGATCCTGTAGATCAGGCACTCGACGGGCTTGAGGGTGCGGCCCAGCGGGATCTTTCCTTCGGACTCGAGGACCCGCACGAGATAGAGACCGAGGGGCTTGGTGATAAGGAACAGGACACCCATGAAGAGGGCAAGCTCGAGCCAACCGGTCCAATGCATGGGTCACCGCTTCAGAACTTCTCCGGTTTGAGGACGCTGGCCAGGAGATAGAAAATGAGCAGGAGTCCGACGACCAGACCGACGAAAGCGCTCATGGCTACAGCTTCTCGCAGGCCCGCGCGTAGAGGACGCAGAGTCCGAAGAACAGAATCGTGACGCAGATCAGGAGAAGATCGGTCATGCCGCAGCCCCGCCTTTCAGTGGAATGTCCGCTCGCCGGAGGGTGAAGCAGAAGGTCGATCCCTTCCCCTCCTCGCTCTCCACGCCGACACGGCCGCCGTGGGCCTCCACGATCTCCTTGACGATGGCCAGCCCCAGGCCGGCCCCTGTTTCGTTCCCGCCGCCAGGGACGCGGAAGAAGGGCTCGAAGATGCGGGGCAGGAAGGGGGCGGGGATTCCGGGCCCCGTGTCGGAGACGAGGAAGCGGACCGAAACCCCGGCGGCTTCGGCGCTCAGGGTGATCCGGCCGCCCGGCGGCGTATGCTTGAACGCGTTCGAAAAAAGGTTGCTGAAGACGTGGCCGATCCGGGAAGTATCCACCCAGACATCGGGCAGGCCGGGAGCTATGGCGACGTCGAGGGCCACCCCGAGGTCCTGGGCGGCCCGGCGGAAGGGCTCGGCCGCGTCGGCGACGAGCGCCTGCGGGGAAACCGGTCGGAAATCCATCGGGACCTTGCCCGATTCCAGGCGGCTGATGTCGAGGAGGCCGTTGAGGATCTCGTGCAGCCGGTCGCTGTCCTCCCGGGCGGTCACCAGGAGTTCGGCCTGCTTCTCGTTCAGCGCCCCGATTTTTTCTTCCAGGAGGAGGTGGATCGCCATGCGCACCGAGGTCAAGGGGGTGTTCAGCTGATGGGAGACGGTCCGGATGACGCCGCTCTTGATCTCGTCCTGCTGCTGGATCTGAGTGACGTCCTTGAGGACGAGGATGACACCCGTCGTCGAGCGGTCGTTGTCCAGGATCGGCGCGGCTTCTGGACGATAATATCTTTCCTCGCTCCCGACGAACTGCTGGATGGATTTCCGGCCCTCCGGGGCTGCGCTCCGGCCGTCGGCGAGGGCCTTGCGGAAAAGCCCGCCCAGCCAATCGAACGGCAGGTCGAAAACCGAGACGCCCGGCTTCAGCCCGAAAACACTCCGTGCGGACTCGGTGGCGACCTCGACCTTTCCGTCGGTATCGAGGACGGCGACGACGTCGGGAAGGCTGTCGAAAGCCTGCTGTGTCGCGCGCTGGACGCGGATGAGCCGGGCCTGGTCGGTGCGACGGAATTCCCGGAGCCCGGCGGCCATGACGTTGAAGGCTTCGGACAGCTGCCCGATCTCGTCCCGCGAGGTCACGGGGACGACGAGGTCGAGGTTTCCGCGCCGGATCTCGTCCGTATACCCGATCAGCCGATGGACGGGACGCAGGACCCATCTCCTGGAGAAGACCACGAAGCCGGCGGCGGCGGCGGTTCCGGCGAGAAGGAGGACGTACATCTGGCTTCGCGCCGCGGCGGCCCTCTCCCGGGCGCGGTCGTTGGCTTCGCTCATGTTCTCCTGGTTCATCTGGAGAATGGCGTCGGTCGTGCCCCGGATGTCGTTGAAAACAGGAAGGACGAGGCTGAAATACGCTTCGCGGCGAACTGCGGCCGTCCGCCGCGTGTCCTCGACCTCCTGGATACGGGCATTGTACTGCCGGTAGAGATCCCGGATCCTGGCCGCCTTTTCGCCTTCGCCGGGGAGGGTGATGTTGCTCAGCTCGTCCTGGAGGGCTTTTTCGAACCGGGCTTCGTTTTTCCCGATGATCTCTCGCGCCTGGCCGGTTTCTCCGATCAGGTCGAAGAGCAGGCCGCTGTCGATGCGCTCCAGTGCGTCCTTCATCTGTTCGCAGGCGATGACGCTCAGGTAGTTCTCCCTGAGGATCACGTCGATAGCGCCCCCGAGCCGGGAGAGGTTCACGATGCTCTGGATGCCGATGATGGCGATGATGACGGACAGACCGGCGAATCCGAGGGAGATCTTATGACGCAGGCCTAACATTATAGCTATCCTTCCCCCTTTTTATAGCAAGGAGCATGCCACTTTCGTCCGCTCGTATCTCATTGATAATAAAACAGCAACCTCCGGAAGCGGGCTACATTCCTGGCATTTTGCAAGCGCGGGGCCAGGGGGGGTTGAAATTTGCAATGTGAAGCCTCGGGCCCGGCTGGACGGCAACCGGGGGCTTCAGATGCCGTATTTCTTGCGGCGCCGCCAGAGGGTTGCCTGGTCGATGCCGAGAATGGACGCCGCTTCCTGGAGGGACTTGGCGTTCGCCAGGACCCGGCGGATGTGCCGCTCTTCGATCTTTTCGATCGTGACAGGGTCGCCGATCTTGATATCCTGGTCACGGGGCTGGAGGTAGGCGGGGAGGCTCTCGAGGCCGACGCGGTCGGCCCGGCACAGGATGGCGGCGCGTTCGATCGCGTTGCTCAGCTCGCGGAGGTTCCCGGGCCAGCCGTAGCTTTCGAGCGCCCGGAGCGCCTCGGGCGTGAATTCGAGAAAAGACCGGTGGTTGTTCCGGCCGTGAAACGCCAGAAGCTTGGTCGCCAGCGCCGGCAGGTCTTCCGGACGCTCGCGAAGGGGCGGGATCTCGATCGGGATGACATTGAGACGGTAATACAGGTCCTCCCGGAAGCGCCCGTTACGGACCGCTTCCTCCAGGTTCGCGTTCGTGGCCGCGATGAGACGGACGTCCGCCCGGCGGGTGAGGGAATCGCCGACGCGCTCGTACTCCCGGTCCTGGACGAAACGCAGGAGCTTCGGCTGGAGCGGGAGCGGCAGGTCGCCGATCTCGTCAAGGAGAAGTGTCCCGCCGTCGGTGGCCGCTATCCGGCCCGCGTTGTCCCGCACGGCGCCGGTGAAGGCGCCCTTCACGTGGCCGAAGAGCTCGCTTTCCAGCAGGTCGGCGGGGAACGAGGGGCAGGAGATCAGGCCGAAGGCCCGGCCCGCCCGGCCGCTCCAGGAATGGATCGCCCGGGCGATGGCCGTCTTTCCCGTGCCGCTTTCGCCGCGGAGAAGCAGCGTGGCTTCGGAGGCGGCGGCCTCGCGGGCCAGGCTCACGGCCCTCTGCATGCGGGGGTTCGAGCTCGAGAAGTCGATCTCGGGGTGCTGGCGTCCCAGGTCCTCCTGCAGGGCGGCCACCTTCTGTTCGAGGGTCCGGACCTCGAACACTTTCCGGACGGCGAGGCTGATCTGGGCCGGAGTGAATGGCTTCGGGATGTAGTCGGTGGCGCCGCGCCTCATGGCCTCGACGGCGGAGTCGATGGACGCGTAGGCCGTGACGACGATGACCTTCAGCCACGGCGCCGCGGCCAGCAGGGCCGGGATGAGTTCGAGACCGTCCTCGGCTCCCAGGCGGAGGTCGACGAAGGCCAGGTCGAACGATTTCCGGGCGGCTTCGGTCAGGCCGTCCCGGAAATTGCTGACCGCGGTGACGGAGTGACCTTCGGTCTCGAGGCAGAGCGCGAGCGTCTTGCGGATGTTGAGCTCGTCGTCGACGACCAGGATGCGGAGCGACGGGCTGCCTGCCTGAGCGTCTTTTTGTGAAGCCATCTGCCTTCCCCTCCCGTGCCTCCAGCATAGCGTACAATCGTGCAAAGTGCAATATACACCCGCTCCGGTTCGGGACGGCCCATAGTCAAGGCCTTCCGGCCTCTGAATGAGCGGAAGGGTAACACGACGCCAATCCCTGCCCACCCGCAGCGGAGGCGGGCGCTCCTGCGCCCCGCTCTTCAGGCCGCAAGCTCGCCGCGGATGACGGTCACGGCGCGGCCGGCGATCCGGACGCGGTCCCCGTCCAGGCGGACCTTGAGGATGCCGCCGCGCGAGGACGCCTGGAACGCGGTCATCGAGGCCTTGCCCAACCGCTGCGCCCAGAACGGCGCTAGGGCGCAGTGGGACGAGCCGGTCACCGGGTCTTCGGAGACGCCGACGGCGGGGGCAAAAAAGCGCGAGATGAAATCGAATTCCGGGTCGGCTGAGCGGCTCGTGACGATGATCCCGCGGACGGGAAGGGGCCGGAGCGCGGCGAAGTCCGGCTCGAGCGACCGGACGGCGGCCTCGTCCGCTGCCTCGATCAAGAGATCTTCGGCGCTCATGCCGACGAACGACGGCTTGATGCCCAGCGCGCCCACCGCCGCGTCGGTCCACTCGGGGGGCTCGGGGCGGACGGGCCGCGAGGGGAAGTTGAGCTCGATCCAATCGCCATCCAGGCGCGCCGTCAGCAGACCGCTCAGAGTCTGGAAGCGGGCCTCGTCACCCGGGCCGAGAAGGCCTTCCTCCCAGAGGATGTGGGCCGTGGCCAGCGTTGCATGCCCGCACAGCCGGACCTCGAGCTTGGGCGTGAACCAGCGCAGCCGGAAGCCGCTTTTCTCGGGGAGGGGGAAGGCCGTCTCCGCCAGGTTCATCTCGGCGGCCACATTCTGCATCCAGTCCGGGTCGGCGGGAGCCTTGAGCAGGCAGACGCCTGCCGGGTTGCCCCGGAAGGGCTTCGCGGTGAACGCGTCGACCTGGTAGATCGGAATGGACATGTTCATCTCCCTTCGCCCGTCTCATCACGGGGCAGGATTTCACAACTCCGGCCGGCCCGGAAAACGGCCGCGCGAGCTCATCTTTTCTGCGCCCCGGATATCTTTTCTCCGGGCTTCTTGAACAGAACATCGATGTCGCGTCGGCCCCGCTCGAGGTACGGCATGCCCTTGGATATCCACTCGGGCTCCGGTTTTCCGAGCAGGGAACGGTCGAAGAAACCGATGCCCTGGCACCAGGGCACGGCGTTGTCATCGTCGTCGTGGAAGGCGAGGTAGGGCGTCTTCATGCGCTCGAGCCAGAAGATGGGGCCTGAGGCCATGGAGGCCGATCATATCAAGGACGGGCCGGGGCCGTCAATCGCCGTCCCGGTCCGGGACCCATGTCACAGCCCATAACGGATAGGGCGCGGCGCTGCCCTTGACGGCGTGCCAGAGGATGCGGTTGAGCGCATCCTCGGGGCAGGCGTCGGCCGTGCGGAAATTCAGGCGGGCCGAGAGGGCCGCGTCCCGGCGCAGGACGGGGTCCTTGACCGTCTTCGCCGGCGGGTTCATCTCGCTCAGCGGGATGATGTTGAGGACGGCCTCGAAGGGCCGGAAATTCGGCGTCGCCGTGAAGCACTCGAACATGGGCGTCGCCGAGGCGTCGAACTGGTTCATCGGCGGCAGCCCCAGAATCTGTTCGATCGTCCGGACGAGGCTCGTCGTGTTGTACTGCGCGGAGACCACGGCGCCGCGCTTCGTGTAGGGGCTGACGCAGTAGGCCGTGGTCCGGTAGCCGCTGACGTGGTCGAAGCCGTTCTGTGGGTCGTCCTCGATGGCGAAGATGACCGTGTCCTTCCAGAAGCGGCTGTGGCTGAAAGCCTCGACGATCCGCCCGAAGGCCAGGTCGTTGTCGGCGACGCTCGCCGCCGGAGTGGGCATGCCCTCCTTCGTTCCGCTGGTGTGGTCGTCAGGCAGGCAGATCAGGATGAGCTGCGGCATCTGGCCTTCGCGGTCCCAGGCCGCAACCTGGTTCACGATGTACCGCGCCCGCCAGACGTCCGGGACGGCCAGGTTCCAGCCGACCGTGTCCTGGGGCGAAAAAGGCGCGATGGTCTCGATCCCCGGGATGCTCCGGATCACGACCTCGCCCCCGCCGTTGCGGAACTCGTTCCAGTAGTCCTTCCACCCCGGCTCGCCGCCGCGGGACCGGTCCTTCCAGCCGCATTCATGCATCATGAACTCGCCGAAGTTCCAGAGCGAGACGCCGTGGCGGAGGGCGTTGTCCCAGAGGAACCCGCTCGGGGCGTAGGCCAGCGCGTCGACCTCGTCGGACCCCATGCCGTCGGGGTAGCTCCGGGGCCAGCCGGCGAAGGACTTCTCCAGGTAGTCGGTTCCGAAGGCGGTGGTCGACCATTGGTGGCCGTCAGCGCTCAGGATGGCGCTGCAGGAGGTGTTGTCGAGCAGCGCGAATTCCCGGACGATCTTGTGCTGGTTGGGGGTCACATGCTCGCCGAAGAGGACCAGGCTCAGGTCGCCGTTTCCCTCGGGAATGTCCCCCAGGACCTGGTCATAGGTCCGGTTTTCCTTGATGATGTAGACGACATGCTTGAGCATGCTGGGCTCGCCAATCCTCTCGGGAACGGGCCGGGCCGGCTGGTTGGGTCGGGGTTCGGCGAGGGCCTCTGCGATCCGGTCGCGGCGGTCGTTCGCGTAGACCGCAGCCGTCATCTCCTTGAGCTGCTTCGGTTTTGGAACCGGGATGAGGGAGACGGATCCGGAGTACTGGTGAGAGTTGAAGCCCACGCCTCCCGTCATCCGGTCTCGGGCGCGCCTTGTAGGAAGGCCCTTGATATTGGCCACGCACAGCAGGTTCCGCTGCGCGTCGAAGAGGATCGCGCCGGGAAACCAGCCCGTCGGGATTAGGCCGAGGAATTGCGACCTGCGGCCCTCGGGGCTGAAACGGATGACGGCCACAGCGTTTTGCGTCCCGTTGGCGGCGTAGAGCGTCTTGCCGTCGGGAGCGAAGGCGAGCGCGTTGGGCGAGGCCCCGAAAAGGTCGGCGGGGCTCGCCTTGGCCCATATCGTCTCGGCCACGGCGTCGGTATGAGTGTCGATGACCGTGACCGTGTCGGCGGCGGCGTTCGCGCAGGCGAGGTAGCGGCCGTCCGGAGAGAGGGCCAGACCCGAAGAGTGGAGCCCGGCGGGGATCTCCCGGGTCACGGCGCCTGTCCCGATGTCGACAACGCTCACGGAGCCGTCGCACGCAATGCGGCGGACCGGGTCCACCCGGACCTCCGTGCCGCGGCCCGCCGGCCCGGTGAGGTCGCCGGGGCCCGGGCGGCGCCCGCCCCAGTTGCTCACGTAGGCCTTGCGGCCGGCGAGAACGACGTCGTAGGGCGCGGCGCCGACGTCGATCGTCCGCAGGATCCGGCCGGTGTCGGGATCGATTTCGAAGAGCCGGTTCGAGAGATTGCCGCAGACATAAAGGCGCCGCCCGTCTTCCGAGACGGCAAGGCCGGCGGGGATCTCTTCATTGCGCCGCGGGGCGGCGGCGGACGGGAGAGGGATCGAGTGCGAGGGCCAGACGTCATCGTCGGGCCCGACCGAGAAGACCTTGATGCTGCCGTTGACGTTGCTGAGATACAGGCGGCGGCCGTCCTTGGAGAAGGCGAGCCCGGTGTAGCTCAGCTGGCCCTTGGTGTCCGGCTCGAGGACGCTGGCGGACGGCGCCTGGGGCTCCGGCGTCGTCGCGTCTTCCGAAGGCAGGCTGACAGTCTGCCGGATTCTCCCGCCCCCGGCGTCGAGAATCACGACCTCGTTCGTCTTGCCCGAGACGGCGAGCAGGCGGCCGTCGGGGGAGAGGGCGAGGGCCTGGGGACGGAGGCCGGGGAGCGGCACGAGCCGGCCGGCGGGCGTCACGACCTGGTTCACGGGGACGACGGCCCGTTTCGGGCCGGTCCAGCCGACCTTCTCGTCATCTTGGCGCGCTCCCATGCCGAAGGTTCCGGCGCCGATAAGGAGACCCAGCGCGGCCGCCGCGAGAGCCGCCGCCGGGCGGCGCCGATCACCGGCCGGACGGCTGCATCCCGCTCTCTCCGACCTTGGGAAGAACGATCCTGAGGACGATTCTCGCGATGTTCTCGTAATGGACATCTCGGTAGCTCTCCATGGTGACGGTCTTGGTCCGGAGGTCGCGCCGGACCGAAATGAACGAGGTGAATCCGCTGCCGCCCGACCGGGAACCCAGATCGTCGAACCGGTTGTCCGCGAGGGATCTCCCGACGGCCGCGAACTCCGCGTCGCTGATCGTGAAATCCTTCTGCACGATCTCGCCTGCGGTGGACCTCTTGTGCAGGGTGCCGGTCCGGTCCATCCGGATCTCGATCATGACCTGCCATCGCTCCGGGCCCACCGGCCCGTACGCGTACCGCAGAAAGACATCGTGGGTCCTCCGCTCCTGCTCTTTTTCTTCAGACGTCCGGCCGAGCTCCCGCGGGTCGCTCTGGACGTCGACCCCGATGATCAGGCCGGAGCTTGAATAAAAATACCGGTAGGTCCAGCCAAACTGGCCGACTCCTTCCAGGTCGCACGCGACCGCGGCGTGACCGGCGATGACCGCCGGGCGGCCCACCTTCTTGACGCATTCCGACCACGTCGACAGGAAATCGGCCACGGAGCCGGCAGCGATCTGTTCCTGGTCCTCTGGAGTGAGGGGGGAATACTGGATCTCGACTTGGGCCACGGTCCGGTCGCCACGCACTTGCTGATACACGAGCAGGCCGATCGGGTCGTCGCTGTCCGGCTGCTTCTCCTGCGCAAGCTGCCAGTCGTCGGGAAGCGAGATCAGGGCAGGCTTGTCCAGACCGCGGTCGTTGACGACCTCGATGTTCCGGGCGACGTCCATGGCCTCGGTCTTTGTCGGATGCCAGCGGTCTCCGGGCGGAAGAAGTTCCCAGAACGACTGGGAGCAGGAATTCGAGCCGCCCGACGTGAGGGTGAACCTCCAGTCGGGGCGCCGGAGCGGGATGATGAAGGTGTCGCCGGGCTCCAGCTGGGCGGGGTCCGTTCCGTCCACGGTGAACTTGAGCGAGGAGAGGTTGAACGCGGATGTCGGGGTGACGGCCTGGAACCGGTCCTTGACGGCGTTCCCGGGGTCCACGCTCTCGACCCGGACCACGGCGTCGTAGTAGTTGGACCTTATGTCCGGGCGCAACTCGACGAGCGCGCACGCCAGAACCGGCTTGGGCTCGCTCCGACGGCAGCCGCCCGACAGGAGGACAGCCGCCGAAACGATCCCCGCCAGGCAGAGCCGCCGCCGTCCTCCGTGGAACCGCATGAACAGCCTCGTGATCCTCTCCGCACGCCTCTCTGCGTCGCCGGGCGCACGTCCCTCCACTACCACTCACTACCACAGGCGTCCGCCGTCGTCAAATGCTGGCGCTTCCGGCGCGCCCTTGAACGGGCGGCCGCTCGGTGATAAAATCTGTCTTTCGAGGAATCCCGCGGACAAAGAGGAGAGGGACATGAACGAAGTGACCTACGTATGCTCGGTCTGCCACCGGCAAGTCGCAGTGCCGAAGGGACGCCGCGTTCCTCTCTGCTGCCATAAAGAGATGGAGCCCCTTCCGTTCTGCACCTCCGTTCCCAACCCGGAGATGGTCCGTGACCACGAGGGCGACGAGCCCTGCGACGACGGGACCGCGCCCCAGAAACGCCGCTGACCGGCGGGCTCTGCCCTGCGCCGCGGCCGGATCCGTCCCTCAGCGGACCGCGCGCGGCGCCGTGCCTTCGGAACCGAAAGCCTTGAGGGTTGCGGTTTCCGCGGCCCGAAGGAGGGATTCGCAGTCTCTCCGGGCGGGCGACTCCAAGACAAGGATGAGGAGCGGCCCCGTCCTCAGGGCGCCGGCGAAGGTTCCGGGTTCGATCTCCACGACGACCTCCGGCCCGGCGGGATCTGCCCGGAGGGCGAAATAATTGCGGCTGAGCTTCAGGTAGGCGCGCCGGGCTTCGCCGGGCGCCGGGTAGCGGCAGACGAGAAGCGTCGCCTCTCCCCGCTCCCGCGGGTATTGGCCGAGCGCCGCCTCGGTCCTTTCGTTCAGGAGGAGCGCGTTTTCGTCGGCCAAATAATAGACGGGGTCGAGCGAAACCTGCCTGTGGAAATAGCGGACGGTTCTCGCGTTCAGGCCTTCCGCGGGGAGACAGGCAACGAGGGCCGGCCGGCCTTCGTCGTCCGGGATCGCGGCCGAGATCCGGGCACCAAGCCCGAGGACGGCCTGCCGGTTCTCTCCCGTCTCCTCTCCGGCGCGGACCTTGATGCAGTAGCGACCTTTCCAGAAACGCAGGATACCTCCGCCGTAGATCCCCTCCCGGCCGATCCCGGCTTCTTCTCCGTCCTTGTCGGTCGAGAAAAAGCCGAAGGCGTCCGCCGGGACCGACATGTCGTAGACCTCGGCGGTGAGGACCGCTTGGCCTGCCGGGTCCGCATAGGTGCGGACGAGCAGGCGGCGGAAGCAGAAGGCGAGGCACGCCTCGGCGCCGCCGTCCAGGTACCGGTCGAGCGTTTCCCGCGTGAACAGCCTATCGCTTCCCCTCGGTCTCAGGCCGGCGATCTCGTGCGGGAGAAGAGCGGAGAGGTCTGCGCGGCCGGCGGCGGGGCCGGGGAGCGGAGCCAGGAGTCCGAGGACGAGGAGGACGGCGGCAGAGGTTCGCATCGCGCCCCGAATGTAGCTCAAAGCCTTCGGGGGTGTCAATTTGCGTCCGGGCAGCCGGCGCCGGGAAATGGGTCCCGGATCAGATGGACTTCCCGGCGAGCGCGCGGAAGAGGAGATAGAAGGTGCCGCCGATGAAGCCTGCGCCGGGGATGGTGAAGATCCAGGCCCAGACGATCCTGAGCGTGACCCCCCAGCGGACGGCGGACAGGCGCTTGGTCGCGCCGACGCCCGAGATGGCCCCGGTGATGACATGGGTCGTGCTGACGGGGACCCCCAGGTGGGTCGCCAGGAAGATGCTCATGGCGCTGGCCGTCTCGGCGCAAAAGCCGTCGATGGGGCGGAGCTTGGTGATCTTCTGGCCCATCGTCTTGACGATACGCCAGCCTCCCGACAGCGTGCCGAGGGCGATGGAGGCGTGAGCGCAGAGGACGATCCAGAGCGAGATGTGGAACTCCTTGACCCAGCCGGCCGCGAACACGAGGCTGGCGATGATCCCCATGGTCTTCTGGGCGTCGTTGCCGCCGTGGCCGAGGCTGTAGAGGCCGGCGGAGAAAAGCTGGAGATGGCGGAAGCGGCGGTTGATCCGGGCCGGGTGGCTCTTCTGTACGGCGCGGACGGTCAGCCAGATGAACAGGACGCCGAGGACCATGCCGAGCAGCGGCGCCAGGAAGATGAAGACGACTGTCTTGACCCAGCCGCTGGCGATGATGACCGCCGGCCCGGCCTTGACGATCGCAGCGCCCGCGTAGCCGCCGATGAGGGAGTGGGACGAGCTCGTCGGCAGACCGAGGAGCCAGGTGAAGAGGTTCCAGCCGATGGCCCCGAGCAGGCCCGCGAAAACGACGTAGGGCGTCACGACGGAGATGTCGATCATCCCGGCGCCGATGGTGCGGGCCACGGCCGTCCCGAAGATGAGAAAGGCGACGAAATTGAAGAAGGCGGCCCAGACGACGGCCTGCCGCGGCGTCAGGACCTGGGTCGAGACGACGGTGGCGATCGAGTTGGCGGCGTCGTGCATGCCGTTGGTGAAGTCGAAAGCGAGGGCGACGAGGATGACGAAGAGGACGAAGATGACGCTGGCGCCGGGCATGAAAATCAGCTGGACTTGACGATGATCCCTTCGATGATGTTCGCCACGTCCTCGCAGCGGTCGGCGGCGATCTCGAGCCGGCCGTAAATCTCCTTGAGCTTGATGAGGTCCTTGAGCTGCTCGACCCGCTGGGTCTTTTCGAACAGGTCGGCGATGGCCTCCCGGCAGACGACGTCCGCCTCATACTCGAGGAGGTTGATCTGCTTGCAGAAGGCGTCGACGCGGCCGAGGGATTCGAGGTTGTCGAGCGCCGCCGAGATCTGGAAGACGGCCTGGCTGATGATGTCGACGAGCTCCCTGATTTCGGGCGTGGGCTTCTGGATCCGGAAATAGCTCATCCGGCTGGCCACGCCCTCGATGCAGTCGAGGACGTCGTCGAGCCCGCTGGCCAGGCCGTGGATGTCCTCCCGGTCGAGAGGCGTGATGAACGTCTCGCGGAGCTTGGTGAAGATCTCGTGGGTGATCATATCGCCCTGGTGCTCGATGTCCTTAATGTGCAGGTACTTGTTTTCGACGTCTTCGTACTTGTCCACGAGGTCCTGGAGGGCCTGGACGCCGGCCTTCAGGTTGGCCGCGTCCTGGCGGAAGAGCTTGAAGAATTTCTGGTCCTTCGGGAAAAAGCGGATCTTCATGGGAAATTCTGCCCGGGACGTGAATATATTCGAGCCCGGGGCCGATGTCAAACCGGAATTTGCGGGGCAAAAGAGAGGCCCGGCCGCAAAGGTGCGCGCCCGGCCGTTGTCTAATAGACTGGAAAGAGAATAGGCAAGCGGAAAGAAGCCTTTCCGATAAGGCTTTTCTCTTCTTTTCCACCTCCCATCGGGGCGGGGCCGCCTGAGGACCCCGCCATTTTTTATCCTGCCGCCCGGCGCTGTCTGCCTCCAGGCGCCTTCTCGGGAATCTGGCCTCCGCGCTGATAACCCGGCCGGAGTTCATACGGGCGGAGGGGCATTCTAAATGCACGACTTGTCGCCGGGAAAAAGGGCTCGATAACTCATTAATTAAAATAATAATAAAAAAATAATTAAATAAATTAATATTATACTTGACAAAATAAATGAATTTTATTATATTTATTGTGATAATTAAGGCGAGGTCGAGAAATGAGCATGGACTGGAGTGAGTTGACAAGGCTCACGGGCGGCCTGCCGTTGGTCATCGAGCGCGTCCGGCTCACGGACAAGGGGATCGCCGTCGAGGGAAGCTTCGACCTTCCGCCCCTGGCCCGGTTGACCGCCGAGGAGCAGGTCTTCGTCGCGGCCTTCGTCCGCAGTCACGGCTCCATTAAGGAGATGGAGTCCCTGTTCGGAATCAGCTATCCCACGGTCAAGAACCGGCTCACCCACATCGCCGGCAAGCTCAATTTCGTGGACGTCAATCCGCCTTTGGGGCGCGTCGAGGTCCTAGATGAACTCGAGAAGGGAGAGATCACCGTCGAAGAGGCCCTGAAAAGGCTCAGGAGCGTATGAGTATGCTGCCGGTCTTATTGAGGCTGGACATCGGGGAAAGGGAGAGGAGGCCTTTCCGGCTGTGGCTTCCGGTCCTCATCGTCTGGCTCCTTCTCGCCGCCGTGATGCTCGTCTGCCTTCCGCTCGTGCTCCTGGCGGCGCTCTTCGCCTGGCCGTCGGGATGCGGCGGGCCGATCCTGGCCGTCTACCCGCTGCTGATATCGACTCTGTTCAACCTGTCCGGCCTTCATATCGAGCTCGGGCGGGCCGGCGAACGGTTTTTGATCGACTTCCAATGAAGGAGACCGATATGAGCGAGGAACGGAAAAGAATCCTGGACATGCTGGCGGCGGGCCGGATCAGCGCCGAGGAGGCGGAGAAGCTGCTGGACGCCCTTTCTGAGACCGAGCACGACGCGGCCCCGAGGACCGCGGAAGCCGGCTCCGGCAAGGTGAAATACCTGAAGATCATCGTGGATCCGGGCCCGGCAAGCGAGCGGCGGGACAGGGTCAACATCCGCGTCCCCCTGGGGCTCATCCGGGCCGGCCTCAGGTGGGCCGCCTTCGTCCCCAAGGATGTCCAGTCCCGGGTCAGCGAGGCCCTGAGGGAAAAAGGCATCGCCTTGGACTGGACGAAATTCACGCCCGAGGAGTTCGAGGGCCTCATCTCGGAGCTCAACGACCTGACGGTCGACGTCGAGGGCCAGGACAAGATCCGCATCTTCTGCGAGTAGGCGCCGGGAGGCGCCTTCCGGCCGATAGAGAGTGGAGGCGGCTGTGTGGACTTTCATCAAGATCATCGTCTTTCTGATCCTGGTCGTGGTGTTCGCTTTCGTTCTGGACTGAGCGGCTTTCCCGCGGAGCGGGCGGGGCGGCGGTTTTCAGAGCGCGGCCAGGACTCCCCGCACGTACCCGACCGACTCGGCGAGACCAGGCAGGGGAGGTCACAGGGGTCCTTTTCGTACTCGAACGAAGCGGTCCCGCGGCAGCGTTTTCATGCGGCCACCTCGACGACAGCCTTCATCTTTTCGGGGCGAAATTCAATCCCCCGGGCGCGGGCGGCGATTGCCAAGGCCGGCTCGATCTGCTATAAAGAAAGCGGTCGTCCGGAGGACGGGGAGGCATGAGGACCATCGGCGGCAAAGCGCGGCTCGTGACGCTCGGCCTGCTGCTCCTCGCCGTCGTCGCCGTCGGCACGGCCGGCTACGTCCTCATCGCGCACAGCTCCGCGCTCGATGCCCTCTACATGACCGTCATCTCCGTGACGACGGTCGGCTACCGCGAGGTCTTCCCGCTCGACGCGGCGGGAAAGATCTTCACCATGGTCCTGATCATCACGGGGTTGGGCCTGGTCTTCTATTTCCTGAACACGATCATCGAGAACACGATGGAAGGGCGGATCCGGAAGATCCTGGGGAGACGGAAGATGGAAAAGAACATGTCCCGCATGAAGGGCCACGTCGTCGTCGCCGGCTTCGGGCGGATGGGAGAGGTCGTCTGCCGGGAACTCTGGACGGCCGGCGTCGATTTCATCGTCATCGATAATGCGGGGCCCAGGTTCGCCCTGGCCGAAGAGCGGAATTATGCGGTCCTGAACGCCTCGGCCGCCGACGAGGAGGTCCTCAAGGCGGCTGGCATCGAAAAAGCCCGCGTCTTCATCTCCCTGCTGTCCGACGACGCCGACAACATTCTGGCCGTCCTGACGGCCCGGGACCTCAATCCCGCCCTCGTCATCATCAGCCGGGCGCTCGACGCCGCGAACGAGAGCAAGTTGCTGAAGGCCGGGGCGACGCGCGTCGTCTCGCCCTACGAGCTCTCGTCGCACCGGATCGTGCGCATGGTCCAGAAGCCGAACGTCGTCGATTTCATGGACTTCCTGCTGAGCTCGCCCAAGTACTCGCTTTCCCTGGAGGAGCGCGTGATCGGCGAGCGGTCCGACCTCAACGGCAAGGTCATCCGCGAGGCGGGGTTTCGCGAGCGGTTCGACGCCATCGTCGTCGCCGTCCGGCGCAAGGGAGAAATGATCTTCAACCCCAGCCCCGATTTCGCCCTCCAGGGCGGGGACATCCTGATCCTGCTCGGCGAGCGGGAGGGGCTCCAGTTGATTGCCTGAACGGGCCGCCCGGGAGGCCCGGCCGGCGCCCGGTTGAACATCCGCGGCAGTTGGGATACACTGGGGACCGGAATTCCGACGGGATGAACGAAAGGACCGAGCCATGGTCGAAAATTTCATCGGGGAAGAGACGCGCAAGATTGCCCTCCTCATCGACGGCGACAACGCCCAGCCGTCGCTGGTCAACCAGATCCTGGCCGAGGCCGGGAAGTACGGCCTGGTGACCATCCGCCGCATCTACGGCGACTGGACGACGACGAGCATGTCCGGCTGGAAGGCCGCCCTTCACGACAGCGCCATCCAGCCCATCCAGCAGTTCCGCTACACGATCGGCAAGAACGCCACCGACAGCGCCATGATCATCGACGCCATGGACATCCTCCACAGCCACCTCGTGGGCGGCTTTTGCATCGTTTCGAGCGACAGCGACTACACGCGGCTGGCGACGCGCATCCGCGAGATGGGCTTCTTCGTCATGGGGATCGGCAAGCGCTCGACGCCCAAGGCCTTCGTCAACGGCTGCAACGTCTTCATCTACACAGAGAACCTCGTGCCGCGGGGCCGCGAAACCCGGCGCCGCGAACGGAGCGGGACGGCCCGCAAGGGCGGCGGCAAGGACTCGCACGAGGAGCGGGAGCCGGTCGAGGAAAAGGACGACCGGAGCGGCCGATACGACCCCGTCCCCCTGCTTAAGGGTGCCTTTGATATGGCCGTGCACGAGGACGGCTGGGCCAACCTCGGGGAGCTCGGCTTCTATCTCCGCCAGCTCGACCCCGGGTTCGACCCCCGCACCTACGGCTTCAAGCAGCTCTCCCAGCTCATCAAGAGCCAGCCCGGGCTGTTCGAGGTGCGCGCGCGGGACGAGGAGGGCGGCGGGTCCGCCGTCTACGCCCGGCTGAAGGAAAGCCGCGACGAGCCCGACCGGACTTAGAGCCGGAAACGGTAGCCGACCGAGAAGCCGATCTTCGTCCGACGCCCGAACTCCGGGTCCGAACTGCCCCCCAGGTGGAGCGGCGTGTAAGCCTTGACGGCGAAATCCAGATCGCGGACCACCCCGAAGATGTCGTACACGAGCGGCGCTTCCACCCCGTTCGTCAGGAAATAGCTGCGCCGGCCTCCCCCTCCGAGCCAGGCCTCGAAGCCAAGGAGGGGGAAGCTGATGAGGTTGGAGCCGGGCAGGTGGAAGTCGACCGTCAGCGGCGAGACCCCGATGACGGCGGCGTTGACCCGGGCCTCGGGACTTGTGTTCCAGGCGTCGTAGCTCACGATGCCGAGGCTCACGGAGGGCCGCCAGTTGAGGAAGGTCAGATATCCGTTGAGTCGGTTCATCCCCCAGTCGCCCAGGGAGAAATCCAGGGACGCCGCGGCGCTGCCGGGGGCCGAGAGATAGGCCGCCGCGAGCGTTAGATGGGGGTTGAATTTCGGCTTGCGGAAATCCTCCGGGTCGGTCCAGCGGGGCGTGGCGTCGACGACCCGGCCGTCGGCAACGTGGACGAGCAGATAGTGATGTCCTTCGCCGACGACATCGTCCCGGATCTCGACCGTCCTCCCAGCCAGGGGGCCGCCCAGGTCCTCGAGCTTCTTGTTATAGGCGTTGACCCAGGGTCCGGTCTGCCCGGCGTGCAGGTTCACCCGCAGCGGTCCGCCCCCGCCGCCGGAGATGGTAATGGGGATGATGCGGTCGGCCGCTCCCGGCGCGCGCACGATGAGGGTGTAGTGTTCGTAGGCGTGAATGCAGGAGCCGAAAACGTCGGAGACGTCCCTGAAGAGGGCATCGTCGAGGATGCTCGGAGCCCCCTTCTTGCCGCCGGGCTGGGGAAGCCCGAGGTCCAGCCAGGTGTTGTAGCCGACACCCGGGTTGGTGACGGCCCGGGAGCTGTTGAACAGGGGGCTGTGCATGGAGACGACAAGGGTCCGGCCGCGCTCCCGGGCATACGCGGCGACCGCGAAATAGAAATCGGACTGGCCGTTGAAGGGGCTGACGGAGAAGAGGTTGAGCAAGTGCTGCTCGGCCTTTTCCGCGTAGAGGGACCGTTTCAGGCGGGCGAAGTTCGGATAGTGCCAGCCCCGGGCCATGGAATCCAGGAGCAGGTAAACGACGCCTCCCGCCTCGAACGCGTAGCAGAACATGTTGTCGGAATTGAGGACCGGGAGCGTGCCGTAACCGGCTTTCCGGAAGATAGCCGCGAGCCGGGGGGCGAGGCGCTCCTTGCCGGCCAGGTACCGGGCCTCGTCGAGGGGCGGGTCCTCGTTGAATTTCAGATAATAGCGGCCGTCCTTCTTGACGACGTACTGCTCGGCCAGGTACCGGGCGTCGTCGCGGTCCCGGAGGTTCGCCAGGATCTCGCGAAAGGCGTTCTCCGGAAGGTCGGCCGGCACGGAGTAAAGGATATACGGGCTGTGGATCCAGCGGTCCCAGTCGAAGAAGTCCTTGAGGTAGACGGGTCCCTTCGTGGAGTCCATGAGGTCCGTGTAGCGGTTCGGGACCTCCGGCCGAAAGCGCAGGAGCTCGTGGTTGCCGGTGACGGGGATGATCGGCTTCTCACGGATGAGCGCCCGAAGATAGGGATAGGAGGCCCCATCGGGCCCCTGCCCCTCGAAGGCCTTCCCCAGGGCGTCCCATTGCCTCGGGCTCGAGCCCTCGTGGACGAGGTCGCCGTTGAGGATGATGAAGCGGATCCGGTCGTAGATGCGCTCCCCGGTCTGCGGGTCCACGGCCTCCTTCATTTCCTTGGCGATGGCATTGAAGACCGGGTGCCCGAGATCCTTGGGGCTATTCTGGATATCGCCGATGAGGACGAAATAGTAATCGTCAAATCCGGGCCCCGACTTCGAGGCGTCCGCCAGGAACTCCCGGACGAGGTCGATGTTGTGCGACTGGAACGCCGCGATGTCATCTCGGGCCGCGGCGGCCCGTCCCGCCGAAGACAGGGCCAAAAGGGCGATCAGGCCGGCGAGGCCGGCCCTCGATATCTTGTTCATCGGCTGCCGTTCTCCTCTTAAAGGGTTCTCCTCTTAAAGGGTAACCATTATACTCCGCCGTTTTCCGCGCCCGAAATCCGCCCTCCTTGCCACCCTGTCGCCCTTCCTTTATAATCGGCCCCGAGAGGAGATATCCCATGAGGAGAAAGAACCCGATCCGAACGACTGCGGCCGTCTTCCTGGGCACCGCCGCCTTCATCCTCGTTTTCAGCCGCGTGGACACGCGGGCCCTGTCGAACGGCCTGGCCCTGACTCCGCCCATGGGCTGGAATTCGTGGAATAAGTTCGCCTGCGATAACAACGAGAAGACGGTCCGCGAGATCGCGGACGCCATGGTCGCGAGCGGCATGCGCGACGCCGGCTACCAGTACGTGGTCATCGACGACTGCTGGCAGGTCGACCGCGACGCCAAAGGCAACATCATCGCCGACGCCCGGGCCTTCCCCTCCGGAATCCAGGCCCTGGCCGACTACATCCACTCCAAGGGGCTTAAGTTCGGCATCTATTCCGACGCTGGCACGAAGACATGCGCGGGCCGGCCCGGAAGCTGGGGCTACGAGTTCCAGGATGCCCGCCAGTACGCGGAGTGGGGCGTGGATTACCTGAAGTACGACTGGTGCAACAACGGCGGCCAGAACTCGGCGGCCGCATATTCCCGGATGCGCGACGCCCTCGCCGCGAGCGGCCGTCCCATCGTCTTCAGCATCTGCGAGTGGGGGAGCACCAAGCCGTGGCTGTGGGCCAAGGACATCGGCAACCTCTGGCGGACGACCGACGACATCCAGGACTTCTGGGAGGGCAAGAAGGAGTGGGGCGGCCTGGGCGTCGTCCAGATCATCGACCTCCAGAACGGGCTCGAGGCCTTCTCCGGGCCCGGGCACTGGAATGACCCGGACATGCTCGAGGTCGGCAACGGCGGCATGTCGGATGTTGAGTACCGGTCGCACTTCAGCTTCTGGTGCCTCCTCGCCGCGCCGCTCATGGCCGGCAACGACCTCCGGACGATGTCGGTCGAGACGCGCGACATCCTGACCAACAGGGAGGTCATCGCTGTCGACCAGGATCCGCTCGGCAAACAGGGCAGCCGCGTCCGGCGCGACGGCGACCTCGAGGTCTGGTCGCGGCCGCTCGCCGACGGCAGCCGGGCCGTCATCCTCTTCAACCGCGGTACGAAGCCGGCCGAGATCGCCGTGACGTGGCCGGAGATCGGCTACACGGCGGGCCTGAGCGCCCGGGTTCGGGACCTCTGGCAGCACAAAGATATGGGAACGTTCAGGGGGGGCTATAAGGCCGTCGCGCTCGGCCACAGCGTCGTCATGGTCCGCATCACGCCGTAAGAGAGGCCGCAGGCCCCCTTTACTTTCGACGGGAAATTCCCTATATAATAATCCCCTTTAACAGCCGAAAGATGCGCCCTGCGTCCCTTCGAGCGAGAGGACGGTGACCATGCACCTCCAGGTGATCGACTGGCTCATCGTCTTGGCCACCCTGTTCATCTGCTTCATCCCCGCCCTGTTCTTCGGCAAGCGGGCGGGCCGAAGCACTTCCGAGTTCTTCGTCTCGGGACGCGCCGTGCCCTGGTGGCTGGCCGGGCTGTCCATGGTCGCCACGACCTTCTCGAGCGACACGCCCAATCTCGTCACCGACATCGTCCGCCGCAACGGTGTTGCCGGCAACTGGGTCTGGTGGGCCTTCACCCTAACCGGGGTGGCGACGGTGTTCTTCTATGCCAGGATGTGGCGGCGCTCCGAGGTCATGACCGACCTCGAATTCTACGAACTGCGCTACTCGGGAAAGGCGGCCAGCGTCGTCCGCGGCTTCCGGTCCATCTACCTGGGCTTTCTCTTCAACTGCATCATCATGGCCACCGTCAACCTGGCCGCCTGCAAGATCGCCGCCATCCTGTTCAACCTGGAGCGCTGGCAGACGCTTCTCCTCATCGGCGTCCTCAACGTCATCTTTGCCACCTTCACGGGCCTGTGGGGCGTCCTCGTCATCGACATGATCCAGTTCTTTATCAAGATGACGGCCGTCATCGCCGCGGCCTATTTCTCGGTGCGGGCGGTCGGCGGGATGGACGCCATGCTGTCCAAGATCTCGGCCATGACCGGTCCGAACGGGGTGCATTTCCTCAACATGCTGCCCGACTTCCGGAGCAATTGGGACCTGGCCATCGCCATCTTCATCATGCCCCTGGCCGTCCAGTGGTGGTCCGTCTGGTACCCGGGCTCGGAGCCCGGCGGCGGCAGCTATATCGCCCAGCGCATGCTGGCCTCCAAGTCCGAGAAGGACTCCCTGGGGGCGGTCCTCTTTTTCAATGTCGCCCACTACGTCATGCGACCCTGGCCCTGGATCCTGACCGGCCTGTGCTCGCTTATCGTCTTCCCTCAGCTCTCGGATATCCAGAGGGCCTTCCCGCGGCTCAACCCGGCCCTTCTCGGGCACGACATCGCGTTTCCGGCTATGCTCAAATTCCTGCCCGTCGGATTCATCGGGCTCATGGTCGGGGGGCTCATCGCGGCGAACTCCTCGACCAACCTCACGCATCTCAACTGGGGGGCGTCCTACCTCGTCCATGATTTCTATCGGCGCTTCCTGAAAAGGGACGCCGCGGAAAAGCATTATGTCCTGATGGGGCGGCTGGCGACCATCCTCCTGTTCTTCAGCGCGGGGAGCCTCGTCTTCTTCCTGGAGACGGCCAAGGACAGCTTCGACATCATCCTCCAGGTCGGGGCCGGAACGGGGCTGCTGTACCTTGTCCGCTGGTTCTGGTGGCGCGTCAATGCCTGGTGCGAGGTCAACGCCATGATCAGCAGCTTTGCCTTCTCCGTGCTGCTTCTCGTCCTCCGGAAATTCGGCCTCTTCGTCCCGACGCACTACGCCCTCATCCTGACCGTCCTGGCGACCACGATCGTCTGGATGCTGACGGCGTTCTTCGGGCCGCAGACCGACCCGGAGACCCTTGTCCGGTTTTACAGGAAGGTTCGCCCGTTCGGCCCCGGATGGGAGCCCGTCCGCAAGGCCGCCGGCATCTCCAAGGACGAGGCCCGGTCGACGAGCGACAGCTTCCCTGTGGCCCTCGTTGGGTGGGTATCGGGGTCGCTGACGATCTGGTCGGCGCTGTTCACAGTCGGGAACGTCCTCTACAAGCGATGGACCTACGCCGCCGTTTTGTTCGCGATCTTTGTCGGGAGCGGGCTCGCCCTCGTCTGTGTCATGAACCGGCTCTGGGGCAAGTCCTCCGGCGCGCCCAGAACGGCCGCCCCGCCCGGGAGGGCGGCGTGAGCGCGAGGACTCGATGAACGCCGCTCCCATCGTCATCGGCGTGCTGCTCTTGGTGGCCCTGGCCTACCGTTATTACAGCGCTTTCATCGCCGCCAAGGTCCTCACCCTGAACGACGGCCGGGTAACTCCGGCCCACGCCCTGAACGACGGCGCGAACTACCATCCGACCAACAAATGGGTCCTTTTCGGCCACCATTTCGCCGCCATCGCCGGCGCCGGGCCCCTGATCGGGCCGGTCCTGGCCGCCCAGTTCGGCTTCGCTCCGGGGCTCCTCTGGATGCTCATCGGCTCGGTCGTGGCCGGCGGCGTCCATGACTTCCTTGTCCTGGCCGCCTCGGTCCGGCGCAAAGGCAAGTCGCTTGCCGAGATCGCCCGGCAGGAGGTCAGCCCGCTCGGCGGGGCCGTGGCCTCCGTGGCCATCCTCGTCATCATCATCGTCGCCCTGTCCGGGTTGGGGCTGGCCGTGGTCAACGCCCTCCGCGACAGCGCCTGGGGCACCTTCACCATCGCTATGACCATCCCCATTGCCCTGTTCGTGGGGCTGTGGATGAACAAGATGCGTCCCGGGAAAATCGGCGAGGCCAGCGTCATCGGCGTCATCGGCGTCTTCGCCGCCGTCATCTTCGGCAACACCATCGCCCATTCCTCCCTGGCCCACATCTTCACGCTGCCCCGGGAGGGCATCATCCTGGCCCTGGCCGCCTACGGGTTCGTCGCCTCCGTGCTCCCCGTCTGGCTGCTCCTCACGCCACGCGACTACCTGAGTTCCTATCTTAAGATCGGCACGATCGTGGCCTTGCTCGCCGGCGTCCTCATCGTCCGCCCCCATCTGAAGATGCCCGCCTTCACGCAGTATGTCCACGGCAACGGGCCGATCATCCCAGGAAAGCTCTTTCCCTTCCTGTTCATCACCATCGCCTGCGGGGCCATCTCCGGCTTCCACGCCCTGGTCTCTTCGGGGACGACGCCCAAGATGGTCATGAAGGAATCCGAGACGCGGATGATCGGCTACGGAGCCATGCTGGTCGAGGCGGTTGTCGGCGTCGTCGCCCTGGTCGCCGCCTGCTCGCTCTTCCCGGCCGACTACTTCGCCATCAACCTGAGCCCTGAGAAGTTCGCCGCCCTGAGGATGACGCCGGTGAACCTCGCCGCGCTCTCCCGCGAGGTCGGCGAGAATGTCATGGGCCGGCCCGGCGGGGCAGTGTCCCTGGCCGTGGGGTTCACGCAGATCTTCACGGCCATCCCCGGACTGCGGACCCTCATGTCCTACTTCTACCATTTCGCCATCATGTTCGAGGCCCTGTTCATCCTGACGACGATCGACGCGGGAACGCGGATCGCCCGCTTCCTGGTCCAGGAATTCGCCGGCCGCGTTTGGAAGCCCATGGAGCGGACCAACTGGCTGCCGGGGTCCCTGGGGGCGACCCTCTTCGTCGTCTTCGCCTGGGCCTATTTCATCTGGACGGGGAACATCAGCAACATCTGGCCGATGTTCGGCACGGCCAACCAGCTCCTCGCGGGCGTGGCCCTGGCCGTGGTCACGGTGGCGCTCGTCAACGCCGGGAAGGTCCGCTACGCTTGGGTGAGCCTCGTCCCTCTGGCCTTCGTGGCCGTGACGACCCTCTACGCCGGCTGGCGGAACATCTTCGACAATTTCCTCCCCTCGGTCGCGGTCCCCGCCGAACGGACCCTGGGCATGGTCAACGTCGTCTTGACAGTCGTCATCATGCTCTGCGTGGTCGTCATCCTCGTCGAATCCGCGCGCCGTGCCTGGCGGGTCCTCGTCCACGACCGCTATACGGTTCGCGGAAAGGCGGTGTCCGCTTCAGAGCCGGGATTCAGTCCGCCCGACTTCGGCGAGGCGTGAGCCCTAAAAACCGTCCCTCTAAGTGATGCCCGGAAAAAGCTGGCGCGTTGAGCTCTCGAAATCCCTGTAGCGCTTACTTGTTGACACCCCTCGCTATGCGGCGCTATATTTCACCCGAGGCGTTGGATTCTGAATGTATGATTTAGGGGGTTGTCCAAGCCAATGAGCCTTCCCAAAGAGATCGCGCGCCTCATCGATAAGTTCAGCCAGCACATTGAGTCTTATCGCTCCAGCCAGTACAACGAAGCGCAACTCAGGACCGAATTTCTTGACCCGCTCTTTAAGGCCTTGGGCTGGGATATGGAAAACGCCGAAGGCTTGGCCGAGGCCTATAAGGATGTCGTTCATGAAGATGCCATCAGGATCGGCGGCGCGGTAAACGCTCCCGACTATTGTTTTCGGATCGGGGGCACCCGCAAGTTCTTCCTTGAAGCGAAAAAGCCGAGCGTAGATATCAGTGGAGAGACTTCGGCCGCCTATCAGCTCCGCCGGTACGCCTGGAGCGCCAAGCTTCCTTTGAGCATCCTAAGCGACTTCGAGGAGTTTGCCGTCTACGATTGCCGCGTCAAACCCACTAAGACCGATTCCGCGGCCACGGCCCGAGTCTTTTATTGCCGGTTCAATGAATTTCCTGAGAAATGGGACTGGATCTCGTCTATCTTCTCGAAGGCTGCTGTTCTTAAAGGGTCTTTCGATAAGTATGCCGAGGACAATAAGACAAAACGAGGCACGGCGGAAGTCGACGACGATTTCCTGGCCACCATCGAGCGCTGGCGAACCGAACTGGCAAAGAACCTCGCCCTTCGGAACGGGCGTCTATCACAGAGGGAGCTGAATTTCGCCGTCCAGCGCATCATCGACAGGGCTATTTTTCTCCGAATTTGCGAAGACCGGGGCATCGAGCTTTATGGCCGGCTCCTGGCGCTGACTAACGGCCCGGACATTTATCGCAAGCTCTGCGAAGTATTCGAGGACGGCGATTCAAAATACAATTCCGGGCTTTTTTATTTCAAGCCTGAGAAGGGGCGTCACGAGCTGGCGGACGAAATTACATTGGGGCTCGATATAGACGACAAGCTCCTGCGCGACCTGCTCAGAGGGCTTTACTATCCGGAAAGCCCTTACGAATTCACGGTTTTTTCCGCCGATATTTTAGGGTAGGTTTACGAGCAGTTCTTGGGCAAGGTTATTCGCCTGACGGAGGGCCACCGCGCGGTTGTCGAAGACAAACCTGAAGTAAAGAAGGCTGGCGGCGTTTATTACACGCCCACATATATCGTGGATTATATCGTCAAGCAAACGGTCGGGAATCTCGTTGAAGGGAAGACGCCCAAGCAAGTTGCTAAGCTTCGGATCCTTGATCCGGCCTGCGGCTCGGGCTCCTTCTTAATAAACGCTTATCAGTTCCTCCTCGATTGGCACCATAATTGGTACCTTGGGAATAAACCGGAGACTTGGACAAAGGGTAGAAACCCAGCCCTCGTGCAAACCACCGGTGGCTGGAAGCTGACCATATCAGAGCGAAAAAGGATTCTGCTTAACAACATTCACGGGGTTGATATCGACCCTCAAGCTGTCGAGGTTACGAAGCTTTCTCTTTTGCTGAAAGTCCTCGAGGGAGAAAGCGAGCAGACCATACAACCGTACTTAAGGCTTTTCCAGGTGCGAGCCCTTCCGGATCTCGGTGATAACATCAAGTGTGGAAATAGTCTGATTGGCCCGGAGTACCTTCAAAGGGATGGAACGCTTAAATTACTTCAGGATGATATGCTCAGGCTCAACATCTTTGACTGGAGCGGGAGAGCGGGCTTCTCGCAGATTATTGATGGGGGCGGGTTTGACGCCGCAATAGGCAACCCTCCCTACGGCGCATCCTTAAGCGAAAATGAAACAAACTTTTATCGAGAGCATTATGCTTCCGCAACCAAAGACATCGACACCTATTCAATGTTTATTGAAAAAGCCCTGCGAGTCATCAAGGAAGATGGATTGATTGGCATGATTGTACCTACGGGTTGGTATAGTGGGCCGAAATTCTCAGCCCTTCGGCGAATAGTTGCCCAGCAAACTGATCCCTTGGTTTTTGTTAACCTTCCCTACGATATCTTCAGAGCATGGGTGGACACGACCGTCTTCATAATCAAGAAGCGCACCAAAGCCCTTGGATGGCCTCGAAAGGATTCCCATAAGCTATCGCTCGTGACCTTTCCTAAACGATTTAGAATTCGGTCTGAAGCGGACTTTACCGGAAACAAAAAAGAGGTGCGCTTTTCCTCTTGGTTTGAGAGGGGAGGTGATCTATACCTTACCTATGCAGACGCGGACGCAACATGCCTTATGAATAAGATCCAATCCCGGGGGGTGCCCCTCGGGCAGCTCGCCGATATACAACGGGGCGTTACGCCATTCAGTCTAGCACCTCGCCCGACCTTTCCAAGTTCAAGGAGAGCTTTTAATGGGTCAGTAAGAAGGTATCAGCTTGATCCTGGCGAAAAGTGCTACATACGCTTTGATGATTCTCTCGCAGAACTCAAGCCAGAAAAGTATTTCCAGGGACCTAGAATTCTATTGCGGGAGCTGATAAGTCGCCAGTTCCGTCTTCAAGCAGTGAAGGTTTCCACCGATTTTGTGACCAATAAATCTATGCAGAGTATCCTCAAACTCAACGAGGGCCCGGACCTGAACCTTATACTCGGCATCCTAAATAGCCGGCTGATATCCTGGTATTTTCTAAAGCGATCGAATGTCGCTCAAAGAGACGATTTCCCAAAGATCGTTCTCAGAGAGACTCGAGCCCTGCCCATTGCCATTCCGAGTGGAGAAAGCAGGGAAGGAAGATCAATGCATGAGAAGCTAAGCTCTCTTGTAGAGGAGATGTCTGCTTCTTATGCGAGGCTGAGTGACTCCAAGTTGCCCCACGAGAAAGAAGCAACCGTCCGTCGAGTAGCAGCAATTGATACGCAAATCGATCAATGCGTATACAGATTATATGGTCTCTCCAAGCGAGATATCAATATGATAGAACGTTCCGACGACCGCAGTGACAATCTCCCCTGATTCAAAGGTTGGTCCTGCAATGCAGAAAGCTGTCTTTTATGTTGGAAAGAAGCCGTATGCAGTTTGGGATCCGGATATCCGCGAGAAAAACCTAAGACTTTTAAAGTGCTTCGATACTAGCTATTTTGAGGTATCAGCGAATGCGCAATGCCGATTTTTTAAAACCGATGCTCAACGAGCTGCGATAATACTACGGTTATTATATGGGTTCGCGCTTGAAACCCTCTTTTCTTTATTGGCGGCGACTATACAAGCACCGGATTGCGTCTTCGGCTGGCTGGACAAGTATCGACAGGGGGACCTAGAGCTCGTAGTTAGGGCCATTACGAATTCAGAGAGCCTTCATACAAGATTCTGAGGCGAGCTTTCTTGGCTTGCCCTATTGAATTTTATTCATCGATGCCTTGTTCTCTCTGACAAGGAAAAAGAGGCCGAGATCAAGAGCGCTTTCGGTTCGTTCTGGAAATCACTGGCCTCAGATTATCTTGATCCGGGGCTAAGAGATGAGTTTAATAGCCTAAAACACGGCCTCCGTGTTCAGCCTGGAGGATTTCGAGTCGCTTTCGGCCTTCAAGAAAGTCCTGGCATACCAGCCCCTCCGAGACGAATGCAGATAATTGGACAAAGCAAGTTTGGATCGACGACCTTTATTCTTGAGCGTATTGGGAGGAACGGATTCGATTATCGGGTGAAAGAATATTCGCGAAATTGGGACGTCGCTTCCCTTGCGGGTCTCATCCGCATCATTAATATGTCTATTAATAACGTTGTTTCCTCGTTGCTTATACTTAATGAAGAAGATCCTTCAAAACTCCAGTTCTTCTGGCCCGAGGACATTACAGACTTTGATAGAGTATGGGAATCTGCGTGCGGAACAGACACCTTATCTACTATGGTCCCTATTAGCGAAGGCGCGATATGTGCCACTAAAGCAAAGGAAGTAGAAAACCTATACTGCTGCGGGAATAAGGAGTCTGCGGACAACGAATAGCAAGGACTATGAAGTTTTCCGCATGATAAAGTGAAAGCCCGCCGAAAGAACCCGGGCCCAATAGATTTCAAAGAGATGTATCCCCACTCTAACGCCTATTCAATTAGCAAAGTAGGGAGCGGTGGTTACGACTATGACAGGGCATTGCCCGGCAGGGAGTCCGATTTGAACGATACATCGCCATTGACGTCGCTGCGGCGAGCCAATATAATTATGGTATAAAATATTGAGCATATGCCCCAAAAATTAGACTTTATTACCCCGACGACCGCAATTGTACTGGAGTTGTTTTTGGCCCGGCCCACATCCGAATTCCATGAACGCGAGGTCCTCAGGGGCACGGGAACTAGCAAGGGATCGGCCAATCGTATTCTCCGGCGGCTGGCGGCGCTCTCCATCCTTCTCAGGACGAAAAAGGGGCACATGGTCTTCTATAGGCTGAACGCCGGCGATCCGGTAGTGAAACAAATCAAAGCCCTCCGCAATGTCTGGATGCTGAGGCCGGTCATAGAAGGCTTGAAAGAGTCCTCAAGAAGAGTCATTTTGTTCGGGAGCTGTGCCGAGGGAACGGATGTTGCCGGTAGCGACATTGACATCCTGATTCTGACAACCGACAAGAAGAGCGCTAAGGAGAACGTCAGTTCATACAATCGCCGAAGCGAAAGGCCGTTGGCTCCCGTCATCGTGGGCGCCGAGGAGTTCGCGCTTATGCGCAAAGAGGATCGGCCGCTTTTCGAAAGGATTGATAAAGGGATTGTGCTATGGGAGGCGGCCTGAATCCCGCGATCCAGAAGTTGCTCGACGAGCGGAAGCTGTTGAGGATAAGGCCAGACGCGAAGCTCGTCGAAAAAGAGTTGGCGGCGGCCCGGTCTGACCTTAAGGATGCGCGTGAGTCCCTGAGGCTCAATAAATTCAAATGGGCAACCATTCAGGGCTATTATGCAATGTTCCACAGCGCAAGGGCGCTCCTTTTCGAAAAGGGCTACCGAGAAAAGAGCCACCATGCGCTGCTGGTAGCGATCAGGGAAGTGTACGCGGACGATATTGAGCGTTCCCTGATTCAAGAATTTGAACACGGTATGTACCTACGCCAGGAAGCGGATTACGGCCTTAAGTTCTCCCAGGGCGGCGCGGCGGATGTAATTGAGAGTGCTGAAAAGATCCTTGGCAGAGCAAAAGCAATTCTAAAAAAGAAGTAAGGCGTATCGTCGCGCAGCCGCGACGATCCCGCACTAAGAATTCCGCTGTTTCTTCGGGAAGAACTTGACGACGTAGACGATCCCGAGGAGGAACAGGAGGGCTCCCCACCAGACGCCGGCATGGAGCTTGGCCAGGACGACGGGATGGGAGGAGGGGACCAGCCAGCCGTAGATGCCGGCACCCAGGATGAGCGCGCCGTAGACGATGAGGACGATACCGATGAAGAACCAGATCGAGATGGCGTGGGTTTCGGCGTGTTCTTGCTCGCCGTGAGGTCCGGGCTGTCCGTGCTCTTCCATGGTCCCGTCTCCTACCAGAAGATGATGTTCAAGACGATGAAGGCGGCGAAGACGATGCCCGCCCAGAAGATGGGCCGCTGATAGAATCTATAGTGGCCCTCTGACGGCAGCGGCGTGCAGCCCCGCACGAGCCCCACGAGCTGGATCTCCGGCTTCGGCCGCGTCGCCCAGCTGACGACGAGGGTCACGAAGGCCGCGATCAGCCACGACCAGAGAGCGCGGTACATGTTCTCGGACATGGCCTTGGCGTTCGGGGACAGGGCGATGACCGCCAGCGCCTTGGGGTTGAGCTTGACCCAGAGCCACATGCCGATCGAGGACGCCGTCCCCGCCAGCAGCCCCCAGAAGCCGCCGGCCGACGTCGTCCGTTTCCAGAGCATGCCGAACAGGACGGTCGCGAGGAGGGGAGCGATGAAGAAGCTGAAGAGGGCCTGGACGTAGTCCATGATGCTGGCGAATTGCATGACGAGGTAGGCCGTGCCGATGCTGATCAGGACGCCCAGGATCGTCGCCCAGCGGCCGATCCGGACCAGGTGCCCGTCGGTCGCTTTCTTGTGAAGGTGCCGGTAGATGTCATAGGTCCAGACGGTGGCGAAGGCGCTGACGTTCCCGGCCATGCCCGACATGAACCCGGCGATCAGGGCCGTGATCCCCAGGCCGAGCAGGCCCGGCCCGGCGTAGCGGGCCAGCATCAGCGGCAGGACCTCGTTGTAGCTGTGGGCGCCCGTGGCCACGGCCTGTGACTCTCCGACCAGGCCCGGCATGACGGCCAGGCCGAGGAGGCCGGGCAGGATGACGATGAATGGGACCATCATCTTGAACGCGGCGCCGATGATGGGGGCCATCTTCGCCGCCCGCAGGTCCTTGGCCGAGAGGACGCGCTGGACGACGAGGAAGTCGGTCGTCCAGTAGCCGAAGGAGATGACGAAGCCCAATCCGAAGACGATCCCCGTCCAATGGATACCCATGGGGTTAGTTGAGAACGAACCGATGCTCCGCCAGAGATGGGTCAGGTCGGCCCCGGCGAAATTCTGGTGAATGCGGGCCACCATCTTCGACCATCCGCCCGCTTCGATCAGACCGATGATGGGAATGATCAGGGCGCCGGCCCAGATGAGGACGAACTGGAGGACCTCGTTGAAAATGGCCGAGAGCAGGCCGCCGAGGGCGACGTAGACGGCGACCGTCACCGACGAGACCCAGATGCTGAAATGGATGTCCCAGCCCAGGACGACCTTCATGACGAGGGCCATGGAGTACATGTTGATGCCGCTCATGAGGACGGTCATGAAGCCGAAGGACACCGCCGACAGGGCCCGCGTGGCGTCGCCGTAGCGGAGCTGCAGGTAGCCCGGCACGGAATGGGTTTTGGAGATGTGGTAGAACGGCATCATGATGATGGCCAGGAAGAGCATGGCCGGGATGGCCCCGATCCAGTACCAGTGCGTGGCCAGGATGCCGTATTGGTAGGCGGAGGCCGACCAGCCCATGAGTTCGAGCGCCCCGAGGTTGGCGGCGAGGAAGCTCAGGCCGGCAATCCAGGCGGTCATCTTCCGGCCGGCCATGAAGAAGTCGTTGCCGGTCCGCGTGAACCGCTTCAGATAGAATCCGATCCCCAGGACGAGGATGAAATAGAAAGCGACGATGACGATGTCGGTCGGGCTCAGCGAGACGATTTGGGCGGGACCATGCATAGACCTCTCCTCGGCCTGCGAAATATACCTTCTTCGATACTCTCTGTCAATCGTCTGCCGGGCGCGGCTCCGCCGGCGCGCCAATCGAGTTGATCGAGTCTGCGGCCGGCCGAAAGACGCGGGGCCGCCGCGTCGTCAGAGGACGAGGGTCGCGGCGGAAAAGCCGGTCGGCCGGACGACGTCGATGACCGTGCGGCGGGGCTCGGCCGTCGTGATGACCAAAGCGGCTTCCGCCTCATCGCCGGGCGCGAGGTCGGGCAGGGCTGTCTCGCCCCGCTCGACCGGGATGTTTCCTTCCCCATAGACCGTCCAGCGCAGCTTGTAGCCGTGGAGCGTGTGGGCCGGGATGTCATCTCTGGAGCGGACACGAATGGACTTCGAGACGCCGGTTTGGCGGACCGCCAGTTCCTCCACGGGACTCGACTCCTCCCGGAGGGCCTCGTACGACGGCTTTCGGGCCCCGAGGAGGTCGACGACGCCGTGGACGCGCTGCCTGAGGACGCCGATGCCCTTATCGCCGATGTGGGTCCGGTAGTCGTTGTAACAGAAAAAGATAAGACCGCCCACCCAGGGGCACTCGCGAAAGACGCGGTTGTGGCCGCGGAGGATCGCGACCCGGCGCGCGTCGCCCTCCGGCCTGTCCGGGGTGCAGGCGCAGTAGCCGTATTCGCTGATGACCACGGGCTTGTCCGGAAACCCGGCGTGGATCATCTCGAGATTTCTTCTCATCGCCTCGGCCGTCCCCCCGTACCATGTTTCGTAGTATTCGTTCCACTCGATGAAGTCCATCTCTCCGGCGACATCCCTTTCAGGCGTCGTTTCGAGCGAGTTCGAGGCGTAGGAGCAGAGCCGCCCCGGGTCGAGACGCTTCGCTTCACGAAGCATCTCCCGTACGAACTCCGCAGCCGCCGGGTCCTGTCCTCCAACCTCGTTGCCCAGCCCCCAAGAGAAAACGCAGGGATGATTCCGGTCGCGGCGGACGATCTCCCCGAGTTGCTCGAGACCGTTTCTCATGATGAACTCCGCGGGCGCCCCCGTCATGCCTTCGAAGGTCGCGCCGCCCCAAGCCGGGATCTCCACCTGGATGAGGATACCGTTCCGGTCGCAATAGTCCAGGACGCGCCTGTCCTGCGGCCAATGGACGCGGGTGAGCACGCAGTTGAGGTTCTTGAGGTCGTCGTGGTCGTGTCCGATCCAGGAGCCGGGCTCCGCCATCCCGTACGCGGGGTGGCTCCCGGCCATGCGTTCGACGCCGTGGAGCCGGATGGGCTCGCCGTTCAGCAGGAACTCGGTGCGGCGGACCTCGATCCGGCGGACGCCGAATGTCGTGGCCAGCCCATGGATGTCCTTTCCTCTTTCACGGACCCGGACCTCAAGGGCATAGAGGTGCGGGCGGTCGAAGTGCCAAAGCTTCGGCTGGTCAAGCGACGCAGCGGGCAGGAAGACCTCCCTCAAAGCGCCCGGCGGGACGCGCACCTCGAGTGCCGCGGGCTCCTTCCGGACCTCGAGCCCGGTTGCTTCTTCGGCGACACGCCAGCCGACTGTCAGGACGGCCTCTTTTCGCGAGGCGTTCCGCACGGCAGCCCCGATCTCGAGGGAGGCCGTTCGCCCATCGGCCGTGGGCCGGGCGTCGATCCAGATTCTTTCGAGGTAAACTTGAGGCGTTACGAGAAGGCTCACAGGCCGGGTGATGCCGCCGTCCGGCGCCCAGTCGTAAGAGCTGTTCCGGGGCAGGATGGATGAGGAGAAACTATTGTCCGCCCGGACGGCGACGAGGTTCCTCTTTCCCGGAACCAGGAAGGGCGTGATTTCGACCGTGAAGGCCGTATAGCCCTTCCCAATGTGAGAGCCAGCCGGCCGTCCGTTGACCCAAACATGGGCCGTATGAAAGACGGCCTCGAATTCGAGCCGGGCGACCCGCTCCGCCCAAGAAAGAGGGACATCGAATTCCCGGCGGTACCAGGCCTTGCCCATGTAGTCGGCCGTCTTTTCGGCGACCTGCCAGGTGTGGGGAACCTCGACATCCTCCCAGCCTGCGCTGATTGGCCCGGGATTCTGCCAGCCGAGGCCTTCGCCCCGGCCCTCGAGGTCGGTCCGGAAAGACCACGTCCCCGTAAGGGGGACGGCCTCGTGAAAGAAACTCGGGCACGTAACGTTGCTGGCGGGGGAGCAGGCACCCCCGACGGCCACCGCTCCTGCGGCGGCGGCTTTCACGCCGTCTTCAAGGAATCTCCGTCGCGTCCAGTGACCCATGTCCTCCCTCCCTGGACCACCAGTATGTCAGCGGAGGGAGGGGAAAATCAATCCCCCGGGCGGCGCTCCCCGCTAAGCGTCCTTCGGTTTTTCTAGAAGCCCCATCTTCACCAGGGCCATATCGCCGCGGCTCATCTGAGGGCCGTCCTCGGGGAAGTAGAGCATCACGCCGCCCTTAACAGGTCTCAGCGTGATCTTTCCCTGCCGGGCCAGCTCGCCGGTCGTCTGGATGGGGTCCGCGCCCTCGAAGTAGGTTTTGAAGGCTTCATTGAAGCCGCTGTAGACGGAGTGGATCCCTTTGTAGTTCGCCAAGCGCAGCTTGGTGATCGCCAGGCGCACGAAGTCCTCGGGCCCGAGTTTGCCTTTCATCAGAACCTCCTTCCGCTGAAGCCTCTCGAATCCGCATGGATAAAGACGGACGACGCGGCCCGGATTCTCTCGGGTCGGACGGCTTATCCGCGTGATTTTGCCCATCGCTCTCCGGTTCGGCTTATAATGGAAGCCCGAGATCGCGACAAGGAGGCAGCGGTGCTAAGAAAGTCAGGGAGCCGCGAACCCGGTCGTCTTCGAGCTCGCGAGGATCTCCGAGGAGTAGCCCGGGCGGGCGTTTCGCGCTATTTCCGCCTCGCCTCAGGCACGATCCGGACCGTCTCGACGGCGTGATGACCGAGCTTGAGGGTCAGGCCGTCTTTCCGTGATTTGAGGGGCGTCCCGCCTTCCTCGATGATGTTCGTCTTTTCGGCCGCCTTCACCGGAACGAAGAGACGAACCGCCGTTTCCGCGTCCTTTCCCTCGATGTCATAGACGCGGAGGACGACACTGTCGTCGTCTTCGGCCTTCTTGAGCGTGCTGACCAGGACGTTCGGGGCAGACAGAGTGAGGAAGCTCATGGATTCCGGAAGTTGCGCCGCCGCATCGGCCCTCGGCATGGCGTTAATGGGTATCAGCGGATTATTGGCCTGGATGCTCTGCTTATAACCGTTCCGCCAGCCGGGCGCGTGAGAGGTCATGGAGAAGCGGTACTTGTGATCGCCTTCCTGGAGGTACCAGTTCCCTTCGCCATGACAGCTCCGCCGCGACGCGAGGAGGATCGGCTGGAGGATGGGGTAGGGGACGGGCGACGGCGTCGGGTCCTTGAAGTCGCAGACGGCGACACTCGTCGTCAGTGTGACGCCGAAGGCGTCATCGCCGGTACTGATGAAATTCTGGACCTCGCGCGGCCGGATGTTTGAGCAAAGTTCGTCGTAGACGAGATTTCCGTAGGCGGGGCCGCCGGTGCCGGCGATTTCGCTCTTGCCGACCTCCACGACGCCGAGCGGGACCTCATAGGCCACGTGCCCGCCGTTCGCCGCGACAGGCAGGGCGATCCGGAACTCCCGGTAGGGATCGCCGTCCCAGCCGAGGATCGCGACTTCGCAGTCAATCCGCTTGATCGCGTTCCAGACGATGAGCTCTTCGGTGATGCGGCAGTTCTTGAGCTGCTGGCTCAGGGTGTAGACCGTTTTCAGGGGGCCCGACTCGGCGGCCAGGAAGAACCAGCCCGGCGCACGCGGCGGGATCTTGAGATCGCTTGGTCCACTCGTCCTCGACGCGCTCAGCCGGTCGAAGCCTTCCATGGTCGGCTGCTGAACCCGGCCGAACTCGCCCGCGCCGTTGCCCACGGACTGCATGGTAAAAACCTCGAAGCCGAGGAACTTCCCCGTGTCGAGGACCTCCCGGCCGAGCTCCTTGTCGAAGATGATCTTGACACCGCCGGCGGCGAGCTTTATCCGGTAGTAAGCATTCTCGACGACATTCGGCTCCGCCGTCGCATTTTTTTTAATGGAGTCAGTCCCCTTTTCCCCGGGCGCCTCGTCGACGAGGAAGTAGAACGTCTTGTACCCCAGGGCCGGAACGTTTTCCGCGACGAACTGGACAAGGGGGTGACTGTACACCTCACCTTCCGGCGCCGGGAAGAGTTGATAGGCGACCTCCTTCCCGGTTTCGTCGACGATGCGGAACTCACCGCTCGTCGGGGGCTGGCCGTCGACCAAGTCTGTCCGGGTCCACGACAGCGGATTGAAAACGACCACCGGGCTCCCGAGCTCGGCCGGGAGCCGAGTCTTGACCCGTCCGGCGATCGCCGTCATCGCCCCCCGCATGATATCGAGCCCTTCGTCGCGGGCGAACTCGTACTTTTTCCGGAAGAGGCGGTCGGTGATCTGCCCCTCCTTTCCGCCCCAGCCGTGGTCGGGATAGATGGCCGCCTGCCAGGCGGCGTTGAGCCTGTCCGCGGGATAGTCTTTGAACGTCCCGTAGAGGAGAGCGCGGATCGTGCTGAACGTCTCCGCCGCCGGGAGGAGGACGGCCGCTTCGCGTCCGGCTGAGACGGCCCAATGGTGCGTCGGGCCGTGGATGTAGAGCCAGAGATTCGGCCGCTCGCCGGTGATCGTCGCCGGGCGCGCAGCCGGAGTGTCGAGGGCCTCGAAGAAGCTCCTCGCCAGTGAATAGCGCATCGTGAGAGGGAAGGGCGACGCGGGCTCGGGCGTCGCGTTCCAATCGCGGATCAAAGCGCCGAAGTCTGTGGGCTTGGAGAAATCAACGGAGTTGAGCAGCGGAAATACATGCGGGAGGCCGTGCTCGAGGTAATAGTCCTTCAAGCTGGCGACTTTTTCGGCGATGGCCCGGGCCGCTTCGGCCCGAGGCGCGTTCAGCATGGCGGCGGCGTTCCCGTAATGGCCGGGCGAATAGGCCAGAACCGAGCTTCCGTCCGGGCTCACCCAGCGGTAAAAGCCCTCGTGGTAGCGGCTCATGACCAGGTAGGGGACGCCGGCCTTGGCCAGGACCTGGGGCATCTGCATAGCCCGGCCGGGGACGTCGACGCTGAAGGCCACCCGGGCGTCGCAGCCGGGGAAGTTCGTCCGGAGCCAGCGTCGTCCGAAATAGACCTCCCGGAT
>Ga0187770_10000081_pt1 | contig 41451 bp, 33 predicted proteins | sample 0116_SJ02_MP02_2_FD_133154 | JGI IMG/M metagenome (GOLD analysis project Ga0187770, IMG submission 133154) | Tropical peat soil microbial communities from peatlands in Department of Meta, Colombia - 0116_SJ02_MP02_20_MG | ecosystem: Environmental > Terrestrial > Soil > Wetlands > Peat | place...
AGCGAAAAGGGCTTCCCCCGCAAAAGAATCGCGGAATGAACAAGGAGCGCAGCCCGCGGCTGAGTGCGGGGGCAGGGAAAATAAATAGTGGGGCGGGCCGCCGTGCCCGCCGAGGGACGCGCGGGCGTCATCGCCCGCGCAACCTTAGCGCGCGGCGGGCGGGGGCGGTCAGACTTGGCGGTCGATCTGCTCGTCGATCAAGGCGCCGAGACTGTCGCGGTAGGGCGAGGGGGTAAGTACGCGGAGCATTGTCCGCGCGGTATTGACCCGGCTCGCGGCCAGCGCGCGCGCATCGGCGATCAGCGCCGGGTCGCGCAGCAACGCGAGCGCGTGCTCGAATGCTTCACCCTCGAACTTGGTCCCGTTCTGGAAGAGGCGGCGGAGTTCAGGGTTGCGCTCGACTCCGAGCACGACCGGCAGCGACGGAATTCCCGAGCGAAGGTCGGAGCCGACCGGCTTTCCGATTTTCTCTTCGGGGCCGAGGATATCGAGCAGGTCATCGACCATCTGGAAGGCGTGGCCGATCGCGTCGCCGAGGCGCGCCATCGCGTCGATCGTGCGCTCGGGCGCGCCGGCGAGATCCGCGGCGACCCGTCCGCCCGCGTTGAACAGCGATGCGGTCTTGCGCGAGATCACGGCGAGGTAGTCATCGAGGCTCGCCGCCGGATTGTGGCGCAGGCGTCCCTCCATCACTTCGCCCTCGCTCAACTGGATGCAAGCCTGCGCCGCGATGCGCACGAGGCGCTCCTCGAAACGCCCGCACAACTCGAAGGCGCGGCAGAAGAGGTAGTCGCCGGCGACGAGGGTGGGGGCGAAACCATAGCGGGCGTAAGCGGACGGTTTCCCGCGCCGCAGCACGCCGCCGTCGATGATGTCATCGTGGAGCAGGGTCGCGGAATGGATCAGCTCGAGCGCGATTGCCGCGTCGATCGCATCCTCGATGTTCGCATCCGACCCGCCGCAGGCGCGATAGACCAGCAGGATGAAGGTAGGGCGCAGCCGTTTGCCGCGGCCATCGACCAGGTAGTGGCAGATCTCCGCGATGAGGTTTTCGTTGGAGTCGAGCAGGCGCGAGAGCTTCGCCTCGGCCGCGGCGAGGTCCGCCTCGACGAGCCGCGCGGGGCTGGGCGGTTGAGCATCGCGCGCCGGCGCGAGAGCAATTGCCTTGGCTTTCTTCACTGGTTATCGCCGGGTGCGAAGAGCGCTCGCAGAATCCGGATGGAACAGTCCATCGCCCCGGCTGCGGATTACGTAGGTGTGATGCACGAAACTACCCTAGCCCGAAAGACTGAAACGGTACTAGCGAAATAAATCCGCTTCGGCGGGGCGAATCAACACTTTCGCGCTGCCCTCGAAGGGTTCGTATGCGTAGCCGCGCACGTGGACGGCCGGGATCGCCGAGGACTTCTCCATCAGGAGGCCCGCTGCTGCGGCGAGTTCATCGGCGATCGCGACCACGGTATGCTGCAACTCGCGTCCGCCGAGGTCGGTGCTCCCGCGCAGATCCAGCATCGGATTCATCCCCGATATACCGAGGCAGATCTCGGTCAGTCCGTCGCGCCATGGGCGGCCGAACGTATCGGTAATCACGATGGCGATATCGACGCCGTAGCGCGCGCGGATTCCGGCGCGGATTCGCCCCGCCGATGCGTCCGGGTCCACCGGCAGGAGAATTGCCCGGTCGTCTTCCAGACTGTTTGATTCGTCCACGCCCGCGTTTGCGCAGACCCATCCGGGTCCGGTTTCGACGATGATCACCCCGTGATCGTTGCGGACGATGCGGTTGGTCTGGCGAAGCACCAGCTCGACCGCGCGCGGATCTTTCTCCCATTTCCGCGCGAGCGCGTCGGCGAATGCGGACGGCCGGATGCCATTCAGATCGACGACGCGGCCCTCGGACTTCGAGACGATTTTCTGGCAGACGACCAGGATGTCGCGTGCGGCCAGCTTGATGCCGGTTTTTTCGAGGCCCGCGGCGAGCAGGGCGGCAAGGTCGTCGCCCTCCTTGACCATCGGGATACCCTCGACTGCGGTAAGCGTGATCGAGCCCATAAGAGGGACAAGCCTACACCCCAAGCGCACCGAGAACCACTTCCGCAAGGCGCGCGGAGCGCTCGGGCGTTGTCATGATGGTGTCGGTCGGGACCGCGCGCATCCCGAGCTTTTCGATTTCGCCGGCGTAGCGGCGGTCGGTGTCATCGAGCACGAATACGCCCGCGATGTCGCGGTACAGGCGCGCGACGCCGAGCGGAGAGACTTCCATGCCGAGTCCACGCAGCATCTTGTCGGCTGGTCCCTTGATGGTCTTGCCGCCGACGATCGGGCTGATTGCGGCGACCTGCGCGCGGCGGCTGCTGAGCGCCTCGCGCACGCCCTTGAGCGACAAGACGGGGCCCAACGAGACGAATGGATTGGACGGGGCGAGGATGGTTGCGGCCGAGCGGCGGATCGCGGCAGTCGCGGCGGGAAGAGCGCGGGCGCGCGATGCGCCGCGAAGCTCGATTCGCTCGACCGTCCCGCGCGCGCGATTGCGCACGAAGTACTCCTGGAACGGCATCGCTGGCCGCCCTTTCACCTTCACGAAGGTGCGCACGCGATCGTCGCTCATCGGAAGAACCCGCGATCGCACGCCGAGGGCGCGCGCGATCTCGGCGGTGATCGTGCTGAGCCGCGCGCCCGCGCGCATCCGCTCGGTGCGGTAGAGATGGGTTGCGAAATCGCGGTCGCCGAGCATGAACCAGGCTTTCCCGTAAAAGCGCTAGCGCCGCGAGCGTCACGAACGATTCGCCCTCGAGACCCCAGCCCTGCGCCCGGTTGGCCACCCCGGCGAGCGTGTAAGTGACCGTATCGATGTCGGGCGACACGTGGAGCCCGTAGAAGTCCTCATCGTCGCCGGTATTGACGATGAGGGTCAGCCGCGAGGGATCGATGCGGCGGGCAAGTCCGCGGATGAACTTAGCTGCACCCACTCCCCCCGCAAGCGTGGTTATCGGCCTGCGTGGGAGTGGAGGAAATCGGCCGGGCGCCATTGGGGGCCTTTCTTCCGTAGAGCTTCTGATAGAGCGTGGTGCGTTCAACCGCGACCCGCCCCATCTCGCGCGCCTTCTCCTCGATCAGGTCCACCGGAACGAACTCGCCTGCGCCACCGCCGGCCTGCGCGGTGATGCTCTCCTCCATGAGCGTGCCGGAGAAATCGTTGCATCCCGCCTTCAGAGTAAGCGCGGCGAGGTCCGGGCCGAGCTTGACCCACGAGGTCTGGAGATTGTCGATCAAGCCGCGCAGGTAGAGCCGCGCGAACGCGTACATCTGGAAGTCGAGCGCTCCGTTTTCCTGCGGCTTCATCAGCCCCTTGCGGAAGAGCACCGTGTTCTCGTGGATGAAGCGCAGGGGCACGAACTCGGTGAAGCCGTGCGTCTCCTTCTGGATGCTGCGGACGAGATCGAGATGATTTACCACGTGGCGCGGATTCTCGACGTGCCCGTACATCACGGTCGAGCTGGTCGGCACGCCGCAGGCGTGCGCGGTGGTGATTATATCGACCCACGCGGCGACATCGACCTTCTTGTGGCTCAGGATCTCGCGCACGCCGTCATCGAGGATTTCCGCGGCGGTGCCGGGAATCGAGCCGAGCCCGTGATCCTTGAGCATCCCGATATACTCCGGGTACTCCATCCGCACGCGCCTTGCGCCGTACATGATCTCCATCGGAGAGAACGCGTGCACGTGGATCGCCGGGAAGCGCCCTTTAATCGCGTCGAGAAGGTCGCGGTACTTGAACGGGGGCATTTCGGGGTTGATGCCGCCCTGCATGCAGACCTCGGTTGCGCCGCGCGCGATCGCGTCGCCGACCTTTGCCAGGATAGTCTCATCGCTATGGTCGTACGCGTCGGACTCCCAGCGCTGGCGCTTGAATCCGCAGAACTGGCATCCGACGAAGCAGATGTTGGTGAAGTTGATGTTGCGATTGACGACGTAGGTGACCTCGTTGCCTACGTCCTCGGCGCGGGCGAGGTCGGCGCATTTGACCGCGGCGCGCAGGTCGTCGCCCCGGGCGGTGTAGAGCGCGAGCCCCTCGTCGGTGTTGAGCTCCCGGCGCTCGCGGCCTTTCTCGAGCGCGGCGCGCACCTCCGGCGATGCCTTGGCCAGCAGCGCATCGAGCGGAGCCGCCTCGATTTCATCAATCCAGTCGCGCCAGTATTGCAGATTCACGCTTCGCCTCCGGCGGTCCGGTCGCCGAGTTCGCGCACTCGCCCCGCGATCGCACCGTCCATCCATACATCATTGATGTATTCGGGATAAATTGCCAGCCGCTCGGTGAGCCTGAAGCCCGCGCGCGCGCATCGTTCGCCGAGCCGCTCGATATGCGGCCACGGCGATTCGGGATTGACGTAATCCGGGGTCAGCGGCGAGATGCCGCCCCAATCGTTGATGCCGGCATCGAGGAACAGCTCGATTTGATTGGGCGACAGATTGGGCGGCGCCTGCACGTTCATCGCAGGGCCGAGCACCAGGCGGGCGGTTGCGATCGCGCGCGCCATATCCATCGCATCGGGCTCGGGCGCATTCGCCATCGCGATATCCGGCTTGGCGCGGAAGTTCTGGATGATCACTTCCTGGATGTGCGCGTGGCGCTGGTGCGCGTCGCGAATCGCGAGCAGGCTCAGAGCGCGCTCGCGCGGCGTCTCGCCGATGCCGAGCAGGATCCCGGTCGTGAACGGGATGCGAAGTTCGCCCGCCTCGTCGATCATCTTCATCCGCGCCGCCGGGTCCTTGTCGGGCGCGGCCTGATGGACGCCGCCGCGGGCGCGAAGGCGCGGCGAGATGTTCTCGAGCATCAGACCCATGCTCGCGTTGAGCGGGCGGAGCTGGCGCATCTCGTCGCGCGACATCAGCCCCGCATTGGTGTGCGGAAGCAGCCCCTCTCCGATCGCGATCTCGCACGCACGGGCGACGTATTCGACGGTCGTGCGCGCGCCGAGCGATTTAAGCGTCGCGCGGAACTCCTTGAATGCGACTTCGGGCTTGTCGCCCAGGCACATGAGCGCCTCTTTGCAACCGAGCGCGTGCGCGCGGCGCGACCACTCGGCGATCTCATCGGGCATCATCGTCCACGCGCCGGGATCGCCGGGGTCCTTGCGGAACGTGCAATAGGTGCATCGATCGCGGCAGAGATTCGTGACGGGGAGAAAGACCTTGCGCGAGTACGTGACGACGCCGCGATGCGCGCGATCGCGAAGCTCGGATGCCGCCGACAGCATCGCGCCGAGATCGCGATCGGGGCACTCGATTAGCGCGGCCGCATCGGACTCGCCAAGCCGCGCACCGGCGAGCGCGCGATCGAGCACGTCGCGAATCGGCGGGCGCGAATCGATACTGGATGCAGCGGGAAACTCGGCAGGCGGCATTCCACGCCCCTTATAAGCCATCAGGTTCGGTGAGGCAACAATGGTTTCAATTCGATACTCAATCGGCGCGACGCGCGCCGCGCTGTGCTCGTTTCAGCCGCGCTCGCGGCGCTCGTGGCGTGTACGGGCGCGCTGCGATAATCTCCAGAACGACGGAGCCGCAATCAGATGATCGCGATGGCGGTGGAGCGGCCCGCGCCGATCGAGAGCGCGCCGCTTAAGCAATTCGATTTGCCGATTCCAGAGCCGGGGCGCGGCGAAATCATGGTGCGCATCCGGACCTGCGGCGTATGCCGCACGGATTTGCACGTCGTCGAGGGCGACCTGCCGCCGAAACTGCCGCGCGTCGTCCCCGGCCACGAAGTGGTCGGCGTCGTCGAGCGATGCGGTTTGGGGTGCACGCGGTTCAAGCTCGGCGCGCGCGTGGGGATCGCGTGGTTGCGCCAGACCTGCGGCAAGTGCGCCTGGTGCAATCGCGGACGCGAAAATCTTTGCCCGAACGCCCGCTTCACCGGCTACGACCATGATGGCGGATACGCCGAGTATGCGGTGGTGCCGGAGGATTTCGCCTATCCGCTTCCCGAGACGCTCGGCGATGAAGAAGCCGCGCCGCTGCTATGCGCCGGGATCATAGGATTTCGCGCCATCAAGCGCGCCGACATCCGGCCCGGCATGACGGTCGGCCTCTATGGCTTCGGCGGGTCGGCGCACATCGCGCTGCAAGTGCTCAAGTACTGGGGATGCCGCGTGTTCGTGATGAGCCGCGGCGGGCCGCATCGCGAGTTGGCCGCAACGCTGGGGGCCGAGTGGATTGGCGCGGCCGATGCGACGCCGCCAGCGCCGCTCGATGCGGCGATCCTGTTCGCGCCGGCGGGGAATCTGGTGCCGGCGGCGATGCAGGCGCTCGATCGTGGCGGAATCCTCGCGATCGCGGGAATCTACTTAAGCGCGATCCCGCCGCTCGATTACGAACGCCACCTGTTTTACGAGCGCGAGGTCAGGAGCGTGACGGCGAACACGCGCGCCGATGCGGAAGAGTTCCTCAAGATCGCAGGCGAGATTCCGATTCGCACGCATACGATGGCCTTTGGCCTGACCGAGGCGAACGTCGCGCTTAGGATGCTGAAGCACGACGAGATCAAAGGCGCCGCGGTGCTCCGGATCGGGTGAGCCTCAATCACGCGTGTCGTGAACGGCCCGGCCGGGAGCGGGCAATAATGATGGCCAAGGCGTTTGGTAGTTTTCTGCTAATCTGGTTACTCGCTGTGAGTGGCTACGCCCAGGAGGCACCAAACTGCCCCCCGCGGCCGGATAATCTGAAATTCACTGAAATGAGCGCCGGGAAGACTATGAGCTTGCCGCCGCGCAGCAAGTTCGAATTTCGCGTCGCCCCGACGCCGGAAGGTTGCGCGGTTACAACCGTCATAACCCTGCCGGATGGAACCCGCTTGTGGCTGCCCGCCGGCAAGGTCTATGACTCGCCGGACAAGACTTTTCAGAATACCGGTTCTCCTCTGACCTACGAGGCGCAACCCGCGGGCGACTTCAACAACTGGGCTGGCTGGTTGGACACTTCCCCGCACGAGCCCGGCAATTGCGACCCGCGGGTTGATATCTGTCCCCCTGGAAGCAACCGCATACGTTGATACCTGGCGGTAGCGAGATATTTCGCCGGCGCTCCGTTGCGACATGGTTGCCTGGTGAAGCAGTCGGCGCCGTCGTTCCTCGAGGTCGGTCTGCGCGAGCAGTTCGAGATTTCCGAGATGCGCATGTCGCTCACCATTGCTGTGCAGTGGCGCAAGCGACGGTACTTCGCTCGCACTCAGGTCATGAAGCCATAAGCGTTCGTTGACCAGACGCTCGGCTGCTTGCTACGCTCCGAGCCAGAGGAAGAAGCTTTCCCCGACCCTGAGATCGATCGATGGCGGAAGAAAGGTCAGCGCAGGGGCTGAGCAAGGGCGATTCGGCGGCGCTCGGTGACGCCGCGATTCTGACCCGGCTGGACAAGGCGATCGGCTGGGCGCGCAAGTTCTCGATTTTCCCATATCCGTTCGCGACCGCGTGCTGCGCGATGGAGTACATGTCGCTGTCGATGAGTCCGTACGACATCGACCGCTTCGGCGCGCTCCTGCCGCGATTCACGCCGCGCCAGGCCGATCTGCTGATGGTGATCGGCACCGTGACCGTCCGCCAGGGACCCATTCTGCGGCGGGTTTATGACCAGATGGCCGAGCCAAAGTGGGTGATGGCCTTCGGCGCGTGCGCATCGACGGGCGGCTTCTACGACAACTATGCGACCGTGCCCGGGATCGATCGGATCGTCCCGGTGGATGTGTATGTTCCCGGATGTCCTCCGCGTCCCGAGTCGGTGCTCGACGCGCTGATGGCGCTTCAGCGCAAGATCCAGGGACAGAAGCAGAAACTGCTCGCGCTGAGCGCCGGCAACGAGGCTCCCGCGCGCTAGAAATTTCCCCGGTCCGCAGGCGATGGAACGCATACTGACGCGCTGGTTGGACATCCCTGACTTAAAGCGCCTTGCCGTGTACGAGGCCCACGAGGGCTACCAGCCGCTTCGCAAGGCGCTGTTCGAGATGAAGCCCGAGGAGATCGTGAACGAGGTGAAGCGCTCGAATCTGCGCGGGCGCGGCGGCGCTGCGTTCTCCACCGGGACCAAGTGGAGCTTCATCGCGCCGAACTCGCCCAACCCGGTGTACATCTGCTGCAACGCGGATGAGAGCGAGCCGGGGACCTTCGCCAATCGCCATCAGCTCGAAAACGATCCACACGGGATTATCGAGGGCATCCTGATTGCGGCGCGCGCGGTCAATTCGCACACCGCCTACGTTTATTTTCGCGGCGAATTCGCGGTTCAGAAGCGCAGTCTCGACGAGGCGATCGCAGAGGCGCGCGCGAAGGGCTACATCGGCAAGAACATCATGGGCTCCGGCTTCGACGTCGAGATCTACACGCATCGCGGCGCGGGCGCCTACATCTGCGGCGAGGAGACCGGCCTGCTCGCATCGCTCGAGGGGCGGCGCGGCTATCCCCGCAATCGTCCGCCGTTCCCCGCCATCCGCGGGGCATTCGCATCGCCGACCGTCGTGAACAACGTCGAGACGCTCTCCAACGTCCCGTGGATAATCAAGCGCGGCGCCGACTGGTACAAATCGATCGGTCCCGAGACCAGCCCCGGGCCGAAACTTTTCTGCCTCTCCGGTCACGTGAACAAACCCGGGCTGTACGAGCTGCCGATGGGCTATCCGCTCAAGGACCTCATCTACGATGTCGGCGGCGGAATCCTCGGCGGCAAGGGGCTCAAGGGCGTCATCCCCGGCGGCACATCATTTCCGGTCTTCACCGCGGAAGAGGCGGTCAAGGTCAAAATGGATTTCGACTCGGTGCGCGCGGCCGGCTCGCTCATGGGCACCGCGGGCGTGATCGTAATCCGCGAGGGCACCTGCATGGTGGATGTCCTGCGGACGATCGCGCACTTCTACCATCACGAGTCGTGCGGCCAGTGCACGCCCTGCCGCGAAGGATGCGGCTGGATCGAAAAGCTGCTGACCGACCTCGAGGCGGGGCGCGGCAAGATGGAAGACCTGCAAGTGCTGATCGATGTTGCCAGCAACATGGAGGGCAACACCATCTGCGTGCTCGCCGACAGCCTCTCGATGCCGGTGAAGAGCTTCATCCCGAAGTACCGCGCCGAGTTCGAGGAGCACGTGCGGCTGGCGCGCTGCCCGTTTCGCGATGGCGAGGGCAAACTCGCCGCCGCTTGAGGCGGTCCCGCCTGCAGGAAAATCGAATGCCGAAGCTCACGATCGACGGAAAGCAAATCGAGGTTCCCAACGGGCTCAACCTGGTCCAGGCGGCCGACCGCGCCGGAATCGAGATCCCGCACTACTGCTACCATCAAGGGCTGTCCGTGGTGGGCAACTGCCGGATGTGCCTGGTCGAGGTCGAAAAGGCGCCCAAGCTGCAAATCGCGTGCAACACGGGCGCCGCCGACGGGATGGTGGTGAACACGCAGAGCCCGCGCACGCGCGCCGCGCAAAAGGCGGTGCTCGAATTCCTCCTTATCAATCATCCGATCGATTGTCCCGTGTGCGACCAGGCGGGCGAGTGCAAGCTGCAGGACTACTACATGGACTACGACCAGCAGCCCTCGCGCTTCCCGCTCGGCAAGAAGAATCACAAAGGCAAGGCGCTCGATATCGGCAGCGGGGTGATGCTCGACCAGGAGCGATGCATCCTGTGCGCGCGATGCACCCGGTTCTTCGATGAAATCACGAAGACGAGCGAGCTTGCCATCTTCGAGCGCGGCGACCGATGCAGGGTGGACATCTGGCCGGGGAGGCCGATTGCCAATAAGTACGCGGGCAATGTCGTCGATATCTGCCCGGTCGGCGCGCTGACAGAAAAGGATTTCCGCTTCCGCATGCGCGTCTGGTATCTGCATCGAACGCCGTCGGTGTGCGGCGGATGCGAACGCGGATGCTCGATCGACATTTATCATCATCGCGGCCGCATCTACCGCTACAAGCCGCGCTGCAACCCGGATGTGAACACGTACTGGATGTGCGATGAGGGCCGCCACGGATTCCCCGCGCTCCAGAGCGAGAATCGGCTGAGCGCGCCGCTCAATCAAAGGGGCGATCGGCTCGCGGCCGAAGGATGGCCCGAGGCGATCGCGCGGGCCGCATCGAAGATCAAGGAGTTTCGCGGCCAGCACGGCGGCAAGTCGATCGGCGCCGTCATCAGCGCGCAATCGACCAACGAGGAGACCTTCGCGCTGCGCCGCCTCATGCTCGATACAATCGGGTCGGATCGGATTGCGGCCCACAACTGGTCGCCGCCCGGCGCATCGCCCGACGACGATCTTCTCATCCGCGCGAACAAGAATCCGAACACGCGCGGGTTGCAGGCGCTTGGAGTTGCCAGCGACGGTCTCGACGCGCTCGCGGCCTCGGCCGCATCCGGAGAACTCAAGATGCTCATCGTGCTGCGCGCCGATCTCGTGGGCGCGCTCGGCGAGCACGAATTCATCCGGAAGTTCGGCGCGCTCGATTACATGCTCGTGCTCGGCACCGATGCGAACGAGACCGGGCAGATGGCGAACCAGGTTCTGCCTATCGGCACGTACGCCGAAATCGACGGCAGCTTCACCAACTTCAAGGGCCGTGTGCAGCGGATTCGCGCGGCGTTCCCGCCGCCAGGTCAGGCGCTCTCCGCAATCGAGGTTCTCGCGCGGCTGGGCCGTTCGCTCGATGGCGCGGAGCGATCCGCGGCCCCCGAGGCGCTCTTCGCCGAGATGGCGGCGTCGGTGCCCGCGTTCCAGGGCATGACGCTTGCAGACCTCGGCCCGCATGGCCGCGACCTGGCCGGCTGATTCCTGACACTATTCGCGGATTGCAGCGCCGTCAGCCTTCCGACGGGTGGTACACTACTTCGACCCGTTCCAGATAGTGCTGTAGCTCACTCGCCCACTGGTTGACCGCCGCAAGGTCGTGGTGGCGCGACGCATCTTCAAGGCGCCGTCCAAGATCGGTCAGCACGGGGAAGCCATAGCTGGCGCCTTCGCCCTTGAGGCGATGGGACAGGCGATCGATCACCTCGTAGTCCTTGTGCTCGGCGGCGGCGATGATCGTTTGGATGTCCGCGCGCTTGTGCGTAAGAAACCCTGGGATCAGATCGCTTAGGTCCTGGTCCACTTCCACAACTACTTTTTCTGGCATGGCTCCTCCGAATTCGCAGTGACCATGTGTGATACATCGGGCGCACGCGCGCTGTACCGAATCGCGAATCGCGCGCGCGCCGCCATCGGCTCGAAAGCAAGCAGGGTGCCTGCCAATTCCTGCGAAAACGGAGGATTTGAGCAGGAAAACTCGAACTACCGCACGCCCGCGTTCTTATCCGGCCTGCGGCTGTTTCAAGCTGACACAATCAATGGAACAGTGCGGGCATATTCAGGCGAGTTGCCGGTCTCAACGTGGCGCACCGCGGAAAAACGGACAGGTGGTGCCATAATGGCACCACCTGTCCCGGCAGCCAACATACTATCACCGCATTACGGCGCAGCCTTTACCATCGACTGGGTGGTAAAGAAGTCACGGCCGACTGCGCCCATGTTGATGTACCAGCATTCGCGCTCCGGCGTGTTCTGCCCCGGCAGATAGCACATCGTGGCGAGGCCCGATTGAACATCGGTCGATGAGGCGCCGACAACGAACGCGCGCCTGAATGGATAGATCGCGACGCGCGCATCCGGTACCGGCCGATCGCGGTAGGTCAGCCAGTATATGTGGTTCTGCCACAACTCACCCTTTGCGTCGTACTCATCGACGTACGGTTCGAACCACATTTCGCTATCGATGTACAGAATCGACTTGGAGTGGAGCGCCTGCGGATTGTTGGCATTCCAGCGCGGCGTGGTCTGGACGACATAAAGCGGGCGCATCTCCCAGTTCTCCGGGCACGCACTTCCGCCGCCGTCCGTCTGGCAGGTGATCTCTGGAGAATGAGCAGCATTAACCGATGCGAGCATCGTCTTTTGACCGAGGAACTTGTAATTGTATTCCTCGATTTTCGCATTGAAGCCCGAGTAATGATTTGGATCGAATGTCACCGGGTCGCTCATTTCGATGCCCGGGCCGCCCGCCGCACCGCCTGAGCTGCCACCGCCTGCGATGGCATCACCCATGATCCCCTCGTTCAGACGGCGCAGCCGCCGCCCTCCCGGAACCCATTGCCAGATATCGTCGCCTCTCTTTGGATTCTCGTAGCGGAAGCGAATGAATCCGCTGCCATAAAGATCCTCAGGAGCCAGAATGGGATAGAGGGCGAACATCCAATAACGGTTGGTCTGTTTGTAATCGGGATCGATCGGCATCGGCTCCACTTCCGTCCGACCGACCTCATCGTAACCCGCATAATGGCCGATCTGGAAATAGTCGATTACGCGGATGGGACGGTTGCGGCCCGTGTAAGTTACATCGCAATCATAGAACCGGAGATCGTAGTCATCGGACGTGATCGGCCTGAAGGCGTTGTTCCACATGATCTTGGTCGCGATTTGCGGGTCGTTGGGATCCAGGAATGGGAAGGGCTGGCCCGCTACGTAATTGACTACTGTCCGTCCGTCGGGCGACAGTCTCACCTGGTCGGCGTATTTCTCGGTTGCGTCACGGTATGGGGGCGGCCAGTTGATTTGCTCGCTCGGGACTATCTTCATTGTCATTCCATTCTCGACCTTGTAATAGACCCCGGGCGATACCACCTCCTTGACCTTGTAGCCATTCTCCGGCGTGATGAAGTCGCCGGGCTTCACTTGGGCCTGCGCAGGCTCGGCTAAGAACATGAGCGCAGTCAAAAGTGCGATCGCCGCCGATGCGCCCGGCCAAATCCACGGACCATCGCTTTTGGGCATGGCAAACCTCCTTCCGCCGATTCCTCAGATCGATCGGCTACGCGAAAATCTCTGGGCGAAACGCGGCCGGCCGCCTGCGTTAGATTGCGAAGCACACTATTGCGGCAGGCTGCGCATGTGGACTCGTTACTTTCTGACGAGCGAGGTGCCGGATCTCTTCACGGTGCCGGCTCGCGGGTGCGTCGATCTGAATTTTCTGTGTTTTCCCCGGCCGCGAGTGCGGCTAATCTAGCTGAAGGAAGGATTTCTGACCGCGTCCGAGTGCGGCTATCAACGCTTGCGCGGTCGTAATCGACCGAGCAATTCGACGTTCGCACAGCCCGGCCCTTGCCTGCCGGAGGAAGCATTCCATGAGCGGGAGAGTTGCGCTTGCCCTCGTGCGAGATCTGTTTTTCAGGTCCAAAATCGATACCGTCGCAAGCGCGCTCGGCGCCGAGGTTGCTTACGCATCCGATCTCGACTCGGCAGCGCGGCGCGCGGCGGAACTGAAACCGCAGGTCGTCTTCGCCGACCTTTCGGACTTAAATTTCCCGCCGCACCAGACCGCAGAGAGAATCCGCGCGTCCGCTCCAGGAGCGCGCTTGGCCGCCTTTGCTTCCCACGTCGATCTGAAGCCGCTCAAGGCTGCGCGCGAGGCCGGATTCGACTTGGCCCTTTCGCGCAGCGAGTTCACCGAGCGATTGCCCGATTTGCTGAAGTCCTGAGGCCGCTGACTTTATAACCTCATAACCTGGGGCCGTGCCGGATGACCGCGAAAGATGGATTCGTCCGATCTTCGCCTCGGTGGTAAACTCGTCAGGTGATCCTGGATCAGTTTCATCCCGCGGTCCGCACCTGGTTCGAGCGCCGATTCGCGTTTCCATCGCGCGCGCAGGAACTCGGATGGCCGGTCATCGCGGGCGCGGATCTCGCGCCGCGTCACGACGTACTGCTGTGCGCGCCGACCGGGAGCGGAAAGACGCTGGCCGCCTTCTTGTGGGCGATCGACCGGCTCGTCCGCGATGCGGCGCGCGGGGCGCTTTGCGATGAGGTGTCGGTGCTTTATGTCTCGCCGCTGAAGGCGCTTGCCAACGACATCCGGATCAATCTCGACGAGCCGCTCGATGGCGTTCGCGCGGCGGGGCGAGAGATGGGCCTCGATCTCTCGGCGATTCGCGCGGGGCTTCGCACCGGCGACACGCAGGCGCGCGAGCGCAGCGCGATGTTGCGCCGTCCGCCGCAAATCCTGGTGACGACTCCCGAATCGCTGTTCATCCTGCTCACGTCGCCGCGTTTTCGCGAGAAGCTCAAGGCGGTGCGGCACGTGATCGTCGATGAACTCCACGCGGTTGCGGGCAACAAGCGCGGCGCGCATCTGGCGCTGACGCTGGAGCGGCTGGACCGGATGATTCGTCTTGCAGGCGGCGCGCGTCCCGCGCGGATCGGCCTTTCCGCGACTCTCAATCCGATCGAGACGCTCGGCGAGTTTCTTGCCGGTTTCGACGTGGATGCCGATGGCGCGCGCAGTGCGCGCCCGGTCCAAATCGTGCGCGCCGACGATCCCAGGCGTCGCATGGACCTGCAGGTCATCGCGCCGGGACCCGAACTGGGCGCGATCGCAACCCACGAGCATTGGGAGGCGATGTACGACGAGGCGGCGAAGCTCGTCGAGGCGCATCGCACGACGCTCATCTTCACGCTGTCGCGGCGATGGGCCGAGCGCGTCGCTTTCAATCTCCAGAAGCGGCTCGGCGCCGGCGCCGTGATGGCGCATCACGGGAGCCTCGCGCGCAAGGAGCGCCATCTTGCTGAGCAGCGCCTCAAGCACGGCGAGCTCAAAGCGATCGTCGCGACCTCGTCGCTCGAACTGGGCATCGATGTGGGCGCGGTCGAACTCGTCTGCCAGCTCGATTCGCCGAAATCGATCTCGGCGGCGATTCAGAGGATTGGCCGCTCGGGCCACAGTCTCGGCGGGACTCCCAAGGGTCGTCTTTTCGCGCTCACTCTCGATGATTTGCTTGAATGCGCAGCGGCGGTGCGCGCGATTCGCCGCGGCGATCTCGATGAGGTCGAAATTCCCTCGGGATGCCTCGACGTGGCGGCCCAGCAGGTCATCGCGATTGCCGCCGAGGAAGGAGAAATCCCGGAAGCCGAGTTGCTCCGGCTGCTGCGCGGCGCGTTCAACTTCGGGACCCTCGATTCGAAATCGCTGCGCGGCCTGCTCGAGCAGATGGCTCGCGAATTGCCCAAGCGGATCCAAGGGGCCGCACCGAAGATTTTCCTCGACGCCGCCAATCGCCGGGTTCGGCCCCGGCGGGCCGCGCGGCTTGCCGCGATCACCTCGGGCGGCACGATTCCCGAAAACGGGAACTACGACGTTGTGATCGAGTCCGAGGGCCGCAAGATTGGCGACGTCGAGGAGGACTTCGCGCAGGAGTCCTCGCGCGGCGACGTGTTTATGCTCGGCTCGATGCCCTGGCAGATTCTGGGCATCTCCCGCGGGCGGCTGATGGTCGAGCCGGCGCCCGGCATGGCTCCATCGTTGCCCTTCTGGCAGACCGAGGCGGCAGGACGTTCCTACGCGCTCTCGGCGGAAGTCACCGAGCTCCGCCGCACGATCGCGGATCGGCTCCCAGAGCCTGCGCAAGCCGTGCGATGGCTCATCGAGGACTGCGCGCTGAACGAGCGCGCCGCCGCGCAGGCGGTCGATTATGTCCGGCGCGGGATGGCGGCGCTCGGCGCGATTCCCGACGAGCGCACGATCGTGGTCGAGCGTTTCTTCGACGGACTGGGCGGAACGCAGATCGTGATCCACGCTCCATTGGGGATTCGTTTCAATCGGGGACTGGGGCTGGCGCTTCGAAAACGGCTCTGCCAGTCCTTCGACTTTGAAATTCAGGCCTCTGCGATCGACGACGGCTGTCTGCTCGCGCTGAACTCTCGCCACAGCTTCCCGCTTACGGACCTCCTCGCGATGGTGCCGGCGCGCCGCGTGCGCGACGTGCTCGTGCAGGCGATGCTCAACGCGCCGATGTTCGAGGTGCGCTTTCGCCACGTCGCGTCGCGGGCGCTCATGGTGATGCGCTGGCTTGGCGGGCGAAGGGTCCCCGCGTGGATTCAGCGGCTGCGTGCGCAGGAGTTGGCCGCGGCAATTTTTCCGGGGCAGCAGGCCTGCTTCGAGAACCGTCCGCCCGAGATCGAAATTCCCGGGCATTTCATCGTCGCCGAGGCGATTCGCGAATGCCTCCAGGAATCCGCCGATGCGGAGCGGATGACGCGCGTGCTTAAGGGAATCGAGGATGGGTCCATCCGCACGGTCATGGTGGATTCGGTCGCGCCGTCGGTCTTTGCGCATCGCCTGCTCCTCGCCTGGGATTACTCGTTCCTCGATGGCGGAGAGCGGGCGAACCGGCGAAGCCGCACCGTGCAAATGAATCGCGCGATGGCCGAGGATGTCTTCCGCACTGAGGACCTCTCGGCGATGCTCGCGGCGGATGCGGTGGACGCAGTCGCCGCCGAGGCCACCGGGCTTGCGCCGGGCCGCCGGGCGCGAAACCGCGACGAGCTTTGCGAACTCATTCGGGCGCACGGGGCGCTTGCGTCGGAGGCGATTGCGCTTCGCGCCGGCGAGGATGGCGCTGCGATGGTGGCGGCTCTGGAAGCGGAAGGGCGCATTGCACGCGCGCGGCTTCGCACCGGCGCGGCTGAAGTGATACTCGCCGCCGAGGATATCCCGATTTTCGCAGCGGCCTATCCCGGCGCTAATTTCAACCGCCCGTCGCCCTCGGTTGAGTTGCCCGACCCCGACGGCGCGCGCGAGGAAATCGTGCGGCGCGCGCTCAGGACCTCGGGTCCCGTCACGCCCGGCGAAATTGCCGAGCGTCTTGGTTTTGAGATCGAAGAGATCGAGCAGGCGCTCGCGAGTCTCGAAGCGAAGGGTGCCATCTTCCGCGGGCATTTCACAAAAGCGGTGGCCGAGCAGTGGTGCGACCGCTACAACCTCGAACGAATCCATCGCATCACGCTCGCGCGCGTTCGCGCCGAGGTTGAGCCGGCGGCGGATCGCGAGTTTGCGGCGTTCAGGCTGCGATGGATGCATGCCGGTGGCGATGGCATCACCGCCGATCCCGCCGGGGTTTTCGAAATTTTGCAGCAGCTCTCGGGGCTGGCGTTCACTCCCGAGACATGGGAGCAGACGATTCTTCCTGCGCGAGTGCCGGGATATCGGCCCGAGATGCTCGATCTCGCGTGTCTTGGCGGGGACATGATGTGGGTTGGAGTTCCCGCGCAAGGCGCGGCGGATGAGATTCCCGCGCGCGTGACATTCGTCTCGCGCCGGCGTGCGCCCGCGTTCGCGAACGGCGAGCGCGCTTGCGGCGATGCGAAGGAACGCGCGGTCCTCGACGCGCTCGCAAGCGGAGGCGCGCAATACCTCGACCAGGTGTCCGAGCGCGCAAATCTCTCGGAGCGCGACACGCTGGCCGCCTTGTGGCGGCTGGCTGCCGCCGGTTGCGTGAGCAACGACAGCTTCGCGCCGCTTCGGATGCTCGCGTCGGATCGAGACGCGCCCGCCGCGATCATAAACGGAGGTGCGCGCCGGCCGCTTACGCGCCATGATGCTGCGCTGCGCGCGAAGCTCAAGTCGAGCACCGCGGGGCGCTGGTCGGCGATCGAGGCTTCAGCGCGGACGGATCGCGATTTCGATCAGGCGCGCGAACTCGCGATGGTGCTGCTCGAACGCAACGGAATCGTTTCGCGCGAGATGCTCGCGCTCGAGTCGATTCCGCTCTCCTGGGGCGAGATTTCTTTTGCACTGCGCCGATTGGAGCTTTCCGGAAGGATTCGCCGGGGCTGGTTCGTGCGCTCGCTCTCGGGCGAGCAATACGCGCTGCCAGAGGCGGTTGATTTGCTGCGCGCCGCGCGCAATTCGAACTCTGCGCGCGAAAAGGTGATCGCGCTCAGCGCCGCCGACCCGGCAAATCCGTACGGCGCGATTTTGCCCGGCTGCGGAATCGCGCGCGAGGCGGGGAATATCGTCGTGATGCGCCCGGGGCAGCCCGTGCTCGGCCTTGCCGGGCGAGCGCTCGTGACGATGGGCGATCTCGATGAGGAAGGCTTCGCCGAGTCGGTTGGGGCGATACTCGCGATGCGCCGGAGAGTCCTCATCGAGACGATCGACGGGGCGCCCGCGCTCGCATCGCCGCGCGTTGCGGCGATGGCGGCGATGCGTTTTCATTCGGACGGCCGCGCCCTGGTGTACGACGGACTTCCGGGTCCCGCTCCGGCGCGCGCGCCGCGAGCGCCCGCAAATCGCCCGGCGTGACGACGCGCCGCGCACTTCCCCAGTCGATCGATTCGATTTTCATCCCTCCAAGATGCGCGCTATTCTTGAGCGCGCAGCCGCCCGGGGGCGGCTCGGCGGCGCGCGCAGCGGAATCAACGCGCCGCTCATCGGATAATCCGCGCAAACGAGGTTTCGTCCATGGCCAGCAATAGTTTTGGCGCTCGCTCGACGCTCGATGTCGGCGGCGCGAAATTCACGATCTACAAACTCGCCGCGCTGGAGGCGCGCGGCTTTGCGCTTGGGCGGCTGCCATTTTCGATCCGGGTGATGCTCGAAAACGTGCTGCGCCGCGAGGACGGCGTGGTGGTCAATGCGGAGCAGGTCGAGGCGCTCGCGCGATGGGACGGCAAACCTTCCGAGCGCGAACTCTCGTTCATGCCCGCGCGCGTGCTGCTCCAGGATTTCACCGGCGTGCCGGTGGTTGCGGATCTCGCCGTGATGCGCGACGCAATCAAGCGCCTCGGCGGCGACCCGGCGAGGATCAATCCGCTCCAGCCCGCCGATCTCGTCATCGATCATTCAGTGCAGGTCGATGCGTACGGGAGCGCGGATGCGTTTTCGGCCAACGCGCGGCTCGAGTTCGAGCGCAACCGCGAGCGCTACCTCTTCCTGCGCTGGGGCCAGCGCGCATTCAGCAACTTTCGCGTCGTGCCGCCCGACACCGGAATCGTTCATCAGGTCAATCTCGAATATCTCGCGCCGGTGGTGTTCGTGTCGAAGGATGGCGCCGCATACCCGGACACGGTCATCGGAACCGACTCCCACACGACGATGATCAACGGACTGGGAGTGGTCGGTTGGGGCGTGGGCGGAATCGAAGCGGAAGCGGCGCTGCTCGGGCGCTCAGTCCCGATGCTCATCCCGGAGGTCATAGGCTTCCGCCTGCACGGAAACATGCGCCCCGGCGCGACGGCGACCGACCTCGTGCTGACGGTCACGCAGATGTTGCGCAAGAAGGGCGTGGTCGGGAAATTCGTCGAGTATTTCGGCCCCGGGCTTTCGAACCTGCCGGTTGCCGACCGCGCGACGCTGGGCAACATGTCGCCCGAGTACGGTGCGACGATCGGATTCTTCCCGGTCGACGATCAAACGCTTGCGTATCTGCGAATGACCGGCCGTCCCGAGGAGCGGATCCGGCTGATCGAAGCTTACTGCAAGGAGCAGGGGCTGTTCCGGACCGCCGATGCGCCCGAGCCGCATTTCTCCGACGTGCTCGACCTCGACCTGTCATCGGTCGAGCCGAGCATCGCGGGGCCGCGCCGCCCGCAGGATCGCATCCCGCTTGCCGCATCCAAGGTCTCGTTCCGGCGCGATCTCGCCAAGGATGCCGCCGGCGACGGCTCCGTCGATTCGAAGATTATCGAGCGATGGATCGCCGAGGGCGGAGACGGCCCGGCGGCGGCGCGCGACCCCGTGCCGCGCAGCGCTCTGGGAGCGATCGCGAAGTCGGTCGAGGTCCGCGGCGACGGCGGCAATTTTTCGCTCGGCCACGGCTCGGTGATTATCGCGGCGATCACGAGCTGCACGAACACGTCGAACCCGTCGGTGCTGATCGCAGCCGGCCTGCTGGCGAAGAAGGCGGTCGAGCGCGGGCTTACGGTTAAGCCGTGGGTCAAGACGAGCCTCGCGCCGGGATCGAAAGTCGTCACCCAATACCTCAAACGCGCCGGCCTGACGCCATACCTGGATCGTCTGCGATTCAATCTGGTCGGCTACGGATGCACCACTTGCATCGGCAACAGCGGTCCGATCGCGGAGCCGATCGTCGCGGCGGTCAAGGAAGGCAAGCTCAGCGCCTGCGCGGTGCTGAGCGGCAATCGCAATTTTGAGGGGCGCATCAACCCGGCCGTCCGCTTCAACTATCTCGCGTCGCCGCCGCTGGTGGTTGCTTACGCAATCGCGGGAACGATGGACATTGATCTGGACCGCGAGCCGCTGGGCGCCGATTCGGCCGGGAAGCCGGTTTACCTGCGCGAGGTCTGGCCGTCATCCGCCGAGGTCGCATCGGTGGTTGCAAGCTCGATCGATTCCGCGATGTTCCGCCAGGAGTACGGCAACGTGTTCGATGGCGACGAGCGATGGCGCAGCCTCGCGATTCCGGAGGGCAACCTGTTCAGTTGGGATGCGAAGTCGCTTTACGTCAAGGCGCCGCCCTTTTTCGATGGCGTCACCGCGAAGCCGGGCCAGTTCGCAGAAATCGCGGGCGCGCGCGCCCTGGCGGTGCTCGGCGACAGCGTAACGACCGACCACATCTCCCCGGCCGGTTCGATTGCGGCCGATAGCCCGGCGGGCAAATACCTGATCGGCAACGGCGTGCAACCCGCCGACTTCAACTCGTACGGCGCGCGCCGCGGGAACCACGAGGTGATGGTGCGCGGAACGTTCGCGAATATCCGGCTGCGCAATCAGCTCGTGCCCGGCGTCGAGGGCGGCGTCACGGTGCATCTGCCCGGCGGCGAGCGCATGACGATCTTCGACGCGGCGGAGCGCTATCGCACCGGCAAGGTGCCGCTCATCGTAATCGCGGGCAAAGAGTACGGCTCGGGCTCATCGCGCGACTGGGCGGCCAAGGGCGTGCAACTGCTCGGAGTCCGCGCCGTGATCGCGGAGAGCTTCGAGCGCATCCACCGGAGCAACCTCGTCGGAATGGGCGTGCTCGCGCTCGAATTCCGGCCCGGTGAGAACCGCGAGTCGCTCGGGCTGACCGGGCGCGAATTGTTTTCGATCTCCGGTCTAAAGAGCGGTCTCAAACCGCGCCAGCGGCTCAAGGTACGCGCCGAGGGTGAGGGCAAGACCAAGGAGTTCGAGGTAACGGCGCGCGTCGATACGCCCGAGGAGGTCGAGTACATCCGCCAGGGCGGAATCCTCCCGTGCGTCCTGCGCGATTTGCTGCACGCCTGACGGGGCAGGACCGAGGTCGCGCGGCATGGCGGCGGCCGATGCGTCGCGATTGCGCGCGCGGCGAGCGTAAGCGGGGCCAGCCGATTACTTGGTTGGCGCGGGGCTGGGCGCGGGCTTCTGCGCGGGCGCGGAGGCCTCTTTAGCCGGGGCGGGCGTTGTGGCCGCCGCGGTTAGCGCAGAACCTCCCTTGAGGTGGGAATCGGTGCTCCTCACGCAGTTGAAGTAACTCGGCTTGGACTTGCGCTCCTCGAGGCACGCCTTTTTCGAGTCGTACTTTCCGTAAACCATCCAGTTCTTCAGCGGGATCGATTGGTCCACCTGGTAGGTGCCGTCGGGGTTCTTCTGCGGCGGCATCTTGGGCGGCGGAAGCAAGAGGAGCCAAACGAACACACCAAACGCGGAAAGCCAGCATCTTTTCATGGGCAATTTACCTAGCAGATTCCCGCCGCGGGATGCGAGAGTATTAAAGATTGCGGATCGCTTGACGGCTGGAGCGTAACCGGACGGGCAGGGTCCTTTCAACAGTGCTTCATAATGACGCCGGCTGCGGAGCCACCGCATCCACTCGCACGGCCGCACCGCTCTTGCGCTCTGCATACCGCGAGAGCAGCCGGACGACCGATGGAGTCACCTCGGCGATTGCCTCGGGCCGATAGCCCATCGACTCCGGGCCGCGCGTCCGCATCATCCCGAGCATCGACAGCCTGAGCAGCGCGGCAACTCCCTGGCAGTATCGGAATCGTTCGAAGTCGAGCGGCGCCATCGCATGATAAAGCGGCACGTACAGGCCGGCGAAGATCGCTCGGAGCGTGTTTCCCGCGATGTTATCGCGCATCCATCGTGGGTGCTCGAGCGCGTGCGACGACAGAATCGCCGCCGTCATGGCCGCATCCAGGTGCCGGTCGCCGACATCGGTGTTCACCCAGTCGATTACGCCGGTCACGCTCGTGCCGTGCACCATCACGTTTTGCGGATGGTAGTCGAGATGGAGAAGCGACAGCGGTGCGACGCGGAATGCGCCGGCGCGAGCCGACACGCGCCTGAGCGCATCGCGCATACCCGGCAACGGGCCGCGCTCGATGCGCTCGGCGATGATCGCGAGCACGCGGTCGAGCAGCCCGGTCCCGGGCGGCGCCGCTTCGGTCTCGAAAGCGTGCGGGATGTCGCGCAAGCCTGGCGCGGCCGGATCGAGACGGTGAAGCCGCACATGGGTGCGGACGAACGAAAAAAACGCGAGCGAGAATGTCTTGAACGCCGCGGGAAAATTCCGCGCCGCGAACAGCGGACCGCCGGCGCATCGCTCCATCACCAGGAACGGGGCGCCCAGAGCCGCGTGGTCCGGTTCGAACGCGTACGCGTGCGGCACTCGATAACCCGCAACGAAGAGGCGGTCCATCGTGAGATGCTCTCGTGCTGCCTTCGCATCCGCCTGCGGGCCCTCATAGAAGCGCAGCACCAGCGGCACCCCGGCGGGAACCGCGGGATGCGACTTCGAGCGCGCCTCGAGAACGAACTCGATGACGTTCGTCTCCCATCCGCTCGCGAGCACCCGCAGGCTGCGGACGCCCGCGGCGAGGTACTCGGACAAGCGGCGTTGGAGTTCGTCGCCCTGAAGCATCGCGGTTAGTGACGCGAGCTTTGGAATTCGTTCAGGAACTGTTTGAACAGGCGATGCTGCCTGCCGTCGCCCTTCTCCGCCGGGGAGTCGGGTGATGGTATCGGCGCAGTCTCGAGCTTCTCGTTTGGAAGCGTCTCGCCGTTTCGTTCGAAATGGTGCTGGACGATGGAGGTAAGGAGCGGTCCCCGGGTATCGCTGATGTCTATCGAGACCACGACCGAAAGCCCGAGCCGCAAAGGCTTGTCCGCAGCAATCGGATCGTCGAAAACGACCTTGACCGGCACGCGCTGCACGACCTTGACCCAGTTGCCGGTCGCATTCTCAGGCGGCAGCAGCGAGAAGGCCGCGCCGGTGCCCATGCTGATCGAGTCGATATGTCCGCGATAAGTGTAGCCGGGATAGATGTCAGCCTCGACCTCCGCGATCTGCCCCACGCGCACATCGGTGAGCTGCGTCTCCTTGAAGTTCGCGGTGACGTAAAGGTTCTTGAGCGGCACCACCGCCATCAAGGGCTCGCCGACCTGCACGCGATGGCCGACATGGACGGTTTTGCGCGTCACGATCCCCGCGAACGGCGCGTAAATCTTGGTGTATGTCGCATCCAGCTTGGCTGCCTCCAGTGAGGCCTCGGCCTGCTTGACGATCGGCCGGTCGTAGCGCGCGTGGTCCTCGGTGTCCGCTCCAAGCGCGGCGCGCGCCTGGGTGAGCTGATGCTCGGCGAGCGCCACGTTGGAGATTGCCACGCGAAGCCCGGTCGATGCCTGGTCGAAGTACTGCGGGGATACGACCCCTTGCTGTTTGAGTTGTTTGGCGCGGTCAAAGTCAATTCGAGCCTGGGAGAGCTGCACCTGCGCCAGGTTTACCCCGGCCTCGGCCGCTGCGACCTGCGCATAGAGTTCATCGACGGTCTGGCGGGCGCGCTCGAGTTGTGCGCGCGCCTGATCGACCCTTACGTCGAAGTCGCGCGGGTCGAGCTCAAGGAGGAGCTGGCCCTTGTTGACGGTCCAGTTGTCCTCGACGTAAAGCGCGGTGACGGTCCCGGCCACGCGCGAATCGAGGATCGCCACGGTTCCATCGACGTATGCATCGTCGCTCGAGACATGGCTCGCGAAGTAACGATAATAGTGGAGCCCCGGGACGATCCCGCCCAGGATTGCAATAACCACCAGGACCATCAGGCCCCGGCGAACAAGCTGCGACCTCATACTGTCGTCAGAGTGCGGAGAAAATCAGCGTGCTGCCTTCCAAACCGTCTGTTCAACAATTCCTGCCCCGCTAACTTCGCTGAATAACGGGATGCTGTCAAATCGGGACGCAAGACTCCGGTGCGCATCCGAGTCATCCGCCCCCATCAATCAGTCAGACTCACTTTATCGCGATTGGTAGCCGCTTGTAAGAGAGTGAAGCCATCGCGCGCGGGAGTTTGGACTCCATACGCATCGCGAAACCTGCGCGCGCCCGCGCCGTCTTCTGGATCAGGAGGTATGGCCATGAAACCAGCGATAATCACGATGGCTGCGGTATTATCCCTGCTCCTGCTGATCGTTCCCGGGCGCGCCAGCGCTGATCCGGTGAATTGGCAACCGCAGACAATCCAGCAGATTGGATATCACCCCTACGAGGTCGCGTACTGGGGGCACCGGCCCTACGCTTGCCGCTATCGGCACTTCCGCCATCATCATCCCTTCCTGTGCTGGTAGGGCGGAGGCGGCCGCGCTGACTCGTCTTGCGGCGGCGTTCGCTCGGGCGGCGAGCGAGCGCCAGGCTTAAATCGCGACCGCGCCGCCCGCCGTCGACGATCGTCGGCGCTCGCGCAAGGAGCGACCCCGCGCGGCGCCGCAAAGCTGCGCGGGCAGCCTCAAGGTTGTTTGATTATGACGGTTGGCCCGCCGCTCGCGGTCGCAACCACTTCGCCGTTGAGCGTCATATTAATCTCGAACGAGCCCTTGTTCTGCTTTTGGGTAAACTGGCCGTCTACGGCGCCATCCGGCGAGTCGAAGAGGAACACCGCCGGCACACGCTCCTGCACGGTGAATCCGGTTTTCGAATCCTCCACCAGGCCCGAAAAAAGTTCGCCGAAGGGTGCGATCACATTGATCCGCAGGTCCGGGTCCGCAGCCGGCGGGGTTTGATTGAGCGCGCCACCAGTCTCGATCGACGCGATGCCGAAAGGCTGGGTGGTCGAGGAATGATTCACCACGGTGTAGCCCCGTACCACCTCGAGGCTCAGCAGGTTGTGATCGTTGGAAAGCTTCTGCGCAGTGAGCAGGTCCGCCGGGAGGTTGTTTACGATCGCGACTTCCAATGGGATGTTCCCCCCGACGACCCATGTAGAACGCGAATCGGAAACGGTGAGCGAGAACGGCGTGCCCACGGTGCCCAGCACCTTGAAGATGTCCTCGGATGGATTTGGCGGGGTATTGCCAACCGCGCCCGAAAAGCCGCCGATCGAATTGTTGCAAGCGGAAAGGGCAGGCCCGCTAAACGCCAGAACCGCAGTGGCGAGTCGCAGCAGATAAGCGATCTTGTTTGTCATCACTGGCCTCTTCGCAGCTACAGAGGCTCCGGCTGCACCGTGTTGCTGCACAGGCCGGGGCAGGTCTTATCGGGGTTCTGGCAGATACTCGGACAAGGCGACGAGGTCGAACTCGGTACTGCAGTCGGTATGCTCGTCGCCGGAGTTCCAACCGGGGTACCGAACTCGAGGCGCTGGAGCGTGTAGGTGTCGGGCGGCACGCAGAAGGTGTATCCGTTGCCGGGATTCGGCGCCGGCGGCAGCGGCCCGGGCGCGGCCGACATCAATTGCACGTCGTCCTTGGAAAGCTCGATCTCCGTTCCGCTGTCGGGGTTGATCACGCTTCCGGTGATGCTGCCGTGGCCGATGCACTCAAGCGCGGGCACGGAGAACTGCGGACCGGATGGCGTCGAGCAGGCGGTAGGAATTGCCACGTCGCTTATTACACCGATCGTATGGCCGGGATACGGATCGGTCTGCCCCTGGTACAGATCGATTGCGGAGGCGAAAACGTCGAACGTCCTCGATGATGGCGAGGAGGGCACATTGAGCGTGAAGTTGGCGCTGGTCACCGGGCTCTTGAGATTCAGCGGCATCGGGAGCGCATTCTCGATCGTATTGGTTCCGTGATCCTCGGCGAATACCTGGATCGTGACGCTGCGGCCGGCCGGCGGCGCAGCCACCAGGCTGACAGTACCAACCAGATAGGACGTGGTAAGTGCAAAATCGCAGGCCGGCGAACTCGTGCTCTCCGGGCAATGACCGCCATGCGGCGGCGAAGTGGCGCGCGTCGGCGTTAGAAGCGTATCGTATCCTGCTGCCGATATCTGCAACGTGTAATCGGTGTTAGTTGGAATCGCGTCGAACGCCGCAGGAGTGGCGGCAGTACCGGGGAGCGGGAATGAGCCGGTGTTGTCGGTCGAGGTGCTCGCGACACTCACGCAATCGGCAGGCGTCGTGGCGCAGTCGGTGGTCGAAGTACCCTGAGGGACCAAAATCTGCAAGGTCGCGCCGACTATCGGCTGCTTGGTGCAGGCGTCGGTGATCCTGCCGGTGATCTGGCCAAGGGTCTGACCCGTCTTGGTAGTAAAGGGCTGGTCAATCGATTGGCCCGGCATCACCGGCGATGCAAGCCGGGCTGCCGCGAACGCCGCACCGCCGCCCGAGACGTACACATCGTAGGAGGTGCCGAAATCAGCGGCGGCCGGCAACGAGAGCGTGTATTTCCCGCTGCTGCCGCTGGCGCTGCTCGCGATCACGGTGTTGGTGCCCTCAAGCTCGGCGGTCACCGCAAGCGCGGGAATTTTCTTGCCCTTGCTCGCGCCGCTGGCGCCGGTGATCGTGCCGGTTACTTGCCCGAGGTAACTGCCCGGTGGGACCGGCGGCCCTGGAGCGATCGCAATCGTGTACGCTCCGCCCGCAACTGTCGGTTGCTGAACGATGGTCACGTCCAGATTGATGAGTAACTGCGTGAGCTTGCCCTTCGCCACGGGAACCGTCGATAGAAATGCAAGCTGCTGACCCGGGTTTTGCACTTGGATCGGGTAAGAGGCGCAGCCTTCGACTAGTTGCGCTGGAGAGACCTGCGAGCAGGTCGGCACGATCGATCCGGGATCGTTCGTATCGAGGAGCAACTCAACGCTTTGGTAGGTGTCCACGCGAACCGTGGTGGTGTTGAACATTTGCGCCTGGCTTTGGCCGGCGATCGCGTCGATCTGAAGAGCGCCCGATTGGGTGCCACCGTGGGCTGAGATTGCGGGCGGGACCGGGATAGTGACCCATTTCGAGTTGGTTTCGCTCGGAAGTTTGCCGACTCCTCCTTTGGGAAGGGGATTAAGCCGGACTGCGACGATGTTAAGGAAGATGCTTTGAATGTTGTTCGGCGGTACTCCTGCGACGGTCGTGACGAATCCCACCTGCACGGTCGGCTTGAGAGTGGGTCCGATGGGCGTAGGCGTGGCGGTGGCCGTGGGACTGGCGGCATCGGGTACGATGCCGCCTCCGCTCGCCGAGCCGAGAAAAAGCGCGCAGATGATCGCCAGAGGCGGGAGCAGCGTGATCGCCGCCCGTGTAACAGCTATTCTCTTCACTTTCGGTCCACTTAATGAAACATCGGTCAGGGCTTTTGGGATAACCTAACCGGGGTACCAACGCAAGAAAACCAAGGCAGGAAACTACGGGCCGTCAAGTGGCCTTGACTGACTGCGGGCCTCAACCAGAGAATCGATCGTGCGCATGAGTAAGAACACGGACCGCCGCGTTGCCGGCTTGCTCGCTCTCCTCGGTGCCGTGTGCCTGCTTGGCGTGGCGCGTCCGGCGCAAGCGACGCTCCAGCTTTCGGTTGGCAATCCCGGGCTGGAACATTTCGATGCCGATGCGGGCGTCGAACTCTCATTCGGCGTGACCGATCAGAACGGCAACCCGGTCGGCAATCTTCGTCCCGATAACGTCAAGGTCTTCGAGGATGGCACGGAGGCCAAGATCCTCGACTTCCGCGGCGTCGGGCAGGGCCGCCCGGTCGACATCGTTTTCGTGATGGATGTTACGGAATCGATGCAGCCGTATATCGATGCGGTCAAGCAGAACGTGATCGCGTTCGCCCAGGATCTCGCCGCGAACAACCGCGATTACCGGTTGGGGCTGGTGACCTTCGAGGACTACGTCATCTCGAAGTATCCGGATTGCAACTGTCCGTATCGCAACAAGATGACGTCGGATGCGCACGAGTTCATCGAATGGGTCGGGACCCTGCATGCCGGCGGGGGCGGCGATATTCCCGAGGACCAGCTCGATGCGCTCGCGTACGCATCGACGTTCCCGTTTCGCCCCGAAGCCGAGGGCATCCTCATCATAATCACCGACGCGCCCCCGCATCACGACGGCGACGGCTCGGAGAACACCCAGCACGACCAGGCGTTCTGGGACCATCATCAGCGCGGCGTGCAAGTGACCGACCTTACCGGGACCAAGACCGCCGCGATTCTCAAGAAGGGCGGGCTCACTCTGTACGCGGTAGTCCCGCCGCCGTTCATCGCGCCCGAGTACCAGGAGATCGTCGATGCTACGCACGGCCGCTCGTACAACATCATCACCGAGGAAGGCCGGTTCTCATCGCTCGTGCGCGAGATTGGGCATTCGATCGCAACCGAATACTCCCTCACCTATAGGACGCCGCGTCCGATCGAAGACGGCACCAATCGCGCCGTGGAATTGAAGATCGATTACAACGGCGAGGCCGCCAACGCATCGACCGCCTACCAGGTGCGCGGCATCGGAGGCGCGGCGATCAATGTGCCCGAGGAGGGCGGGGCGGCGGGGCAGAACGCGGAAGGCACCGGGCTTGAGCAGGTCTCATTCAGATGGTGGAACGCCGCGGTCCCGCTGATCGCGATTTTCTGCCTGTTCGGAATTTCCCGGCTCAGATTCGGCGTCTCGACCGAGGAGCTCAAGGCGATTGTCGAGGCGCAGAGCCGCGCTGCTCCTCCGGTGCATGCCGCTCGCGCGCCGGCAGCACCCCGGCCCGCGCCGGCCGCAGCACACACCGCGCCTCGCTCCGCCACGACGGCTCCCGAACCGGGCGGCTCGTCTCGAACGCCGCGGCTTCAGACCGTCGATGCGTCCGGCCCGATCGCATCGGAATATCTGCTGCTCAAGGATGAGGTCTCGCTTGGCCGCGGCGAGGACAACGACATCGTGATCCCGCACGCGAGCGTATCGCGAGCGCACGCGCGGCTCCTGCGCCGCGACGGGGGATACGAACTGATGGACCTGGGCTCCACCAATGGGAGCTTCGTTGACGATCGGCCCATCGGCGGTTCCGCGTTTCTCAGCAGCGGAAGCCAAATCCGCCTGGGCGACATCCGCTTCGTGCTGCGCTATTAGCAGGATGTTGAGAAAAGCGAGAGCGTCGCAGTTCGACCGCCCTGCGGTCTCAACATCCTGCGCAAAAGATGGCTTCCTTCCGCTATCTTCTCCCCCGGTCTTTTCCGGGGGAGATAAGAGAGGGGGAGCAGGCTGTGATTTATCACGAGCCTGCTAGTTTGGCGTCCAGCCTGCGCGGCGCGCCCCCAATCCCTCAGTGCCCCGCGTTCTCCATCGTCTGCGGCATGAAAAAGTGGTTGGTGACGACGCCCATGTCGATGTACCAGCACTCGCGCTCTTCCGATGTCGGTCCCGGCATATAGATTACTGAGCTCATCCCGCTGTTGACGTCCTCATCGACTAATCCGAGCTGGAAGATTCGCTTGTAAGGATAAATCGCGACCCGCGCATCCGGAACCGGCCGGTCACGATACGTGTGATAGGTCACGAGCGTCTTCCAGAGCTTGCCGTCGCGATCGTACTGGTCGGATGCCGTGATGAACCATCCTTCGGAGTCGAGATAAAGAATCCGCTTCGGGATCGAGACGTCTTTTCCCGGCTTCGCGTTCGCCTCGACCGCATACAGGTGGCGCATCTCCCAGTTCTCGGGGCAAATCGTGCGGCCGCCATCTGACGGACACGCAACCGATGGAGAGTTCTTCGCATGCACGGATGCGAGCATCTGCTTGTCGCCCAGATACCTGTAGTTGTAGTCCTCGATCTTGGCGGCGAACCCGAAGTACGAATCAGGGTCGAAGGTTGATGCGTATGCCGTCGCGGGGCTGCCAGGAGCGACGCCGGAAAATCCGGCTGTCCCCGATCCGGTCCCGCCGAACCCGGGCAACATCCCGATCGCATCGGTCAACGCCGCCGCCGATTGGCGTCTGAGCTTGCGGGTCACCGGGTTGAACAGCCACGTGTTGTCCTCTTCGTTGGGGTTTATGTGCCGGTAGCGAACGAGCCCAAAGCCGCGCAGGGTCGCCGGCTCGAGGAAGGGATAGAAACCGAAGCGATAGCGGATGCCGCTCGCGGCGGCGTCGGGATCGGTGGGGACCGGCGGCACCTCGATGCGTCCGACGTTGTTGTAAAAGGCGAAGTGGCCGACCGTGAAATAGCCAAGCGGCGAGCCATTCGAATTGGCGGCGAAACTGGCCACCTCGGGATAACGCAGGTCGGCGTCATCGCTGTACATCGGGCGGAAGCTGAAGTTCCACATGATTTTGGTCGCGATTTGCGGGTCGTTGGGATCCAGCAGCGGAAACGGCTGGCCGGAGACATATCCCTTGAGCGAGCCGTCGGGCGCGAGCGCGACCTGCGACGAATATTTTTCCGTGGCGGCCTTGAATGGCGGCGGCCATTCGAGCTTCTCGGCCGGCACGATGTCGAGCCGCATCCCCTGCTGCACGAGTATGTAGTTGCCCGGGCTCAGCAGGTTCTGCACCTTGGCCGCATTCTCCTTTGTAATCACATCGCCGGGCTTCACCTGCGCGGATGCCGGGGCTGCGCCCGCAAGCAAAATCGTGAGACCGAGCCACGCCTTCATACCGATTCGATTGGATCGCATAAAAGCTCCTGGACTGTCGGTTCCGCTCCCGGAGAAATGGTCGAACCCGTATCGATCATGCACGAACTAGACTACGTCAAGCACACCGGGAGTTGAATAATGGAATAGTTTCGCCGGCGGTGGCGATTCCGGCACGTTCGCCAGCGGATGCGTGAAGCCGCCTCGAAATGAGGTGCTCACTTTAGCGCGAGATCCGAACCCTTACGTCCGTGCACGGCACGGTGCAAAATAGTTGGAGAAGGGCGCCCTGCGCATCAAGATTGATACGCTCCGCCCAGCCAGGAGCATAACCATGACAAGCTCACGATTCAGGTTCATCGCGCTCGCCGCGGCCACCGCAGCGCTTCTCGCCCTATCGACGACCGCCCGGGCGCAGTTCAGGCGCAAGATGCCGGTCCCGGTCACCACCACGATCGTGATTACCAAGCCCGGGCCCGGCGAAATTTACGGCAACAAGCAGGTCGTCACGATCGGGGTAAGCGGAAAGACCTACAAGTTCGTGCTTGAAGATGGCTGGGTCGATGATCCCAGGCAGCTCGTACGCTGGCCCGACGTCTGGCAGCTTGTGCGAATCCATCAGCCCAACTTCATGGTTACCGGAATTGGGGAGGAGAAGTTCTCGAAAATTCAGCCGGGGCAGACCTTCACGATGCGCGGAGTGTTCACGCCGCTGGGACGGAACTTCGAGGTAATGGGAATCGAAGAGGGCAAGGGGACGTTCGCGCCGCCCAAAGCGTATTGACGGGCAAGTGGCGAAGCGCCCGGTACGCCCGCCGGCACGGTTGCTCCGGATGCGGCCGCATCGCTACCGCCGAGGCTTTCCGTTTCCCCTGCATCGTCAGATGCAAGTTGTGCCACCGGCCGCGCCTAGTGTACCCTTGAATGCTCCTGAAGGCAGAGCCAACACACAATTGATTAATCGATGAAGAAACTCACGGGTGCACAAATCACGATCGAGAGCCTGATCGCGCAGGGCGTGGACGTGATCTTCGGTTACCCCGGCGGCGCGATTTTGCCGACGTACGACGCGCTGCTCGACTCGAAAATCAAGCACATTCTCGCCCGCCACGAGCAGGGCGCGACGCACATGGCCGAAGGCTATGCGCGGGTCAGCGGGAAGCCGGGAGTCGTGATGGTTACTTCGGGTCCCGGCGCGACCAACACGGTCACCGGGATCGCCGATGCGTACATGGATTCGACCCCGCTGGTCGTAATTACCGGGCAGGTCTCGACCGCCCTCATCGGCAACGATGCGTTCCAGGAGGCCGATATCGTCGGAATTACGCGTCCCTGCACGAAGCACAACTACCTTGTGAGGGACGTCAAGGACATCGCGCGGATAATCAAGGAGGCGTTCTACATCGCGAGCACCGGCCGTCCCGGCCCCGTGGTGGTGGACCTGCCCAAGGACGTTCAGCAGGCCGAGCACACTTTCAAATTCCCCGAGACAGTCGAGCTGCGCAGCTACAAGCCGACGATCCGCGGCAATCCGCGACAGATCGAGCGCGCGATGGAGGCGATCGAGGCAAGCTCGCGTCCGCTCTTCTACGTCGGCGGCGGCGTCCAGTGGTCCGGAGCGGCTCCGGTGTTGCGCGAACTCTCGCGCGGGCTGGGAATCCCCGTCACGGAGACGCTGATGGCGCTCGGCTCGATGCCCGCGTCGGATCCGCTTCGGCTCGGAATGCTCGGCATGCACGGCTCGTATGCGACCAACACCGCGGTGACGAACACCGACTGCCTGATCGCGGTTGGCGCGCGCTTCGACGATCGCGTCACCGGCCGCATCGCCGACTTCGCTCCCAAGGCCGAGACGATCATCCACGTCGATATCGACCCGTCATCGATCTCCAAGAATGTGAAGGTCGATATCCCGATCGTCGGCGATATCAAGTCCGTGCTGACCGACATGCTCGGGCTTGCCAAGGGCCGCGAGAGCCTCGCGCGCCGGCGCTCCGAGTGGTCCAAGTGGCACCATCAGATTCTCAAGTGGCAGAAGGAAAAGCCGCTCTATGAGAACGGCAAGGCTGGCCGCAAGGACGGGCTTATCTCGCCCATGCAGGTGATCGACGAGCTTCACAAAATCACCCGCAGCGAATGCATCGTCGCGACCGACGTCGGACAGCATCAGATGTGGGTCGCGCAGATGTTCCCCTTCGAGCATCCGCGCTCGTGGCTGACCTCGGGCGGGCTGGGGACGATGGGCTACGGGCTGCCCGCGGGAATCGGCGCGAAGTTCGCCGCGCCCGACCGCCCGGTGGTCGTGGTCTCCGGCGACGGATCGATCCAGATGAATATCCAGGAGATCGGCACCGCGGTTCAGTACAACGTCGATATCAAGGTGGTCATCCTGAACAATTATTTTCTCGGGATGGTTCGCCAGTGGCAGGAAAAGTTCTACCAGGAGCGCTACTCCTACTCCGCGATGTCGGTGCCGAACTTCGTGAAGCTCGCCGATGCATACGGCGCGCACGGCTTCCGCGTCGAGAAGGCGAAGGACCTCGCCAAGACGATGACGGAGGCATTCGCGACGCCGGGGCCGGTGCTGATCGATGTCGTGATCCCGAAGGATGAGGCGGTGATGCCGATGATCCCGCCGGGCGGCTCGATGTCGGAGATGCTGTTCGCGTAGCAACGCCGCGCGCATCGCGCGCACCAGAGGCAAGGATTGCGATGGCGCGAGTACCGTACCTGAATCGCGAGGACCTGCCGGAAGAATACCGCTACCTGTTCGACAGGCTGACCGCCGAGAGCAAGGGGCCGGTGGGCAACCTCTTCCGCGCGCTCGCTCATACCCCACGTTTATTGCGCCGCTTCATGGGGCTGGGCAGCGATCTGCGCTACAAGACCGAGCTCGATCCCAGGCTGCGCGAACTTGCCCTGCTCGCGGTCGGAAGAATAACGGGCGCCGAGTACGAGTTCGTCCATCATTGGAATCTTGCGCTGCGGGCCGGCGTTCCGCGCGAGAAGCTCGAGGCGCTCGCGGAGTGGGAAACATCCCCCGCCTTCGACGACCACGACCGCGCCGTCATCCGCTATGCGATCGAGGCGACGTCGAACATCAAGGTCAGCGACTCGACGTGGAACGCGGTCAAATCGTTTATCGACACGCGCCGCCTGCTGGAACTCGTGGAGAACGTCGCGTACTACAACATGGTCGTGCGAGTTCTGCTGCCCTGCGGCGTCGATCTCGAACCGGACGCGAAGAAGGGCTGATCCCCGCTTCCCGCTGCTGCTTTCGCGCCGGTCGCAACTCTGATCGGAGATGTCGCCAGCGCACTCGCTGGCGGACGGTTGGCGGGCCCGACCCGCGCAGTCGATGGCGGTGAAACCCTCGCGCGATTTCTTTTCGGAGGGCATCGGCCTGTTCAACCAGGGCCGATACTTCGAGTGCCACGAAGTGTGGGAGGAAGCCTGGAAGCGCTCGCACGGGGCGGAGAAACGTTTCCTGCAAGGATTGATTCAAGCCGCGGTCGCGATTCTCCACGCCGAGCGTGGCAATCTGAAAGGCGCGGCATCGGTGTATGCCAAGGCTCGCGAGAAGCTCGACGCGCTGCCCGCATCGCACTGCGGCATCGCACTGGGCGAGTTCCGCATCGCGCTGGATGAGTACTTTGATGCGGCGCTGAACGAAAAACCGCAGGCTCGGCGATCGCGTCCGAAATTGCGCCGCGCACGATGAGGCGCGACGCGCGAGGGGATCCTCAGAACGGGATGTCCTCGTCGTCCATCGGCGCGGTTTCCTCCCCGGCTCCCGCCTGCGCGCCCCCGCCGCCTTGACCGCCGCGATATTCCGCGGGCTCTTCGCCGACGCCGGCGCGGCCGCCGAGGAATTGGACCGTCTGCGCGACGATCTCGGTCACGTAGCGCTTGCCGCCACCATCCTTGGCCTCATACGAGCGTGTGGAGATTCTTCCCTCGACGTACACTTGCCGGCCTTTCTTCAGATATTGGCCGCAAATCTCCGCCAGCTTGCCCCAGGTGATGATGTTGTGCCACTCGGTCCGTTCCTGCTTCTGCCCGCTCCGATCGGTGAAGGACTCCGTGGTTGCGACCGTGAAGTTGGTCTTGGCTTGTCCGGACGGCAGATGGCGCAGCTCCGGATCTCGGCCCAAATTTCCAACCAGTATCACCTTGTTTACCGACATCGATCACCGCCTCCGATGCGAAAGCTAGTCTCCGATCTTATTGGACGCAAGTAAGCAGCGGCGCGGCTTTCGACAGGGGCGCCGCGCCCGCCGCCGGCCGGCCAACCACGGCTTTCGGGCCGATCTGGCGCCCTATATAATCCGATCGGTGCGGTGGCAGGGCTGGCAAGGGTGATGGCGGCAAGCACGTCCAAAGCCTCTGCGGATACTGCGGCGTTGGGCAGCCGCGATGGGGGCCGGATCGCGTGCGAGTTGGGCGCGCTCGCCCTTATCGCGATCGTTCTTTTTGCCGGCGTGAGCCTCGCCTGCCTCGACGCGGGCCGAGCGCCCAATTTGGGCGGTCCGGTCGGCGCGGCGATAGCCGAATCTCTTAGCTGGCTGCTTGGCTATCAGGCGTATGCCCTGATGGCGTTGGGGCTGGCGCTCGCCGGGCGCGTGTGGGCGCGCACGAGCCCGCCGGTGCTTGCGCGCGAAATCGGCGGCGGCGCGATCATGATGCTCGCGCTGGCGAGCGCGGGCGGCCTGTGGGATCTCGGCGAGCCGCGGCTCGGCGGCCTGGTCGGCCAGTCTGTCGCAAACCTCCTCGATGCCTGGCTCAACCTCGCGGGCGGGTACCTGTCGGTTGCTTTGGCGCTCGCATGCGGGGCCGCGCTGATGCTCAATCGCGCGCCGACCGCTCTGGTGGCCGAGCTCGCGCAGAAGATTCGTGCGGGGCGCTGGCGCGCGTCTGATGACGGCATCGAGGGCCGCCCGCGCATCGTCGAGCTGGACGATCCGATCGCCGATCCGATCCGCGCTCCAGGCTCCGATGGCGAACGGCTCAAGGTCAGGCGCCTCGATCTGCGCGATTCGCGCCGCACCCTTCAGTCCGCGCGCCCGCGCAGCCGGGGCTCATTCAAGCTTCCGCCTCCGTCGCTCCTCGACAGCCCTCCGGCCGAGCACACGCAGGTCGATGAGGAGGCGCTCGAGCGCAGCGCCCGCGTGCTCGAGCAGAAGCTCGCCGACTTCGGCGTCGAAGGGCGGGTCGTCGAGGTGCAACCAGGGCCGGTCGTCACGATGTACAAGTTCGAGCCCGGCTCGGGAATCAAGGTGAGCCAGATCGTGAATCTGGCCGACGACCTCTCGATGGCGCTGCGCGCGCAGGCGGTGCGCATCCTGGCGCCGGTGCCGGGCGAGGCGGTCGTTGGGATCGAGGTCCCCAATCGCAAGCGCGAGCGGGTCTATTTGCGCGAGATTCTGGAGGCCGAGGAGTTCTCCGCCGCGGGCAGCCAGCTCGCGATCGCGCTCGGCAAGGACATCGCGGGGCGGCCGGTCGCCGCGGACCTTGCCCGGATGCCTCATCTGCTCATCGCGGGCGCGACCGGCACGGGCAAGTCGATTTCGATCCACACGATGATCGCATCGATCCTGTTCAACGCGACCGCCGACGATCTGAGGTTCATCCTGATCGACCCCAAGATGCTCGAGCTGTCGGTCTACGAGGGCATCCCACATCTGCTCGTGCCGGTGGTCGTCGATCCGGAGAAGGCGGCCTCGGTGCTGCTGTGGGCGACGCAGGAGATGGAACTCAGGTACATGATGATGCGCGAGATGGGCGTGCGGAACATCGACAGCTACAATCGCGCGTTGGCTTCTGGAGCGCCCGTTGTCCAGCTCAGGCTGCCGGAGGCGGCCGAGGGCGCCGCCGCCCCGCCAATCGAGCATCGCAAGCTCCCCAAGATCGTGATCGTGATCGATGAACTCGCCGATCTCCTGTTCAACGAGGGCAAGACGGTCGAGCGCGATATCACCCGGCTGGCGCAGAAGGCGCGCGCCGCAGGGATTCATCTCATCCTGGCGACTCAGCGCCCATCGGTGGATGTGATCACCGGCCTGATCAAGGCGAACCTGCCGGCGCGAATTTCATTCCAGGTCACCTCGCGGGTCGATTCGCGCACGATTCTCGACTCGATCGGCGCCGAACGGCTGCTCGGCGCGGGCGACATGTTGTTCATGCCGCCCGGAAGCGCGAAGCTTCGCCGCCTCCACGGCCCGTACGTTTCCGAGCCCGAGATTCGCCGCCTCACCGAGTTCCTGCGCGCTCAGGGCGCGCCCGAGTATCGGATGGAAATCCTCGAGACCGCGCTTGCGGCCAGCGAGGAGGGCGGGCCAGGCGGCGACGAACGCGACGAGATGTACGACGAGGCGGTCCGGATCGTGATGGAGACCAACCAGGCGTCCGTCTCGATGATCCAGCGCCGGCTGCGGATCGGGTACAACCGCGCCGCCAGGATGGTCGAGATGATGGAACGGGAAGGAATCGTGATGCCTGCCGACGGCGCCAAGCCGCGCGAGGTGCGCCTGCGAAGCGTGCGGTGAAATCTTGCAGATTGAAGCTCCCCATCGCAGCCATCGTCCAAATTTTAAGGTGAGCTGCGCGCTGATGGCTGAGAGTTTTCGCATAGCTGCCGGTTTGCTGGCCGCGGCGCTCGCCGCGGCGCCAATCGCGCTTCGGGCCGAGACTGGTTCACCGGCATCGGCCGCCGCATCACCCGCGCCGGCAAGGGCTGGCGCGTCGCGGGCCTCGAAGGACCTGAACAAAGTGCTCGACGGATTGCAGCGCCATTATCAGGCGACCAACGCCTACAGCGCGAAATTCGACGAGAAGATCACTGCGGTGGGAGCGCCGCCGCGCGCGCGCCAGGGGACCGTCTATTTCAAGAAGCCCGGCAGGATGCGATGGGAGTTCAAGGCGCCCGCCGAGGAGCTGATTCTTAGCGACGGCAAGAACCTGTATAATTACGATCCTGGGCTGAACCAGGTGCTCGAGACTCCGCTCGAGCAGGCGTTACGAGCGCCTGGAGCAACCGAGTTCCTGCTCGGAGTCGGGAACCTCAAACGCGATTTTGACGCTACGGCGCCGGCCGCAACGCCGGCTGATGGCCAGGTGCACGTCGCTCTGAAGCCGAAGCAGGGCGGCTATGCGATCGAGCTTGGGCTCGATCCGGCGAAATACGATATCCGGTCGCTGAGGCTCATCGATCAACTGGGCAACGTGACGGCGATACAGTTTAATGAAGTGAACGACACGGTCGATTTGGCGGACTCGCTATTCACTTTTACGCCGCCGCCGGGCGCCGACATCGTGCGCTCTACCCCGCCCCAGTAGCGGGCGAGCGCTCCCAAGCGGGTTTTTTGATCCCCGATTGCGTCACTTGTGCGAGGCGAGTAGAAATAACTGCCTTCGTAATCCTTCAAGACGTCATGGAAAAGGTTCACCTCACGAGTCTCGGATGTCCCAAGAACCTCGGCGATAGCGAGTTGATTCTGGGGGCGCTGACCGGGGCGGGCTTCGAGATCACGCTCGATCCCGGGCAGGCGCAGGTGCTCGTGGTGAACACGTGCGCGTTCATCGAGGCGGCCAGGAAGGAATCGATCGACGCGATCCTCGATGCGGTCGAGGTCAAGAACCGGCTTGGCGGCGTGCGGGTCGTGGTTGCCGGATGTCTCTCGCAGCGTTACGGAGCGGAGCTGAAAGAGATGCTGCCCGAGGTCGATGTGTTCGTCGGCACCGGGAACTTCCTCGACCTGCCGGAGCTGCTCAGGCGGACCGAGTCTCCCGAGGTGCGCGCGGTGCCGTACCCGGGCGCAGCGCATCTGCTCCCGGCCGCATCGATGCCGCGCGTAAGGACCGGGGACTTCTTCTCGGCCTACCTGAAGGTTTCGGAAGGGTGCAATCGCCGCTGCGCCTTCTGCATCATCCCGCGGATTCGCGGCGCGCAGGAGAGCCGCGCGGTTGCCGACCTGGTAGCGGAGGCGCACGCGCTGGCCGCGCAGGGAGTGCGCGAGCTGAACCTTATCGCGCAGGATCTGACCGCCTACGGCCGCGATTTGTCGCCGCAGACTTCGCTTACGGCATTGCTGCGCGCGCTGGCCGCGGTCGAGGGCATCCGCTGGATACGGCTGCTGTACTGCTACCCGAGCTTCATCACCGGCGACCTGCTCGACGCGATCGCGGAGCTGCCCAACGTAGTGAAGTACATCGATATGCCCTTGCAGCACGCCGATGACGCGATTTTGCGCGCGATGCGCCGGGAGCGGTCGGGCGCGGCGCTCAGGCGGCTGCTCGATCGGATCCGCGAGCGCATCCCATCGGTGACGCTCCGCACGTCGTTCATCGTGGGATTTCCGGGCGAGACCGATGCGGCATTTCGCAAGCTGGCCGATTTCGTGCGCGACGTGGAATTCGATCGCGTCGGGGTGTTCACCTATTCGCGCGAGGAGAACACCGCCGCCTACGACATGTCCGGCCAGGTGCCCGAGCGCGTCAAACGTGCTCGGCGCGCCGAGCTGATGGAGGCGCAGGCGGGGATTTCACTCAGAAAAAATCGCGAGCTCGTCGGCCGCGACATGGAAGTCCTGGTAGAGGGTCCGATGCCCGGCCGCGCCGCGCGGCTGCGCGGGCGAACGACCGGGCAAGCGCCCGAAATCGACGGCGCCGTGTTCTTGAAAGGCGAGGCGGCGGCGGGCGAGTTCGTGCGGGCAACCGTCGAGAAGGCCCTCAGCTACGACCTCCATGCGCGGGTGACCGAGATGGCCGCATGTTAATCTGAAAGAGGAATCGCGAGTTATGGCGAAGAAACCAGCCGCGAATAGAAAAAAATTCCTGGCCTCGGTGCGCGAAAATCTCGCGGACATGAAGGCCAAGCTCCTGAGCGAGATCGACTCAGAGCTCAAAGCCGAACGCGAGGGTAACAAGGACGAGGGCATGGATACCTATGACCTCGCATCCGAGGAGCGCGACCGCGAAATCAACTTCATCCTTTCCGATCGCGAACGAATGAAGATAAAACAGATCGATGACGCCCTCGAGCGCATCGAGGACCAGACCTACGGCGTGTGCGAGTCGTGCGGCCTTGAGATCGCCGAGGAGCGGTTGAAGGCGATGCCGTTTACGCGGCTGTGCCGCGATTGCCAGCAGGACCAGGAACGCGAGGCGAAGTCGCAGCGCCGCTCCGACGATGAGCGCAACACGTATCGCAAACTCGGCTCTACCGACATCGACGAAGAGAACATTTAGGGCGAGGCGCGGCGAACTCTCGCCGAGCCGCCAGCGCGGCCACGGCCAACTGACAATCAAAGCCCGCAGTAGCGCAACTGCGCGCCCGCTGCGGCGCGGGCAAGCATTGTCTGCCGAGGTCGCGACACATAGCATTCATTGAGCGAGTTGCTTCGGCCGCACTGAACCAACGGTCCGGCTCGGCAATCCGTTTTGCGACCGAATGAGGATATTCACACAGTTCGAGGCTGAGGAGGGTGCCGAGCCCGCCCGCGAGCAGGAGTTAGTCCGGGAGAACCTTTCCCAGGTGCGCGCAATCGTCGCGATCGCGAGCGCGAAGGGAGGGGTGGGCAAGAGCGTTCTTGCCGTGAACCTCTCGGTTGCGCTCGCATTGATGGGCCGCAAGGTCGGGATCGTGGATGCGGATCTCAATGCGCCGAGCGTCGTGGCGATGCTTGGGATGAAGCCGGGATGGCGCTACCCACTGGTCGAGGGCATCGAGCCCGCCGCGGGCCCGTTTGGAATCCGCGTGGTCGCGAGCGACCTCCTGCCCGGCGGCGAGCCGGCCCCGATTACGTTTTTCGGCGATGATTACGCACCGGCGTCCACCAACCACGTCGCGCCCGCAGAGATCGGACTTGCCAAGGCGATGCGCGCGATGCTCGGGCAGGCGCGCCTGGGCGCGCTCGATTTTCTCATCATCGATCTCGCGCCCGGCCTCGACCAGCTCTACGAAATCGCAAAGACGGCCGAGCCTGATGCGATCATCCTGGTGAGTCATCCCTCCGCGCTGGCGGTGCAAGCGGCGCGTCACGCGATCGAGTTGGCCGCCAGCTTTGGAGCGCCGGTGACCGGCATCGTCGAAAACATGGTTGGCTTCAATTGCGACAACTGCCGCTCCGTACGCCCGCTGCTGCCCGAGGGCGAGATGCAGGGGCTCGCACGGACGTACTATGTGCCGATTCTGGGGCGGCTGCCATTCGATCCGCACGCCGCACAGGGCGCCGACCGCGGCGTCCCGTTTGTCCGCGAGGATCCCGACTCGCCTTTCAGCAAGATAATCGTAGAGATTGCGCAGAGTCTCGACCGCACGCTTGCCGCCCGCGCTCGGCAAACGCAATCGCAGATCTAAGCCGCGATCGGTTCAATCGAGATCGGAATCGTCCGGGTCAGCCGGAGCGGCCGCGCCGCCTGCGTCGATACGCCGCGAGTATTCGAACATCCCCGCTCCCTCGCGTTCGCCCAGGCTAAATCTGGCGAATCCCAGGCAAGTATAAATACGGCTTAGATTTGGTCCGGGACGCGAGAGCGGGACGTAGGCGGCGACTTGGCCGGTGATCGGCGTTACTTTTCCATCGGCCGCCGAGATGCCCGCGGCGATGCGGTCAGGCGGCTCATCCACCGCCGGCGTTTCGATTTCGAGCGCGTCGAGTTCGCCGGTCATCCATCCGTGACGATCGAGCAGGCGAGCGTCGCGATAGTCCGCGGCGCCATCGTCGATTACGGTGCGCAGTTCGAGAGCCGACGGTGGCGCGCCGTCGCTGAACGAGGCCCAAATCATCCGCCGCGCGCGAAACCCCTGCGGGCCAAGACCGGTGAATGACATCCCGACGCGGGCCGCTGCCCGGATCGGGTGGGTGACGCCTCCGATCGTA
>Ga0187770_10000082_pt1 | contig 41132 bp, 47 predicted proteins | sample 0116_SJ02_MP02_2_FD_133154 | JGI IMG/M metagenome (GOLD analysis project Ga0187770, IMG submission 133154) | Tropical peat soil microbial communities from peatlands in Department of Meta, Colombia - 0116_SJ02_MP02_20_MG | ecosystem: Environmental > Terrestrial > Soil > Wetlands > Peat | place...
AAAGTGGAACTGATTGTCGACGGGAATCTGTTCTGGGGTATATGGCGGCAGGGGAGACGAGGCAGGATTCGGATTTATCGGGACTTTGTATACCCCACCCGGCGCCAGAAGGCTCGAACCAGAGACGCAGTCACTGCTCGAAAGGCCTGTGCTGGCATCCGTGTAGGATGCTTGGACGCAGCTTGACTGGAAGTAGGCGTTCGTCAGGAAGTTGTGCATCCCATTACCACTCGTTGAGAAGTTTCCGCTGGAGCCTGGCGCACCATAGGTATTGTTCAGCTGGAAGTTGTACCCGCCAGCCACTAGGGTGAAGGTGTGCGCGTCCGTATCGTTTGTCTGGAATAGAATCTGGACTAAATCGCCTTGATGGACTATCAAGACCGGAGGGCAGAACCTGTCCTGCCCAGTGTTGTCGGTGTTGCACCAGTCGACCCTGAAGGCCATTGTCGTTGGCGTCGCGTTGACCGAGGCCAAGCCCGACTTTGCGATTAACCCCGGAATCTGGGTCTGGAGGGTGCTCACCTGACTTGACAGGCTGTTGACCTGAGTGCTCGCGCCCACATAGGCAAAAGCAATTGCCCCCACTGCGAGGAAAACGGCAATAACTGCGACACTCAGGGCAAGGCCGAATCCCTTTGGCGCGGCTTCAGCCATGAACCCTAACACATTCGGGTTGACGATATTTAACCCTTGATAGTATACGCGTCCGTAGATTCGGATGGGCTGGCCCGTCCGCCTCTATGTCTTTGTTATGCCGCACGCGGTGGCGTTGGTGTTGCAGTACGCGTTCGGCAGGACCACGAGGTAACCGAACATCCCGTTCGAGACGTGGTATCGACAGAAGAAAATGTAGATGCCTGGTGTGGTCGCCCTGAAAGCCCCAATCCCCTGCGTCTCGGATAAACCCGTCGCGTTGACCCCGACCCCAGATATTGAAAGGGACAGCATGTGCCCCTGGTCATTGACATAGTAAGGCCCGGGGCCAGGATTGGTCAAGCAGACACCATCCGGCTCTCCCGATACACAGGTGGACGCAAATGGAAGGCCCGGAGAGGGGTTTTGGGCCTCGGCAAAGACATACGCGCTGTTGGCAGTCAGCGTGGCGTTGTCAAGCAGGCTAGCCCCCGAGACGCAGTACACGCCAGACACACCTGCCGACATCTGGGCATAGGAACCGCTATTGGAACAACTCCCCGCGATGGGGGAGTAGTTGGTAAGGAAGTCGAGCTCTCCGGCACCAGAGTCATTGACCTGAAAGTCGTAGGTGCCCGTCATGGTGAAGGTGTGAGCAGCCGTATCATTTGACAGAAAGAACAGTTGGACAATATCCCCTTGGTCGGCCACAATGATGTTCGGGCAGAACCTGTCCTGCACGACCTCTTCCAGACACCACGCAATCTTGACTGGCAGTACGATCGGAGGCCTGTTTACAGAAGAGAGCCCCGCAATAGTAGACTGGCCCGACTGTAGAGTGCTAACTTGACTCTGCAGAGACGAAATCTGCGTATTAGACCCGACATAGGCGAAACCGATTGCCCCGACCGCAAGGAACAAGGCAACAATGCCCACGCCGAAGGCGAGACCGAAGCCTTTGGGAGCTGCTTCCGCCAAGAACCCTAACCGGTTAGGCAGGTCGTTATTTAACACTTGAGTGTCTCAAAACGATGGAGCCGATGCGGAAGCAATAATACACCGAGGGACCGACAGCGGAGGAGAAAGTGCAGAAGCTTGCCCTTCTTATGATCGTGGCGACGTTCGCTCTCGCCGCGGGAGTGCTCTTCTACTCGTCCCAGCACCCGTTCACTCCATCGCAACAGGCGAGGGACGTGAGCGACGTGAACTGTACTTCTTATACTAATACGTTCACCGTGATTGCCTCACAGTCGGGGTACAACGACAGCATCGCTCATGGCGCCCCGTCGAAACACTGGCCGGTGCTCTGCGCTATGGCAGGAGAGGAGGTAACGATAACCATCGTGAACAGCGACTCAGTTGAACCTCACGGGTTTGCCATCGCAGGATATCTAGATGCAGGGATTACTGTGCTGCCCGGGAAGACTGACACCATAACGTTCTACGCAAGCTCTCCAGGTGACTACAAGATTTACTGCAACGTGATATGTGCCGTCCATCCCTTCATGCAGAGTGGGGTCCTCGTCCTCTCCTCCTAGCTTCCCGGCGAAGGAGACTCCGTCTGTGGCTCGTTCAAAGGTTAAATCGGAATGCTCCCTAACCGGTGAGGTTGCGCTCCCAGGAGTTCTGGATCGTCGTGGTTGCCGTAGTCGTCTGTGTATTCATCCTGTCAGAATGGATAACCTCCATCCTGTACTAGGCCCGCCCTAACTGCTTAGGATGGCTTTTTATACAAACAACAGCGCCAGCGAGGGGCATATTGCCGGGTAGCCTGGTGCTGTCCGCTTCCGCCCTGCAGACTCCTCCACCGTCCGCGCAACTCTTCCAAAACGTTTGGAATTGGTATTTGTACCTCGGCGTGGCCTCGGGCGCTGTCACATTCGGAATCATGGTGTATGTCCTCTACAAGTATAGGGCCCGGGGCGGCAAAGAGCTCCCGCCGGAGAAGTCCCGGGAATTCAGAGAGACATGGAAGGGACCGATCATAGTTTTCGCGCTGATGGGGATTGTACTCGCCGCGGTCGCGGCACAGACGCTGATGGCTCTTCCTACCTATGACAACCCGCCTAGCGATCCAGGACTATTGAAAGTCGGCGTCATTGGCCAGCAGTTCTTCTGGTCCTTTGTCTATCCTGATAACAAGACCATCGCCTGTCCGTGCGAGGTCCCCGTTGGGACCGAAATTGTGTTCAACGTGACCTCCAGGGACGTGAACCACCAGTTCGGGCTCCCCGATTTCCGCGTTAAGACGGATGCGATTCCGGGTCACTATAACATAGTGTGGATAATGCCGAACACCATAGCGAACTACACGATGCAATGCTTCGAACTCTGCGGCGTTGGTCACGCGACTATGATATCGACGCTCGTTGTCGTTTCCCCGCAGACCTTTGACACGTGGTTGAACTCCACGGCGAGCTCCTAGAGATGGAAGGCCAACACCAACCCGCCGAGTCTGAAACGATGAAGGAGGCTTACTCTCCAACGCTCGCGTGGATTCGCAAGTGGCTCTTCACAACCGACCATAAGGAGATCGGCCTCCTTTACTTCTGGACCTCAATCTGGTTCGTGGCCATAGGTGGCGCGCTGGCGGGGCTGATGAGAACCCAGCTCGCCTTCCCAGCCCCCTGGGACATACTCTCTGCTTCGGCCTACAACCAAGCGGTATCGATGCACGGCCTTATCATGGTCCTGCTGTTCCTTTCCCCCCTGGGAGCGGCATTCTCGAACTACTTCGTCCCCCTGCAGATTGGGGCGAAGGACGTCGCCTACCCGAGGTTCAACGCGTTCAGCTACTGGATGTACCTTATGGGAGGGATAGTCATGATTTCGGGGTTCTTCGCTCCCGGCGGTGCAGCCCAAGCGGGGTGGACAAACTACGCCCCTCTGAGCTCCATAACGTTCTCTCCGGGCCCGGGAGAGAGCCTTGTTGGGCTGGGATTGATGATGCTCTGGGGCTCGCTCACCATGGGGAGCGTCAACCTGATCGTTACGATACTCGTCATGCGCGCTCCCGGAATGACCTGGAAGAAGCTCCCCCCGTTCACCTGGATGACGCTCTTCACGCAGCTGCTGCTGCTCTTTTCTGTCCCCTCCATATTCGCAGGGACTCTGGCCCTGATCTCTGATAGGACCTTGGGGACGGTCTTCTTCCTCAACCCCGCAGGGAGCACCATACTCTGGGAGAACATGTGGTGGTTCTTCGGCCACCCGGAGGTGTACGTTGTTGTCCTTCCCGCCTTCGGAGCCATCGCCGAGGTGATGATGGTGTTCACCGGGAGGCCAATCTACGCGAAGAAGGCACTTATGATTTCTGTTGGGCTGATAATGGTGCCCTTCAGCTTCTCCATCTATGCCCACCACATGTTCCTCACAGGCATAAACCCGCTGCAAAGGGAGTTCATAGACCTCAACACGGAGATCAACACGCTCCCCTCGGGTCTCCTTGTGATCTGCATGATCGCAACGGCGATTGGAGGGGCGATCAAGTTCAAGGCACCGCTGACGTTTGCCCTGGCGGCCCTGGCTGTGTTCGTTATCGGGGGCATCAGCGGAGTCTTCGACTCCTCCGTGCTACTGGACCAGGAGCTCAGGGGGACTTACCAGGTCGTGGGTCACTTCCACTACATCATGGTCGGTGCTGCCGAATTCGGGCTCATTGCCGGCATATACTACTGGCTCCCGAAGTGGACAGGTATGATGTACAGCGGAGCGGTGGCGAAGCTGCACTTCATCACATCCTTCATCTTTTTCAACATGACCTTCTTCCCAATGTTCTACCTGCTTGAGATGCCTAGGAGGGTGTACACCTACCTAGCGTCGACCGGGTGGGGGAGCTACAACTTCATCGAAACCCTGGGGGCCTACGGCTTCATCATATCGCAATTCCTGCTTCTTTACGTACTGGTGGAGGCGTTTCGACACAAGGGGCAGCCCGCGCCCCCGAATCCTTGGAAGTCGGCGGGGCCTGAGTGGACCTCAGATCCGAAGTCTTACGTCGACAACTACCCAGCCGTCTACGCAAGCGCCCCCTCAGGAGAGCACGCGCCTCACGTCATGACCCCGCTCAACAGTAGGCCGTTCACCATATCCTTGGGGCTCGGACTCATCTGCCTGGGGCTGATCTTCGGATGGGCACTACTCGGGGCAGGGCTTATTCTAGGGGCCTACGGAATCTACGGCTGGGCAAAGGATGACCTGAACAGCAAGTTCAGCATGCCCGGCGAGGAGAAGGCTGGAGAGACCTGGCCCTTCAAGCACGACGGAGAGAACTTCGGAGTCTGGAGGATGAAGGTGGGAACCTGGCTTTTCCTCGCATCGGATCTCGTCTTCTTCTCGGCAGTAGCCGGGCTCCTGTTGTTCGTAAGGCTCCACCTCCCGGACTGGCCGGCGGTGGGGTCTGTCTTCGACATTCCTCTGGTCGCATTCAACACTCTGGTGTTAATCACCAGCGGCCTCACCCTGATGCTCGCGATACAAGACGCCAAGGAGGGCAAGGCGGCGAGCATGACGAAGTGGCTGACCGCTACCCTGGTCCTTGGAGGATCCTTCCTCATAATCTCGGGCTTCGAGTGGGTCGAGCAGTTCGCGAAGAATTTCACTTTCAGCAGCGGAATGCCCGGGAGCACCTTCTATCTTATGACGGGGCTGTCGGGTGCTCACGTCTTCGCGGGGCTCCTGATGCTCACCTACATCACCAAGAAGGGAATAAGCGGGAAGATCACGAAGGAGAACAATTCTGGGCTGCGCCTTTTCTCACTGTTCTGGATGTTCGTCATAGCGATGGTCGTCGTCCTCTTCCCTGCGCTCTATTTGATGTGAGATAATGGAAAGAACCACAATCGTAGCCACCTGGTCCTGGATGGTCGTGACGGTGCTGCTCGAGGTAGCCACCATCCCCGTGCTATCTTCCGCCCAGTGGGAGCTAAGGGGCGCCGTCGAGACCGTGGTGGCCCTGTCTGCCGTAATCCCGTTGATGCTCATCTACATGGGGCTTGGAAAGGAGCACCTCAGCTTGAAAATGTTCGTGCTCTGTGCGTTGTTCTTCTGCGCAGACCTTTTACTCATCTGGTCCGCGTCATCGGTGCACTAGGTGAGATGATGGAGTACGAAGCCAAACCGGACGGTCGTCTCGTGGCGATCCTGCTGATCGCGATCGCTGTCGTGCCGGGCCTCATCGCTGCCGAGCTCTACTTCCCGGGCCTCCAGCCGAAGTTCCAGGCGTCGACTCCAAGTGGCCCTAGTTCACCTTCGGGAGGGGGCGGCACTTCGCCCGTCGCAGGGGTCAAGATCATAATCCCGAATGGTGTCAATCTCAACCACGCCCTCGACTTTACCCCATCGACTGTAGTCCTGGTCGTAGGTGTCAACAACAGCGTGACCTGGGTGAACCAAGACACAACAGACCATACTGCCACGTTCACGTCAGTTCCGACTGGGGTGACTCCCTCGAGCGTTTCGGCTTCAGACGTCCCTCCTGGGACCTCCTTCGGGCCCGTCACTTTCACTGTAGCGGGGACCTACGACTACCACTGCCAGTTCCATCCAGGGTGGATGCGCGGCACCATCATTGTAAAAGCCGCCTGAAAGGGGCTCGCACAACAGACCACGGGGGAGAAAGAGTACCAATTGAAGACTTATCCCCAGAATAGCGGGCGGGGGCCCGCTTCATGCTTGTTGACGAAAGGGCATCGAGGGTGCCGAATATGAAGCGGTCGATGACGATATTGATTGTCGTGGTGATTGCAATCGTTGTCGCTGGCGCCGCTCTGGTCTTCATCCTCCAGCCCGCAGGAGGGCCAAACTGTGGAAGCACATGGAAATGTGGCGCCGGTTACCCTCTCGAGGTGGCGGGGACCTACGGCGTGGCGGCCCAACAGTGCGCTGTGAACTCGACGTATTTCTACTGCGTGGGCGGTCTCGACAGCAACGGCGGGCCGCACAGCGAGATCTACTACGGGACTCTGGCGGGAACCGGAAACATCACTGGCTGGACACAGAACCCCACCGCCTACCCCGTAGACGTCAGCAGTGAATCGTGCGTCGAGAGTGGGGGCTACATGTACTGCGTTGGAGGGGCCTACGATCCAGGGGGGGACGACATCGCCTCGAGCTACTACGCCCAGTTCAACAGTGGGGGCGGCCTGGGGACTTGGTTCTACACGACTCCCTACCCGATCCCGATTGATTCCCAGAACTGCGTCGCCTCTGCTTCCTACATCTACTGTGTGGGGGGGAACAACGAAACAGACGGCACCGATGGGACCGTGGCCCCTAGCAGCTCCGCCTGGTACGCGAAGCTTTCTCCGTCAGGCATAGGGAACTGGACCAAGACAACTCCATACCCGGCCAACTCGTATCTTCCCAGCTGCTTCCTGGCCGACAGTGGAATCTTCTGCCTCGGGGGGGTCGACTCCAGCGACAATCCCCTGGGGAATGCCTACTATGCATCCCTCTCCAACGCGGGGATAGGACAATGGGTCCCAACCACGGCCTATCCGCTTCCAGCGACCGGCCAGGCCTGCGCGTTTTCGAATGGGTTCGTCTACTGCGTCGGAGGTGCCACGTCTGGGGGGCAGTCCGCAGCTTACACTAGCGCCGTATACTACGCCGCCGTCTCGACTTCGGGAATCGGTGTCTGGAGGGAGGGCCCTGACTACCCGCTAAGCGTTGGTACGAGATGCACATTGGCCTCGGGGCAGCTCTACTGCGTAGGAGGATATGACGGCAGCGCAGAGGGGGAGGACAATAATGTGAACTACGCGTCTCTCGCGTCGATCTCCGGCTAGCAGCAAGGCGGCGGACAAATGCGTGTTCCTTGAAACGCTTAAGAAATCTTGAGAAGTCAGCCGTCCGTCCCGCAGTAGCTCAGCCTGGTAGACCCGAAGGGGCCAAAAGCTTCCGGCTGTAGAGGTCGGCCATCGGCTGACCCGCTCAGCCTACTCAGGCCACAGTCACCGGAGTGTCGTCGGCTCAAATCCGCCGCGAGGCGCGGGGGATTCCGACCTGCGGGACTTTCAAAAAGCCATATTCCTCCCCCCTGACCCATTCCCTTCCTCTTCTTCGGCAAGCCACCCAGGCCTATCTCCAAAAGAATAATGAGGGGTTCGCAAGAGGTTGACGAAGAATGAAGCTCTGGGTCCCAATCGCAGTGGGGGCGGTGATAATCATCGCTTACACCTTCTTCTATACGCTAAGCGTAACCGAGCCCCAGGGGGCTACTTCCTTCGACCTGACCAATTCGGTAGGGCTGATAGTTGTGCTTGCGGGCGTAATCGCGGCAGGTTTCGTGATAAGACGGGCCAGCCCAGCAAAGTAACAATCTCGCTTCCCAGAAACGCTTAAGAAAGTAGAACGGCCTGCAAGAAAACGAACGTTGGATAAGGAATTCCTAGCACTTTCGATAGTGTTCATGTTGCTGGGATTAACAGGCATAGTCCTCTTCAGTAGCCTGTTCTATAACGGGTCTATCTTTCCCGTGATGACGCCATCCGGGGATGGTTGCTACTGTGTGATCTCGAGCCCGGAGCCGTCGGCAGCGCAGGGCACTTCTAGCATCTTGGTCGCTCTGGGAGCGATGTTCTTCCCAATGGGTCTGATGAAGGGAGGACTCCCGTCCTTCGGCAGGGCTCCCGGTGTGCCCGGTCCTGTGAAGCTCCCCAGCGGCAAGGTGGTGACCCCGATCCAGATAGGCAGTGGAAGGTACTTCGTTTTCGGGCTGGTGGTGCTACTTGTGGGACTCGATGTAGTGCTTGTTCCTGGGTACCTGGTGTACAAGAACGCCTACGTTGAGCTAGCAGGGGCAATGCTGACGGCGGCTGGTGCTATCTCCATGGCCTGGGGCCTCAGGAAGCCGAAGTCCCAGTAGGCACTGAACAAGGAACCGTTTTATCCCCCGTCTGGACGGGTTCGAAAATCATTGAGTTCCAGGCCGAAGAAGGCAAATGGAAAAAAGAATACCGTACCCGTCAGGAAGGCCAAGCCCGTGAAGCCGTCAGGCAAGGCCCCCGAGGCGATGGTAACTAGCCGTCATGGGACAAAATTTGTCACACGCCAGGGCAGGGGATTCTCTATGGGAGAGCTCTCGGGTGCCGGTCTCTCGCCGAACCTCGCGTCTAACTGGGGCCTGAGACTTGATCTCAGGAGGAGAAGCGTTGTCGACAGTAATGTCCTATCCCTGAGGAGTTGGAGCTCCCACCCAGGGACGGTCAAGAGAGCCGAAGGCGTAACAAAGGAGATAGAAGAGGAAATCGAGAAGGTCGGGAGGGGCGTTAAGAAGGAGGCCGTCAAGGTAGAGAAAAAGGCCGAGAAAGTAGAACGTGAAGTTAAGGAAGGAGCTGTCAAGGCGAAGAAGGTAGTCAGACGGAAATCGAAGCCAAAGAAGAAGAAGGAATCCTAGCTTACCCGGACCCTTCCCTCGCGGCCATGAACAGGTACTGCTGAGCGTAACCTGCGTATCTCCCGAAGTAGGAGCGGGCTCTGGCTGAGATTTTTTCATAGTCCGAAGGAGAGAGCTTCGCCTTTCCTTCGGCCCTATATCTCCGGGTCAGCGTAGGTCCCATAAGGACCGGGTAGGAAGTCGCCAGGACCTTGGCGATCCAGACGTCGATGGGGAAAGCCTCTTCCTTTCCGCACGAATAGAGCAGCACACAGTCTGCCACCTTGGGCCCAACCCCGAGCAGGATTTTCTGGCCAAGTAGCTCGGTCATCATGAGCTTCTTAGACTCGGCGTAGCCAAGGCTGGCAAGTGCAGGGAAATCCACCCTCCCTTCGGCAACGGAGGCGGCGACTCTCTTCAGGAAAGGCGAACGGTAGCCAAGGCCGCAGGCGAGCAGCTCCTTCTCACTTGCCTCTGCGAGGTCAACCGCTGCCGGGAATGCGGTTCGCTTTTCTCCTTCGAACTCGAAGTTGCCCCCATATCGGGAGCACACTGCAGACACCATCTTCTTTATGCGGGGTATGTTGGCGTTGGTCGCAAGGACGAAGGTCGCGAGGCACTCCCAGGTGTCCTGGCCCACTATTCGCAGGCCATAGAACCTCTCCACCGCCCGGCTAATCGTCTCGTCTTTCGAGATGGTCGCGAGAACGTGGTCTAGGTCGACGTCAAGCCTGAAGTAGCGCGTGACGAACTCGCTATCGAGGCGTTCTGAACTCGATGAGCATCTGAGGAGGTCCCCCTCCTGCTTCATTCTCAGCACTCCTCCGGAGACCGCGCCCCACCACCATTCCCCCCTTCTCTCCCACCGAAAGAGCTGGCCACTTTCGAGAGTATACTCTAGGCTGAAAGCGGAGTCTAGCGAGACGGTGAATTCCATCCAGTGGCAGAACCATGCATAATAGGTGATAATTGACTGTTGCGCGGGAAAAGGGATTTGAAATAGAGGAGAACGAGGGAGAGAGTTGTTCACCGAGAGATACGAAGCGCACACCCGGAAATCTAAGAAGATCTTTGAAAGGGCGAAGAAGGTCTTCGCCGGCGGAGTCAACCACAATGCGAGATACTACGAGCCATACCCGATATTCGTGAGCAGGGCGAAGGCTCAGCACATCTGGGATGAGGACGGCAACGAGTACACCGACTATTGGCTGGGACACATGGCGCACCTGCTTGGCCACTCCCCCAAGATGGTGGCCGAAGCCCTGCAGGGACAGGCTGGCAGAGGCACCCACTATGGAATGGGAAGCAAACTTTCTGTCGAGTTCGGGGAAGAGATCCAGAAGACGGTGCCCTGCGCCGAGGCCATGAGGCTCTGCAATACAGGCGCGGAGGCGACCATGTATCTGGTAAGGCTTGCGCGCGCCTTCACAGGAAGGAGAACGATAATCAAGATGGCTGGAGGGTGGCACGGATTCAACACAGAGCTGAACATAGGAGTCCACCGGCCATTCGACAGGGCAGAGAGCGCGGGAATCCTGGCGGAGGAACAGGCCCACGTGCGGAATGTCAGCTTCAATGATCTCGAGGCAGCGCAGGCGGAAGTGAGGCGCTCCGAAGGGGACACGGCCGCCATCTTCCTCGAGCCTGTTCTCGGTGCAGGGGGGTGCGTACCTGCCGAGCGGGACTATCTGAGGGGTTTGCGCGAGCTTGCGGACAGGACCGGAGCCCTCCTTGCTTTCGACGAGATAATCACCGGTTACAGGCTCGCCCTAGGAGGAGCTCAGGAATGGTACGGAATTGAGCCCGACCTTGCCACCCTCGGGAAGACTGCCGGAGGTGGGATGCCCCTCGGGCTGGTTTGTGGCAGGAGGGAGATCCTCGCGCTTGCCGATCCGACTAACAAGACAAGGTTCGTGTCAATTGGCGGAGGAACCTTCTCAGAGAACCCGATGACAATGGTCGCCGGTCTCGCGACCGTTAGATATCTCCGGAGCCATGCCAACCAGATCTATCCCGACCTGAAGAAGAAAGGGGCTGTGCTTAGGAGAAGGATTGACGAGGAGTTCGGCGAACGGCGCGTAGAGACTCACACGACTGGGCTAGGGTCCCTTTTCTTGACTCATTTCGGATCCGAACCCAGGAATGCAGAGGATGCTGCAGGCGAAGACAGGCGGACGAAAGTAGAATACGCCCTCCATCTCATGTCGCGTGGCATCTTCGTTCTTCCAGGGCATCCCTGCGGCCTCTCAACCTGCCACACGGAGAAGGACTTGGACCGCTTCGTTCGGGCGAGCGGCACGTATGAACGGAAAATGGCAGGTCGCTAGGACAGAGAAACAAAGTCCATATCAGTTTCGCTCTACTCTCGTCCAAAAATAGTTTCTATCCTGTCCTGTGTTATCTAGTCAAGGAAGGTCAAGAGGTCGCGTGGGAATCAGGGATGGAGATTGATAGGGAGAGGCTGATACTCAACAAAATCTCTGCATCCAGAAGGTTGGACTTTAGGTGGTTGGATGACTCGGAGATAACGGACATCAAACGAGTGCTCGAAGGGTTGTATTTCGAGGAGAAGCTGTCGACGACGGAGATCGCTAGGAAACTCCACAAATCACAATACTGTGTCTGGAACATTTGTCGCAGACTCGGCACAAGCCTTAGGACACCAGATGAAGGAGGAAGGATCTACGCACCGAAACGAGCTCCTAACCATAGACGCCTGTTCGATGGAACTATTCTGGAGCAGGCCTATCTGAAAGCCTTCGCTCGTGGAGATCTCGATGTTAGGAGAGTAAGCAGCCTCGCGATATTGGTATCGGCAACTACTACCCATCCTGACTTCGTGTCATTGTTTGCATCCCTCTTTCGAACTTACGGCCCGGTTTACACCTACCCTGTTTACGACAAGGCGCGTGGATACAGATGGAAGGTGGCTGCGAGACTGGACCTTAGCTTCTCCTTTATGCTTGAACAGAAGGGATCTCCGTGTACATCATTCAGCTCGAAGAAGGAATTCTTTGCGTGGCTGGCTGGCATCATAGACTCTGACGGGTCAGTCGGAATTATTCATTCGGGCAATTACGCACGGTTGAACCTTCAGATTTCAAATCAAGATGTATCGCTCCTTGATTACGTTAGGATAGAGCTAGGGCGTGAAGGGTTCTTCGTTACTGGTCCATATCGGAATTACATCAAAGGACAGAAGACTCGTACTTGGCACATCAGGTACAACGCGGATATGTTCTATTTGTTGCTGCAACGAGGAGAAGATGTAAGAAGATTACTTCCCATGATGCCTCTAAGGCACTCGGAGGAAAAGAAACGGAGAGAGCTTGCCCTCCGCCTTCCAATTCCGGCCTTGTGGAAAATTGTAGGAGAGCAGGTAGAGGATCTTAAACGCGAGATTGCGGAAGGGGTAGCTGACTCTGTGTCGCGGGCTGAAGACGCCTACAAGGTGACGAGACACAAAAAGAGGTGGGAAAGCGCTACCTTGCGACTTTCCCCAGCCTAGCATCTGCTTCAGACCAATTGACGACATTCCACCACGCTTCGCCGTATTTTGCCTTATCATTGAGGTATTGGAGATAAAACGCGTGCTCCCAGCCGTCGGAGCACAGAATGACCTCCGATTGAGTTATGTGGTTCAGATTGTGCTTCTCTATCTGCGAGATAAGGAGTTGGTCACTTGTTGGCTCATAGATGAGCATAGCCCATCCACTCCCCTCGATTGTCTTGAACGCGTCAGAGAATTGTGCCTTGAACTTGTCGAACCCCCCGAAATCCTGGTTGATTCTTTCAGCTAGTTTGCCTCCGGGGGTACCGCCTCCCTTCCCTGGTGGGGCCATGTTTGGCCAGAACAGGGAGTGGAGTATGTGACCATCGGCATTGAAGCTGAAGTCTCTCAGGACCGCCCGGACGTCTATCTGAAGCTCGCCCTTGCGCGCCTTTTCCAGTTTCTCAAGGGCAGCATTGGCTCCTGTGACGTATGCCTGGTGGTGCTTATCGTGGTGCAGAGTCATGATCTGCTTCGATATGTGAGGTTCCAGTGCTTCGTAAGCGTACGGTAGAGGTGGAAGTGTGTACGTTTTAGCCATTGGACCTCCAGGCGGGTGTCCTCGTAAAAAGTTGTTGCTAGACGGTTATGGAGGCTTTTGCTTTTTTCGCCTTTTCCCAGTCGTCTAGAAAGCGTTTGAGGCCCGAGTCAGTGAGGGGGTGCTGGATCATCTTCTCCATCACTTCGGGGGGCATTGTAGCAATGTCGGCCCCGACCTTCGCCGCCTCGAGGACGTGCTGTGGGTGCCTGATGCTCCCCACGAGAACCTCAGCCTTCAAATTGTAGTTGTTCCTGATTTTGACAAGGTCTTCAACAAGCTCCATCCCGCGCTGGCCAATGTCGTCCAGTCTCCCGATGAAGGGGCTAATGAAAGACGCGCCTGCCTTCGCTGCTAGCAGCCCCTGATTGGCAGAAAACACGAGGGTCATATTGACCCTGATTCCCATTCCGCTGATCGCTTTGGTCGCCCTGAGCCCCTCTGGGATTATTGGAATTTTTACGACGACGTTGGGTGCGATGGAGGAAAGATGCTTCGCCTCAGACAACATGCCGTCGAAGTTCGTCGAGACGACCTCTGCGCTCACATCTCCCTTCACCTCCTCGCAGATGGCTGTTATGATATCCTCGAAGTCCCCCGGCTCCTTGGACACCAGCGTGGGGTTGGTGGTGATTCCGTCCACTATGCCCATCTGGTTCAGCTTCTTGATCTGTGCGAGGTTGGCTGTATCGAGAAAGAGCTTCATTCTGTCTGCGACCTCGCCGTTTAATATTAAAGCCTATTTTGAATGCACGAGGTCGGAGGCCGCTTGCTCGATGTTGGCCGCGGTCAGGCCGTATTTCTTCAGGAGCTCTCCCGGGTCACCGCTTTCGCCGAAGGTGTCCATAACCCCCACGCGCTTCATGGGGGTCGGGTGCCCTTCTCCGAGGACCTCAGCCACCGCAGAACCCATCCCGCCGAGTACGTTATGTTCCTCTGCCGTTACGACCCTACCGCACTTTTGGGCGAACCTGAGAATGGTTTTCGAGTCGATGGGCTTGATGGTGTGCATGTCAACCACAGCCGCGGAGATCCCATTTGTCTTCAGCGACTCGGCAGCCTTCAGCGCTTCGGGAACCATTATGCCGCATGCGAAGACGGCGATGTCACCTCCATCACGGAGGACGTCCGCCTCACCAAACCTGTATTCGAACCCCCCTTCGTACACTACCGGCGTCGCCGACCTCGTGAGCCTAACGTAGAATGGTCCGGGTATAGACGCGATAGCCTTCACGACCCCCTTGGTCGAGGGGGCGTCGGCCGGAACTACAACCTTCATCTTCGGGATTGCCCTCATTATCGCCAGGTCCTCCACCTGCTGGTGGGATGCACCGTCGGGCCCTACGGAGATGCCCCCATGGGAGCAGACAAGCTTGACATTCAGGTTTGGATAACATATGTTGTTACGTATCTGATCGACACATTTACCCGGGACGAAAATGGCGTAAGTCCCCGAATACGCAATCTTCCCCGCCAGCGCCAGCCCCGCAGCTATCGAGACGAGGTTTTGTTCCGCAATCCCTACGTTGAAGAAACGCTCCGGGTACTTAGCACCAAAAACACCGGACTTCAGGGATCCAGTGGTATCGGCTCCGACGACGACTACATTTCGATTGGCTGCACCAAGTTCGAGCAGCGCCTCTCCGTATGCGTCTCTCATGGCAGCCTGCTTAGACAGCATCATTGCGCCTTCACCTGCAGCGCACTTTTCCTGAGCACCGAGATCGCGGTGACCGGGTCCTGTTTCCCAAACACACCCGCACCAGCAACCAGCACGTTTCCACCGTTCTTAACGACTTCGTGAACATTCTCGGGCTCCACCCCCCCGTCCACCTCAATGTCCGTCGGGAGCCCTCTGTTTCCCACGAGGGCGCTTATCTTCCGCAGCTTCGGCATCACAGACATGTCCATGGTTTGGCCGCTGAATCCGGGGTTTACAGTCATAACCACAATTGTGGAGATCTTATCCAGCCGGTCTGCCGCCCATCGAGGGAGCTCGGTCTTCGGCCTTATTGCCAGGCCCATCTCCTTCCCCTTCGCGTGGACCGTGAGGTAGAGTTCGTCGAATTTCGAGCCGTTCAGCACCTCGGCGTGAAAGGTAAGCAGATCAGAGCCTGCTTCCAGGAATTTGTCTACGTAGACTTGGGGAGAATCAATCATCAGGTGCGTGTCGAATTTCAGATCGCACCTGCCGCGGAGCGCCTTGACCGTACCCGGTCCGAAAGTTATGTTTGGGGCAAAGTGGCCGTCAATGACATCTAGATGCACCTGGTCGGCCCCGCCCTTCACCGATATTTGGATCGCCCCGTCGAGGTCCCCCAGGTCCCACGCCAATATTGACGGGGCAATCTTGATTTCACTCATTTTGATTACTCCAGTTCACTGAGTAAGTCCGAAAGCTTGTCCTTTGCCGGGGGCGTTCCATGATAGTGTGGGGACCACTCCATGAAGGAGATACCCTTCCCCTTCACAGTGTGTGCCACAATGATCGTTGGCCGGTTCCGAGTGCCGGCCGCGAGGTCGAATCCGTCCATCAACTGCGTGAAGTCGTAGCCGTCAACTTCAATTACGTTCCAATTGAAAGCACGCCACTTCGCAGCGAGAGGTTCCAGGGGCATGACCTGTTCCGTAAGGCCATCCTGCTGGATCCCGTTCCTGTCTATAATAGCCGTGAGATTGTCAAGGCGATATTTGGAAGCAGCCATGGCAGCTTCCCAGACTTGCCCCTCCTGCTGCTCCCCGTCCCCCATGAGCACGTATGTCCTGAAGGTCCTGCCGTCGAGCTTCGCCGCGAGGCATGTCCCGACTGCCAGCGACAGGCCGATTCCCTCCGATCCTGCGGGAGCCTCCACACCGGGGATGCCCATCGAAGGGTGTCCCTGGAGCCGCGAACCCGTCTTCCTGAGGGTCATCAGCTCCTCGACAGGGAAATAGCCTGCCTCAGCAAGTATCGAATAGAGAAGGGGGGCGGCATGCCCTTTGCTGAGGAAGAATCTGTCTCTATCCTCCCACTTCGGGTTCTTTGGGTCGTGACGCATCACGCGAAAGTAGAGGGTGACAAGAAGCTCCACGGCAGAGAGAGACCCTCCCGGATGCCCGGACCCAGCTTCGGCAAGCGCCTCCAGAATTAGCTTGCGAGTGTTCCTTGCAATCTCCTTCAGTCGTACTACTTCCTGGGCTGTTTCCACTATCTCTTCACCGGGGCCTGCACAATCCTCTTCGCGAGCTCCTCGACGCCCTCCGTCCTTGCCTCCAGCTCCTGGAGCGATAGCGACGCGATACGAGGCAACTCACTCCGCGCCTCCCCTGCCACGTTGGCCAGGACTGCTGCCTGGTATGGGTTCCCGCCAGATGCCACGGCTAGACCGAAGACCCCTGTCATCGCGTCTCTCACTCCCACCTTGCTGAAGAGGTTCTTCCGCCCCCTTATGGGAGGGAAGAGGGTTACGTTGTCCTTGTCGAAAAGGGCAACTCCCTGATCTCCTCGCGTGATCAGTATTGCCTTGGCCTCGAGGCGGCTGAGTAGGTTTACGCCCATGTTCCTGAGGCTTGTCTCGTTCACCATGGCCATTCCCGTGGCGTGCTCTGCCTCTTCGAGGTTAGACTTGACGTAGGTCACACCGGAAAAGTCGAGGTAGTGATGCATCTTAGGTTGGCCGACCACTATCTTGCCGGAGGAACGGGCAGCTGCAACAACCCCGCCGATCAGGTAGCTTGTGATGACGCCGCGGTCGTAGTCTGAAAGTACGACGCAGTCGACGTCCCTGATGCGAGGCTCGGCCTCCGCGAGAAGCTTCTTTGCCATAGCAAGTGGCACATCCCTCCTGTCTTCCTTGTCTATGCGAAGCATGTGGAAAGTGTTGACCATGTACCAGGTCCTGAGCGAAGTGGGGCGCCCCTGGTCCATGATCACTCCCCCAGCGTCAAGACCGTACTTCGAGAATTCTGACTTTAGCCAATTGCCGTATTCGTCGGAGGCCACCAGTCCCACGAGGCTGACGGAAGCACCCAGGGACACCAGTTCTCTGGATAGGTTGGCTGCGCCACCTGGCAGAAGAGTTTGTCCAACGAAATCCCCTGCAGGGACTGGCGCCTCCCGCGCAAGCTTGCGGGCCGCGACCTCGACGAACCGGCTCACAAGGAGATCGCCGATTACCAGAACCTTTCGTCCCTGGAACTGGCGGAGGACCGCGGTCAGCTTGTCTTTCTCGACCGAGTCCAGCGGCATCCTTTTTCGAGTTCGACTGACTTTGTGGGAGTTTTAAGGTTTGGCAGCCTTGTCGATTCCAGTGCGTACCACTGAAGCCCACTTGTTCTCAAGGAGCATCTGGACTACTCCGACTGCCTTGCGAATTTCTCTGTCCATAGCCAGCGGGTCGTACCCCTTGGGGGGAGGGAAGTCAAGAAACCTCTGGTTCGGGTCGGCGTTCAGGAAGTCCTTGCTCGACTCGTAAATGGACATCAGAGCTGGGCCATCGAGCTTCTCCAGCTCTGACTTCCAGGCGTGATGGAAACCCTTCTCCGACAGGAAGGTGAGCTTGATGTCTCCCTCCGCCTCCTTCTTCACATCCTCCCAGAATACGCGGTCGAAGTCGCCTGGAGCCACGCTCCCGGAGTTGATTCTTGACTCGTAGGACGCCGCAAGTTCAACTATCTTCTTCGGAGGCACGCCGAAGTGGGAAGCGAGTTGTTCAGGGGTGAGGCCGAGGCGTGAGAGGTAGTAGCACCCCTCCTCCAGCACCTCCTCGTCCACTTCAGAGCCTCCGCGAGCAGACAACGGGAGTCCATGTGAGTACTACGCTTTAAGCCGTCTTCGAGGTGGCCGTCTCTACCTCGAAGAGGTGCCTGGAGCGATTAAGGAACGGGATGGGGCTGTACCAATTCCACCTGCCGATCTTCGACATTACGGCCGGCACCAGATAGGTCCTGACCACCAAGGCATCAATCAGAATCGCGTAGGCGAAAGAGAAACCGAGCTGCCTAAGCAGGAGGTCGTTGGATATCATGAGGGCGCCTAGGGATCCAGCGAGGATGATCGCTGCCGCAGTTATCACCGCCCCCGTCTGCTCTATGGCACCAACTATGGCGCCATTGAGGTGCTTCCCCTTGGTGGCTTCTTCGCGCACCCTCGTGAGGATGAAGATGTTGTAGTCCATGCCGAGACCTAGGAGGGTCACGAAAAGGAAGAAGGGAGTGATGAAGAGCAGAGGGAAGTTGTAGAATTGCTTGAAAAGGAGCTCTGTCGCAGCCAGGGTCCAGACTATACTCATGAGGATAGAGAACACTGCGAATACTGGAAGGAAAAGGGATCCCAGGACCACCAGGAGGACGAGTGCCACCCCTACGGCCACGATCGGGACAACGGTGTCGAACTGGGAATCGAACACGTTCTTCGTGTCGAGGATGGACCCTGTCTCGCCTCCGACGTAGATTCCACTAATTCCATCGGTCGAACCATACACGGAGTGGAGGGTCTGGCGCATCGACTGGGCATCCGAGATCGCCTTGGCGGAGTCTGGATCGATGTTGAAGTTGATGGTAAAGAGAACGGTCTTGTTGTCCCTGCCGACGCTCTGAAGGACCCCTGCGAAGGTCCTTGCGCCCTCCATGGTTGAGAAATTGATCCTGTCGTAGGCTACCTGGTGACCATACACCAGGGTTGGACTGGTTACGTTCCTCACGTCCGGGGACTCCTGCAGATACGAGGTTACCCGCTGGACCGCCCCCATTTCGGTGGAGTTGAAGGCGTGGCCGGTCACCACAGGCTGGGAGAATGTCATGACTACATAGGTAGGGAAGAGGGTCCCGCTGCCGAACGCGGCTGTGAGCTGGTTCGAAGCCGAGATGGACTCGAGGTTGGCGGGTGCGGCCGAGAGGAAGTCGAAGGTGGGGGTCGTTGTCGCGTAGACGTACAGAGCTGGACCTGTTGCCACAAGTGCCAGAATGATGATCACCCATGCCCTTTTCACGGCGAAGGCGCTACTTCTAGAGAAGTATCCCCTCTTCATCCTGAGCTTATCGAGTACAGACAGGGAGTATCTGGTAAACCGTTCTCCTGAATAGGGCCAGAACACGCGGCCCCCTATGAGGCCCACCACCGCTGGCACCATGGTGAGCGCCACGAGTAGGGCTACAAGCACGCCAAGCCCCACCACATATCCTATGGTCCTCAGGTAGACCACGGACGTGAATGCGAGAGAAAGGAAGGAAATGATGACGGTGGCCCCGCTCGTTGTGATGCTTTCACCGGCCCAGGTGACTGAGGTCTCCATCGCCTGCTGGACCGACGAGCCGTTCACCCTCTCCTCCCTGTATCTGGCAAGGATGAAGACGCTGTAATCGGTGCCCACACCAATCAGAATGGTGAGCAGGATAGTGGGGACTGTGAAGTCCACTTTGGCGATGAACGTCGCAACCAGGACTATGAATACCTGTGAGATTCCGAGGGCAATACCTATGGTTCCGAGCGTCACAAATGGTGTAAGTGCGGAGCGGAAGAAGACCCCCGTGGCTATGATCAACAGGATGATTGTTACGGGGAGTATGAGGGTCAAATCCGCCTGGGCCGACTGCCCGAAATCGTAGGATATTGCATCCCCGCCGGTGACCATTGCCGATTGGACCCCGGACCCCGAACCGCCGTTGTTCAGGACCGTTGAAACGGCAGATCTTAACGCGATGACGTTCTCGTTCGATGACTGGTCCAGGTTGAGGGTTACAAGAGTAATGTCCCGATTCGGAGAGACAAGGGAAGAAATCAGGGTGGATAGGGAACTAGTGACGCCATACTCCCCCGGCTTCCCAAGGATGTCTCCCGTCAGCGTGTAGAGGGAAGAATTGTCGTACGTCCTGCCGAGTCCGTAGGCCGCGCTCACGAAAGGAAGCGAAAATCCAGTTGAGTTGGAAATGTAGTTCTGGGCGAACGAGATGACCCGCAGGTTCGCGGATCCGGATCCTGCGATGTATTCCGCCAGCGTAATCGAATTGAGGAGGGCCGAGTTGAAAGCCTTGGATGCAGGAATGTACGCGTTGACGTACTCTAGGCCTGCGAGGCGAGCAGCGTACGAAGCTCGGGCTGTAAGGTTGAGATTGGAGAGCTGTTCGTTCGACCAGGATGACGTCCACTCGGAATTGAAAAGCGAGAGCACGTGAGAAGAGTAATCATTGTAGGCGGTGGCGTTGGCGCTCGAGAGCGTTCCAGCGGTGTACGCGAATGCGGCCCCATCAGCATAGGTCAAGTTGTCAGTCTTGGTATATGCCTGGACCCACGCTCCGAAGTAGAGCGCGGGGACGCCCAAAATCAGCCGGACAGAGGCATTTGCTCCCCTGATTGAAGAGTAGGTGGCCCCGTTAATCCCTCTTATCGCCGAGTAAAGGGGCGAATACACGTCTATAGTCTGATTGAGCCCCTTCAGGTTCGAATCCTTCTCCAAGTAGTGCACCAGCCCGCTGACGAATTCCTGCGTTGCGGGAGTCGTGACGTTCGCACCTTTTACCACAACCAACAGTGTACTATTAGCGACAGTCTTTGAGAACTGGGCGGAGATAATGTTCGACGCCTGGACGGACTCCAGCTGGCTCCCTGAAGCGGCCCCCTCGTTCAGAGAAGTAGAATTGGCCGCCGTCATTATAACTGGAATCAGCAGGACGAGTGCGAGAATCCAGGCGATTACTATTATCCGCCTGCGCCTGTAGACGAACCCCCCCAGCCTACTGAAAGGAGTCGAACGCCTGCTTTCGTTAACACCCGCTGACAACTAGGGGGCCTCTTGGACTCGTGTAATTATGCGTTAGAAACTCATTCGATGTTCTACCAGGGCCGGGCTGGAGAAGTGCGAGGCAGCGGCTTAACGCTTCCTTACGTAGAGATACCCACTCTCTTCCTTTACTTCGTAGAGGGGCTCGTCCCGGAGGGGCTCGTCGAAGACCCCCCTCCCAGTCTTCAGGTCCCACACGGTGCCGTGACCTGCACAGGTCAAAGCGGTGTCCTCAAGAGTCCCCTCCGAAAGGTCCCACCCCTCGTGTGTACAGACTGCTCCCATCCCGTAGTACTTGCCATCAACGTTGGCGATCAAGACCGAATCTCCTCCGACCTCGACCGCAAGCATGGTATCGGGGGGCACCTTAGTGGCATCAACTGCCTTTAGGAAATCGGGCATGACTGGCTTGAATCGGGTCGCCGACAAAAATCTTTCTTCAGGTCACAACATTCATAGACTCCTCAAGCTGCATAAGGTCCTTGATTGAGTCCACAAAAATCCATTCGCCATAGTGCGGGTAGGAGAGGAGCTCCCCTCTGGTCACAAGGTTCGGGAACGTCTCACGCTCGATGTCCCCGGCGTTTGGGAGGTACTTCTTTGCCCTCTTTGCGTTGAGGACGTACACTCCTCCGTTGATCCACACGTCTGGGAAGGCTGGCTTCTCGTCGAAGCCCCTGACCATCTTCAACTTGTCTATTTTCACGACTCCGAACCTCGAACGATACGGGACCACCAACATCGAGGCGGAGATCTCTCCCGCCTGTCTATGGGCATCAATCATCCGAGATAGGGGAAGGTCCGTAATGATGTCTCCGTTTGTGACGACGCAGATGTCTTCGGTTGGATACTTCGATAATGCTTTCTTGACCGCCCCCCCTGTTCCCAGTGGTTCGTCCTCTACAGAATAGTCGATAGAAACCCCTTTGAAACTCGAGCCGAAGTGCTCCTGCAGCTTCTCCCACTTATAGCCGCAGGCAAAGGTGACCTCGTCTATTCCTCCTTTCTTCGTCAACCAATCTATTTGGTACTCGGCAATGGGGCGCCCTTTGATCTGAATCAGTGCCTTGGGTCTATCATCAGTGAGGGGACGGAGCCTCATGCCGAGGCCTCCGGAAAGGACTATCGCTCTCAATGGTAACCCCGGGAACAAGGTCTGGCCGAAGTGTCGTGATAAATACATTCCCCTGAGAGTCTTGTGAATTTCTCAGCCTGTTGGTTGGGCTGCGAGTTCGGCTTTATCTGACTATCAGGCTGATGTTGCTCCTATCCGTCTCGGCATTAGTTAAAAACCCCCTTCGAAGCAGCAATGTTTCTTGTCTGAACTGAAGCTGGTCGAGCCGACTACGGAGAAGCCCCCGCTTCCGAAGCAGCCAGAGGTCAACATTGGCACAGCCGGACATGTCGATCATGGCAAGACGACACTAACCCAAGCCATTACTGGGATCTGGGCGAGCGCGCACAGCGAGGAACTGAAACGAGGCATCACCATCAAGGTGGGATATGCCGATGCTGCATTCTACAAGTGCACCCAGGATCACGGCGTAGGATCCTATTCGACCAGCGAGAGGTGCCCAATCTGCGGAAGGAAGACGACATTCCTTAGGGCCGTGAGCTTCGTCGATTGCCCAGGCCACGAGAGCCTCATGACCAACATGCTCGCCGGCGCATTCCTGATGGACGGCGCTCTCTTGGTCATAGCAGCCAACGAGCCCGTGCCCAAACCTCAGACTAGGGAGCACCTGCAGGCCCTGCAGATGCTCGACATGAAGCGAATAGTGATAGCCCAGAACAAGGTCGACCTTGTCACAGACCCCGAGGCGGAGAAAAACGAATCTCAGATAATGAAGTTTGTCCAGGGCACAGTCGCCGAATCTGCCCCCATCATCCCAATTTCCGCCCAGCAGAGGCTCAACATCGACGCCCTTATCGAGGCCCTTGAGGATGTGATCCCCACGCCAAAGAGGGACGCAGCTGCAAACCCACTGATGTACGTAGTGAGGAGCTTCGACGTAAACAGACCAGGTGCTGAAATTTCAGCACTGGCAGGGGGAGTCCTGGGGGGGAGCCTCACAAGGGGCGAGCTGAGGGTTGGGGAAGAAGTGGAACTGAAGCCAGGAATGATTGATGATAGGAGCGGTAAGTATGTCCCGATAATTACCAGGGTCTCAAGCCTGGAAACGGGAGCAGGGGCTGCGGCCAAGGTCGGCCCAGGGGGACTGGTGGCGGTGGGGACCCACTTGGACCCCACGTATACAAAGGGAGACCAGATGGTTGGGAGCGTCATAGGCAAGCCCGGGACGCTGCCCGATACCCTGGAGCATGTCACCCTCGACGTGAGTCTGCTTGAGACAGCCGTGGGAGCCACGGAACTAGTCAAGGTTGAGAAGGTGAAGCTCTCGGAGACGTTGAGGCTGAACCTGGGGACCGCGTCGACGCTGGCCGTAGCTACCTCGGTCAGGGGGGATGTGGTCGAAGCGGACTTGAAGAAGCCCGTCGCGGTCGAAATAGGGATGAGGGCGGCCATAAGCCGGAGAATTACGGAGCGATGGAGGCTCATTGGCTCGGGCATACTGAAGTAGTGCTTGAACCGAGTGATATTCGACAGCAGTTTCCTGATGGCAGTGGCGGACACACCCACTACCTGGTTTGAAGACATATCGGCGCGGGTTGGCAGGTTCGAGCCCGTCTTGCTTGAGTGCGTGGGGGGGGAACTTCAGAGACTCGCTTCGGGCAAAAGTGGAAAGTCGAAAATCGCCCGCGTAGCGTTGGATCTATCTTCACAATTCGTTAGAACGGGTTGTGGGAGTGCTCGAGTGGACGACGAGATAATTTCGGCAGCGTCAACCGATGGCGCACTGGTCGCCACAACGGACGCAGAATTGGCGCGTGCAGCCAGGGCCGCACACCTCAGGGTTATCTCCCTCAGGAAAGGGAGGGTCACACTGCAGTGACCGCGGGAGCGTGATTTCAATCACGGGAATCGATAAAAACGGACGCTCGCCAGTTGCGCAGAGAGTGAGGGCGAGCCAGGGGTTTCGGGCCAGTAGGGAGGCCGACAGGATTACAGCCTTCATTAGCAGGATCGTAGATGAAGCCAGAGCCGGTGGCGTTGTCCTCGGTCTAAGCGGGGGAATCGACAGCGCTGTTGTGGGCGCCCTCTGCGTAAACGCGCTCGGAAAGGAAAGGGTACTGGTACTTCTGATGCCTTCGGGCCACACGCCTAGCAAGGATTTGGAAGACGCGCGGCTGCTGGCAGACGCTTGGGGGGTGAGGAGAGAAGAAATCCAAATCTCCGGGATTGCCGACGACATCACCGGTTCGGCCAAGGCGGAAGGCACCAGAGTGGCGAAAGCAAACGTCCAAGCAAGGGCGAGGATGACGCTGCTTTACTATCACGCCAACTCCCTCGGCTACCTCGTTGCAGGAACCGGGGACAAGAGCGAGGAACTCCTCGGATACTTTACTAAATGGGGAGACGGCGGAGTCGATTTTCTCCCAATAGCCCACCTCTACAAGACCCAGGTCAGGGAGCTCGGGGAGTTCCTCGGACTCCCGAAGGGGATAGTCGAGAAACCGGCATCCCCCCAGCTCTGGGCAGGGCAAAAGGCAATTGACGAGATACCTGCAAACTATGATACCTTGGACGTCGTGTTGCACTACCTTTACGACCTGAAGGCAAAGCCTTCTGAGGCCGCGGACAAGGCCAGAGTCCCCCTCGGAATCGTCAAGAGAGTGCTCGAGATGCACGAAAAGACGGAGCACAAGAGGAAGCTCCCTCCCTCACTTGCGTGAACCTCAAGAATTCGTCTCATGCTCGCTAAAGATTAAAATCGCTGACCCAAAGGGGTGGCTTCGTTCCTGAATAATTCATGTTTCAGCTAGTTAACCTCGAAGACGTTGTTCGCGTCCCCCCCGATCGGTTTGGTTCCCCGCTTGAGAAGGTGGCCATGGACCTCCTGAAACTGAAGTATGAGAGCACCATCAACCCTGACCACGGGTACCTTGTCCTCGTAACCAAGGTGGACGTGGACAAGGTGGGGAAAATCATCGCTGGAGACGGCGCGACCTACCACCGAGTCAACTTCGAAGTGCTGTCATTTTTTCCCCTGAAGCAGGAGATTGTGGAAGGGGAGATCGTTGAGGTCACCGACTTCGGAGCCTTCGTGAGGATCGGTCCTGCAGACGCGCTGCTTCACCTTAGCCAGATAATGGACGACTACCTGACCAGCGATGTGAAGTCTGGGATAATCACAGCATCCCAGAGCAAGAGGACGTTGAGGGTCGGGAGCAAGGTGAGGGTAAGAATCACCGCCGTAAGCCTGGGCCACGGCATATCCATGGGCAAAATAGGTGTCACCTGCAGGCAGCCCTTCCTGGGGGCTCTGGAGTGGATAGACGACGAAGTGAACAAGGCGGCAAAAGCTCGCAAGGCGGAAGAAAGATCGGAGAAGTAGGACGATGAAGGAACTAGCGTGCAGGAAATGCAGGGCGCTGACGACCGAGAAGGTGTGTCCCAACGATGGGTCCACCGAATTGAGCAACGAGTGGTCTGGCCTAATCATCATCATCGATCCGGAGAAGTCTCAGGTCGCCAAGACCCTGAACATCACGAAGCCGGGAAGATATGCCCTCAAGGTAAGCTAGACCCTTGCGAAGGACGTACAGGCTTCCACAGGAACTCAGGACCAAGCTGGCCGCCCCACTGGGGACAGTTTTTCCATCCGAGGAAGCGAGGGGACAAGAATTTGAGAGACTTGTGAGGAGCGCCCCAATGACCATTACCGTAGGCGACAGGGTGACGGACACCCTGGGATCTATGGGGAGAACGCCGGACGTTCGGGTAGTGGACGGGGTCGAGAGGAGAGTCAAGAGGGCCGCTCCGACCGTCCCCTATGCAAGGCTGTTAAGGGTCAAGAACCCTGCGGGAACGCTAACAGTGGAGGCGATCGCAGGGATGAAGAAGGCATTCCTTGGTAAGAAGCCGGCCAGGGTCCAAGTCGAAGGGGAGGAAGACCTCATGGCAATGCTTGCCATCGCCATGGCACCAGTTTCTGCCATAGTCTTCTATGGGCAGCCCGGAGTGGGCGTCGTCGCCGTGAAGGCAAATGCGATTGCGAAATCACGGAACAGGGTGATTCTCGCCCAGATGGGGATCAAGGGTATCCATTGAGCCTCAAGTTAATATCCCCGATGAATTCGGGTGCTCCAACTTGGTTGTAGAGAGGAAATCGGAGTCCAAGGTCCTGGATCGATCGTATGTCGAACTATCGATTGAGGAGAAGGCAGGGAAGATTTCGCGGAAGGAGGCTATCGAAACGGTAGCCCAGGAGCTCGGAGTACCAGCCGAAACCGTTGGAATCATCAGTGTAGATGGCCAATCCGGGACAAGGAAGGTTCTTGGGAGATTCTACGTCTACGGGTCTGCGGAGTCGAAGATGAGGGTCCATCCGAGATATCTGCAGGAGAGGACGCTTACGAAGGAGGAACGGGAGAAACTCAAACAGGAAAGGAAGAAGGCCAAGACCACGGCGGCTGGAGCGGCCCCAGCACCTGAGGCAAAGTAGGCATGTCGAAGGCACCCCCCGCGTCTGCGGCGCCAACCCCCGCCCCGACCGAAGCGCCACCTGAAGAGAAGAAACCAGAGAAGAAGGAAAAGCCAAGGGCGCCCAAGAGGAGGATTCAGGTCTACAAGCTATACAAGATCGATGGAAGCTCGCTTTCGAGACTAAGGAAGGAATGCCCCAGATGCGGAAAGGGGTACTTTATGGCCCAGCATGGAAACAGGCTCACCTGTGGCCACTGCGGCTACACGACGTACACGAAGCCTCATGCATAGGCCAATAGCTTATCGCGCAACATCCTAGCCATCCCCGGAGTAAGGAACGGGCTGAAGGGACCAAAATACCTCTGACCGCGCGCTTTCGCTATTCGAGACCTTTCCCCGGACTTCGCGTAGGACTCGAGAAACGCCTCCGCCACCTTCTTCATGGCGTCTTCTCGGATGGAGAGCTTGGCCGTATAGTAGAGAAACTCGGCTATGTCCCACGACTGGTCTCCGCCAAGGTAGGCCTGTTCGAGGTCGGTCAAGTACAGCCCCTCCGCAGCGACAACCACGTTGCTTGGCTTCGAGTCTCCAAGGGCGATTCCTGCCTTGTGAAGCCTTGCTATGATCTCGCCATATGTGGAGACGCTACCGAGACCCACTGTTCCACCTTTCAGGAAAGTATTGATCATACTTGCAAGGGTCGGTCCGGTAACGTACTCTTTGACGAGGATTCGTTCCGCTGGGGCAACCACTAGTACCCGGGGCACAAGGACGCCCATCGAGTGCAATTGCAACGTCATCCCGTATTCCCGGTCAAGGCGGGAGTTGGCAGAGGCGCTGAACTTCTTCGCGGTCGAAGCCCAGATGCCAAGGAGGGCCCACTTTAGAGCCCTCACATCTGCATAATTCTTCACAACGACAGACTCCGAGCGCGTATTGTCGGAGAAGGTGAGAACTCTCGTGGTCGAGTAGGGTTCCCCAATGTCCGTCTCCTTCGTAGAGTAGGTTCTGAATCCAAGGATTCTCGCCAGCTCTTCGACAAGAAGGGAAGAGTCAGGAATCACCTCTCCCTGCTCCAGCCTGAGAAGCGATCTGGGCTTCTCAAGAGGTGTTAGAGGAGGAGGGTTCTCTCTCATCCTTCTCAGCTTAGAAAGCGCTTCCCTGCTAAACACTGACGGGCCGACCCTGCCAGCGTAACCATGGACGGCGTACTGCGTGACCCCCCGTGCTGTCTGCGAGAACATCGACTCGAAGCGCGAAAAGGCGTCGGCCTTCAGCTTCTCTGGGACGATCCTTACACCCTCGGAGGTCGCCGCCAGGAAGCCCCTTGGCTGAAGCGAGTTCGCCGCCTCCACAAAAGCATCGACGGCGAGCTCCTTGTTCTCTTCCCCCATCGGGCAAGTGTATGTGTGCACGTAGCTGTAGAGCGCGGGAGGATAGATTGCTGCCCGCTTGTGCAGTTTATCGAAGAGAAAGTACTCATAGGGAACAAGCAGATGTGTGGCGAACTCGCCATAGTCGGATGACAGCTCGATTAGCGCTTCAGTGAGCACGCGTTTCTTGTACTCCAACTCCACCGACCTGAAGAGGCCCCCGTTGATTATGGGCTCGTACACGTTCAACAGCCGTCCGACGACGAACTCCCCTAGGAAGGAAGAGGTCGCATCCTGGTTCAGCATGTGCTCGTCGACTATGAGAGCCGAGACCTCTGTCGGAGAGTCTACGTACTTGTACCTGACCCCCCCGGTGAACCGCCTCGAGACTACGAGCAGGTCGTAATCAGAGTCGGGGCGGGAATACCCGGCGACCTTCGAGCCGTATGCGGCGAGGGCGGATATCTTGGAAGGCTCAACCAGGGTCGACGCGATCTCCCTAACGCTGTCGCGCTCGCGATCGGTTAGCCTCAATTGGGCGCCTTCTGCATCTCTTCAATCTTCGCAAGCACCGCTGGGTCAAAACGGGTGGCAGCAACCATCGCCATTGGTACCTTGAGCCTGTTCTCCTCAGGGCTGACCCAATGTATGGGGAGATTCTTTGCGACCCACTGATCTTCGGCCTTTCTGCTCAAGGAGGCGTCCACCAGGTCGTCCTTGAACTTCCTACTGATTAGAGAGACAAGGGCCTTCTCGGAGAAGAGTAGCTTCGGCGGGACCGTGTGCTCAGCGTCTCTGAAGGATGCCTCGAAGAGGGTAGTGACCACTTCATCGCTGGTAATGTTCTTGGTGCTCAGCTTACTGACCAAGTCGACATAGTGGGTGAACTCGTGAGCCGCGACCGCTTCGATGGTCGCCTTCGTCCCGAATGCAACGAGTGCGGCGGAGAACTGTACTAGGACTACGACCCGCCCGGTAACGGTCGTTGGTATCACGCGAGCGAACAGTACGCCCATCTGGCCGTACTCCGCCCCCGTCTTGGAGCAGGGCAATGATGGCTCCACATAGTAAGGCGGGTACTTGAGGCCGCTTGCCTTCTCTACCCGTTGAACCGCCCCCTGCACTATGTTCATTCTCTTCCTGACCTTGGTGGCAATGGCTCGAGGAACTTTCTCCTGTGCCACCGCCTGGTCGAGGAGAACTAGGGGGTCCACGTGTTTCTCGACCGCCGTGGGGTCTTAATGAGTCTTATACAGACCATGTCACCTTCATAACGAGTCGTTCCTGGTTGGAGACCGCTAAAGCGAAGTAACAACTCAAGACGGTAGGGTCGGCCGGATTTGAACCGCCCATTCTGGTAGGCTTGGACGAGTCAGTAACTTTCTAGAAGAGATTGTCATGCATTGTTGCCAATGACTACCCAGAGCGCAGAACCGAAGAAGAACGCGGGCCAGAGAAGTGAGATCATCTTAATTGCTTGAGGCCCTTTCAACGCCCACCAAACGATAACCAGGTCAAGGAGAACCATTACGGCGGACAGGCCTAGCAGGAAAGAAACCGTCTGATAGGGCCCATACCCCTGTTCAGCTATTCTGAGGAGCCAGAGATAGCGTTGCAAGAAGAGTAACCCGATTGCGCCAGCGAGCAGCGAGGCATGCGCTCCGAGATAGCCAAGGTTCCCCCGAAGGCCAAAATGATCGGTCGCCAACCAGTAAAACTAGGTGTGGCGTGCCCTATACGCGTTGTGTCAACATTTTCGTAGACGCCCTAGAACGGCCTGGCAATTTCGGTGTGTTGTAGTGTGGTAGGCGTCACGTGTGCCAGAGGCTGGGTAGGAGACTAACGACTCGGCGTAAGCCTGCGTCATTTGGGTTTTCCATGTTGAAAACCGAAGTTCGAGTTGGCATTTGTGGTGAAGATAGTGGCTTCACTCACATGACGAGTCGCAGTAGTCCTATTCGACGAGACGGAAGTTCACGGGAGGGTTCCTCCTCGAGACCTCCATGAAGATCTCTGTCTGAATAACCCCCGGAATCTTACCTATGACATCGTAAACCGCCCGGTGAAGCTCGTCCAGTGATTGCCCCTTTAGATTGACTATGATGTCGAAGCGCCCGGTTACTTCACGAATTAGTCGGACCCCCTCCACCTTCTCAACTTCCTTAAGGACTGACTCCCTCTGCTTAGGGTCGATGTTCAGACCTGCTATAGCCCCGGCGCGCATCCCAAGCGACTCTTCGTTGACCTGGACGGTGAACTTTTCGATCACCCCCCGTTTCTGCAGGCGTTTTATCCTGCTGTACAGGACGGAAAGGTTCACGCCCAGCTGTTTGCTCAGTTTCGGCACTGATACGGAAGCATCGGAGTAAAGCGATGAGAGAATCTTCATGTCCAGGTCGTCGAGTCTCGCCATTGCCTAGGCCAGGGTCTTCCACATACTGCGAGATATTTCTACTTTTCAGTCAGATAGTCTCGGATGATTTGAGCAAAGTTTATGGTATTTGGATAATTTAGCTGCGCTTCGACGATTCCTCGACTCTCTTGGCGTTTACTTGGTATGTCTCCTCGGTAATTGTGTTGCCCCGGACCAGCTTCCTCTTCTTGGCTCCTTCTTCTTTGGTCCTAAAACCAACGCCTTCGGTCAAAAGCACATAGTTCTTCCCCCCGCCCAGCGTATCGGCCCTCATGGGGAACCCGGCCCTGTCGCTACCGCCAGTAATCATTATCCTTCCACTGAGTCCTAATGCCGAGCCGTCAATCACTTCTCCTACCTTCCGTCCGATTAGAGGCTGTGCCTGGGCATCCTTGATCTCAGAAGCTTCCGACTTCCCTGTCTTGGGATCGGAAAGCACGAGCTTGAAAGACACCATTCAGGCGGCTCCGATTTCAGCGGGTAAATAAGCTTGGAGATGAAGTCGAATGGTGGGGTTGGAGGCAGAGCCCGTCCCGATTGACTAGAATCCGTACATCGGATCGGTGGGCGACTTGATGGCAATTATCTCCTCGAGTACTCCGCGCTCACTCGGGGCGAGTGAGCCGAGGAGCTTTGTCCTAAGTGCCTTCGCTTCATGGCTCTTTGGCATCGTGTAAATGGTGTCGTTCTCCTTGATCTGCCGTCCCAGCGTTGGCCCAACCACAGATATGGCGACCTTGTCCCCATCCTTGGCTTCGTTCAGGGCCTCTCCCTGGTCCTGGATCTGTTGTACGGTCCCCAACTCCAGGCCGTGTGCGGACATCAACCTCACTTTGGGCCGGAGCGTTCCTGCTATTATTTCCACTCCGAAGACAGCAGGGTCATTCCGTCTGAAGAACGTCCCTGGTACCACCTTGAGCTTGCATGGCCGGGTGAGGCTTGACAGCGCTGCTTTTTCATCCGCCTCCTTCTTTGCCGCCGCCCAGTTGACGTAGTTGTCAATCACCTCGTAGATGATTGCGGACACAAAGATCGGATTACTTCCGACGTAATCCTTCGCTTCAGGCAGCACCCTGGCATCGAACCCGAGAACCGCCCCCAAGTATGGGTCGTGCTCTCCTACGACCTGTGCGTCGACGATGTCGTTCTTCGATATGTCTCCGATGTCTGCCTGCCTTACCGGGATCCCGCGCTCTTCGAGCATCCTGAGCAGCGCCTCAAGACCGCCGATGCTCTCAGCCTTCACTATGACACCCATGTTGTCTGTCTTCACAACGATATTGGAAAGTTCCTTCTCCATCTCGGTCTTCAGTTCCTGGAATTCCTTGTCAGTCTTGAACGAGGCTATCGAGGTCCCCGGGACTACGCCGGCCAGGTCAGCGGAGACCAACTTCACCCCTGCCGCAGCGTGGACAGAGTCGACCGGAGTGAACCTGTCGCGTGGGTCTCGCATCTCGTCCAAGGGCTTCGGCATGAAGAGAGCTTTGACTTTCGACTTTATTGCACCGTCCTTGCGCACGAGCCCAATGGAATCCCCTACGTTCAACGAACCCTCGGTCAGAATCACGTTCGCGGTCTCTCCGATACCCACCTCCTCCTGCATCTCGAGAATGATGCCGCGTCCACCTTCTGGTTCTCCGGTCTGCAGCCTCCCTTTCAGGAACTGTTGGGCGAGGCCTATGAGCATCGCGAGCATCTCGGGCATACCCACGTGCGCTCTTGCGGAAACGGGGACGATGGAGACCTGCTTCCTGAAGTCCTTGACACGGTAGTAAGCATCTGACTGGAACCCAAGACGAGACAGCCCGCCAACGACGTTGTAGAGCCTCTCTTCGAGCTCATCATTCCACGCCGGAGGCTGCTCCTTCATCACCTGCAGGAGCGGGCCATGACTCCCCTTCCTCCAACCGTTAATCATGTCAATCTTGTTGAGGGCGACCAGGAATGGAACCCGGCGTTGTTTGAGTATGTCTATGCTCTCTAAGGTCTGGTTTTCGAGACCCTTGAGGACGTCCACAACGAGGATAGCAATGTCGGCGGCGGAACCCCCTCGGAGTCTGAGATTGGAGAAGACGGCGTGCCCCGGCGTGTCAATCATTAGTAGCCCAGGAATCTGAAGTTCCCCACCTGCCTTGTCCAGAAGCGGGCCGCAGATCTCCTTCAGGGTATCCATCGGGAAGAAGCTGGCACCTATTTCTTGAGTGATCCCACCTACCTCACGGGCCTGAACTCCAGTCCCCCTCAGCGCGTCGGCTAGGCTTGTCTTCCCACTATCTACGTGGCCAAGAATGACAACGACGGGTTGTCTCATCCCGCCCTTCTGTTCTGACATGTGCCATCGAGCTCCTTATGACGCACTCACCCTCTCGTCTTTCCGAAGAAGACGCGGCTCTCCTTAGTAAAGCTCTCTGTCGAGTCCGAAGCGTGTATCGTGTTGTCGGTATAGCCGAGGCTAAGGTCCCCCCTGATTGTGCCGGCAGGCGCTTCCCAGCTCTTGGTGGCACCGACCATTCTCCTGACAGTGGCCACTGCGTCCCTCCCTGAGAGGACCACCCCCACCACCGGACCAGAAGTGATGAACGTGACCAGCTCCGCGAAGAAGGGCTTGCCCTTATGGACAGAGTAGAACTCCTCTGCCAGGGCCTTGGACATTGTCTGCATCTGGAGTCTCTTGATAACAAATCCCTTCCGCTCGAACCGAGCCAAGATCTCGCCGACGAGTCCTCTTCTCACTCCATCGGGCTTTATCACGATCAGCGTTTCTTCTGCCGATGAACTCATTTCTTTTTCGTGCCCCTCGCCCACTTCAGCTTCCTCGGGTCACGCCCCAGCTTTAGCTCGTTTATTCTGCACTTCGAGGAACAATACGATCGCGTGGAACCGTCGTTCCTTACGAAAAGTATGCCGGAGCCAAGCCTGACTTCCTTGCCACAGAATGCGCATCTCTTTGGAACGTACATCTCAGGCGACTACACCCTTTCTTTCGGTGCCATTGGAACTTGGGATATAAAGGGCTCGGAGCATCCTTTGCAAGGAAAGAACTGAACCCCTAGGTGGGCGTATGTTGCGCCTCTTACTTTAGCCTTCTAGCCTCGCGCTCAGTCTCTCTAAGGACCAGGACGTCGCCCATCCTGATGGGTCCCTTGACGTTTCTCGTCAGGATGCGCCCTTTCTCCTTGCCGTCGAGAATCTTCACCCTCACCTGTGTTATTTCGCCCGCGACGCCTGTACGGGCCACAATCTGGACGACTTCGGCGGGGGTCAGGGTTTCGGCTTCTTTCTTGCTGCTCATTGGGCTTTCTTCAGCCTCGACAGCTCTTGGGTCACCTGCTCCAAGATCTGGTTACCTTCGCCAGCGTCGAGGACTGCCGCAGACGCGGTGGAAACGTCGATGCCGATGGCGGGGCCTATCTGGTCCTTCGACGGGACGAAAACGTAGGGTATCTTACGCTCGTCGCAGAGAAGGGGCAGGTGGGCAACAACTTCCGGCGGGGTGACGTCTTCGGCGATGACAACAAGCTTCGCCTGTCCTCTCTCAATGGCTTTCGTGGACTCGTTCGTCCCCTTTCTTACCTTGCCGGTCCGCGATGCTTGCCTCAGCACTTCGTAGGCCGCCTCTGAGACCTCTTTGGGAGTCTCGAACTTGATGTAGTAGGGCTTCTTGTCTGGGGTCATCCTGCAAATCTCCCAAACGAGCCCTTTTGGGCCAGCATATAAGCTGTTGTGGATTCAGGAGGGAAATCGAGTCATCCGCTGAGGATGAATTCGCCTGGAGAGTCCAGCCTAGCGAACCCAAAACGGGGAAACTGGACAATGTCCCCTACCTTGAGTGAGGAGACTGACTCCTCAGCGAACCCGGAAACTTCTTTCAGACTGTCCTTGTTGAAAACATCCCCTTCCAAGAACAGCACGTCTGGGACCGTTACACTGATCTCCACGTGCGCGGGGGTGACCCACTGAAACTTCCTCAGGCTTCCTTTGACCTCGTCTCCTACGTACTTCCCCGATGCCTGTGGTCCGTTGGAAACTACCAGCACGTTGTAGAGGTCCATCAGGCGGAAGATGGTCCCTTTCTTTACGGACTTGAGGTCGCCTGCCGAGACAAAGAATTCCCCTGCCGTGTCTACTGACCTGAAGCCCATGTTTTCCTGGGGATGGAAGGGGATCGTCGCCACGCGCCTAGGCGCGTCTTGGACCGCAAGAGAAATTGGGTCGGGAACGAAGAATATGCGCTTTGAGATAGGATCAAGGAGCTTCCTGTTGAGCGAAAGAAGCATGCTCCAGTCGTACTCGTGTTCAGTCTTGGTGTAACCCACTTGCAAGGTGAACTCCCTGATGGTCTGGGGGATGATCCCCCGGCGCCTTAGTCCCTCGAGCGTGGGCATCCGGGGGTCGTCCCAGCCGCTCACCAGCTTCTTCTCGACTAGCGGTCTGAGGAGCCGCTTGGAGACGGGAGCGCCCTTGAAGTTGAACCGGGAGAATTGAATCACTTCTAGGGGCCGAAACTTCAGCGCGTCACGAATCAACTGCTGAAGTTCGTTCCTGAACTCAGAGCTCCTGAGCACGTGAGTAATCCTGCAGATTTCGTCCTCGACGGCGTTCGCCAAGTCGTACGTGGGCCAGAGGACGTACTTCGTCCCGGTTAGGGGATGAGGAGACTCGATTATCCTGAAGAGGTTGGTGTCGCGGAGGGAGTAGTTGGGGCTCCGCATGTCCCCCTTGAACCTGATGACGTAGGACCCCTCCTTGTACTCCTTCGCGAGAAGCAGGTCCCAGATCTTCAAATTCGTCTCGGTCGAGTTGCTCCTGTGCTCGCAGGGTACCCCCTCGAACCTGAGACGCTTGACCTTGGCCTCGTCGCATGAGCAGGCGTAGGCATCTCCCTGCTCTAGGAGCCTTCTGCCGTGCTCGTAGATTACCTCCATGTCGTCGGAAATGTTCTTCTCGTGGTCCCACTTTATCCCGAGCCACTCGGTCCCTCTGCGGAAGCTCTCGTAGTACTTGAGCTGAACCTTCCGCGGGTTGGTGTCTTCAAAGCGCAGCCAGAGCTCGCCGTCGTACATTTCCTTGTAGAGGTAGTTGATAGTCCAGGCCATCGCGTGCCCGATGGTCATGAATCCGGAGGGCTCTGGGGGAAGGCGGAAAGCGGTCTTCCCCTTGACAGCGTTCGGGAGGGGGGGGAGGCCGACACGTCCTTCCTTCTCCCTTGACCCTTCGGAGCCTGGGAACTTTGTCTCAAGCGCCTTTTCCTGTTCTGCCAGACTCATAGAATTGATCCGCTCTATGGCCTGGGCCGATTTCCTGGACACAAGTCTCGCCTTCGACCTGAGCCCTGGAACTTCCGCCAGCACCCTCCCGATAACCGCTCCCACCTCTGCTTTCCCGTTGTGCCTTGTCGCGTTGAGCAGGGCAGCCTTCTCGACGACGGCGTTGACGTCGTCCTCTGATTCGTCTACCATTCTCGCTCTACGGCGAACCTCGCGAAAGACCTAAGCGTTTCGGACGCGTCCCTGTCTCCCTTCCACCTAATGCCGTTCAAAGTCGACAGCGCCTCCTTCATGAGTTCGGTCGCTCTTTTCCTGGCAAATCCGATTGCATCGTATTTGTCGATTAATGATAGGACGTAGGAGACATCCCCTGTTGTCTTTGCTTCTCTTTTCTTGTTCATAATAGAGACGACCTTGTCCCTTTCGCTCTGGTCCGCGACGGCCAGCAAGTGAAGCAGGATGAGGGTTCTCTTCCCCTCGAGGATGTCGTCAGACTTCGCCTTGCCGTACTTCTTTTCGTCCCCCACAAGATTAAGGGAGTCGTCCCGTATCTGGAAGGCGATTCCCAAGCTAATCCCGAACTCCCTGAGCATATCCAACACAGGGCCTCTCTCCCCGGCCACTATTGCGCCAAGCCTACAGGGGCTCGCGACCGTGTACCAAGATGTCTTGCGCGTGCACATTTCGTAGTAGTCCTTCTCGCTCAGGTCCCACCTCTTCTCGGCGACCCAGCCCAGCTCCATGTGTTGCCCTTCCGTAGTCTCGTTCACCATGTGGGAGAACTCCTTCATGACGGCGAATGTCCTTTCGAGCCCTAGCCTGGGTTTGTTCTGAAGAATGGCCTCCCAGGTTCTTGCATGCAGGGCGTCCCCCGCATTGAGGGCGAGCGCTTCGCCGTACTTCCTGTGGAGAGCAGGCTCCCCTCGCCTTAGTTCGGAACCATCTTCGATATCGTCGTGAATGAGAATCCAATTCTGAAAGAGCTCTATGCACGATGCCGTAAGGAGGGCATCGTCCTCGGTTCCGCCTGCGGCTCTGCAGGTCGTCACGCACAGGAATGGCCTCATACCCTTCGCTTGCCTCCCTGGATAGTCCCTCATCATGGTGTAGAGAAGGTCGACCTCTCTTATGCTGCTCGACTTGGGTAGGAGCTGATCTAGGATGAGATTGTCGACCCTTGCCTTAACCCTTTTCATTTCGGCTGGAAGGTCGGTCAAGCGCAGGCCAGCACCTCTATGCCTTTAGGACCTTACCACGGTCCCGTAGAAGTCCATTCCTCTGAGGGCCTTCGAGAACTCGTTCCTGCGGTACCCTGATACAAAACAGACCCTGGTTCCCCCGGAAGCGATTTTTGCCGCGACATCAAGCTTCAGCCTCATCCCCCCAGTCGCATCGTCACCTCCGGGCACGGCCATGCGCCTAATCTTTGAGGGGGAGAGCTCGGGGACGATTACTCTTGTGTTCTCTTCGTACACACCATCCACATCAAGTGCGAAGACCGCCCTCTCTGGGGCGAGAATTTTCGAAAGATCTAACATTATGACATCACCGGAAAGCACCTTGAAGCCTGCCGGCGTAAGGCTGACGTCCCCAAAGGTGACCGGGGTCAACCCTTCCTTCAGTAGGCTCCTGAGCCAATTCGCGACAGGAATCTTTCCCGCCCTGCTCACCGCATCGAATGGTGAGAAAGGGTAAGGGTTGAGCTTGAATTCCATCATCGTCCTGCAGATCATTCTGTTGAGCTCGTACATCGCACTTCTGGTCTGGGCCACGCCCACGGCGGGCGCTTCAGACGCATCAGAAGAGATGCCATGCTGCTTGGCCACAACGTGTCCGAATGAGCCGCCACCGTGAACTACGACAACCTTCTGGTCAGATGAAGCGATTTCTTCGGAGAGGGCTGATACGACGTCCGGACGATAGGAGAAAGGCTTCGACTTGTCTGTGATTACCGAGCCGCCGAGCTTCGCTACTACCGTTCTAACCAGCTTCTCACTCCCTGTACGGGTATCTTCACCCTGAACGTCTCAAACCCTCGCGCCGACAGCCCTGAAACAATGCTTTTTTCCTTTCCTTCTGGCGCCACCGCCAGAACGCTCCCTCCCCCTCCTGCACCCGTGAGCTTCGCCCCGTAGCTCCCCATCGAGAGGAGCAGGTCTACAATCTGGTCGAGTGTGTTGGTCGACACCCCAAGGGACATGAGGGCTGCATGGTTGACTGTTAGTAGGGTTCCGAGCTCCCTCATGTCGCCCACTCGGAGCATCTCTGAAGCACGTAGGCTTAGCTCGCTCATCCCCGTGGCGAGCCTCTCGAACATTCCAGGATACTTATCTTTCATCTTCGAAACGTGCCCGATTTGACCCCTGGTACTCCTTTTCAAGCCAGAGTAGGAGATTATGAGCGATCGTGTGCCACCGAATGAGACCTTCTTCGGAGCCGTATCCGTCCTGAACAGTATCACGCCACCGTGCGCGCAGATGGCGGGGTCGATGCCCGATGGATTACCGTGAATGCTCCGTTCGCCAACCATCGCACAGTCGATGAGCTCCTGAACGGTCAACCCGAGGGAATTGAGCTCGGAGAAGGCCGAGGCCACTGCCACCATTGTGGCAGCAGATGATCCGAGCCCTGCTCCTCCCGGAACGTCTGATGAGATTGTCACTCTCACGTTTGGCTTTTCCGAGAATTCCCTCGCCATCTCCTCCACCACTCGGGACACGGGCAAGAGCTCCGGCGACCCTGACCTACCGAACAGATCTGAGACGACCTCGAACTTCGATGAAAGCTCGATCGCGACGCGCACCTTCCGGGGAAGAGCAGCCGCAACGGCCCATGCGCCGTGCACGACGAAGTGCTCCCCTGTGACGATTGCCTTGGTGGGTGCTTCCGCTATAGCCCTCATGGCTCAGACGAACCGGAGGGCGCCATAACCCACGACTTGAAGATTGTCACCTGTCGTATCCCCGCTGGTAGCGTACTTCAAGAGCTCTGGCTTTGAAAGGCCCAGCGACCGTGCGGCCTCCATCACGGTTGCGATCGCGCCGAACCCGCAGGAAGTGACGTTGAGTCTATCGAGGGTCGAGTAGAAGCCCTCCAGGTCGTTATGCAGGATGTGTTGTAGGAGAGCCATGTCCTTCTGCCTCGCAACTTCAGCGGGCTCGTAATGAGTAAGGTCTGAAGATGCGACCAAAACGGCCCTCCTGCCCCTGAGGAGCTTCGCCAGCGCTGCAGACAGGGCTCTCGTGGTGTCGATGTCCTGGAATATTAGTGAGATGGGGAGGAACGGGACGGAGTCGCCGTAGATTCTCTGAAGGAATGGGAGCTGAACTTCCAGAGAGTGCTCGAGCCGGTGGGCGCCGGGGTCGAATACCACTGTCTCTTCTAGCGTGTTCATCTCCCTTGCCGCCTCGGAATCCACCCGCATGGTGCCCAGGGGGGTCTGCCACATTCCCTCTTTGAAGGTAGACACGCCGCTGCCAATCCCATAATGGTTCGGAGCCACGACGACAATGAGGTCCGGGTCAGGGAGGGACGAGACGTGGAGATACGAGTGGGCGGCCACTGGACCCGAATAGACGTAACCTGCATGGGGGCACACGACCGCTACGAGATTTGCCCCAGTCTTCTGTGCGGGAGGGGATCTGCCGGGGCCTAGAGGGTGCGTGTAGCACTGGTCGATGAGGGTCGCGAGTTCTCCTGGGTCAGCCGGATAGAATTGGCCTGCTACTGCGGGTTTTCTTACGAGCACACCGTTCGGCTACTCGCGCCGCTCTGATATACGCTCGTCGAGGCCTTCCGGCTTGGGCTCTTCCTCAAGCTTGGTTTCGAAGTCCTCTATACTGTATTTCATCGGCTGATCCTCGGCCAGTAGCCCGGAATGGATAAGGGTCGCCCTAGCGAGGAGCCAGAATATGGCCGCTATCGCCTTCCGCCCCCTGTTGTTTCCGGGGATTACGAGGTCGATATCGTCCGTAACGTTGTCCGTGTCACAGACCGCAATTACGGGGACACCGAGCTTCCCGGCCTCAACAATGGCCTGCATGTCAGACATGGGGTCGGCAACGACCACAAGCTCTGCGTCCAGATGCCCGGGATAAAGCGGGTTGGTGAAGGTCCCAGGCATGAACCTACCGATACGAGGCATTGCTCCAGTGAGCTCGCAGAACTTCTCCACCGCCATGGCGCCATGCTCGCGACTGGTGTAGACGACCGTGTTCTTGGCACCGGTCGCCGCGATGAACTTCCCCGCCACATCAATCCTCTGCAGGGTCTTCGAATAGTCAATCATGTGGAGGCCGTCAGGGCGTGGCCTTGCCGTGAACTGCTCCATGGTTTTGGTGCGCACGGGTGTACCGATGCGTATGCCTGTGGCGAGCAGGGCCTTTTCAGAGAGGCCGTGGACGACCATGGTGTCTGCCGAGCCGGCTTCGTCGTCGTCGAACTCAGACATGGTCATTCAGCCCTGGCTTTCGCTACAGCTCAGATTTCCGTCCGTAGAACGGGAGCACCTGGTCGATGACGTCCACCGATGAGATCAGCATGCGCCTGCAGCAGTATCTCTTGAGACCGAGCTCGTCGAGTACCTTGCCCGGCTCCTCTCCAGCCTTGACCCTGGCCTGGAAGGGGGCGAACTTGTCCCCGATGAGGTTACCACAGGTGAAACAACGCACTGGTATCATCATATCTATCTACCTGTATGACTTCTGGCGCTTTCTGCGCGCACCTGGTCCTCCGAACTTCTTGGGCTCAGCTTGTCTCGGGTCGCCAGATAGCAGGTATTTATTGTATGCATTCAGCTTGTCCCTAATTTCACTCCCGCGTACCTGATCAACGTACGCCCTTGCGATTGCCATAGCCGCAGCGTCTGCCTGCCCCATGAACCCCCCACCAGCGACGCTCACGTCAAGGTCGTACTTCTCCCTGAGGTCACCAACAACATGGACTGGCCCCAGCAGGTGCAGCCTGGCCGGCTCTGGCTCCCAGAGTTCAACAGGAGTTCCATTGACCCTTATGCGTCCTGCCCCGACGAATATGGCGGCTGTAGCCCTTGCAGTCTTCCTAGCACCCGAATAGAGCTTCGGTGGTTTCTTGATACTTGTCTTGCCAGTGGCTGTGGTCGGCATTACTCGTTCCACCCCAGACTCTTTGAGAGGTCGCCCATTGTAACGTAGACCGGAACCGGACGCGTCGCAATGGTCTCCTCGAACTTTGTCATCTTCGCTTGATCCAAGCCTGTGGGCACTCCGATGTACACCCTAAGCCTCTTCATCGCGGTGGCTCCCTTTGGCTTCTTTCTCGGGACCATGCCCCTGACCATCCTTCTGAGAATGTTATCGGGCCGACGAGGATGTATGGGGCCGTAGATGGGGTTGACCTTGCTCCCCAGCTCCAGCCTTTCCTTCCATTGGTTGATCACAGAGGTTCTGCTCCCAGAAATGAGCGCCTTCTCCGCATTCACTACCACGACTCTTTTCCCCGAAAGGACCAACTTTGCTATCTTAGACGAGAGCCTGCCCGCTATCTGATTTGTCGCGTCAATGTAGACTGTTTCGTCACTTGACAAGCCTGACACCGCTCCCCTTCGGATACTTCTTCAGAAACTCCCCTACCGTGAGGGCAGACCCTCCCGAGGCTTCAATCTTCGACTTCGCGCCCGCCGAGAAAGCGAAGGCGCCC
>Ga0187770_10000083_pt1 | contig 40854 bp, 27 predicted proteins | sample 0116_SJ02_MP02_2_FD_133154 | JGI IMG/M metagenome (GOLD analysis project Ga0187770, IMG submission 133154) | Tropical peat soil microbial communities from peatlands in Department of Meta, Colombia - 0116_SJ02_MP02_20_MG | ecosystem: Environmental > Terrestrial > Soil > Wetlands > Peat | place...
ACTTAAAAGAAAAACTATATAGCGCTAATATCCATTACAACAACCATTAAAATAAGAGGGAATTAAAGTGCGTATCGGTGAAGCTTTAATAGGTAATGAGCCTGAACTTGCCCATATCGATTTACTTATAGGAGACAAAAAGGGTCCGGTAGGAACGGCATTTGCAAGCGGTCTGTCACATCTTTCAAAGGGGCATACGCCACTGCTTGCTGTAATTAGACCAAACCTTCCGACAAAACCAGCAACGCTCATCGTGCCAAAGGTTACAATACAAAACCTGGAACAGGCAGCTAAAATGTTTGGGCCCGCTCAAGCCGCCGTTGCGAAGGCGGTAGCGGATGCCGTAGAAGACGGGGTGATACCACGAGAATTAGTTGAGGACTACGTTCTCATAATCTCTGTTTTTTTACATCCTGATGCAAAAGATTATGACAAAATTTACCGATACAATTACGGTGCTACAAAATTAGCGATAAAGCGTGCTCTTAGTGATTTTCCATCGATTGAAACAGTTTTATACGAAAAAGATCGTGCAATGCACCCTGTGATGGGATTTAAAGTTACAAAGTTGTGGAACCCACCCTACCTACAGGTTGCTTTTGATCTCACAGACTTAAGCGCTGTATTAAGTGTTATGGATAAGTTACCGATAAATGATCATCTCGTACTAGAGGCAGGGACTCCACTTATCAAACGATATGGATTGGGGGTTATCCGAGAGATGAGAGAAGTACGTCCAAGTTCGTTTATCGTAGCTGATCTCAAAATTCTTGATACCGGCAATTTAGAAGCGAGGATGGCAGCTGACGAAACGTCTGATGCAGTAGTCGTCTCAGGTCTAGCATCAACAGCGACGATTGATAAAGCGATTGAAGAGGCAAATAAAACTGGCATTTATGTTATTATTGATATGTTGAATGTTGATAAGCCAGAAGTTGTTCTGAAATCGCTTAAGAACAAGCCTGACATAGTCGAATTGCATAGGGCAATCGATGTTGAACATACTTCTCACGCTTGGGGTAATATTACCAATATAAAGAAGTATTGTAAGCTTGTTGCTGTTGCAGGAGGCATCCGAGAGGATAACATAGGTGAGGCTCTTGCAGGAGGAGCAGATATTCTCGTTGTAGGGCGAGCGATAACAGCTGCTAAGGATGTTGAAGGTGCAGCAAGAATATTTCTCGAAGGTCTCAAGCAAACTGACATAGACCAATTCAGAATTAAGACGGACTTTTAGCTCTCTATATATCAACACATCTCGTCGTTCATACTACAGCCTAAATAATTTTGCAATTGCAGGAAATCGATTTTAAGGAGATTGGTTCATATGAGGAGTCCGACTCCAATTACGGTAAACAAGGATTAATGTGCTAATCACCAAGAAACAATCAACATAAGTACAGCGGTGTACCATGAGCCATCATTTATAGTTACTATGATTTACAACCGTGTCCGTGGATTATCGGGGAGCATGATAGCGTTCGTCAATTCGTCGCATCAGATTGAGTATCTGATGTAACAAAAGTTTCGAATTAGTTGTCTTCACGAATTCACAATCTCTCTGATTATGACTCTTCAAAGAATTCCATTTTTTTTCTTCATGTCCATTAAAGAACGTAGTAGCACTTGTTTGTTTATTCCTCGATGAGATTATTTCTTTTCCAATGGAAATCATCTCCTTATAACCATTCTGATTTAATCAGAAACAAGTTCGAATACTATCTCAAAACTATAAGGTAAAAAGCAGTTAGTGCTTACTATGTCCCTTTCAAGTGTTGTTCGAAATTTTTATTTTGTATTTGACTCGTCTATCTAAAAGTTTTGTTGGCTACTAACCCTTCACTGGAGACAACCGGTATTTTATGATTTCTATTCTCATTAATTGAGAAGCGTTTAATATTAATTACTACCAACAACTACTGTCTCTGTTGGGTACTCAAATCGAAACTATATTTGTTGAAGATAGTAGCTCTCTATAAGCAAGCGATAACAAGTGATCAATTTGTAACGTGTTAGAGAGAGGAGTTTGTTATCCTCATGCAAGTGATATCTTCAGTGTCACATTGCTATTTGTGTGTTTGTGCCCTTGAGAGGTGTAGAGAATGAATTGAAGGTGTTGTAATAATATGTACTGTAAAGAGGTATGCAAGCACAAATTTGTGGACGTTTTATTTTTTAGAAACATTAACGGAAATAGATATTTTGAAAAAGGTTCAATCTGTTGTGAATGTTTACAAGAAGTTCTTACGATCGATGGTGATGATAGTTGTGCTAATGTCTTCGCCGTGCCAATTCAAAATTAACGTTTAAGAAGACGCCATCATATCCTTTAAATGCTAACGGGATAAACAAAGCAGCGAGTTATAGTATATTATTTTAAATTCCGAGTTTAATCACTTAATTGCAGTGTTATCTATTGACTTCACAAACGCGTTCTTTGACCTTAACCTTTCATTGGAAAACTTTTTTTAAAGCGCACACAAAGGTGTATCAGCGGTCCACGAAGTATTAATATCTACATACGACATGTGAAAAAACAGCAAATTAAGACCTAATATTTCTGTTTATAGTTACGTTGGGACTTCCCTAATCTCAAGACATACGTTATGACGTAAGAAAACTGCGGGCAAATTTCCATTATTAACGAGTTACTTGTGTTGTCACTATAGGTTGTATCAATTTTGTTGCACTAGGGAACATTTGTGAAATATGAAAGTATTTATATCTAGCACTAAATGCTGAATCTTAGCTGTCTCCACAGTTTAATCTCTTTTATTCAATAACATTCTTTACCAGCTAGTGCCTCATCACACGTGAATTCTGGATGTTTTCTATATTCAAAATAGCTGTTGTACGGATATTATAAACGTTCATAAGGGTACAACACATAATACGTAACGTAATGCACTGTTAAACCATAAGTTGCTCCGCCTTGCTGAGTTATTTTCGGACACTTTTGTCCTTCACAACTTCAAAGGATAACAAACACGAATGCTGAGCTATATTTTATAAAGTAAGAAAGGCTATATTTACAAAATTTAGTATACTACGAGGTGCGAACGTTGGAACCGATCATTATTTTGAACTTTAAAACTTATGCTGAAAGCACAGGCACTAATGCTGTAGAGCTCGCAAAACTATGTCAAAAGATAGCAAACGAAACTGGCGTCTTAGTGATCGTAGTGCCGCAGCTTGCTGATATCTATCGTATATCGACAGAAGTTAACATACCCATTTACGCGCAACACATTGATGGAATAACCTTTGGTGGATATACCGGACATGTACTCGCTGAATCCGTAGCCCAAGCAGGTGCTTCTGGCACGTTAATCAATCACTCTGAACGAAGACTGGAACTCGCCGAGATTGACGCATCAATTCAAGCCGCGAAAAGGGTTGGTTTAACAACGGTCGTTTGTACAAACAATCTAGCAACAACATCCGCCGCCGCATCACTCACTCCAGACTTCGTAGCTATAGAACCACCGGAATTGATAGGCTCAGGGATCCCAGTATCTAAGGCAAATCCCGACATTGTTATAGGGGCCGTGAAATCAGCCAAAGGGGTAAGAGTCTTGTGTGGTGCCGGAATTTCAAAGGCAGATGACGTAAAAGCTGCTATAGAACTAGGTACAGAAGGGGTACTTTTAGCATCTGGTGTGATTAAAGCCTCCGATCCTAAGACTGCTTTGATGGGGTTAGCTGAATTTGCCCGATGACATAACAAATAACTTCGAAATTACGTTTTGGAAAAAGTTACTGACAGAACGTGCAAGAATTAACGCTAATCGACTGCAAAACTGGGATGCAATCAACTCCCTCTCTTTAGTTCCCACACCAATGATCGCTGATGCGATGGATGGAAGAAACGTAATTGAAGCGCTGCGTCCTGTTTTGAAAGAAGGGAATGTCACGGGGCCCGCACTTACGGTCAAAACTGAACCGTGGGATTGGGGAACTGTTATTACCGCTATAGAATCGGCGCGCACTGGCGATGTCATTTTAATCGAAAGCGCAGGCTCCAACACAGCAGTATGGGGAGGATTAGCGTCTCTAGCAGCACAAACCAGGGGAGTTGCAGGATCTATCATTTATGGTGCGTGTAGAGATATTGATGTTATAAAGAAACTTAAATTTCCAGTCTGGGCAAAATCTGTAACGCCACGTGCCGGAAAACCTTTACGTGAAGGCCAAATAAATATTCCTATTACTATCGGCGAATCAACTGTAGAACCCAATGATATAATAAGAGCTGATGCTGTTGGAGTGGTTTTTGTGCCTTCAGAAAACGTTAAGGAAGTAGCCTTAAAAGTTGAGATTATCTCGCAGAAAGAAAAGAAGATCGAAGAAGGGCTTAAGAGAGGACGAAATTTCAGTGAACTAATCTAGCCCAATTAGATTCAATTACTATGACAAGACTTTTTATATCATTATGTTCATCAAAAACATAAATGGAGATAGATATAAATGATGTTTTTTTGCACAAAATGCCGACCCATTTATTACTTGCAGTAGGAGGGCATAATCGCACATATGTATCTGTCATTGCAAAGGAATGCGACTGCACTTATCCGCACGCAGTGAAAATTCTCCAAGAAATGGAACAATTCGGCCTAGTGAAATCAGAAAAGCTTGGCAGAGTAAAATATGTCGAACTAACTGACTATGGAAGGAGTATAGAGAGCTCCCTGAAACATCTCACGAAAACCCTAGGGGCTAAAAACCGGTCAGATTACGAAGATTTGTCATATGTTTATCTGAAGATCGATAATATAGTCCAGAGTGTTGATAAGATAGGACAAGCGCTCAGGGAAAGTCACCACCCAACAGCAGAAGAAATCACGAAAATCGGCAGAAGGCTTGGACCCTATTATCGAGAACTGAGGATAGTGGAAGGGCTTGTTAAAGCTCAGCCGAATAGCTATATTAGTGAAAAAGTCTCAGCAGTCAAAAGCAAACTCGCAGAAATTAAAACTGAGATTGCAGGGAAGCAAATAAAAGAGTAAAACTATCTTACTGGATAATAGTCCTTCACGCGAGTTGTATCTTCTAAAAATGGTGTGGATACTTCGTAAAGCACTGTACTAGTGCTTGCAACAATCGTGTGCCTTTCGTTGGGCTTTATGTGGACGGTATCCCCCGCGACGAAGTACTCTCTTCGATCTTCAAATTGAATGTACCCCGTCCCATGCATGATGAGCATTGTTTCATCTTTTCGCATATGGTAATGATAAGAAGACTGGTACCCTTCTTTTAAAAACAACTCCTTTAAGAGGTAGAGTTCGGTGCATATGAGTACCTTCTCATACCCCCACGGCTTCGGGGTTTTATTCTTAAACTCCTTTAATATACGGGCTTTCCCGTTTTCAGTGTAAAAAGTATCCCAAAAGTTATATTCACTGTAAATACCGAGATCACCTATGTCAGCAAGCGTCGAAAAGAGTTCATCAAGCTCGTCGCCAAGTTTAAAAGCTCGAAGTTGATAACCTTTTCGTATGCAAAATATTCCTCCAAACACATCGCATGCTTCCGCATTCATAAATCTGCCCGCATTCACGTCAATGAGATTACCAGATCTTGTTGACAATGTGGTATAAATGATAATAGGGGTCTGTGCTTGGTCGAATTTTATCATCATCTTTTTAAAGTTTAAATCAGTTACCACGCCAGCGTCAATGACTAAGACATCATCATCGATTTGTTCGATTGCCTCAACTGTGCACTCAAAGGTTCTTGGCACCCTCTTGTAAGCTAGTTCTATTCCTTTGTACTCAGATCCTAGCTCCCTTTCCAAGGACTCAGATTTGAAATCCGTCATAAGTACTGCTTTATTGATGCCGCTGCTCACGACATCAAGCAGCAATTTGTCTATGACAGTTAACCCTGGTTTTAATTCTATGAGTGCATTGGGTTGATCTTCAAACACATTACGATCCTGCCCATAACCATCGCAAAATATCAAACTCTGCATAAGACTCGTTTAGATTATTGTGCTACAGATATATGACTCTTTTTGATAACTTTGTGAGCTTTTTTCAGCAAATATGTATCGGACAACTCCAAAAAAAGTTGATTCAATTTCTATGGCCAAGGATAACGTTAATTAACTAATTGTAGGTATTATATAGTGCAAACGTTCTAACTTTAATAATTTTGGAGAGAATCTCATGGATATAGTTATGGTGACGAGTTGGTCGCCGCGACACTGCGGAATAGCAACGTACAGTTCTGAACTCGTCGGCGCATTGAGGAAGGCAGGTCATACAGTACATGTTATATGCCATAAAGATGAGGAATATGGGGGCCATAAGGAGGCAGATGTCTATCCTGTTATCGATAATCGTGACCCAGGATGGGACATAAAAATATACGAAACAGTAAAACGCATTAATCCAGATGTAGTGCATATACAACACGAATATGGACTTTATCTAACTAATGGCGACTTTAGTGGTCGAATTTTAACCTTGCTGTACAGGCTAAAATTAGACAGAATTCCATCTGCAATGACTTATCACTCAATATACACCACTCTCGATCGGCCTGAAGCTATTTTTACAGATGTTAGTCTACGTCTTCTCGATTCCGCTATAGTCCATGCTGAGGTACAAAAATTGTTCCTTCCTTACAATCTTGACTGGGTTCCGGACAATGTCCATGTGATTTCGCACGGTGCAAAAGATGTGATTCCCATACCTAATGCGAAAGAACGATTTGGCTTGACTAATAAAAAAGTTGCGCTCTGTATAGGCTGGTTCGAACCGAACAAGAGGTTTGAAGACGTCGTAAAAATATGGCCGGATGTGATAAAAGAGGCGGGTAAAGATGCTGTGCTTGTGATAGCTGGTGATGCACGACCGGGATCCTCATCGGGCATTAAATATAAAGAAAAGCTTATAAAGGAAATAAATAACTCACCAGTAAAAGATAACATTAGAGTAATAATCGGCGCATTTGATCCTGATACCTATGATGCTATTGTATCAGCAGCTGATTTTGTTGTATTACCGTATAAACATGCTTCGCAGAGTGGTAACTTAGCTCACGCCTTTGCGTTAAATAAGCCAGCAGTCGTATCGTCGTTAGAAGGACTAAAAGCTGAAATTGAGGCTAGTGGGGCCGGGATTGCTGTTCCAGTAGACAATCTTGATGAACTACGGAAGTCAATAACGATTCTTCTTACCAGCGACTTGATTTTAGAGACTTATAGGGAGCACGCAAAGGGCTATGTGGCTAATTACATCGTATGGGAGAATATTGCAAAAAAGCACACATTAGTTTACGAAAATGCGATAGACAGAGTACATTATGGGGTTAAGGCAAAAACGACGATGACTATTTGACAACAAGTTTGTTTTATCAAATGCTATTAAAAACAATTTTTGACGTACCCGGCCTCATAAACTTTTATTAGACCTTTTAACACTGTGGTGTTATACATGGTATATGTAAAAGAGTATATGTCCAGTCCTGTAATTTTTTTAGAACGGGAAAATACCGTTGAAAATGCACTAACTATAGTAAAACAGACAGGACATACTGGCTTTCCAATATTAGAGAACGATACACTTGTTGGGATCGTCACCATAGCAGATTTCATTGATGTAAAACTGACTGAGAGATTAGACAGCATAATGACGAAAAATCCGGTATCAGCATCCCCAGATGACGACATCGTGAGTGTTGCCGGGGTAATGGCCTACAACCACATACATCACATGCTCATTGCGAGCGAAGGTAAAGTAGTTGGTATAGTTACAGGAACTGATATGCTACGGGCAATCGTCGAAAACATCATATCCGAAAATGTGGAGAAGATATTCACTTTTTTTCAGCGGCTACATCCGAATGTAAAAGTTGGTCACGCACGGGTGTTGGTTTCGCAACTCATCCCCACACAAAAACTGTTAGAAGCGTCAGAACTGCAGCGGCGAAACGAGGAGTTCAAGCGGGGCGTTATTTACTCCATTGTCGTTGCAAAAAGAGGTAAACAAGTGTATATTATTGATGGTCATCATAGAGCGTATCTTGCTTATAAACAAGGAATAAAAGAGATCCCTGCGTTTTTCATCGAGGGTGAAGTAGGAATCACTAAATCATCGCAGAAACTTGGTTTACAGTCTCTTGATGATATGAAAATTATGCAATAGACGGTGACATCATCCAAAATATTGTTTCATATTGGACGCTACTTTCTCCGGCATAGACTCAATTATCACCTCTTCGTGCAACCTCTCCATATAACCAGCATCATTATTGTAATAGTTCTGTGGGTACGGCCTTGCAATAATCCTTACGATAAGATTAAAGCTCTCATCATGACTTGGTGCAGAGAAGGAGCTGAGGTTGAAGCTGTGTACTCCATATTGCGAATAAGCGGTGAAGACCCGTTTAAGTCCTTTACTAAAGTCCATTATTAATTCATCATTTAGGTCAAAAAGTGATGAAGGCTCATCGAAAATGGCGCATATTTCATCATTTCCCAGTGGAACATAACTTGTGATCCACGAAACCTTTCCTATCTTACCAAGAAAACGTTCATCTTCCTGTTGTTCATATTCTAACAATGTGCGCCAATAGTTTTTTTTGTGCTTCTTGTAATAATTTTTGCTCACCATGTAGTATATCCATGTTAAATTTGTCGGCTCTGAATCAACAGTAAGCTGTACATGGGGGTGAATGACGCTTGCACCTGCCGGGGGCAAAAAATTCCAACTGAGAATCGGATAAATTGCGCCCTCATCAGCAGACTTTACTGCGTTAAAGTACTTAACACTCGCATGGAAAGTATCAGAAAGTTGTCTAAGAGTGAATTCATCCAAGTTTAAAAAATGCTCTTTCGTTACAGTTGCTACAGCATGGTATTTAGCAAACGGAAAAAGGTTCGGAAATACGGTCGTCTCGCCAAGTTTTATCCGTCCCTCCGGCACAAGATTTGGGGGGAACATAGGCGTAGTTGTTTTAATATTGTTTGGGCAAAAATAACAATTCTTTGCAGTAACTTCTATAAGGTCAGAGTATCCCCGCCCTGTTTGTACTTGTTTTTTTCTCTCAGAGCGCTTTACATTAATCCTACATCGGCGACCTGTTAAAAGCTCTTTTCGATATTCTATTTTTTGTTTTTCTAAATTAAAATTATCCGTAGGACTAAGAAGTTCTGATTCGACAATGCGCTTACTAAAAAGGCTGTTCAGAATGTAGCCTCCTTAAAATTAAATACGTTTGACCCATTGTAGTTTGTTGAGCTCTTTCCTCTTTGAGCTGTCTAAGTTTAATCATGCAACAATCTTCCAAATCTGCTGCCACCTAAACAACTATGCTTGTTAGATGAGCTAGCTTATAAATCTTTTCTAAAAAATCTAGCCGAACTAGACATGGCTAGATACTGTTGATACTAATATTTCGAATGCGAATTTTTTTAAAGAAAGTAAAAATTCTGAATAATGAAGTTAAATGAAAGTAAGAATCTCCTTCAATTTTTATCATTAGGTACGGACAAAGCCAAAAAATATTTATGATATATGTTCGATCAGAAAAGATGAGTTAAAGTGCTATGATGTAACTTTGTATGTCACAGACCCATGTTTACAAATTCTAGATCACCGCTGTGACATCTTACAAAATTGAAGAGATAGGTAATGAAGAGAAGACTTCTTGCAGTAATATTAATAGCGTCACTTGTAATTAGTGCCTCAGTCGGAATGGCTTCAAAAACAGCAGCAGCGACTACCTACCCAAGACCTATCGAATATCGAGTCGGACTTCCATCTCAGTCGATTTGGGACGGCACAGTAGAATATTTTAGAGATAAAGGTTTCACGACAGTAGTTCTCATTGCTAACAGTGATGCGCCTTATGACAAAGAGTTGCTAAAAATAAAACAAATGGGAATGTATCCGATACTTGACATTTCTCCCCTCATATGGGGGCAAGGCAGATTGGCATCTGTTCCTATCAATAACTTTCGTTACGCTTTTGACATGTGGAAAAAGGCTGGATGGACTCATGTAGCCTCAGAAGGAGGGAGAAAAGGAGACCTCGATTGTTTAAAGGACTATTTTACTAAATTTACCTTTTATAACTGCGACAAGTGCGGGATATGGGATGATTTCCACGTTGAACCATTTACTACTGATGTATCGTGGGAAACTTTTTACCAAGAAGAGATACCCTATATTCAGCAGGGGGCTATTCAGTCATACAACGCCGGAAAAGGACAAGGTATACTCGCTGGAGTGTGGGAACAAAATAACAATTGCTGCAAATTTGAAACATACAAGGGACTCCTCGATTGGAGTTACGAGGCGCATGTAGGATTCACTCATTTCTGTGTTTGGTTCGATGTCGGTCCGACACTCGATGATTACAAGAGATTAGGGTTTGAAACAATCATCTCGCAATTGCAACAATTCTATCCTGCAACATCAGCTCAGGGTTCGACGTCAGCTATATCTGTTAGAAATATTGAACTCGTACCTTCAGCGCCATCATATTTAATGTGGGAAGTAACGTACTCAGGTTCGGGGTACTGTGCAGTCGCACCAGTTGCTGGGCTATTTGCTCAAACGGCGACAGGGCCAGGATATGCATATCTTGGAATGCCGAAAGCCTATTACGTGTATGATTTGACAACAGGATCCTTCGGCAGGACGTCAATTTCATATGGGTATGGTTGGTCAGAAGTTAAACTAGGACATACCTATTGGTTCTTCTCGGGACCGGTCGTACCTCCCCAGGCGAAGTGGGCAGTATACAACGCCCAAGCGTGGTACTATGGTGCTTACCATAGCTCGGTTTATAATAACTGGCCATATAAACCTCTACGATAAAATAAGCTCATTTGCGTAAAGTCCAGAGAGTCTGAATTTAGTCCTCAGTCCGTAAAAACTCAGGAACGAATAATTTGTAATTCACTAAGTTATAGGCAGAGCGAATCGGAGCTTTATGTGCGGATGTTATCTATGCTAAAAGTGAAAATTAAGATATTATATGCGACTACATTTTCTAGGTCTGTTTATCTACTTATTTATTGATTTATTCACTTCACTGTCTCTATTGAATGAACTTTTTATAGCAAACTAGGAAATATATCGTTTAAGATCTGATGGAAGCATATAAAAACGTGCAGCCTGATTATCATTTTACGATTCATTGCGTCTAAAAGCAATTCGAACAACAACAAATTTTAAAGTGCGTTTTGTGACAAACAAACAACTTACGTTTTTATTCATATGACTATGAATCTGTTGATTTATTGTTTAAGAAAAAATAAGAAAGCCGCCGCACTCTTAGATAGGATGAACTATCTTTCAATTTTTGCTCTAATGTTCTTATCTAAGGTGGATTTAAATGCTCAGAGCACCAGTAACCTGCCGGTTTAATTTGGACTTTGCAAGTTCAGGCTGTTGTAAAATTTGATGCTGCAAAAAATCATCTTTATATCTCGGCTTATAAAAATTTTAGTTAACTAACATTACTCCCTCCTAGATTTCAAGTTGAATTGACACGTAAAAACTGGTTTCCTATCTTAACTCAGACCCTAGCCCGCGACTTGCTTTTTAAGAAGCTTTTGAAATCATTTTTCGTGTCAGAAATGTATTAGAATTATTGCGTGAACACATTTAGAAATTTCATCATTATAAATCCTCTCTCCAAAGTGCTTTCTCGCTAAAGCACGAATAAATTACTATAGCGATCTTTTTTTACCTAGCGATAGTCGAACACACCTTAAATGAGTTCATACACTCAGTGTAACAAAGAAAGAAGATTAACTTTATCAACCCGTGCGTTGACATTACTCTGAAAATAATTTGAAAAAATATTTTTTATGCACAAAACAAACAAGTTGGTAGAAAGAACAAACCAACTTAAATGAGAATGCAGAGAGGAAAAATATTCATGCACCACACATATGAGCCCGGTTCAGAGCCGAAGCTACTAGCAGTCCCTCCAGTCTTTATCGGTGATTCATTACACTTTGAAACAGAATATTTAGTTTTGAGATTGACCGATAAATTTCGAGAGATCGAGAAGAGAGAACAATTGATCCGGAACGTTATACAATGTATTAATAGCGCGATCAAAGATGCTGCCGAAATGGGTTTGTTGCGAAAAGAGTGCGCCTTATATAAAATAAAAATTGATTCAGATAAAATAAAGGCACAAACACAACTACTTGAGCAACTCGCTGAACTTGGTGAACAGCATAAGTCCCTGGAGGCTGTGCTATCGGCGGTCAAAGAGGCTTCTAAATCCCCACGCTTTTTCACGCCCGAAGAGATCAAGTCATTTTCGGTGGATTCAATAAAGATTGTTTTGGCCTCACTAAACGGCCGAATCATCCGATTTGAGAACTTGGGCGGCGATCATCGGATCGAACCCATTGAAACATCAGATCCTCGCGTTGTCGTTGCACTCATTCACCATCAAATGGGCCATCCTGTGGTCATACTTTAAAGAGCACATTATATTTACGGCGTTCACAGATTTCTAGCAAAAGAATGCTTTTAGGTAAAAGAGACTACATAGCAACGATAGCAGAATTATGCATACTCATTGTGCCATTCATCGTCTCGTACTGTCATTCCTCATGCTAAAAGTGATGTAAATTAATCACTCTCGAAACAAAAACAAAATGACAAAGCCACCACGCTGTTAACTATGCACTAGTCGATGTTGCTCTTGCTACGATAACAGCAGTTTAAGTATTTCAGAATATTTATATCTTCAATAAAATGTAAAGAATCATTAAGATTACAAAAAGTCGATGTTCTACATAGTGTCTAACATGTTACAAAAAGTCAGACACAAAAAATAGTAATATCTTTATTCTCCGTCAATAGATATCACTAAGTTGCATCCAAACCCTTTTACTCCATTACAGTTCGTGCATAAACCGGGCTTGAGAGTACATAACTCACATATTACTTCTTTTTCTTGCGTTATATAACCATTTTTTGCTAACATTGCCGACGTATATAAGAGCAAGTTGTCATCGTCATCTTGTCTCCCGCACCAGAACGACGCTCCTAACAAGCGTCCTCTCAACGATATCATCGTTCATCGAACCGGATATTGCATAAAGGTCAAGCTAATACTATCGAATGGCGCTTCCAAAACATTTTCATCCGTTATTGCTAAATGTTGTTTTGTGCTATACTATATAGTGCAGCTCTTTCTTACATATGTGTGGAACTTACCTCTATATATTCATTACATATTCTGATAGCTGCTAAGAGACAATTATTACGTGAAACCAGGGAGGGGTTTATATACGGCCACAGTTCAAGGCGCCATCACTTATAACTTAAAAATGGCACACAATAAATATCATATTATTGCGGCGCCGATAGAAAAATATAGTACCACATTCTTTTTAAATCTACATATCCGATTAATCACTACCTAAAATATGGCCACGAAATTGGCCATCGAAACTTTTAAGAAAAGGGCTCTTCTTCACGGTGGAAAATTATGACGTTGATCGACCTTGCAAAAAGAGGCACAATAACTAAAGAGATGCGCGCTGTTGCATCAGACGAGGGCGTAACACCAGAGTTCATTTGTCGCGGTATCGCTAACGGCAGAATTGTGGTTCCCATTAGCCCGTACAGGAAGACGAGACCTGTTGGAATAGGAAAGGGGCTTAGAACCAAGGTGAACGCGTCGGTTGGGACTTCTTCAGACATCGTTGATGTTGAAATGGAAGTCGAGAAGACAAAAATTGCTGAGAGCGCAGGTGCTGATACGATAATGGAGCTCTCAACAGGAGGCGACTTCTATGACATAAGAAAGCGAGTTGTTGAGTCAACATCGCTTTCTGTTGGTAGCGTCCCTCTATATCAAGCGTTTATTGAAGCTGCGAAAAAGTTTGGTTCTATCGTCGATATGAAAGAGGACGACCTTTTCAGAATAACTGAAGAGCAGGCAAAACTTGGTACCAACTTTATGGCGATTCACACAGGTATAAACTGGATAACTCTTGATAGGCTTAAGGCTCAGGGGCGACACGGTGGACTCTGCTCTCGAGGCGGGGCGTTGATGTCGGCTTGGATGGCCCACAATGAAAAAGAAAACCCACTTTATAGTGAATTTGACTATTTGCTCGACATATTAAAGCGTCATGAAGTTACGCTGAGTATGGGAAACGGCATGAGAGCAGGAGCTGTACACGACTCTACAGATAGGGCACAGATTCAAGAGCTCATCATAAATAGCGAGCTTTCAGAGAAAGCTCATAAGTTTGGAGTCCAGACGATGGTAGAGGGACCTGGCCACATACCGATAGACGAGATTGAAGCGAACGTGATATTACAAAAGAGGTTGAGCGGAGAGAAACCGTTTTACATGCTGGGACCTCTTGTTACGGACATAGCTCCTGGATATGACAATATAGTTTCCTCAATTGGCGCCGCACTTTCATCTTCTTACGGGGCTGATTTCATTTGTTACGTTACCCCTGCAGAGCATCTCGCGCTTCCCTATCCCGAGGATGTAAGAGTTGGTGTCATCACCGCTAGGATAGCTGCCCACGTTGGCGATATGATAAAACTCGGACGACGGGATACCGATCTCGAAATGGCACATGCACGAAATGACCTCGATTGGTCGAAACAATTCAAGCTTGCTATCGATCCAGATTCTGCAATGCAGATAAGGAAGGAGCGAATGCCATCAGATGCCAAGACATGCACGATGTGTGGTGAGTTTTGCGCTTACAAAGTTGTAAAGAATTACTTTGAACTTTAAGCTTTTAGCGAAGTGAATGGCTCCAGATAATTTTCTCTTTAAATACTCTATACAGGCATATTGAAGCCTTTCTATCAGCTAAATGCCAAACTAGACCGTAATATTAAGAGAGCTGTCTCAATCATTATATCAAATTGAGTACGCATTCTGCTGGATAAGTGAAGCTATCTACCACATTATTATTATCAGAACTGAGTTATTTCTTGTTGCGGGATTTATCTTAAAAAAACGTATAAGTTCTCTTACTTAGTGGTTTACTGTTGCTCTGTATTGGTCATTGGAAGCTAGTCGATCGCGTATTCGTGCATTGATTATAAACATACCAAGAAACAACGCAACTATTTCGTCTTTCATCTTGTTCCTCATAGATATGATGCCAGTATGCGTGATGAAAACCTCGAATTCTGAAGCTAGCTTATAGTTTATGAGTCTGGGACTAGTTGGAAACTAGTTTCGCATCCTTTTTTCATAACCTAGGAGTGTCAATATTCTATTCGGTTCTGTACTATCTATGTATAGTCCCGTACACATGATACAGCTATGCAGGAGGTGATAAGGACATGAAAAGACGAGCACTAACAGCAACTACGATTATTATTGCGCTCACTGCGGCTATGTTATTCGCTGGAGTAGTAAACGCGCAGCAACCTGCGACGGCAACTACGCACAACACTTACGGAACCACTTCTCAAGTGTTGGGGCAAAGCCCTGCTGCAGGGAATGACGCCTCAGCTTACTGCTGCCACCACTATGGAGGCTGTTGCCAGCACTATGGAGGCTGTTGCCACCACTATGGGGGCTGTTGCCACCACAAACGGTGTTAATGAGATGCGCAAGAAGTCCATAACATGGTTTAGAGAACTGCTGCAGGATCAGAGAGACACACTGTAGCAGGAATAGTATACATCTAAGGAGTGGTTATTCAGCTGTCCGGGAACCTGCGGCCAAATGTTCGTAAGAGTAGAAAGATAAGCTGAACGATAGGCAATTGTCTACGAATAGGTTGAGATAAACGTGCCATTTAAGCAGACCTATGGAGCATGCTGGTCTCGTTGGCTTTTGTTATTTTAACTCCCTCCTTCTTTTTTGACATTCAAGACTATAATTCTTGAAAGAAATAAAGAGCTAATGTATAGGCAGACATCATGTACATATGACGCAACTTTAAAGATTTTATAGCATATGAAAAAACAGACTTTTGGCGCAATAATTTATAGTACTTGAGGCACGATCAATAACGTAGGGTTAGGTACAACTCATTAACCACCGAAATAATATCTGGAGTTTATATAGTATTAAAACAAGTTTTCCGCTTCAACGCAAACCTCACTTTTTATGAAGAATGATAACTAAGAGCTATATGATCAAAATGTTACCAACGTGACAAATACATGAAAAGCAAGATAGATAAACGGGTCGCTCTGCTCAGCATTATGCTACTCATAGGAATATTGATTGGGGCTATAATCTCTGCTTCATGGATGGAAAAGCTCACTCCCGAAACGAGAAATACGCACATAGCCATCATCAAGACGCATCCGAATCACTTGACGCCTGAAGAACGTGAGCACCGGCACGCACACTATGAAGCGCGACGGAATCAACTCCTCGGTATCGCTATGAAAGATGATAGGGTGCAAAAGATGGTCGAAGGGAAGAATTACTCGGTAGTCGGTGTCGCATTGAAAAATCATGCGAAAAACATGCCAGAAAACACCACAGAGACTGCGTTTTTGGTGCTCCGCGTAGAGAAGAACTACTATAATATCACGATCGATTTGCGTGGTGGGAAAGTAACGTCAGTAGAACCACGAACCCTCTATAGTGTAGATAATGATTAACAAGCTTAACGATGGCACCATCCTTTGCTTTAGTGCCAGCAGGCAACTATGAAATTGAAACGGGCGACGTTCCATAAAAAATCAGGCTTTGTGGGAGTAATTTTTGTAGCTTCGATCGTTGTGCTTGGTATAAAACTGTTGAACCCCACTCCAGTGCAAATATTTGTCGAAAACGAAACGACACTAGTGAATCAAATTCCGGGGCTGTTTACTTATACTGATACACTTACTATGATTATCGCAGTATGCCTTCTAAATGTTAGCGGGATGTATCTGTTGTTTTTCGATTCAAGGCCACAAAGCACTTCTGCAGGCACTGCAGTGTTAGAGGAACGGAAAAAGAGCTGGGAATCAATAGCGAAAACGTTGAAAGAAGATGAACAGAAGATCTATACGGCAATAATTGAGGAAGGGATTATTGCTCAAAGTGAACTAGTTGAAAAGACGGGACTCTCGAAGTCAAACGTCAGTAGAGCTTTATATGTGTTAGAAAGTCGGGGCCTCATTGAGAGAAAAAGATTAGGAATGGGAAACATGGTCTTGCTAAAATAAAATGATTCAAGAACACTATTACTATGAGTTTGTTAATAGAGGCTTTATACATCACGTGTATTTAGCCGATGAGCGAGGCATATTCTTGGTGAACATACCGCTTAGGTAGTTTGGCATTGCATGTAGCAGTGAGGCCCAGGCCCACGGTAATTTCGCTGCCATATTGCAACGTTTGACAGGGTCGATAGCTTGACATTCGAGCTCTAGATTGAGTCGCTTTTTATGGGAATCCTTTTAGTTTCGCTCTTATCATCGTCTCCGGTATATACCAGCTCTTTGGAGTCTACGCAACATGGTAGCTCTATTCTTTATGATGGAGATACACGTGATAAATGAGCTAATGCTCAATTTACGTTATTTTCTCCATCGATATGTCGCATATTTATCGGTAGCTGACTTTCTTAATATCTTGCGCACTATGTTGCTTTTCGTCCGTATATTTTTTTCTGCAGAGTCCGAACCATGCCCGGCTCACTTCTAGTATTATGATGATACCTCGGCGCTGCTTTCACGATCTTCGGTCCTATTTCTACGCAAGTCTCTCGTATAAATGATTCTCGTGTTCTTGCTATCATTAGCCTGTTTGCCAGGGGCTAAATTACTTGGGATAAGTACCTTACAAAACAGAACTCTCTACTAAGTCCTTGCTCTGTATATGATTTTTGATGGCAGCGGTCTCAGCTACTTCTTATCGTCGTATCTAATACTATTATAAGCCCAGTCTTAGGGAAAGCGTGACGCGATATTAGGTTTTGAATTAGGCTTTTGAATACCGGGGAAAAGTTCTCCGCTTCTGCGGAAAAATGAATGGCGAAACAGTCTGCGCAAAGTTGAATACCTCAAGAAGGACCTTGGATAACAAGACATGTAAAAGGATCTCACAGAAGACGAAAAGGGTCTCCCACTTTTTTATTCTTCGCGGGAAGTACTTACCGAATACGACCGAGTAGGGTTCTGCCCGGCAGAAGAGAGACTTATCACTAGGTATTTTAGCAACAAAAACGCTAAAATTTAGGACATTGGACGCAGGATTGGGCGAACAACTCGGCCACTGTCTGATTTTGGGGTTTGATGTTATCGGCACTGATTTTTCGGAGGCAATGATAAATAAAGCCTGAACAAAATTTCCTACTATCGATTTTAGAATCGGAGATGCCTGTAAGTTACCGTTTAACAATGATACTTTTGACTATATTCTCTTCTCGTTTATGGAATCGATTATATGTGTCCAGAGAGGACGAGAATTCAGGCTTTGAGAGAGATTCATCGCATTTTGAAACCAGAAGGGCTATTTTTATTTAGGTCACATAATTTGTGGTCGGTCGATGTGGTCTTGGGTTATTAAGCAAAAACATATTATGGCGGTCCGCTCTGTCGAAATATTTGCTGCGTTCACAATACTTGAAATCGAAAACTCGTTACATCGAGTTTGCCTTATATTTTATAGATCCATTCAATCAAAAAAAATAATCACAAAAAAGGATTTTAGTATAAACATATTGCTGCTTCTAATCGACAAGAGAGTTGTTACTTCGGTTCTATGCCTACTATGCCGCGCAAAAGAGAGGTATATCGTCATTATCCCGTTGAGCGCTCTTCATGTATCGAGCAATTCTGACGAGTCTTCATAATGGCTATGCACTCTTCTCTCGTTCCTGAGGCTACCGTTTGCGACTATGAAGGATAACTATAGCCCCAATCAATATTCCTATGAGTAGCATAATGCTGAACAGAGCGACCAGTTTGATTAACTTGTTTTTCTTGTAGCTCTCAGGCTGGAAATGTTGCTATCGTATAGCTCTTAGATATCATTCTTCTTAAAAAATGAGGTTTGCGTTGAAGCGGAAAACTTGTCATCAGTGATATGAAGATGCGACTTTTGCCACTGTGCAACTCTAACGTCCTATCAGTGGAGAGCTGCATCAAGCTATTTAAGAGATGCACCACGACTCGCACTTCATGCGCTGTGTAGTTAAGCGGTTGGAGGCATTACCTGCCACAGTGTTGAATTGTGCTGTAATATTGTTTCGTAGAAATCTAGCCGAATCATTGCTCTTCTTGGATACGTTGCTAATCATGGTGTTGTTTCGCGTAGTCGGAACGGTACATCCAGCCTCGAACACCGTTGCCAGTACTATAACAATAATCATTATTCCAAACGCTTATTTTTTCATGCGCACCGTATTGATTTGAAATAATGTTATACGTAAGTATTTGTTTTATTGTTGCAGTGACGAGTTGCTAAATGAAATTTTATAATGTTGTTATGTTAAGTCTTCTTTTTCCTGAATCATGACTACGCGCGTGAAAAAAAGTTCGGAGCGGGTTTAGGATGACCGTGCCAACGAGACTACAATGTTCGAAAGGCCGTCTCAGTTCGTATATACTTTAACCCATCCTATGCGCGAAAGTCTATTTTTCAGTTTCCCTTAATTCCTGTGTATAAGCCTCGATCCCGAAACGCGGTTAAACCACTCCTTGGATGTGCGTTGCTATTCCTACAGTAGCACATTCAGCTGTTCCTTCGGCAGTTGTTAAAATTATGTTGTGAACTCGTAGTGGACTTGCTCCTTGTGAAATTGTATATTGCGCTTCCTATATACGTACGGCTCTTCGATTTTTTCTGTAAAGGTCGCTCTACACTTACGCTCGAAGTCATTTGAGCATTTTTCAGAGTGGGGGGATCGTTCTGCGGAGTTAAAACGATAATCTGCTGCGCTTACACCACTCCGGCGAATGGTATTGCCAAAGTGAACACAACAATGATGTTGCTATTAATATTTTTTATTTTGCGCTATACTCACCTCCACGCTTTCATGTCATGTATGCAGGCTAATACACAGATTGTACAGAGCCGAATGAATATTGAGGCCGTAGATTATGAAAGAGGGCAGTGAATTTTCCAACAAGCCTGGACCCACGAACTATGGACTCCTCCCGAATATGAGTTGGTCGTCCGCATATAGACAGCAAATGAATGAGGAATGGAGGTAAAAGAACGAACACCTTGGTTGTTCAGAACACTTTATCTATATGCAGTAAAGGGGTAATCAGGAGATATTTAGGTATATTAATTTGTCACAGTTACAGTGTCATACATGATCTTTAGAAGAAATTACAGCGCTCTTTTCGTAGCTTACAAATCACTTGGCAAAGGTGCTTCATATCATCTACATATGCTTAAACAAAAACTAACTTATACGCGCACATATTTTATGCAAGTATATGCTATTTTATATTTTAAAGGCAAGATACCCCCTGCTCTTAGGATGCGCAGAAGGGAAAGAATTTGATGGAGCCAAAACGGAGTATTTTTTAACTCTTAATCTTTATTAGAACTACTGAGAGCATATAAAGAGATAAAATGTTGTAAATTTATTAAAAGGGTAATAGTTCTAAAAAATAGTTTACAGTTGCCTTTCTATTTTGCCGCTGCCAAGAAAAGTTATTTGCATCTACAATACCAATTACAACTTGTTTATATGATTCCAGCAGATTGCATTCAACTTTATACGTATTCTATCTATTCGGTTATGATTAATATGATAATATGGTCAACTGCTTGTATTCAAGTTTCTTTTTACACTCGAACTGATAATAAAAAGGAGAAGAGTGAGGGCAAAAGTCTACTCACCTCCGTCGACATGACCGATACTCCTTGCAGTTCTGTCATGATACCTGAAACGATAGTCCAGGTATATGTCACATGGCCTTCAACCAATCGTTTTTGTAAGCCTCCCTCGATTTTGAGCGCTGTTGAGATTCGAAAATGGAATCTAGTGTTTGTCTGTTGTTACATTAAGGCAATTATGCTTAATAATGGCGATAGGGCTGGGAACAACGCGTTCAATCCTAGGCCAAGGGACAAAATTTGGTTAATTGCTCCCAAAGCGAAATTCAACATAATTTCTCACCCCCCTTTTCCTGTGTGAGTTAGAGCATCGCACACTGCTGCACGATGTCTATTACTATGTAAATGGTTACGTTGCTACTTTAATTTAACCAGTTCTCTTCCTGTAGGCTTCTTTCTGCCAGTGGAAGGTTTTTTGCCATTAGAGCCGGGCAAAAAATAATGCCATTTGCACATGATCAGGCGTAAGAGTCGGTGAGACATCTCTAGTTCCAAACAAAAACCTCAATACGTACCCAGTAAAATAAATGATTAATACCGAAATTTAAAAAATCGTTGAAACTTTTTGAAATCAGTTTTAGATTATAGATACGTGCGTTCTTGCTTATTTATTATATTAATGAAGTCCGCCGACCCCACCATCCTTTGATCGCTCCAAGCGTGTCTACTTAAACACTTTTGCCACAATACTAACAAAGATCATTTTAAAAGTGTAATGATTTTATCATTTGTAGTGCTATCGAAGATCACGCTGGTAATGACTGCCTGAATCTAGTTAGCATTTATCTTGAATATGTTAAAAACTGCATCGTTGTTGTCTGTTTCTAAGATTGTGTAGTCTTCGTTTTATTGCTGAATACAAATGTTATTAAAATTCATTCACACTTATTTGCCTTACGTGTAAACAAGAAGCTGAAAAGAGTTAAGTTTAAAGCGGAAATGGGATTGGAAATGGAATTGGAAATAGTATGACCATCACTCATCACCTCTTTTGTCTCTTGTGAATCTTATCCTCTTAAATATTGTGGTTTTGCTTCTATTAATAGTACTAAAAATAAAAGCGACTTGTTGAAGAAAAAAATGGCAAGCTAGACAATTGAAAAACTTTTAGATTTGTTTTAATGTTCTTATAAGCATCTTTAAAAAATGTATTAAAGCCCGAAAAACCAACTTATCATCCCTGCAATCAAAATATTCACTAAGAGGAGAAATATAACAAAAACGTTAAATTTTGTATAATAAAATATTTCGCCGCTCGGAACACTTTACAATGGTCGTCTCGCTTAGTAGCTCCGAACGGCATTTTTGCTATTCCCCGATAGAACGAGCATAGATAACGGGGTTATACCATAGTAAGCAAACTGATCACTGGCGACAGTAACGGGTGAGCTGCTTCCAATGCCAAGCTTATGGACTGGACAGCCACCGTTAACAACTGCAGAAACATAACAGCCATTTCTCTCACCTCCTCTTTCAATGCGTCATTTTTAATATGTACGCGCTGCTTTGTCGTCGGAGAATCTTTGTGCCATGTCCTGTTGTGTACAATACAAAATAGTCCCGATACTACTTTAATTTGACCGGTTCTCTTCTTATGGGCAGTTTTCTGCCTGTGGAATTAAGATATTCATGTCAAGAAAATTACTATGCTCTGGTCATGTAGTTCCCTAATTTTCCTAAAGCTCTCGCGTTGCGGGGGTATACGTTGCCATCACACTTCCTAGTTACAACATTGAGTCGATATCAGGTAACTAACCTCAAAGCGCCTCATTTGCCATTAGAAACATTCATTGAAAGAATACGAGAGAAAGATTAACTTACTGAAGTAGTGATAACTGCAAAGAAAAATAGTTCGCCGCTCGGAACACTTTACAATAGTCGTCTCGCTTAGTAGCTCCGAACGGCATTTTTGCTATTCCCCTATAGAATGAATGTTTATTCGGGGGGACTATAGGAGACAAGCACAGATATTAACGCAGTGACGATAACCCTCGCGTATGACATTCAATGTGTTGTTCCAAACATACTAGAAACGCAACACAAACACATGACTACGTTTTGGTGCTATCTATTTATGCGCTATATCGCATGGATATACAACATAAAATAGTCCCGATACTACTTTAATCTGACCGGTTCTCTTCTTGTGGGTGGTTTTCTGCCTGTGGAACCAGAAAATTTATTTGTGAACGCAGCACCTCTCAGAACAAAGGATTAAACTGAAAGTTTTACGTTACAGCGACCAGACTCTGGAAGATTTGGTTGCCTCTTTCCAGAACTACTAAGTTATTTTCTGAGTCTTAGATATGCATCGAGCTTGCTTTTTAAATCTTCGACTTATGTAACTTATGTAAATTGTTATATGTAAACTTTTTTTACAAAATACTCTTAGATTGGATAATCTTTAACATTCTTCACTGTAATAGAAACAGCGCATAATAACTTGGTGTTATACAAAAAAACTGTTAACTTATGACTTAAATTTATGCTCCGTCTAACCAAAAAGCAAGAGTGTTGCTGATATATCTCTTAAATTATCTTTATTATATCGTGTCATAGCTGTCATTTCTGATGTTTGTGTTAGAGACGCGAAGAAACACTGAGACATTATCAAACTAGATAGATCTCATTTATTATTAGTATTATTAAACTCAATCGTTTACACATTCGCCAGAGCCGGTCGTTAATCATATAATAGTTAATGCTCCTACTAGAGCTTTTCTCAAAGAGATTAATCGTTCTCGCCCCTCTACACGCTCAGTGTCGAAGAAGCGTGCAAAGCGTTTTCTGATTTACAAGCAATTGATGTAACAAAACTGCCAGCCGATATTGAAGACTATCCAATCCTTAGAGGCCCAAATGGTCAAGTTTTAATTAGGATCATTCGGTCACAACGAATAACCAAACCTCTATCAGTGATCATGTACTTCCAAGGTGCTGGTTGGGCGCTTGGGATAAAGATACATCCGATCGGCTCATCCGAGAGATTGCAAACAGCTCCAATTTGGCAGTCGTTTTTGTGATTACACACACTCTCCCGAGGCTAAATACCTACAGCAATAGAGGATGCCCATGCTACGACAAATTATGCAGCAGAACACGGTAAAACCTTCAATCTTGATCCATCATTACCAGCGCTCGCAGGGGATAGCGTTGGAGGAAATATGGCAATGGTTATAGCCCTTTTAGCAAAAGACTGGCCAGATCCTAACATCGGCTTTCAGGTACTGTTTTATCCAGAGACTGATGCCAATTTTGAAACACCCTCATATCGTGAATTGGCAACTTGGCATTTCCTCACCCGAAAGGTGATGAAATGGTTCTGGGACAATTATTTGCCTGAAGAAGAACAATGGAAGCGTCCTTCAGCATCTCCACTCAGAGCTTCAATAAGCCAGCTTAAAGGTCTGCCACCGGCACTGGTCATAACGGTGAGTTTGACGCTTCGCGACGAAGACGAAGCGTACGCTCACAAGTTAAATGAAGCTGGTGTGGCATTACGGCAGTACAATTTTTCGGGGGCGACCACGATTTCGTGGTGCTCAAAAAAGTACAGACACTCCTACCCTCAAGAGCGCAATCACGCTCGCCAATAACAACCTTAAAAAATTCTTTGCTAATGAGGATGACTAATTTAGCGGAACTAACAAGCTTCGCGCTTGATCATCATTGGCTTTTGAAGATGTAATATTTTGTCAAACGCATCAAAATTGGAGTCGTTGCAGTAAAACGCATCTTTTGCATAATTGCGCGTATGAAAGCCTAATATCGCAAAAAACTGAGCAAAGATACAAAAAACCTTACACTAGCAACCAAACTCTTTGAGATGATACTTTCGGTTATAAGGACCACCGAGACGAAGAGACAGTAGACCTGATAAGAGCGGTATTATCAATTGTCTTACACAGTAATTGCGAAAAGCCTCTCAAATATGAGCATCATTCGAGTAAGATCCTAGAATTCTTGGAGTTTTGTGGATAATTCCTTAGAAGTCGATGATCTAACATACGAAAAAGCTAACAAACTCAGAATAATAGAGCCCAATGACAATGCACAACTTTACAATAAGTGTTGAAACTTTCAAACAATATTTAGATTAAGACGAGGGTCAGTGTGCTGAAATTTGGATTTCATTCTAAGTATGTTTTCTTAGGTTAACCAATTGTCAAAGTAAGAACCACTTTATCCGCTGAATGATAAAAAAAGATACTATATTTCCATCTTTTTTTGATTTTTGGGTTACTTTTATCTAAATGAAGTCCATTAATATGTGCTTATTTGTGTGCGTGATAGAATGAAGAAACATATTCTGATATTAATTGTGGCTAACATTATGCTTTTATCAGCATTCGTCACTGGATGCAGTTCCATGACAAAGCCAAGTCCAAGTCCTACACCCGCCATTAGTCCAATGGCCACTAACCCGCCAAAAATCGTTTCAACCTCAATCCCCACATATACACCTTCTTATACTCCTACTTACACTCCTGCAAACAGTATTCCAACGGTAGCACCGGCGGTCACACAAATACCCTCTATTAGCATACAATAATTTTTATCTTAGCCTCGATCTAAACTACTGGACGATCCACGCGGCGCTTTTGCAACAACGTTTAATTAAGGCGCAAAACCGAACAAAGAAGGGTAAAAAATGAAGGCGACGATGCTGCTCGCTATTCTTGTCTCTATTATAATTGTTTTAACTTCTGGATGTATATCAAATATTACTGATGTAATCAATCCACCAAAAATAAATAAGTTTGCAGATCTGATGCATAAAACTGCGGAAAATACTGTCTCATGGAACGAGCATCACATTGACAAAAACACAGTGAGGGTGCATTTTTACCTACCAGCTGATAAATCCAAGTATTTAAATTACTACGATTTAATAATCAAGCAGTTTAAAACGACAGACGATGCTACAAAATACGTAGACAGTATCAACCAAGGTTATATTCCAGGCTCTTTAAAAGCATGGAGTATAGATGTCACTAACATTTACACTAAAACCATGGGACACAAGCCAACGGTCGACAGCTCATATGCATCAGTCATATCAGTACTTCCGGGATCGGGCAAGGTGATCTTCCAAACAAATGAATTTGTGTTGTATGGAACTCTTACGACTTCAGCTAGTCAAGTCATTATTAGCAAATGAAGTGAACGTCGACTATATATCTTGAGCTTTAGACCGCGGAGATGACGCTGACAGCCTCACGGCTCACGATATTTCAGGCTACTGCATACTAAATTGCGAGGCGATCCGGGACGCGTGACAGCAAGCTCCTACGCATTCAATTGTTCGTTGTAGAAATACACGATGCAATAAAAGCCCGGATGATAAAAAGGACAGGAAGCGGATTGACTACTTGCTTGTAGAACTTTTACCGAAAATAATTTATGAAAAGTAAGTAGCACTTGACCTGTCAAATCCTTCAATTAATTTAATCTTCAATTCTTCTGGTTGCCAAAAAGAACTAGGGTATACAAGATTCGAGAAGAAACGGTTAGAATCCCTCGCTATAAGCGTTGCTAGGTGCTCATTCCCAAAAGTGGCTTCAGTTATCTCAATAACTTTTTTTCTAACAGCGTTTTCACTGAAGTACCCTAAAGTATGCAGGTACTCGTGGAGTTGAACATGAAAGATATACGGCTTATAGAGAGCTGGATTGGTCTCTCTTATTCGCTGAAGGGGTATTTCATTTATAACAATAACGTTGGATCCTATGGGGTAAAATGCTCCGAAAAATGCGTGAGGATGATTACCTAAATTTGCCGTCGCTAACATGAGGCCGCCACGACTTTTCCTTTCAATTAACCATACCGCATCTTTCACAATCTCAAAGATATCCGGTAGATTCTGAGCATTTTCTAATAAAGCAGTGAAATCCTTGTTCATTATTAACAATATAGTCTAATGGCATTATAATGTTAACTCATTCAATTTTAACACGTGTTAATCCTAGACTTTTGATGCCGTAACGTTATGAAATTTATAATTCAAAATATTGTGATACACCAGCAACTAACGAGAATTGCTCGTTGAAATGAATATAGTTAGTTTGCAAAATAAAACACAGCAATCTAGCGAAACTCGTACTTCTTTTTACAGACTTCCGTTTTATCGTAACTTTGATAATTTCATGTGTTAAAAAACCTCTACGATGAGAGTCACTATTTTATTATTTCGATATGAAAAATAACTTGATAATTTATGAGAGTTAAGCTGTCATCACTGACGTTGCAGTTCTATAGCCTTATTCAAATCAGCGTCAGTACGTATTTTTTTAGTAAATTAGAATCTTTTCCCCATCTGACTAAAAAGGAAGATATGATTTGTTCTATGTAATAAAAAAATTTTCACGTAAATTGATCATTTGATGAAATAATCTCTAGTTAAAATTTTTCTAATAGACGCTTTTTAACTAAGTCTCGCTGACACTGCTTTTCCAGAAATAGTTGCAACAGATGTTTTTTGTTATTAAATTAAGGATTAACAGCCAACAACTTGAGTTTACCACAGTTCAACCCACGAATCGCCAAGCAATTCATTATTAACCTATACGTAGCAATTACCTATGGATATAAGATAAAAGGATCCATTGATGCCCTCTACAGAAGAGGAATAAGCCTTTAAATCCGTATGCTCACAGTGCTCACGTCTTAACGGGTCTATGATTAAACTACAAGTAAAAGACAATTTCACACAAGAAAAAGTTAACCCGCGATAAGAGTAAGTTCCTTTTTTAACTCCTAATTGTAGGTTGTCTTATGACTTGAATGTCTGTAATACCTTGAAGAAAATATTTTTTCATTAGCAAGTAAGAATTATTTTTAACTGTGGTAAAGGGAAAGTATTATTCAAAACCGGAGGAATATCAGAAAACAAGTACAATTTATTTTACTCGTGTGGAAGTTGGCCATAATGGTGAAAACATCATTATCAACTAAGTTCAACACCTATCTGATATTGCAGAATTTGGAAATTTTATCGATGAAGGAAATCTGACTGAATAAAACTTCATTTTGGTGAAAGTGGAAATAATTCTTATATTAACTCAGTTTATGTCCGACAGGTTGTCGATAAAATCAGGGCTAAATGAGGGGGGGCCCTTTATTACTGATACTAACACACTTTGCGCTGGTAGTAGGTATAATTCGATCGATCATATAATTGAAGCAATTTATCATTGGTTTAAATATGCAGTAGTAGGTGCCGCTCTTATCATTGCAGACGGTTTTATCAGCGACCATTACCGTGAGGTAAAGATAAATAAAAAGCACTTTGAGACAATTAATGTTGCAGGTGACGTAGTAGCTGCGCAAAGTATAATTGTTATATCTCATTTCAATAGCCTGCAGTTGCAGGATTTAGCGGGGCCATTAAGAATTTAGCTATGGGATGTGTCTCTCGATCAGGAAAGATAAATCAACATCGAAGTCTACAACCCATAATTAATACAGAAGCTTGCTCTCAGTGTCGTGTGTGCGTTGAAGCATACTTCGCTTAGCTATAACACGTGATGAAACTGGACTATCAATCAACTTTGAATTCTGTATTGGGTGCGGAGAATGTGTTGCTAGCAGCTTAACCTCCTCTATGGCATTTGATTGGGAGACTGACCTGGCACTTTTCGTGGATATGCTGACAGAACACGCTCACAGTACCGTTCTGGAAAAACAAACTAGTTTAAGCTATCTAAACTTCCTACTACAGATCATCCAGACTGCGACTACATTCCGTGGAGTGATTCATCAATAGTTTCTGACATCGGGAAGCTTCGTCAACAGATCCCGTAGCAATTGATGTAGCGAGTTTAGACTTAGTCAACCAACAACAAGGAGTGGCAGGCACGCGGTTAATCAGCAATTGCTACTAAGAGAATATAAATTTAAATGCGTCTAGAAAGACACCGATGGAAATATGCAGCCCACATATGGAGAGAAGATAGGGCTTGGGAATGCCAAGTACGCGCTTATTGATATATGACGAATTTAGCTGCAGCAGAAATAAAGTTGGTCTGTCACAAAATTTTCGGCAAATTTTTTTGTTAAAAGCAGCTAAGTTGTGAATGATAAATGAAAGAAATACCTATCTGGCGCTATACTTATGCGCTATACTTATTTATGTCTCTGTGAAGGGCCATTATTGTAGTCTCGTATTTAACCAATCAAAACTCATCATATTTAGCGGTATGTCTTTCATTACCAAATTGATGTAACCTATCCTATCGTGTACATGGATGTTTTTAGAAATAAGTGAGTCACGCATTTTTAGTGATTTTAAGTTTTTGATTTCTTGCTTAAGTGAAAAAATGTACAGAGATAGATGGCGTTTCTAAAAAATTTTATGCCATTTTAAGACGTTATATTCGCAACGCAATAAATTTATAATTTCTGTTAGAACTTTCAATATAAAAGGAAAGCAATGTCGATGTCACCTTTATTTATTGTCGTTTTGGGTTTTGCTCCTGGTATTATTTGGGTTTGGTATTTTTACAGGGAAGATAGATGGGAACCAGAACCAAAGAAATTGATTGCTAAAGTGTTTCTGTACGGAATAATCATAGCCCTACCAGTACTATTCCTCGAAAAACCATTTCTTTTTTCCGAGTTGTTATTGGCAGTTGTAGCCGCCCCAATTATTGAAGAATTATTCAAGTTTTTTGCCGTACGGTACTCTGTATATAAAAACAAAGAATTCAACGAACCAGTTGATGGCATTATATATGCTTGTGCTGCTGCTCTTGGATTTGCATCTATTGAGAATACGTTTTATCTTTTCTCATTTTTTAATGCAGGAATTATAACTCTCACTGCTTTCTTTATTGTCCGGGCTTTGTTATCTGTGCCAGCACACGCTCTTTTCTCAAGTATGTGGGGGTATGCACTAGGGATAGCAAAATATCGCGTAAAAAGTAAAAGACTCATCATTCTCAGTGGTTTAATTACCGCAATGGTCTTACACTCGCTTTATAACTTCCTATTAAGTGGTTTATTAATTGGAGCAGTTGGGATGCTGATATTTATTCCTTTCCTATGGTTGCTGATTCACAATAAAATCAAAGAGTTACTAAATAAATCTCCATATGCATTCGAGCAGCTCAAATGACGAGAAGATACGAGAAACAGAAACAACTTTTTTCAGCCTCAGCAAAAAAAGTGTGCCTTAGTAGAAAATCATTGTGGTACGGTAGCTAGAATTTTGTTCTGCTGGGCTGCCGTTCTTTCAATTGCAGCACTAAATTACCAAACTAATCTCCCATAATCAAAAAAACGAATTTCAAACTGGGTTTATAGAATAGGATGCTTATTAAATCTACGTAAAAAATGACAGGCCCGTTTTACATTTTAATATTGAAAATTTTATATGTCGTTAGAATTCAACCCTTAAGCTTTTGTATGTTGTCATAGAATAAAATAACGAGACTGTTTGGAAGATCACCCAGTTTGCAAGGACATCAGAATCTTTTAATAGCAAAATGAATATTTCTGCGTTTGAAGTTTAAAATTTATATATAGCGAGCTGAAGTGTGAACGAACAGATGAAAGACCGGTAAGATGACGAAAAGTTGATTGGTCAAAAAAATGTGGGAAAGACGGCTTTTAGTACTTATCATTTCACTGTCCATACTAATCGTAATCTCCGTTATTGCTATACCAAGTGCTTCAGCCGCTGAGACACCTTTTAATAAAGTTTATTCTTTAAATTGGTGCGGATATGTTGCTACTGATACGGCTTCTGGGCTAAAACCATTTACTGAAGTAAGTGCTTCTTGGACAGTTCTACCGGTTACGTCAGTCAGGGCGCCAGCATATTCAGCCACCTGGGTAGGAATAGGAGGTTTTCCTGTCCCTGCTAATATGATACAAGCTGGGACAGGCCAATTTGTTACTACTATGGGACTTCAGTATTTCGCTTGGTTCGAAATTATTCCAGCTCCATACTTCTTTATGAGCAATGTTTCCCCTGGTGATACGGTAAGAGTTACTATTTCCAAGGTTTACGATAAACTTACATTGTGGCGTATTACTATTACTATAACACCGCCAACTGGAGTAGCCAGAACCTTTAACAAAGATGTTTATTTTGCTTCAACAGAAGCAACCACGTGTACTGCAGAGTTCGTCGTTGAAAGACCCTACAATCTTTTTAATATTTTAGTACCACCGAGGCTTGCGAACTTTGGAACAACAACGTTTACTCAGTGTGCTGCAAATCACGTGGGGCTTAGCAAGTTGACAAGCACTTCACTTACTATGACGAGTTTCGGGTTGTCGCCACCCATTGGAAGAACGTTAGCAGCACCGAGTACGCTCTCTGGTGATAGTTTTAAAGTGACGTACATCGCCTCACGGTAACAAAATTCGTTAGTTAAGCTTTGTCATTGTCTTTAGTAGTTACCGTGATAGGCATCCCATCACACGTTACTGTGACTGACATTGAACATTTAGAGCGTTGATATTCAACATAAGCCATGTGTTGAAGACGCGCTGCTATAATCGCACAGTTGTTGTTCGAATTATTGTACGTCCGAGCCCGAACGTCCTTTTTCTAATAGCAATCTTCCAACTATTACTTTAAAAAATCCAATTATAGGTAAAAAAAATAAAAAGTTTAGTTGCTGTACCGTTGCAAAAAGCTTCATAAACTTGTCTTGCCGACAAATCAATGCGGCAGTCATAATTTTTTAAGCAGTGACTGCAGAATTCGAGAACGCGATAATAGAGATATGGCCACTTTGTGAATTCAAAAAAGGCCTTAAATCTAAGACCAGTAAGTAAACGACATAGAACCAGCGAAACAAAATTAGAGCGAAATCACCTTAATCCAAGAGTTGCATTGGTATTTCGAAGAAGCCCAATTTAAAGATAGAAATGATAAATATCAACATCTCATCAACATTCTTATATACTATGTGAGTAACTCAAGTACTAGGGAGGGCGAACAAAGTGGATTTTGTTAGTGCTTTTGTGGGAGCCTTGAACGCTTTATTTTCACCTTATTTCATCCCAAACCTAAGCTTAAAATCTATCATCGACACATTATTTGGTGTTGCTTCTCTACCCTGACGTCAAACAAGAAGTGCAGAATGTTAAAAACGATATTAATGTTTATATGTTGTCATTACTGACTAGTTTTATATAATTTGTTCGACAACTTTTTAATGTGCCAAGCGGATTTAATGCCACGAAGATAGGTAAACGACTATACCACCCTAATTCGTACATAAGTTCTGGATATTTGCGTTTATTATTTTGATACCGTCTAAAATAGCATTTGGATATGTTTACAATGATGCTAGTACGAGATTTAAGCATGAACTTGTGCAGAACAAGAAATATTGAAAGCCTTAGAAGAGCTAAGCATAAAAAAGTGTCATATAATCATTTATTGTAGAAAAAAGGAATTGATTCTATTTTACGTTTGTTCCTATTTTGAAATTACAAAACACATAAACTGGTAACGATCTATAAAATACTGTATTATTTTCAGTTAAGATTTTAATAACTTTTTGATGCGGATAGTCGCCCTTGCTCAAGATAATAAAAGAGTAAATCCGTAGAATTATTGATGTGGTGTGCGTATAAATAACTTTGCTAAGAACTGCATCTTGAGAGTACGTTACATCTAATTACATCGAATAAGGGATACTAGTATATCACGTCTTCTTAATCGCCATTGATAAGGACAACGAACAATTGAAAGCGGTTATTACACTGAGAGACTTCCTTATTGGCTCATCGAAAGACTAGTATGTGTATTATTTATAGTAACGCTTCAAAGAGGGTTTTATAAACCAGTTTTATTGGGTTTAGCAGTTCTTACAATAGCTTCATAGTTACTAGAGGAGCAGCCATTAATAATTATTTCGACAGCGAATCAGATACAGTGACGCATCCAGAAAAACCCATCCAATCACATCCAATATCCCCCATAAATGCTTTTCAATTTTCCGCTTGATATTTGTTGCCGGATCGTTAGTTTTTTATAATTAACCCGCTCGTTTTGAAATTACTGCACTGACAACTGCTCTGTTCATACTATATCCCCTTATTTTTAAAAGATATTTAGGTTTTCTGAGTAGCCTCGTTATGAGCTTCTTAGGAGTAACTATATCTCTTTTGCTGAAACAGCTGTGTTTCAAACAATTACTGTAGCTTCGCTCTCGTTCACAGCCATAATTGCGGCGGGCGCGATTGGCTTGAATGTGTTAAATGATGTTCTGACCTTAGACAGAGATCTGATGATAGGGTGGACAACATTTGCTCTAAAATGTAGTCGCGTTGCTCAGTCGTTGGTGCTTTTCTTCTTTTTCTGTCTTAATTTCGCCTCTTCGATATTTCGAGGTATCGTTAGAATGGTCTACTTAATTCCCATTACTGTGAGGGGGTGTATTGTAGCCTATTCGGCATTATCACTGTTAAAGAATCCTAATGCTCAAAATGTAAATAAACGAATTAGAATATTCAAAACATCTGCTGTCGTCTACCCTATATCACAATCGCGAATGCGATCCTTTAACTTGTGAGCAAATGGAAGATGAGAGCTCTCATCCAAACACTTATTATAAAAAGAACTGGAAGTGTTCTCACTTACATTTTTTGAATCGACTCAGAATAGTGGGAGTTTTCGCCTAATTATTTCAAGATGCAAAAAGCCAATTAATATTCTTGCATAATGTGATGTCTTGATGCCTTTTTAGTACCAAATCACATATTGCATTTCTGGATACAACTGTTGAACATGGTCGTTGTAGTATACTTGAGCTCCGTAGGCAATCCAATGAACATTGTTCGGTATAAAATTCTCTGTGTACACATATTTCACATCACCCCTAGGCATATGCACCCATCCCAAATTATTATACTCTATTGGGTTGTCACCGAAGACGGAGTACGCTGCTGTATCCTGCCCAACTCGCTCGTAGAAGGGGGGCGTAGTTATCCTTGAATAGTATATCAGGTACGGGGCTATCCAGACATCAGGGGAGTCGGAAGATTGGTACAACGTTATTTCAGCGCTTTTATATTTACAAAGGTGACAAGTTGGATATTGGGACACGCCAAACATCTCCACAACTTTATTGTGGGTTCCATAATAGTCAGTAAATAAACGTTTCCATATGAGTAGGGGATAGAGCTATCAGGTGGATAGACTGTAGATTCAGCAGCTCCAGAAACATTTTTTGGCGAAGTGCCGGTTTGTGTGATATTGTTTTGTATGGTGTTATTCTTTGTGTTTGATGTAATACATCCAACTCCGAGCACCACTAATAGTACAACAGCTATGACAACTATGCTAAATACTCGTTTGTTCATTTCTCCCATGATTTCTGTTTTAACGACTTACATACTTAAAGTTGCTTTTGTTGCAGAACAACAATTTTCTGCTTTTTAGAAATACAATGTCAGCAATGCACTAATGTGGGTTGCGACTTCATTAGACAAGTTGTAACGCATTAAACAAATAAATGTTCTGCGCCTCATATGCATTTGTTTGTTTTTTCCAATAGCGAAATAAGGATCAAATAAACCAACCCTCTCACCGAAATTACGCGGGTTATTGATGCTCGTTAACCTTTAACCTGTTGAGTGCTGTAGAACTAAATATTCAACACAATCTTTAAAGCAATACATTTATTTAAGTATGTTAATATGTTTCTAGTAACAAAGACAACATTTTAATGTCCAAGTGCTAAACGCCTGTTATATGGATAAATGAAAAGCGTGATACATACGGTGAAAGCTTATCGATAGCAGAAAATAGTGCATTATTCAGTCACTTGTTTACACAATGAGTTTTTAGATCAATTCTATAGATAAACGAGCTTGTAGCCCGATGTCGATGTTCAAGTTCCAAGCCTTCCTTCAAAGAACCTAATATTAGGAGGATTCAAATAAATAAACACTCCCGTATCACAGCCTCTCACTATATCAAACAATGATTGTTGCAATAATCTCTAAAAGCGACATAAAAAGTAACTTATTGATCTATGCCGCGTCGTTGATTGATTTAGTAGTTGACATTTTGACACAGTGTTCTTGTGATGGTAGGCATACACAGCGAATGATTTCAACAAACATATATACAAAAAATAGTGTTGCATAGCATAGGAGGTGTAGTAGTGATAAGTGTTACAGCTTCGATGTTAAAACTAAAAGAATTACTTAAATGGTTGGTCTCGTAGCCTTATTTAGCATTAATTACTCGTATATTGTTTAGCAATCTTAACAAGATCAAAACCTCAAGATCTTCTCCTCCCGCCTTGGACCGAACCTGTGCACAAAGAGACTTACTGTAAATTCAAGAGACAATAAAGCAGCAATTTATAACTTCAGAAATATACTAGAACATCATTAAAGTTTAGCTTAAGTGGTAAACTACTACACAAATCAGATAACAATATAGATGCCTTTTTCAAAAAAAAGCATTTCGCTGATATCAGTGTGTTGTTTTTCCTGCTATCTTTTTCTTTATTTGTAACCCATTTGATAGCAACTTTTCAGCACAGTCTTATCCCTTGTATCAATCTTAAGCTGTTATAATCAGAAAAAACAAAAAACGATTTTGAACTAGTTCATAGTTTTAACGCTTTCTTATTCGCTATATCCATTCGATGTAAATAGATCTAGCCGCACTTTTTTAGCTCAGCTCTTTTGCATGAGTGAGGTACGAGTTATTCTAATTTCAATTAGCTAAACATGACAGAAAACTAGCACACTAGATCAAAATGCTGCATAGTAAGAGGTATAAAAATCATTAAGATTTAGTTCCAACCAAGATATGCAAATACAGCAATAAATCTATCGGACAAAGTCAATCTTATTGGATACAAACACAGAAAAAACGTTTTTTTGAATTTATATCGCGGATATTACGTCTTTGTAATCCATTTTTAGACACTTGCGTGAACAAGGAATATCTACTGAGAGCGATTAACCATGTTAGGACAATATGCATAGTATGGATGAACTTCTGAAACAATTAATGGAGTTCGGACTCAACGAAAGAGAAGCAAGGCTATACGTGTGTTTGCTTAAGCATGGGGCCAGTACTGTAGCCAGACTAACAAAAAATTTGGGTACTTATCGCGTCGATGTACATAGAACGCTCCAATCCCTGATCGACAAAGGCTTGGTCGAGGCTTTATTGGATACTCCACTGATGTATGATGCAATGCCTGTAAGAGAAGCAGTCAATTCTGCGCTAGAGGCGCGGAAGAATGAGTATCGAAAGATGCAACAAATGTCTAGGGAATTGATACAGGTCGTTGAGCAGATGCATTTCGAGCCAGCTGCGGAGGTTTCAAAGTTCAGGCTGGTTAGAAGCGTAACGCGAGCACAGACCATCGCTTCACAAATGGTGAAAGCAGCACAAAAAGAAGTTCTTTTTATAACGTCTCCTCATAACGGCAATACGACTGCCTTATATGCATCCCTTTCTAATTACAAAAATGCAACAAAACGGGGCGTTAATGTACGTTGTATCACCAATATTTCAGAAAGGAATCTAGATACGGTTCTCGCCACAAGAAACTACTTAGAGATTCGTCATTTTAGTGGCTATAAAGGGATATGTTTTCTAGAAGTCGATACGAGGGAAAGTTTCACGGAGCTTGAGAACGATGCCTTGCAATCTAAAAACGATCCACATACTGTATGGTTGTGGGGTGATAATACTGATTTTGCCGAGCGACTTAAAGCAACTTTTGAGATCTTATGGGCAACATCTATCGGTACAGAAGAACGGATGCACGAGATCTTAGCAGAAGCACCAACTGTTTAACGCATTTGTCTCATATAGTTGGTAAGTGTCCAATAACAGGACCTTGAAATACGAACCACTTGTATTTTAGCCGTAAACAATTGTAACAAAATTATTGCGTTGATTCCCGAACAAATAATAACTCCATCTTGTATTCTTAGACCAAAAAGCTTCTCCTCTACTTTGAAGATTCACCTGCACACCAGAGTCCGTTGTTATTAAAAAAGAGACCCAAACTGTAGCGGTAAAAACGAGGAAACAATTTCTCGTGTATCCTATTTACACAAACTTGTAATCCAGTGAGGTTTAAGTTAAAGAGGCTATATGAGATCCCGAGGTGCAATAACCGATTTCATTAAACATGCAGCGGCTCTTCTTTTAATAACTCTTCTGTGCGTTGTGCTGCAGGGATGGACTGCTTCCACAACAATTCGAAGGTGGATATGAGATACTCAGCATAAGCAGCATCATCTGTCCAGAGCACTGCAACAGGTTCATCAAGCGAAATTCGCCGGACATCAACATTAATCGCATTAAGACAAATCTTTCTATCCCACACTCCGAAGTATACCCCTCGATATTTGTTGTAGTGGCGAACGTCTTCACCAATGTCCGATAGTTGCTGTGCTGATTCAATCGTTGAGTATGAGATGTCAGTAATAACTCTTACCCGCCCACCATCGTCTATAAGTTTTTTAGTGCCCGTTAATCCGTATAACGAAGCAAAGATTAACATTTCACCAGGAATAACGTACATTAATTCCCTCTCCAATGACGACACGAGCGAAGTTCCGATAGCTATGAGTTCTTTAATGCTTTTGATAATTTTAAATATGCAGACTTCGTCAGATGGTCTAAAACGCTGCTGTTTTGAAATCTCCTCAAGCTCCCGCTTAATCAGTGCCATTTCGCGGAGTTCGCTTTCATGCTTTTTTAATGTGGATTCGAGAGCGATGTCGAGCTCCACTGCCGCGTAGACAGTCGGTGCGTCGAGTGATGGGTTGACCATACCTTTTTCTACTAGATTTACAAGCATGCGGTGGACGTCTTCACGGTACGTCTTGAGCGATTTTGCAGGCAGCGTAGGGGGTTTTGGCCCATATTTAAGAAGGTGAAGGTAGAGCCATGCTTCCTTTTCACTTAGACCAAATTTGATGAGGCGTCCAGTAAACTCTTCTTCAACGTCCATTACACATCGCTATTTCTATAAACTGGATAGTAGATACAGGTTCTCTATAACGAAAGGCTGAGACGAATAAGTTTGAGCTGCTATAGTTGATCAGAATGCCCAGGCAGATTGGTTCTATAAACACTCAGATGCTGTCTTCTCGTAGAAACTCCACTGAATGCTATCTCGAGAGAGTTTTTTATAACATTCCCATTAAACACAAGTAGTATATTCATTCCAACTGACAGAATTTCACACACTATCAATGATTTAACTTAATTCTTTTTTCACGAATATGCAGCGACACATGTGAAGCTGTTATATCTAGGCGTGATTTTGTCGTAAAAGCTTCAATAACCGAATTTCGAACTCCGCTGCACAGTTTGATGTGTGATCTACCAAGGATTACTAGTTTTTTGACTCATAATTTTGCTTTTTTAGTTTGTAAAATCTAAATTATGTGCTCCCTGATGGACCAACCTTTATTATGATTACTTTAATAACAGGAAAGGTGGTGGGGCTATACTTTGATCCAATAGCGTGTATGTATGGTAAAAAAATGATTTGCGAGATCGACGAATTGAAGATTTATTATGAAACGTACGGCGATGGAATACCTTTACTAGCGATACATGGTTACGGCATAGACCACAACGTCATGACTGGCTGTTTGGAGCCAATCTTCAAACAGCGGCAAAACTGGAAACGTATTTATATTGATCTGCCTGGCATGGGCCGTACAAGGGCTAGTAACGGGTTAAAAAATTCAAATGACATGCTTCAGACGGTAATCCGGTTCTGCGACGAGATTATACCAAACCAAAATTTTTCAGTGGCAGGTGAATCCTATGGTGGATACCTTGCCCGTGGTCTCGTGCATGATATGCCTGAGCACCTAGATGGAGTACTTCTTATCTGCCCTGTTGTTATAACCGATCGGGAGAAGCGTGATTTGCCGAAACGTCGTATATTTATTAGAGATGCTCAACTTTTGGCGGGCATTGAACCTAGCGAAAGAAACATGTTTGAGCGCATGCTTGTGGTACAAGATAAAAGACGTTGGGAAAGGTTCCAGCTCGACATACTTCCAGGGATGAAAACCAAAGATATTTCTTTTACTAAACGGTTTAAAAAAGAGGGGTATAGCTTTTCTTTTGACGTAGATAAACTTGAAGGTTCGTTCGACAAGCCATCATTAATGTTTGCAGGACGCCAAGATGCTTCGGTCGGGTATGCTGATTTATTAAAAATCTTTGAGAATTACTCCCGCGGAACGTTCGTAATCCTCGATAGAGCCGGACATGGTCTCGAAGTCGAACAGGAAGTGGTGTTCAACTGCTTGGTTCATGAATGGCTCGATCGAGTAGAAGAATATCTCTAAGTAAAAAGTTATTTTGCGGCCCGGACAAACAGCGCCAATCTCAAGTAATTGCAAGATACCATCAAATGGCTTAGAAGGAAAAGTTGTGCGTTTCTGATAGGAAAAGGGACAATTCCGTCCTATGTTGAAATCTCGAATTTATATTGCACATTAAGTACTTTTCATAACCTTTTATGTTACGAACTTGTGCTGCTTAGCACGTTATTGTGTTCAGAGTTAACGAGCCGTTTATGCTCTTTTTTGGCATAATGCAGATACTGAAACTTTGCATCTAGCACTAAGACGGTAAAGTTACTACACTTAACCAGAATGTCGCAATTGCCTTTATCATTCCCACAAATTCATCAAATTCGATTGGTTTTATTAAATAGCAGTTTGCCCAGGAGCTGTAAGCGTTGAAAAGACTCGTATCAAGATCGGAAGTGGTCAGTATAATGACCGGGATCGCTCTTAGCGACTCATCTGACCTTATTGCCGCAAGCACTTCAAGGCCATCTTTTTTCGGTAAATTCATGTCGAGGAGGATAAGATCAGGTCGTCGGGCATTAATAATTTCGTTTTTATGATAGAGGAAGTCTATAGCTTTCTCTCCATCGGTGATCACACTAAGGTTATGGGCGACTGGCACATCTATAAACCCTTGTTTTATCATTAGGACGTCCAAAGGGTTATCTTCAATTACAAGGACTTCAATTGCCTTTCTATCATGTGTAACGATGCTCATTTTTCTAGCCTAGCTATGCAACAAATTATACATTGCAATAAAGAGTCGTGTAAATAAATTGAGTTTTGTTATTATAAAAAAAGCAATAACAGAAAAATAATGTTGCATCTGGCTTTGCAGTCCGAAATAAGACGAAATTAATCCACGACACGATCAGTTGCCTGGCGTACTATTCGGCGCATTTGCATATCAACTCGACATGACTGTGTGCAATCTATACACACATATAACACTAATTGCTCTGTAGTACGCGCTAATTACGAAACATTTTTGTTGTACATCTTTTTTAATGCCCGATGTTTTATGTCATCATTACATTAAGTGGCTGTAAAGAAACATTCAAAAATCGTGGGTAGAAGACTAAACGATAAAAGATGCTGTAAAAATGGGTCATTGTAAAAAAAGTAACTGCCTGTGTCCAGCTATAGATGCCCCAATCAATTGGGAGTTGTGTCGAACTTGTAACGGTGGAAATGGTGCTGACCCTAAAGGGCGTTCATTTTGGGTTCGTTCTGATTGATTATATCTAATTAGCTTCCATCTTTTGCACGCGCCCTTACAACCTATCAGTTGCTCATCCACCGTCGCCTGTTGATGTTTTATAGTTGGTGGCCCGGTTTGGCAAACTAAAACTAACTCAGACCCAAACTTTTTCTTAGATGATTAAGAAAAAAGAGAGAAGGTGGTGATGCTCTTACTGTTGAGGTTATTTTTGTTCCTCTGCTCACTTGCCCTTATAAGGTGGGAGAATATAAAGTACGACATTGCACATGCTAGAGGATCACATCATACAACCCTCACTGTTTCTTTTATTTTTTGTTGATAGTCTATGGATTAGTATATTCACCTATTGTTTATCGGCTTAGGAGTCATCACCGCCCAAACCAACGTCCTTCAATTTACTGTTCACAAGTTAATCAAACAAGCATTCATGGCCACGTGAGGGGCAACCACGTAGTGGGCAAGTTAGATACGATTAGCGTTATCTCGTTACTCACCGCGGGTGCGTAATTAGAATCGCCACTGTAGAGTACTCT
>Ga0187770_10000084_pt1 | contig 40784 bp, 48 predicted proteins | sample 0116_SJ02_MP02_2_FD_133154 | JGI IMG/M metagenome (GOLD analysis project Ga0187770, IMG submission 133154) | Tropical peat soil microbial communities from peatlands in Department of Meta, Colombia - 0116_SJ02_MP02_20_MG | ecosystem: Environmental > Terrestrial > Soil > Wetlands > Peat | place...
AGCCCAAGCACGCGGTAGGCGATCGGGTCGCTTGAGCGAAAGTCGTAGAAGAGCCATCCGTCCAGCGACGCCTGGGCGAGAGCGCCCGCGATTTCATCGAGCCTCGTCATCGTTGCGGTCCCGCCGGCGCGCGCATGCGGCGAATTCCCCGCGCTGGTTCCGGCAGTGGCATTTCCCTCACCCGCATTGCTCCGATGCGTTCATCATGGCCACCCGCGCGATCGCCCCGATACGAGGCGATCGTCAGTGTTCCTCGCCGAACAGGAAAATCGAGGCGGCAATCAGCACGAAGGTCGCGTTCGGCAACCATGCGCTGACCCATGCCGGCAGCAGCCCCGAATGCCCGAACGACGACGTGATCCCGAATGCGAGCCAGTAACCGAATCCGAAAGCGATCGCCATTCCAAAGCTGCGGCCCAGGCTGAGCTTGCGCGGCAACGGATCGAGACTCAGTGACATCCCGAGCGCGACCATGATCAGGCACGCAACCGGCATCGCGTACTTGAGGTCGCGATCGACCAGGTAACTGCCTGGGTCGAGTCCCTTCTTGCGCAAGCTCACGATGTAGTCGTTCAGTTCCCAGAGGCTGAACTCGTCGGGCTCCAGACGCAGGATGTTGAAATCGGCCGGCTTGAGTCCGAGGCGCAGGAGCGCTTTATCGCTCGGCGTGACCGCGCCGTTGTGCTCCACTTTGAACGTGTGCAGGCCCTCGGGCAGCCATTGGTTGGCCTTCCAGACCGCGCTCTCGGCGTGCACGATGTCCTTGATCGAGTACTGATCGTCGAGGCGATAGACGGTCACGCCGTAAAGCATCCGGCGCCGCTTGTCGTAGGAGTCGGCGGAGGCAAAGCCGTCGTGCAGGCGCACCCAGATGCGCCGGTCGGCAAACACGCCTTGCAGTTGGCGCTTCTTGAGTTCCACTTCGTAGAGGTACTTCGCCTCGTGAGTCGCCATCGGCACGATGGTCTCGCTCAGCGCGAAGTCGAAGATCGAGAGCACGACCGAAACGACCAGTACCGGGATCGCCATTTCCAGCCGGCTGATTCCCAACTGCTGACAGGCGAGCACTTCCCCCGAGCGGTTGAGAATCGCGAATCCGAGCAGCACGCCCGCCAGGCACGCGACGGGAAGCACCTGGGAAACTATCAGGGGAATCTTGAGCGCGAAATATTCCAGGCCGAGGACTCCGATGCCGCCATAGCGGACCAGATCGTTGAACCGGTCGAACATGTCGCCCAGCAGGTAGGCCACGGTGAATGCCGCCAGGCAGGCCGCGAACGACCCGAAGAACTGGCCGGCCAGGAAGCGATCCATCACCGGCGACAGGCGCGGGCGAAGCGTCATGCGGCCTGCCTGCTGCGCCCGTAGCGCTCGACGAGATCCCACAGCACGTCGCCCGGGCCGCGCCCCTGGTTGCCCTTGTCTGTCGCGGCGCGGACAAAAAGCCACACCGCAAGGACGGCGAACAGGATGTCCGGCAGGCTCATCGCGGCGAACGCGCCTAGGCGCCCGTGCTCCGCAAACGTTTTGCCCACCCGCATCACGCCGTAATAGAGGAAGAACAGGGCCACGCTTACGCCGAAACGCTCTGAATGGCCGCCGCGCGCCGGCTTGATCCCGAGCGAGATTCCGAGCAGCGCGAACATCAGGGTAGCCAGCGGAACCGTATACTTGCCGGCCAGTTCCGTCTCGGACTCGTAGTCGGCTTTGCCGGAAGCGCGCGCCGTCGCTATTCGCGCCTTCAGATCCAGGTACGACAGCTCCCCGGGATCGCGATCGGCGAGGTCGATTGCCTCTTTGGACCGGATGCTGAGGTCGTAGATGCGGAAGCTCGTGACGTGGCTCTGGTCGCTGGTGCTCTCCGTGCCGAAGATCGACCCGTCGAAGAGCCTGAGCGTAGTGGAGCCATGCCCCTGGTCGGAGAACATGATGCCGCGGTGCGCAATGATCGAGTTCTGCTGCTGCGGGTTGCGCGAGTCGCAGATCATGACGCCTTTGAGCGTCGCGCCGTTGTCGGAGACCTGGTCCACATAAATGATGATCCCCGGCACGTTATCGTTGAATGTCTTTTCCTTGAGACCCGCCGATGCCTTGGTTCGGGTAAGATAATAGATCAGGTCGTGGAGGCGCGAATTGGACCACGGCCGCAACGAGAACGCGAACCAGGTCGCGACCGCGTACACGACGATCGAAACCGCTATCACCGGCACCGCCAGCCGGTAGAGGCTGACGCCGCAGGCTCGCGCCGCGGTCATCTCCTGGTCCGCGGACATGCGGCCGAAGCCCATCAGAACACCCAGCAGCACGGCCATCCCGAGCGTCAATTCGAGGAAGGCCGGCATGATCAACAGGATGAGCTTCGCCACGTCGGCCAGTGACACGCCGTGATTGACCACCATCTCGGTCAGCTTGAGGAGCCGGCCGGTCACGAGGGCGAAGGTAAGCAGGCCCACGCCCACCGCGAACGGCCCAAGCACCTCGCGGGCGACGTAGCGGTCGAGAATGGTGATTCTGGGTATCGCGAATTTCAAATTTCGAATCTCGAGGGCGCGGCAGAGTTTGATTCTAGACGCTCGGCGGATCGAATGAAACTCGCGCGGCGCCGCACACACTCTGATAGTATCGGGCAACATGAAATTCGAGCGCAGCGCTGGAGCAAAAGCGCGCCATGGTGGCGGCGATACGCGCGCGCATCGCGAGCAGCCCCGCCACCGCCCCGGCGCGGGTGAGCGCGGCGTGGTGTTCGGGGTCGAGCCGGTCCGCGAGTTGCTCGCGGCGGCGCCGGCGATGGTGCGCGTGCTCCATGTGCGGCTTGGCGATGAGGGCCGCTTCGCCGAGGAAATCGGGCGCGTGCGGCGCGCCGGGGGACGCGCCGAGAGCCTCAGCCGGGAGGACCTCGATCGGATCGCCGGGCCGGACGCGCGCCACCAGGGGATCGTCGCGCTGGTCGGCGAGTATCAGTACGCCCCATTCGAGGCGATCCTCGCGGAGAAACCCGATCCGCTGGTAGTGGTCGATGGCGTCAGTGACCCGCGCAATCTGGGAGCGCTGCTGCGATCGGCCGAGTGCGCCGGCGTCGGCGCGATCGTGCTTGCGCGGGATCGGACGGCGAGCATCACGCCGGCCGCGGTCAAGTCATCGGCGGGCGCGTGCCTGCATCTTAAGATTGCGCAATGTGGCAACGTCGCGCGGTCGCTCGAACAGTTGAAGGAGGCAGGCTACTGGGTCGCGGCGCTCGCTCCGGGCGGCGCCACCTCGCTTTATGACCTCGACGTCGGCCGCAAGCTCGCGATCGTCGTCGGATCCGAGGCGCGGGGGATTCGTGAAATCGTGCGGCGGGGGTCGGATTTTATCGTGGGCATCCCGATGCGCGGGAAGGTCGGATCGCTCAACGTATCGGTCGCGGCGGCCGTCGCGCTGTTCGAAATCGCCCGCCGGAGGGCGTTGCCGGCGCCGGGCGGGCCTGGCAGTCGGGCCTGAGTCCCAGGCGCCTGGCACGGGCCGGACGCAAAAGACGGGCCGAAGCTTGACACTTTCCCAAGGCGAGAATAACCTCTCTAGTTTATCGTTATTTGCCGATGTAGCTCAACGGTAGAGCAACTGATTTGTAATCAGTTGGTTGCCAGTTCGATTCTGGCCATCGGCTTTGTTCGGCAGGTGACCTTGGGGAGAGGTTCCCGAGTGGCCAAAGGGAGCAGACTGTAAATCTGCCGGCTTATGCCTTCGGAGGTTCGAATCCTCCCCTCTCCACCAGTTGGATTGTCAGGTGCGGAGAGCGGGAATAGCTCAGTTGGTAGAGCGCGAGCCTTCCAAGCTCGGGGTCGCGGGTTCGAGTCCCGTTTCCCGCTCCACCTTACCACGAGACTGCCAGGTTGCATCGATGGCTTTCCCGGATGGCAGCGATGGGCCCATGTAGCTCAGTCGGTAGAGCACTTCCTTGGTAAGGAAGAGGTCACGGGTTCGATTCCCGTCGTGGGCTTCGACCCCATCGCGCCGCGCCGGCGCCTTAAGGACGGTGGCATACAGTGATTAGAGAATTAATCGGGCTTGCTTGCGACGGTTGCAAGCGGCGCAACTACGTCACGAGCAAGAACAAGAAGAAGCAAACGGAGAAGTTCGCGATCAAGAAGTTCTGTCCGTCTTGCCGCTCCCACACCCTGCATCGCGAGTGCAAACCGGTATGAGGCGATGGCGGGTGCGGCGTGGCCAGGACGCCAGGCCGAGGGTCAGTAGCTCCAATTGGACAGAGCATCGGACTCCAAATCCGAGGGTTGCAGGTTCGAATCCTGCCTGACCCGCCAAGCTACCGAGGTCTTGTAGCGGACATCGAAAATGGATAGTATAAAAAGTTACCTCAATCGGGGTATAAGCTTTGTCCAAGAAGCTTGGTCAGAGCTGTCGAAGGTCCATTACCCCTCGCCCAAGGAGACCATGCAGGCGACCATCGTAGTGGTGGCTCTGTCGATCGTGATGGCGATTTGGCTGGGGCTGATCGACTTCGGCGCCACGCGAGTGGTGCGGATACTGTTGAGCTAAGGCGGCGCGCAAGCACTGTCAGGCGTGGCCCGATTCGAGGAGGAAGGCGGCCCAGGGAGCCGAGCAGCGGGACGATCCGGCAGGGCGATCCGGATGAATACCGCGCCGGACGGCGCCAAGGGCGGCGAATCATCGGCTTAGACGGCGAGTTCCCGAATGAACGAAACAACCAGCGAGGGCGCCCGGCCCGAAAAGAAGTGGTACGTGGTCCACACGTACTCGGGCTACGAGCACAAGGCGAAGGCCGCGCTCGAGGAGCGCGTGCGCTCGCTTCACATGGAGGAGAAGATCGGCGACGTCCTGGTGCCGGTGGAGCGCGTGCAGGAACTGGGCAAGGGCGGACAACGAAAGATCTCCAGCCGCAAGTTCTTCCCCGGTTACATCTTCGTGAACATGGTGCTCGATGACGAGACCTGGCACGTAATCAAGGATACGCCCAAGATAACCGGCTTCGTCGGCCATGCGACCATGCCCCCCGAAGTGCCCGCGGACGAAGTCCGCGAGATCACTCAGCAGATGGAAGAGGGTGCGCTGCGCCCCAAGCCGAAGGTTCTGTTCGAGGTGGGCGAGGCGATCAAGGTAATAGACGGTCCGTTCCAGGACTTCAACGGTACGGTGGAAGAGGTCAAGCCCGAGAAGGGCAAGGTGCGCGTGCTGATTTCGATCTTCGGCCGCGCCACCCCGGTCGAGCTTGATTTTGTGCAGGTGGAGAAATCCTAGCGCGTTTGCGCTGCGCCGAGTGCGGTGATCGGTACCGCATGCGGCGATGCGCGAGCGCTTGCTGATGAGCGAAACCTAAGTGGCGAAGAAAGTAGTCGGTCAGATAAAGCTCCAGATCCCCGGCGCGCAGGCGAACCCGTCGCCGCCGGTGGGCCCCGCCCTTGGCCAGCGCGGCGTGAACATCATGGAGTTCTGCAAGGCCTTCAACGCGCAGACGCAGAGCATGCCGGGGCTGGTTATTCCGGTGATCGTAACGGTCTATGCGGACCGATCGTTTACCTTCGTGACCAAGAGCCCGCCGGCGTCCGTTCTCCTGCTGAAGGCCGCGGGCATCGCGAAAGGCTCCGCCACCCCGAACAAGAACAAGGTGGGCTCGGTGACCCGCTCGCAGGTCGAGGAGATCGCAAAGACCAAGATGAAGGATCTGACCGCGGCGGACCTGGATGCCGCGATGCAGACCGTCACGGGAACCGCGCGCTCGATGGGAATCGAGATCGTCGATTAGAAGGACCACGGCGTCATGGCAGGCAAGAAATACCGCGAGGCGGCAAAACAAATCGACCGCGACCGCCGCTATCCGCTCGATGAGGCGGTTAGGCTGGTGGTCGGTTCCAAGGTCGCGAAGTTCGACGAGACGGTCGAAATGGCCGTGCGTCTCAACGTCGATCCGCGCCAAGCCGATCAGAATGTGCGCGGCACGGTCGTGATGCCGCACGGCACCGGCTCGATCGCGCGCGTGCTGGTTATCGCCAAGGGCGAGAAGGAGCGCGAGGCGCGCGAGGCGGGTGCGGACATCGTCGGCGCCGATGACGTGATCAAGAAGATCCAGGAAGAGAACTGGCTCGATTTCGATCGCGTGATCGCGACCCCCGACATGATGGCGCAGGTCGGACGAATCGGCAAAATCCTCGGACCGCGCGGCCTGATGCCGAATCCCAAGGTCGGCACCGTCACCTTCGATGTAGCCAAGGCGGTCTCCGAGGTCAAGGCCGGCAAGGTCGACTATCGGGTCGATAAGGCGGGCGTCGTTCACGCGCGGATCGGAAAGCTGAGCTTCGGTGACGCGAAGCTCCTCGATAATGCGCACACGCTGCTTGCGGCTATAATTCGATCGAAGCCTGCCAGCGCCAAGGGCAATTACATCCGTAGCGTCGCCGTGTCATCGACGATGGGCCCCGGGGTCCGCGTCGATACCGCATCGGCGAGCAAGGTGGTGGCGGCTGCGGCATAGCGCGCGGCCCGTCGGACATGAAGAAAGAACAGAAAACTGCACAGGTCCGCGAGCTGGCCGACCGCTTCGGCCGCGCAAGCATCGCGCTGGTTTCCGAATACCGGGGAATGACCGCGGGCGAGACCGCCGAGATGCGCCGCAAGGTTCGCGCGGTGCGCGGCGAGATCAAAGTCGCGAAGAACACGCTCATCCGGCGCGCGATCAAGGACACGCCCTACGAGCCGCTCGGCGAAAAGCTCGGCGGACCGGTCGGGGTGATATTGAGCTTCGCCGACCCGGTCGAGCTGGTCAGGACCGTCACCTCGATGCGCGATCTGGGCGACAAGTTCAAGCTGCGCGGAGGCGTGCTCGGCGGCAAGCCGCTCAGCGCTGAGGAAGTCCAGCTCATCGCGTCGCTGCCGCCCAAGGAAGTCCTGCTTGCGCAACTGCTCGGACTGTTGCGGGCGCCCGCGACCAGGCTGGTCCGGCTGCTCAGCGAGCCGGGTTCGGGCCTTGCGCGGCTCATTGACGCGATCGGAAAAAAACGCGGCGAGGCCGAGCCGGCCCAGGCGGCCGGGGCATGAAGTAGAACGATGCCGGGATACGTGCCCGGCGAGGCAGTCTCACGACGAACGACTGATAGCTAGCATTCGGAGCGCTCCCACATCGCCCCGGACGCGACAGGAAGGAGAGAATTCACAATGGCAGAAGCACAACTGAGCCGCGACGCGGTGAAGGACTACCTGAAGAACCTCACGCTGTTGGAAGCGGCGGCTCTGGTGAAGGAACTCGAGCAGGAACTCGGCGTGTCGGCGGCGGCGCCGGTCGCGATGGCGGCGGCTCCCGCAGCGGGCGCGGCGGCGGCTGCCCCTGCGGTCGAGCAGGAGGAGTTCACGGTCGTGCTGAAGGGCGCGGGCGAAAAGAAGATCCAGGTGATCAAGGTCGTTCGCGAGCTGACGGGGCTTGGTCTCAAGGAGGCCAAGGACCTCGTCGATGGCGCGCCCAAGCCGGTCAAGGAAGGCATCAGCAAGGCCGAGGCTGAAGAGGTCAAGAAGAAGTTGGAAGAGGCGGGCGGCTCAGTAGAGGTCAAGTAGGAGTTTCGCGCTATTTGACGCACGATCACCGGTGGCGAAATCCGAATCCATCCCGCGCCGTGCGCGCGATGGAGGATCGGATTTCACGCGGTTTTTCCAAATACGCCGTGGGCGCGGGGATACCCGTGCGCCCGCGGCACTTGCCGTTTTTCGAAGCGGCCATCGCGCCGCGGTGCACTATACGAGGTAGGTAATGGCTCAGCAGACCCAGATTACGAGCAATCTTCGGATCCGGCGTTCCTTCGGCAAGATAAAGAAGATCATCGAGATTCCGAATCTGATCGAGATTCAGAAGCGCTCGTACGATGAATTCCTCCAGGCCGGCGTTGCGCCGGATCAGCGCCAGGACACGGGGCTGCAGGCGGTCTTCAAATCGGTCTTCCCGATCAAGGACTTCAACGAGACCGCATCGCTCGAATTCGTCAGCTACGAACTCGGCGAGCCGAAGTACGACGTCGAGGAATGCCATCAGCGCGGGATGACTTACGCGGCGCCGATCAAGGTCAAGATCCAACTCGTCATCTGGGACGTGGAGAGCGGACGCCGCTCGATCAAGAACGTCAAGGAGCAGGAGGTCTATTTCGGCGAGATCCCGCTGATGACGCCCAACGGCACGTTCATGGTGAACGGCACCGAGCGGGTCATCGTCTCGCAGCTCCATCGCTCGCCCGGCGTTTTCTTCGAGCATGACAAGGGGCGCACGCACGCCACCGGCAAGCTGCTTTTTTCCGCCCGGGTGATTCCGTATCGCGGCAGTTGGATCGATTTCGAATTCGATCCCCGCGACGTGCTCTATGTGCGCATCGATCGGCGGCGCAAGTTCCCGGCCACCGTCCTGCTGCGCGCGCTCGGGATGACCACCGAAGACCTGCTCAACTACTATTACCGCAAGGACGTCATCATCCTCGACGGCGCCCGTTACGCCAAGCAGTTCGTTCCCGATCAACTCATCGGGCAGCGCATCAGCCGCGACGTGAAGGACCCCAAATCGGGCGAGGTGGTCGCGCGCGAGGGCCGCAAGTTCAACAAGGCGATCGTCCGCGCGCTGGAGATGGCGCGGGTCAGCGAAATTCCGATCGCGCTCGACGAGGTTGTCGGCCGGGTGTCGGCGCATGATTTGGCCGACCCTGCCACCGGCGAGGTCCTCCTCCAGTGCAACGAGGAAATCACCGAGGAAGCCATCGAGAAGCTCAAGGCGCACGGGATCAAGAAAGTCGAGGTCCTGTTCACCGAAGATCTCCCTGGCGGCGGCCCGCTCCGCCTCACCCTCGCCCAGGACAAGCTCGAGGCGCCCCGCGAGGCGATCATCGAAATTTACCGGCGCCTGCGCCCCGGCGATCCTCCCACGGTTGAGACCGCGACCACTTTCTTCAACAACCTGTTCTTCAACCCCGAGCGCTACGACCTCTCCCGGGTCGGCCGCCTCAAGCTGAACCACAAGCTCAAGCTCGACGTGCCGCTGGAACAGGGCACGCTCAGGCGCGAGGACATCCTGGAGGTGGTCCGCTACCTGTTCGACCTCAAGAACGGCAACGGCCAGGTCGACGATATCGACCATCTGGGCAATCGGCGCGTGCGCGCGGTCGGCGAGCTGGTCGAAAATCAGTTCCGCATCGGGCTGGTCCGCATGGAGCGTGCGATCAAGGAGCGCATGAGCCTGCAGGATATCGAGACCCTGATGCCGCAGGAGCTGGTCAATTACAAGCCGGCCTCCGCGGTGATCAAGGAGTTCTTCGGCTCCTCGCAGCTTTCGCAGTTCATGGACCAGACCAATCCGCTCTCGGAGATCGCGCACAAGCGGCGCCTCTCGGCGCTCGGACCGGGCGGACTCACGCGCGAGCGCGCGGGGTTCGAGGTCCGCGACGTACATCCGACCCATTACGGACGCGTTTGCCCGATCGAAACGCCCGAGGGACCGAACATCGGCCTTATCGCCGCGCTCTCGACTTATGCGCGGGTAAACGAGTTCGGCTTCATCGAGACGCCATACCGCGAGGTCGAGAACTCCCGCGTGACCGACCGAATCGTGTACCTCTCGGCGCTCGATGAGGAGGACAAGGTCATCGCGCAGGCCAATGCGCCGGTCGATACGCACGGCCGTTACAGCACGGAGCTGGTTTCGGCCCGTATCGGCGGCGAGTTCACTGTCGTTCGCGCCGAGGATGTCCAGTACATGGACGTGTCGCCCAACCAGCTCGTCTCGGTCGCGGCATCGCTCATCCCGTTCCTCGAGAACGACGATGCGAACCGCGCGCTGATGGGCTCGAACATGCAGCGGCAGGCAGTGCCGTTGCTCAAGACCGATGCGCCGCTGGTCGGCACGGGGCTTGAGAAAACCGTCGGCCGCGACTCCGGCGTGACGGTAATCGCGCGGCGCGACGGCGTGGTCGAGAGCGTCGATGCCGAGCGGATGGTGGTGCGCGCGGACAAGCAGAGCAAGGAACTGCGCGATGCCGGCGTCGATATCTACAACCTCATCAAGTTCCAGCGCTCCAACCAGGGCACCTGCATCAACCAGCGCCCGGTCGTGGTCAAGGGCGAGCGGGTCAAGGCGGGCGACGTGTTGGCCGACGGTCCCTCCACCGACATGGGCGAGCTTGCGCTGGGGCGCAACGTGCTGGTCGCGTTCATGCCGTGGGGCGGCTACAACTTCGAGGATTCGATCCTGATTTCCGAGCGCGTCGTGAAGGACGACCTCTTCACCTCGGTCCATATCGAGGAGTTCGAGTGCGTCGCGCGCGATACCAAGCTCGGACCCGAAGAAATCACCCGCGACATCCCGAACGTCGGCGAGGAGGCGCTCAAGAACCTCGATGCGAGCGGAATCATCTGCATCGGCGCCGAGGTGCGCCCCGGCGACATCCTGGTCGGCAAGATCACTCCCAAGGGCGAGACCCAACTGAGCCCCGAGGAGAAGCTGCTGCGCGCGATCTTCGGCGAGAAGGCCGGCGAGGTGCGCGATACCAGCCTGCGCGTGCCGCCCGGTGTCGAGGGCACCGTGATCGACGGCCGGGTTTTCTCGCGCCGCGGGGTTGCCAAGGACGATCGCACCCAGGAAATCGAAACGCTCGAGGCCGAGCGGCTGCATCAGGACGAGGCCGAAGAAATCCGCATCATCCGCCAGGAGACGCAGCGCAAGCTCAAGCGCGCCCTGGTCGGCAAGAAGCTCGCCGCGCGCGTGATGTCCGACGATCCCGAGGATCGCCACCAGCTCCTCGCCAAGGGCGACACGCTCAGCGCCGAGCAGTTCGACGAGCTGCCCGCGACGCTATGGGGCCAGATCAGGGTCGAAAACGATGCCGCGCAGGCTGAGGCCGGGCAGGCGATCGCAGCGATGAGCGCGAACGTCGAGGCGGTCCAGAAGCATTACGGCTCCAAGATCGAGCGGCTGAAGGCGGGCGATGAACTCGCGCCGGGCGTCATCAAGATGATCAAGGTGTTCGTCGCCATCAAGCGCCGCCTCCAGGTGGGCGACAAGATGGCCGGCCGTCACGGCAACAAGGGCGTGCTCTCGCGGATTCTGCCCGAGGAAGATATGCCCCTGCTGGCCGACGGGACGCCGGTCGATGTCGTGCTCAACCCGCTCGGCGTGCCCTCCCGGATGAACGTCGGCCAAATCCTCGAGACCCATCTTGGATGGGCCGCGCGCGAGCTGGGCCGCAAGATCGAAGCTGACCTGGGCGCAGGCACGACCCCCGCTCAGATGCGCCGCCGGCTCAAGGAGTATTACACCGATGGCGAAGTCCAGGAGTTGATCGACGAACTCCCCGACGCCGAGGTCTCGATGTTTGCATCCAAGGCCGTCCGTGGCGTTCACGTCGCATCGCCGGTCTTCGATGGCGCCCGGGAAGAGGAAATCTTCCACCTGCTCAAGCGCGCCGATCTGCCCGAGACCGGCCAGTGCACGCTCTATGACGGGCGCACCGGACTGTCCTTCGAGCAGCCGGTCACCGTCGGTGTGATGTACATGATGAAGCTGCATCACCTGGTCGAGGACAAGATTCACGCGCGCTCGACGGGGCCATACAGCCTCGTCACCCAGCAGCCGCTCGGCGGCAAGGCTCAGTTCGGCGGGCAGCGCCTGGGCGAGATGGAAGTGTGGGCGCTCGAGGCGTACGGCGCAGCCTTTACGCTTCAGGAGATGCTCACGGTCAAATCCGACGACGTCGCCGGACGCACGCGAATGTACGAGGCGATTGTCAAAGGTGAAAGCACGCTCGAGCCGGGATTGCCGGAGTCGTTCAACGTGATGGTTAAGGAGCTCCAGTCGCTGTGCCTGAACGTCGAGCTCCTGGAGAATCCGCCGCGAGCCTAGTGGGCTGAAGGCAGGGAGCAAAAGGGAATGGAAGATCTCTTCGGCATTTTTGAGAAACCCAAGAATCCGCTTTCCTTTAACTCGATCCGGATCGCGGTTGCCGCGCCCGAGATGATCCGGTCGTGGTCGCACGGCGAGGTCAGGAAACCCGAGACCATCAACTACCGGACCTTCAAGCCCGAACGCGACGGCCTGTTCTGCGCCAAGATTTTCGGGCCGACCAAGGATTACGAGTGCAACTGCGGCAAGTACAAGCGCATGCGCCATCGCGGCGTGGTCTGCGAGAAGTGCGGCGTCGAGGTAATCCAGTCCAAGGTCCGCCGCGAGCGGATGGGACATATCGATCTCGCCGCGCCGGTCGCGCACATCTGGTTCCTCCGTTCGCTGCCGTCGCGAATCGGCACGCTTCTCGACATGACGCTCAAGGAACTCGAGAAGGTGCTGTACTTCGAGTGCTACGTCGTCACGGATGCGGGCGAAACCCCGCTCCAGCCCAAGGAGCTGCTGACCGAGCGCAAGTACCGCGAGGCGCGCGAACAGTACGGGCAGGGCTTCAAGGCCGACATGGGCGCCGAGGCGATCCGCGGACTGCTCGCGCAGCTCGATCTCGGCAAGCTCGCCGAGGAGCTTCGCGCCGAGATGAAGACGACCGCATCGGAGGCGCGGCGCAAGAAGGTCGCCAAGCGCCTCAAGGTGGTCAATGCGTTTCGCGATTCGGGCAACAAGCCGGAGTGGATGATCCTCACCATCCTGCCGGTGATTCCGCCCGACCTGCGCCCGCTGGTTCCCCTCGACGGCGGCCGGTTCGCCACCTCCGACTTGAACGACCTCTACCGGCGCGTCATCAACCGCAACAACCGGCTCAAGCGCCTGATCGAACTCAACGCCCCCGACATCATCATCCGCAACGAGAAGCGGATGTTGCAGGAGGCGGTCGATGCGCTGTTCGACAACGGCCGGCGCGGACGCGCGATCACGGGGCCGTCCAAGCGGCCGCTCAAGTCGCTCAGCGACATGCTCAAGGGCAAGTCGGGACGCTTCCGCCAGAACCTGCTCGGCAAGCGCGTCGATTACTCGGGCCGCTCGGTCATCGTGGTCGGTCCCGAGCTGCGCCTGCATCAGTGCGGCCTTCCCAAGAAGATGGCGCTCGAGCTGTTCAAGCCGTTCATCTACAACAAGCTCGAGGAAAAGGGCTACGTCACGACCATCAAGAGCGCCAAGAAGATGGTCGAGAAAGAGGGCAAGGATGTCTGGGACATCCTCGATGACGTCATCCGCGAGCATCCGATCCTGCTCAACCGCGCGCCGACCCTGCACCGGCTCGGGATCCAGGCGTTCGAGCCGGTCCTGATCGAGGGCAAGGCGATCCAGCTTCATCCGCTGGTCTGCGTGGCTTACAACGCCGACTTCGACGGCGACCAGATGGCGGTGCACATCCCGCTGTCGATCGAGGCGCAGGTCGAGTCGCGCGCGCTCATGATGTCCACCAACAACATCCTGTCGCCGGCCAGCGGCAAGCCGATCATCGTGCCGACCCAGGACATGGTGCTGGGCCTGTACTACATGACGCGCGAGCGGCCGCTGGTTGCAGGCGAGGGCAAGTTCTTCTCGAACATCGACGAGGTGCGTATCGCCTACGATCACGGCCAGGTCGATCTGCACGCCAAGATCATTGTGCGGATGCCGTCGGCGAAGGCGCCCGAGGCCGCCGCGGCCGACACCAGCGGCAACGGCGCGCGGGGCAAGAAGGCCGCGCGGGTCGCCGATGAGCGCCCCGGCTTCGATCGCGTCGAGACCACGGTCGGCCGCGTGCTGCTCTACGAGATCGTGCCGCCCGAGGTGCCCTTCGAAGAGGTCAACCGGACGCTCAAAAAGAAGGAGCTCGGAAATCTGATCGATACCGTCTATCGGCGGGCGGGCAACAAGGCCACCGTAATCTTCGCCGACCGGCTCAAGGACATCGGCTTCGACTTCGCTACCCGCGCCGGCATCTCGATCTCGATCAAGGACATGGTGATCCCGCCGCAGAAGCACGAGCTTCTCGACCAGGCGCAAAAGCAGGTCAGCGAGATCCAGAAGCAGTACAACAACGGCGTCATCACCGACGGCGAGCGCTACAACAAGGTCGTCGATATCTGGGCCGAGGTTCAGGACGAGATCGGCAGCGCCGTCATCAAGGGCCTCTCCACCCAGGTCTACGGCAAGGACGCGAAGGGGCAAGAGGTCAGCGGTCCGTCGTTCAACCCGATCTTCATCATGGCCGACTCGGGCGCGCGCGGATCGGAGCAGCAGATTCGCCAGCTCGCCGGACTGCGCGGGCTGATGGCGAAGCCGTCGGGCGAGATCATCGAGACCCCGATCACCGCGAACTTCCGCGAGGGGCTCACGGTGCTCCAGTACTTCATCTCCACCCACGGCGCGCGCAAGGGCCTGGCCGACACGGCGCTTAAAACCGCCAACTCGGGCTACCTCACGCGCCGGCTGGTCGACGTCGCGCAGGATTCGATCATCACCGAGAGCGACTGCGGGACGCTTGACGGAATCGAGATGAGCCCGCTGGTCGAGGGCGGCGAGATCATCGAGGGTCTCGGCGACCGCGTGCTCGGGCGCGTCGCGCTCGAGGACGTGAATGACCCGTTCACCAACCAGGTGATCGTGCACGCAAACGAAATGATCGATGAGGACAAGGTAAGGCTCATCGAGGACGCCGGGCTGGAGAGAATCAAGATCCGCTCGGTGCTCACCTGCACGTCGCGCCAGGGAGTGTGCGTGAAGTGCTACGGGCGCGATCTTGGGCGCGGACACCTGGTCAACCTGGGCGAGGCGATCGGAACCATCGCCGCGCAGTCGATCGGCGAGCCGGGCACGCAGCTAACCATGCGCACCTTCCACATCGGCGGCACCGCAAGCCGCCGCGCCGAGCAGACCACGCTCGAGGCGCGCAATGACGGCATCGTCCGGCTCCACGGCGTCAACACCGTGCCGGGCCGCGACGGCAACCTGATCGTCATGTCGCGCCACGGCGAGGTGGTCGTCGCCGCGCAGGTCAAGTCCGAGGACGGCCAGATTCGCGAGCGCGAACGCGAGCGCTATCCGCTCGTCTACGGCGCCAAGCTGCACAAGCGCGACGGCGACCGGGTCAAGGCCGGCGAACTGGTCGCGGAGTGGGATCCGTACACGACTCCGATCGTCACCGAGGTCGATGGCGCGGTTAAGTACGGCGACATCATCGAGGGCAAGACGATGGAAGAGCGGGTCGATGAACGGACTGGCGCCCGTTCCAACGTCATCGTGGAGTTCAAGGAACTCGACGTGCGCCCGCGCGTGTCGATCAAGGATGCAGCCGGCAAGACGGTGAAGATCCCGAACACCAATCTCTTCGCGCGCTACTTCCTGCCGGTCGGCGCGTATATCAACGTGCCCGAAGGCGCCACCGTCAAGGCCGGCGACGTGATCGCGAAAATCCCGCGCGAGACCACCAAGACCAAGGACATCACCGGCGGCCTGCCCCGCGTGGCCGAGCTTTTCGAGGCGCGCAAGCCCAAGGAGTTCGCCGTGATCTCCGAGATCGACGGCCAGGTCTCCTTCGGCAAGGACACCAAGGGCAAGCGCAAGGTCGTCGTCACTCCCGAAGTGGGTGAGCCGCGCGAGTACCTGATCGCCAAGGGCAAGCATATCGGCGTGCACGAGGGCGACATGATCAAGGCCGGCGAGCCGCTGATGGAGGGATCGTCGAATCCGCACGACATCCTGACGATCCTCGGCGAGAAGGCGCTCGCGAAGTACCTGGTCGACGAAATCCAGGAAATCTACCGGCTCCAGGGCGTGCGCATCAACGACAAGCACATCGAGGTGATCGTCCGCCAGATGCTGCGCCGCGTGCGGGTCAAGGATGTCGGCGACACCGACTTCCTGGTCGGAGATCAGGTCGAGAAGTGGCGCTTCGATGAGGAGAACGCCCGCGTGCTCACCAAGGGCGGCGAGCCGGCAATCGCAGAGCCGCTGCTGCTCGGGATCACCAAGGCGTCGCTGTCGACCGAGAGCTTCATCTCGGCCGCATCCTTCCAGGACACCACCCGGGTACTGACCGAGGCGGCGATCAACGGGAAGGTGGATCGGCTGGTGGGGCTGAAGGAAAACGTGATCATGGGACGGCTGATTCCCGCGGGAACCGGGCTGCCGTCGTACAATCGCAACGAGATCAAAGTCGAGGGCGCTCCGGCCGGCGAGGAGCTTGAAAAACCGGAGCTTGCAGCGGCTGCGGCGACGGGCGGAGATTGACACAAGAGGCTGGTTCCCGTACATAATTGTATTTCCCCCAAGGGCCTGTGCGCCCTTGGGGGGTTTGTTTGACTAGCCGCGTTCCCGATTGGCCGAGAACGGGGAACTTCGCATGAGTTTCGCCGCAGATCGGCGGATTGGCGACCCCGAAGCAGCATCGGAGCGTGGTATTTTGAGCGAAAGAACGGAAGTCCGACGTGCCGACGATTAACCAACTGATACGCCAGGCGCGAATCAAGAAGCGCTTCAAGATCAAGGCGCGCGCTCTGGAAGGCTCGCCGCAGAAACGCGGCGTATGCACGCAGGTCAAGACCACCACGCCCAAGAAGCCCAACTCGGCGTTGCGCAAGGTCGCGCGCGTGCGGCTTTCCAACGGGATCGAGGTTAATACCTACATCCCGGGCGTGGGTCACAACCTCCAGGAGCACTCCGTGGTTCTGATCCGCGGCGGACGCGTGCGCGACCTGCCCGGCGTCCGCTACCACGTGATTCGCGGCACGCTCGACTCGATCGGCGTACAGGAGCGCAAGAAGGGCCGCTCCAAGTACGGCTCGAAAAAGCCAAAGTAGGAAATTATGTCGCGCAAGGGACAGGCCCGGGTCCGGGAAGTCGCGCCGGATCCCAAATACCACGACCGCACCGTGACCAAGTTCGTCAACGTGGTCATGGAGCGCGGCAAGAAGTCGCTGGCGGAAGGCATCTTCTACTCCGCGATCGACCTGGTCGCGGCGCGCGCCAACGAGGACGGCCTCTCGGTCTTCAAGAAGGCGCTCGAGAATGTCCGCCCCGCGGTCGAGGTCCGCTCGCGCCGCGTCGGAGGCGCCAACTACCAGGTTCCGGTCGAGGTGCGTCCGGTTCGGCGCAATTCGCTCGCGATGCGCTGGCTGGTCACCGCAGCGCGCGCGCGGGGCGAGAAGTCGATGGAGGAGCGCCTGGCGGCGGAGATCCTCGATGCGGCCGGGAATCGTGGCGGGGCAGTGAAAAAGCGCGAAGATACGCACCGGATGGCCGATGCCAACCGGGCCTTCGCCCACTATCGCTGGTAACAGACGAGTTTCTGATTTCATGGCTCGTACGACGCCAATAGAACGGGTGCGTAATATCGGCATCATGGCTCACATCGATGCCGGCAAGACCACCACGACCGAGCGCGTGCTCTACTACACCGGCGTCAGCTACAAGATCGGCGAAGTGCACGAAGGCACTGCGACCATGGACTGGATGGTGCAGGAGCAGGAACGTGGAATCACGATTACCTCCGCGGCGACCACCTGCTTCTGGCGCGACCATCGCATCAATATCATCGACACTCCCGGCCACGTCGACTTCACGATCGAGGTCGAGCGCAGCCTGCGCGTCCTCGATGGCGCGGTCGCGGTGTTCTGCGCGGTGGGCGGCGTCGAGCCGCAATCGGAGACGGTCTGGCGGCAGGCGGACAAGTACCGGGTTCCCCGCATCGCCTTCATCAACAAGATGGATCGCGTGGGCGCCGAATTCGCTCGCGTGGTCGATGAGATGCGCGAGAAATTGAAGGCGACCCCGCTGCTCGTGCAATTGCCAGTCGGCTTCGAGGAAAAGTTCACCGGCGTCATCGACCTCATCGACCAGCGCGCGATCATCTGGGATGAGGACCGGCTCGGCGCGACCTTCCGCTACACCGAGATCCCCGACGACCTCAAGGAATCGGCCGCCGGCTATCGCGAGAAGATGATCGAGACGCTCGCCGATCACGATGAGCGGATCATGGAGCTCTTCCTCGAGGGCAAGACGCCCGATCCCGCCGCGATCCGCAGCGCGATTCGCGCCGCGACCCTCAAGATGGCGCTCACGCCCGTGCTGCTCGGCTCCGCATTCCGCAACAAGGGCGTGCAGCCGATGCTCGATGCGGTGGTGGACTACCTGCCCTCCCCGCTCGATCTGCCGCCGGTGGTCGGCAGGGTGGACGGCAAGCTCGAGGAGCGCTGGCCGCGCGACGATGCGCCGTTCTCCGCGCTCGCCTTCAAGATCATGACCGATCCCTACATCGGGACGCTCACCTTCCTGCGCGTTTACTCGGGCCATCTCGAAAGCGGATCGTCGGTCCTCAACTCGACCAAGGGCCGCCGCGAGCGAATCGGGCGGCTGGTCAAGATGCACGCGAACAAGCGCGAAGAGATCTCGGACGTCTATGCGGGCGACATCTGCGCGGTGGGGCTTCGCGACACCACCACCGGCGACACCCTGTGCGACCCGGCGCATCCGATCCTGCTCGAGTCGATCGAGTTTCCCGAACCGGTCATCCAAATTGCGATCGAGCCCAAGACCAAGGCCGACCAGGAGCGCCTGTCCGACTCGCTCCAGAAGCTCGCGCGCGAGGATCCGTCCTTCCGCGTGACCGTCAACAAGGAAACCGGGCAGACGCTGATTTCCGGGATGGGCGAGTTGCACCTCGAGATCATCGTCGATCGCATGCTGCGCGAGCACAAAGTCGATGCGAACGTCGGCAAGCCGCAGGTCGCCTACCGCGAGACCATCCGGCGCGCCTCGGAGGCCGAGGGCCGCTTCGTCCGCCAGACCGGCGGGCACGGCCAGTTCGGCGTCGTCGATCTGCGCATCGAGCCGCTCGGCAAGGGCCTCGGATTCGAGTTCGTCGATGCGACCAAGGGCGGCGCGATCCCGCGCCAGTTCATCGGGCCGATCGAACACGGCGTGAAGGAAGCGATGGAGAACGGGGTCCTCGCGGGCTACCCGATGGTCGATATCCGCGCCTCGGTGCTCGACGGCAAGTACCACGAGGTGGACTCATCCGAGATCGCGTTCAGAATCGCGGGCTCGCTCGCGTTCAAGGAAGCCTGCGAAAAAGCCGATCCGATCCTGCTCGAGCCGGTTATGGATGTCGAGGTCGTCACGCCCGAGGAGTTCATGGGCGAGGTGATCGGCGATCTGAACGCGCGGCGTGGAAAGATCCTCTCGATGGAAAGCCGGGCCGGGGCGCAGGTAATCGAGGCGCGCGTGCCGCTGGCCGCGATGTTCGGTTACGCCACCCGCCTGCGCTCGATTACCCAGGGCCGCGCAAATTACACGATGCAATTCGGGGCATACGAACCCGTGCCGCAAAACATCTTCCTGGAACTGACGGCGCGCACCGCCCAGCCCGGCGAGTCCCGCGCCCGCGCATGAAGGAGATCCGAGGGCTTTAATTCGGAGGATAAACCATGGGCAAGGCCAAATTCGAACGAACCAAGCCGCACGCGAACGTCGGCACCATCGGCCATATCGACCACGGCAAGACCACGCTCACCGCGGCCATTACCAAGGTGCTGGCATCGCGCAAGCTCGCCCAGTTCGTCGCTTTCGAGCAGATCGACAAGGCCCCCGAGGAACGCGAACGCGGCATCACGATCGCGATTGCCCACGTCGAGTACGAAACTCCCAAGCGCCATTATGCGCACGTCGACTGCCCGGGCCATGCCGACTACATCAAGAACATGATCACCGGCGCCGCCCAGATGGATGGCGCCATCCTGGTGGTCGGCTCGAACGACGGCCCGATGCCTCAGACCCGCGAGCATATCCTCCTTGCCCGCCAGGTCGGCGTGCCCTCGATCGTCGTCTTCATGAACAAGGTCGACATGGTCGATGACCCCGAGCTGCTCGATCTCGTCGAGCTCGAAGTGCGCGACCTGCTCAAGAAGTTCGAGTTCCCCGGCGATGACATCCCCGTCATCCGCGGCAGCGCGCTCAAGGCGCTCAACTGCGGATGCGGAAAGGACGACTGCCCCAACTGCAAGCCGATCCTCGAACTGATGAACGCGGTCGACAGCTACATCCCGCAGCCCAAGCGCGAAACCGACAAGCCCTTCCTGATGCCGATCGAAGACGTGTTCTCGATCTCGGGGCGTGGCACGGTCGTGACCGGCCGTGTCGATCGCGGGAGAGTCAAAGTCGGCGACGAGGTCGAGATCGTCGGCTTCCGCGACACGACCAAGTCCGTCGTGACCGGCGTCGAGATGTTCCGCAAGCTCCTCGATGAGGGCCAGGCCGGAGACAACATCGGCGTGCTGCTGCGCGGCATCAAGCGCGAAGAAATCGAGCGCGGACAGGTGCTCGCGGCGCCCGGCTCGATTACGCCGCACACCAAGTTCGAGGGCTCGGCATACATCCTGACCAAGGATGAGGGCGGGCGGCATACGCCGTTCTTCAACGGCTACCGGCCCCAGTTCTACTTCCGCACCACCGACGTGACCGGCGTGCTCTCGCTGCCCGAGGGCACCGAGATGGTGATGCCGGGCGACAACATCCGGATCACCGGCGAACTGATCACCCCGATCGCGATGGACGAAGGCCTGCGCTTCGCCATCCGCGAGGGCGGCCGCACGGTCGGCGCGGGCGTGGTGGCGAAGATACTGAAGTAAGGCTCTACGAGACTGAATGAGCGAGGCGAGTTAGAAGTCGGACGCGGATTCGAAGATGAACGAAAAGATACGCATACGTCTCAAAGCGTACGACTATCGCCTGCTCGATCAGTCGGTGCGTGAGATTGTCGATACTATCCGCCGCACCGGCGGGCGCGTGGCCGGGCCCATCCCGCTGCCCACCCGCATCGAGCGGTTCACCGTCAATCGATCGCCGCATGTCGACAAGAAGTCGCGCGAGCATTTCGAGATCCGCACCCACAAGCGGCTGCTCGACGTCCTCGAACCGACCCAGCAAACCATCGATGCGCTGGGCAAGCTCGATCTTGCCGCCGGCGTCGATGTGGAGATCAAGCTCGAGTAGGGCCCATGCTGACCGGATTGATTGGCAAGAAACTGGGGATGACCCAGATCACCGACGCCACCGGCCAGGTCCGCGGGGCCACCGTGATCCAGCTTGGGCCGTGCACGATTTCGCAGCTCAAGACCGAGGCAACTGACGGCTACGACGCGGTGCAGATCACCTTCGGCAAAAAGAAACTGTCGCGGGTGACCGCGCCCGAGCGCGGCCATTTCGCCAAGGCCAACATCGCGCCCGGAACCGCAACCAGCGAATTTTTCCGGCGCGGCGAGGGCGAACTGAAGCTCGGCCAGGCGATCAGCGCCGCCGACGTGTTCAAGGCCGGCGACCAGGTCGATATCGAGGGCGTCTCCAAGGGGCGCGGCTACGCCGGCGTCATCAAGCGGCATCATTTCGCGGGATTTCCCGGCTCGCGCGGCACCCACGAGTACTTCCGCCACGGCGGCTCCATCGGTAACCGTTCGTATCCGGGCCGCGTGCGCAAGGGCCTCAGGATGCCGGGACAGTTGGGCAACGAAACCGCAACCGTGCTCAACCTCGAGATCATCGAGGTGTTGCCCGACGACAACGCGATCGTGGTCGCGGGTGCAGCGCCCGGTCCCGATGGCGCAACCGTGCTGGTCGAACACGCGGCGCGCCCGCGGCACAAAGCGAAAGTGGAAGTGATCGTTCATGGCTGAACCGAGCGCACAGGCAACCCCGGTCAAGGTGCCGCTTTTCTCCGCCGCGCAGGAACGGGTCGGCGATTTCGAAGTCGCCGGCGACATCTTCGGCCGCGAGGGCGATGTCTCCGTGATGCACGAGGCGGTCAAGATGCAGCTTGCGCGCCGGCGCTCCGGCACTGCCACGACCAAGACGCGCGGCCTCATCGCGGGCGGCGGACGCAAGCCGTGGCGGCAAAAGGGCACCGGCCGCGCGCGCGCGGGCTCGATTCGCTCGCCGCTATGGCGCCATGGCGGGACCATCTTCGGCCCTCAGCCGCGCGACTACTCATACAAGATGCCGAAAAAAGCCTGGCGGCAGGCGCTTTGCCTCGCGCTCTCGGACCGCGCGCGAGCGGGTAAAGTGATCGTGGTCGAGTCGCTCGCGCTCGCGGAGCCCAAGACCAGGCTTGCCAAGGCCTTTCTCGACAAATTGGGAGTGCGCTCCGCGCTGGTCGTGCTCGGCGATGGCGACGACGGCTTCTACCGCGCCGCGCGAAACCTCGCCGCTCACAGGTTGCTCTCGGTAAGCGGCCTCAACGTCTATGACGTCCTCAACTGCGATGAACTCGTGATGACGCAGGCGACCGCCCGCGCCATCGAGTCGCACCTGGCAGGAGACGTGCGATGAGCCCTGATGCGGTAATCGTTTCTCCGCTCATCACCGAGAAGGGCACGCTTGCCACCGAGAAGGGCAACCAGGTCGTGTTCCGGGTGCGCTCCCAGGCATCGAAGGACCTCATCCGCAACACCGTCGAGCAGATGTTCAAGGTCACGGTGCTCAAGGTCCGCACGATGAACTACATGGGCAAGGAGCGCCGGCGCGGCCTTTCCAGGGGGCGGCGGCCCGATTGGAAGAAAGCTTACGTGACGCTGAAGCAAGGCGATCGCATCGAGTTTTTCGAAGGAGTCTAGTGGAGCCGACATGGCGCTGATTCAGCTCAACCCGCGCACGCCCGGCCAGCGCTTCATGCAGTTGGCCGACTTTTCCGAGCTCACCAAGAAGGAGCCCGAGAAGAGCCTGCTCGCGCCGCTGAAGCGTTCGGGCGGACGCAACAACCGCGGCCGCATGACGATGCGCCACCTCGGCGGCGGCCACAAGCGCAGGCTTAGGCTTATCGATTTCAAGCGCAACCGCGACGGCATCTCCGCCAAGGTCACCGCGCTCGAATACGATCCGAACCGATCCGCCAATATCGCGCTGCTCACCTACGCCGACGGCGCAAAGAGCTACATCATCGCGCCCGACGGCCTCAGGGTCGGCGACAAAGTTGAGTCGGGCGAGAACGCCGACATCAAGCCCGGCAACGCGCTCAAGCTCAAGAACATCCCGCTCGGCTCGATGGTTCACGCGATCGAGCTCAAACCGGGCGCGGGCGCCCAGCTCGCGCGCGGCGCCGGCGCGGCGGCGCAGCTCATGGCCAAGGAGGGCAAGTTCGCGCTCCTCAAGCTGCCCTCGGGCGAGCAGCGGATGGTCCAGGCCGAATGCCGCGCCACCATCGGCCAGGTCGGCAATCTCGAGTACGAGAACATTTCGATCGGCAAGGCCGGGCGCAGCCGCTGGGCCGGCAAGCGCTCGCATGTGCGCGGGATGGCGATGAACCCGGTCGATCATCCGCACGGCGGCGGCGAGGGCCGCTCCAAGGGCAATCATCCGCAGTCGCCATGGGGGATGCCGACCAAGGGCTATAAGACGCGCGGCAAGAAGCCGTCGGACCAGTACATCATCAGCCGCCGGCCGCGCGGGAAGCGTTAGCATCATGAGATCGACCAAGAAAGGCCCGTTCATCGACGGGCATCTGATGAAGAAGGTGCAGGTCGCTGCCGCGGCCGGCGACAAGCGGATCATCAGGACCTGGTCGCGCCGCTCGATGGTCATGCCCGAGATGATCGGGCTCACCTTCGCGGTGCACAACGGCCACAAATTCGTCCCGGTCTACTGCACCGAGAACATGGTGGGACACAAGCTCGGCGAGTTTTCGCCCACGCGGACCTTCCACGGCCATGCGGGCGAGCGCAAGGGCGAGGTCAAGCCCGCCGCGGCGGCTCCAGGAGCGCCCGCGCCGGCAGCGGCTGCCCCGGCGGCGGCCGCGCCCAAGGCGAGCTGAGAAATTTCAGGATTGACGGTAATGGAAGCGATAGCGCGAACTCGGCACATCAGGATCTCGCCGCGCAAGCTCAAGCTGGTGTGCGACCTCGTGGTCGGCAAGCGGGTTGAGCAGGCGCTTTCGATCCTGGAATTTACGCCGCGCAAGGGCGCACGGTTCGTGGCCAAGGCGCTGCTGTCTGCAGTGGCCAACGCGCGCGATCAGCAGAACGTCGATGAGGACCGGCTGTTCGTCAAGCGGGCGACCGCCGACACCGGACCGACCTGGAAGCGATCCATCATGCGATCGAACATGCGCGCGACGCCGATCCATAAGCGCACCGCGCACCTCACCGTGATTGTCGACGAGAAGGCTTCCTGAGGAGACCTATGGGGCAAAAGGTACATCCGCGCGGGCTCAGGCTCGGGATAATCGAGGGGTGGGACTCGAAATGGTTTTCGAGCCACAATTACGCCGATCTGCTGCACGAGGATCTCAAGCTGCGCGACTTTATCAAGAAGCGCCTCTATCACGCGGGGATCTCGAAGATCGACATCGAGCGGATGGCTAACAAGGCCAAGATCAATATTCACACCGCCCGCCCCGGAATAGTCATTGGCAAGAAGGGCGCCGAGATCGAAAAGCTCAAATTCGATATTCAGAAGCTGATGAAGGGCAAAGAGACCTTCATCAACATCCACGAGGTTCGCCGCCCCGATCTCGATCCCCAGCTCGTCGCCGAGAATATCGCGCTGCAGCTCGAACGCCGCGTCGCGTTCCGCCGCGCGATGAAGGAGGCGGTCACGCGGGCGATGCGGATGGGCGCGCAGGGGGTCAAGGTGCACGTGGCCGGACGCCTGGGCGGCGCCGAAATCGCGCGCAGCGAGTGGTACAAGGAAGGGCGCGTCCCGCTCCAGACGCTGCGCGCCGACGTCGCCTACGGATTCGCCGAGGCGCGCACGACTTACGGCGTAATCGGGGTCAAGGCGTGGATTTTCCGCGGCGAGATCCTGACCCGCCAGGAAGAGGAGGCCAAGCGCGCCGGCGCGCAGGCCCATCAGCAGTAGCCAATCACCATGCTTGCACCCAAGAAAGTCAAATGGCGCAAGATGCAGAAGGGGCGCGTTCGCGGCGCTGAGTCGCGCGGACTCACCCTCGCATTCGGCGACTTCGGGCTCAAGGCGATCGAGACCGCCCGGGTGGATGCCCGGGCGCTCGAGTCGGCCCGAATCGCGCTGACCCGCCATATCAAGCGCGGCGGCCGCGTCTGGATCCGCGTCTTCCCGGACAAGCCCTTCACCAAGAAACCGGCCGAAACCCGGATGGGAAAGGGCAAGGGCTCGCCCGAGGGCTGGACCGCGGTGGTGCGCCCGGGGCGAATCCTGTTCGAGATGGAAGGCGTCGACCACGCAACCGCCCACGAGGCGATGCGGCTGGCGGCGCACAAGCTGCCGATCAAAACGATGGTCGTTGCACGCGGGGAGGGCGCCTTTGGAGCTTGACGAACTCAGGCAGATGAACCCCGAAGACCTCCGCGTCAAGGAACGCGAGACGCGCGAGGAGATCTTCCGCTTGCGGCTCAAGCTGCGCACCAATCAGCTCGACAATCCGGCGAGCTTCCAGCGCGCGCGCCGGGAACTCTCGCGCATCCTGACCGTACTCGGCGAGAAGTCCGGCCCCCGCGCCGGCGCGAGAAAGGAATCCGATGCGCGAACGAATTAAACGGCGCGAGGGGACGGTCATCTCCGCCAAGATGACCAAGACCGTGGTGGTCCAGGTCGACCGCCTGGTCCAGCACGAGCTTTACGGCAAGCGCATCCGGCGGCGCAAAAAATTCCTCGTCCACGACGAGCGCGGCGAATGCCACGAGGGCGACCGGGTCACCATCATCGAGTCGCGCCCGCTCTCCAAGCGCAAGCGCTGGCGCGTGGGCCAGGTGCTCGCGCGGGTGGCAGGATAGCGGGGAGGTCGAAACGCGATGGTGCAGATGCGGACCATCCTCGATGTGGCGGACAACTCGGGCGCGCGCAAGGTGCAGTGCATCAAGGTGCTCGGCGGCACGCGCCGGCGCTACGCAACGGTCGGCGACGTGATCGTGGTCGCGGTCAAGGACGCGATTCCCAACGCGAAGGTGAAGAAGGGCGACGTGACTCGCGCGGTTATCGTGCGGACGGCAAGAGAAATCAGCCGCAACGACGGCAGCTACATCCGCTTCGACGGCAACTCCGCGGTCCTGCTCGACGCGCAGCACGAGCCGATCGGCACGCGCATCTTCGGGCCGGTCGCCCGCGAGCTGCGCGCGCGCAAGTTCCTCAAGATCATCTCGCTTGCGCCCGAGGTGCTGTGATGAGCCAGGCGGTCGGCGCTCACAAGTGCAAGATCAAGAAGAACGACCTCGTGATGGTCGTCAAGGGTCGCGATCGCGGCAAGACGGGCAAGGTCCTGCGCGTGCTGCCCGCCGATGGGCGGCTTTTGATCGAGCGGCTCAACGTCGTCAAGCGGCACTCCAAGCCGCGCGGCGCGGCGAGCCCGGGCGGAATCGTGGAGAAAGAGGCGGCGATCCGGATCGAAAACGTGATGTTCTTTTGCGATCGCTGCAATGCGCCGGTCAGGCTCGCGATCAAGCTCGGCACCGACGGCGCACGCAGCCGCGTCTGCCGCCGCTGCGGCGAGGCAATTGGTAACGACTGATGGCCGATAAAACCGAAAAGCCCCCGAAGGGCAAGCGGCCCGACAAGGCGCCGGGCAAGGGGCAGCCCAGGGGCGCGCAGGCGAAACCTGCCGCGCCGCCCGCCCCGCGCGAGCCCGAGCCCAAAATTCCGGCCCGCCTGCGCCTGCGGTTCGAAAGCGAGATCGCGCCCGCGCTGATGCGCGAACTCAAGATCGAAAACCGCATGCGCGTGCCGCGCCCGCTGAAGGTTACGATCAACATGTCGCTGAGCGAGGCGCGCGACAACGTCAAGGTGCTCGACGGCGCGGTCGAGGAGCTGGCGCAGATTTCCGGCCAGAAGCCGGTGCTCACCCGGGCGCGCAAGGCGATCTCCAATTTCAAGCTGCGCCAGGGGATGCCGATAGGCGTGATGGTCACGCTCAGGCGCGAGCGGATGTGGGAGTTCCTCGATCGGCTCATCAACGTCGCGCTGCCGCGCGTGCGCGACTTCCGCGGGCTGAGCGACAAGGCGTTCGACGGGCGCGGCAATTACTCGCTCGGGATCCGCGAACATACGATTTTCCCCGAGTTGAACCTCGACAAGATCGAAAAAGTGAAAGGACTCACCATTACGATTTCCACCACTGCGCGGAGCGACTTCGAGGGTCTCATGCTGTTGCGGGCGCTCGGCATGCCGCTGCGCGGACAGCCGGAACGCGGGGCGCAGCAGCAGCCGGCGGGCGCGGCTGAGGCCGCAGGCGCCCCGGCGGTGCAGGGTTAACGGCGATGGCGAAGAAGTGTCTCAGGGTGAAAGCGACGCGCAAACCCAAGTTTGCGGTCCGCAAGCATAACCGCTGCCCGCTGTGCGGGCGCTCGCGCGCGTATTACCGCCGCCTCAGGATGTGCAGGCTGTGCCTGCGCAAGCTCGCGCTGCGCGGGCAGCTCCCGGGCGTGGTCAAGGCGAGCTGGTAGAGAGAATCGAGATGTCGCAAACCGATCCGATTGCAGATCTGCTGACGCGAATCAGAAACGCGATGCACGCGCGATTTGCCGAGGTCGTGGTCGCTCACTCGCGCATCCGCGAGGCGATCTGCCGCGTGCTCGTCAACGAGGGATTCCTCGACGGGTTGGAAGTCGGCGGCGAGCCGCCCAGGCGCCGCCTCCTGCTCAAGCTGCGCTACGGTCCCAAGCGCGAGCCCGTCATCCGCGGCATCCAGCGCGTCAGCAAGCCGAGCATCCGCAGATACGCCGGCGCCGCAGAACTGGGGCGCGCACGCGGCGCGATGGGAATCCAGATCGTCTCGACGCCGCTCGGCGTGATGAGCGGCCGCGAGGCGCGGCGCAACCGGGTCGGCGGCGAAATTCTCTGCAGGGTCTGGTAAACGGAGCGGCAGATGTCGCGGATAGGAAGACTCCCGGTGAAGCTCGACAAGGGCGTCAAGGCGGCGCTCGCCGGCGATACGGTCAAGGTCGAGGGTCCAAAGGGCAAGCTCGAGATGAAGCTTACCGATGGATTCACCGTCGAGATTAAGGATTCGGAACTGGTGGTCAAACGGCCAGGCGACTCGCAGGAAGAGCGCGCGTTGCACGGCCTGACCCGCAAGCTCATCGCCAACATGGCCGAGGGCGTGAGCCGCGGATTTACCAAGGTGCTCGAGATCAACGGCGTCGGCTACCGCGCCGAGGCCAAGGGCAATCAAATCAACCTGACGCTGGGCTTCTCGCATCCGATAGTTTATCAACTGCCGCCGGGTGTGACGGCGAAGGTCGAGCGCCAGGTGCTGATCACGCTGGAGAGCGCGGACCGCCAACTGCTCGGCGCGGTTGCGGCGGAGATCCGCGAACTCAGGCCTCCCGAGCCGTACAAGGGCAAGGGCATCAAGTACGCGACCGAAGTTATCCGCCGCAAAGCCGGCAAAGCGGCCGCCGGCGCGACGACGGCATAGGCAGGCGCATCGATGGCGCGGCAAAGGGCAGAAAACCGAAAAATCAGGCAGCGGCGCGTGCGCGCCAGCGTGACCGGAAGCGACGCGCGTCCGCGGCTGTCCGTGTACCGATCGCTGCATCACATTTATGCGCAGGTGGTCTCGGATGCGACCGGCCGCACGATTGTCGCCGCATCGACGCTGAGCCCCGACCTGCGCGAGGCGCTTTCGAGCAAGCGCAATCTGAACGCGGCGAAGGCCGTCGGCAAGGCGATCGCGGAGCGATGCCGCGCCAGGGGAATCGAATCGGTCATCTTCGACCGAAACGGCTTCCTCTACCATGGACGGGTAAAAGCATTGGCCGATGCGGCGCGAGAGGCGGGACTTAAATTCTGATCGAGAATCGGCAGGGGAATAGACCGAAGTGGCTCAACGCATAGATCCGCAGGGCCTCGAGATCAAAGAAAAGGTCGTCTACATCAACCGCGTGGCGAAAGTCGTCAAGGGCGGACGCCGCTTCAGCTTCAGCGCGCTGGTGGTGGCAGGCGACCAGAACGGTCTCGTCGGCTACGGGCTGGGCAAGGCAAACGAGGTGCCCGAGGCCATCCGCAAGGGCGTCGAGCGCGCGAAGAAGAGCCTCATCCGCGTGCCGCTGCGCGAGGGTACGATCCCGCACGAGGTCACAGGGCACTTCGGCGCCGGGCGTGTGGTACTGAAGCCCGCCTCCGAGGGCACCGGCGTGATCGCGGCAGGCGGCGTGCGCGCGGTGGTCGAACTGGCCGGGATTCGCAACGTGCTCACCAAGCGGCTGGGTTCGTCGAATCCGCAGAACCTGGTGAAGGCGGCGATGGACGGGCTCGAACAGCTTCGCAGCCCCGACGAAATCATGGGGCTTCGCGCGCGTCCCGCCGAACGGCCCGAGACGGCCGCCTGAGCGCCGCCGGTGATGGTAGAATGAGCGACACGATTCGCGTAAGGCTCGTACGAAGCCCGGTCGGCACCAACGAGCGGGTTCGCCAGACCGTCAAGGGGCTGGGGCTCAGCCGGATCGGCAAGGAGCGCGTGCTGAAACGCACCGCGGCGGTCGAAGGAATGGTCCGCCGCCTCAAGCATCTTGTGATCGAGGTAAAGGATTAGCCGGGCCATGAGACTGGGAGAATTGAAACCCGCGGCGGGTTCGACCACGCCCGAAAGGCGCATCGGACGCGGGATTGGTTCGGGCATGGGCAAGACCTCGGGGCGCGGCCACAAGGGACGCGGCTCGCGCTCGGGCGGCAATACGCCGCCCGGTTACGAGGGCGGCCAGATGCCGCTTCGGCGGCGCGTGCCGAAGCGGGGATTCCGCCGACTCCAGAAGAATGCGGCGCGGCGCGAGGAATTTGCGCTGGTGAACTTGAGGCAGCTCGCCGAGTTCCCGGAGGGAGCGACCGTCGATGCGGCCGCGCTTGCCGAACGCGGCTTTATCCCGGCCGGCCGCAAGCTCAAAATACTCGGTGACGGGGAAATTAAGACAAAACTCACCGTGCGCGCCGACGCGTTTTCGGCCGCCGCACGCGAAAAAATCGGCGCCGCTGGAGGCGCCGCAGAGATCGTGACCGCCTAAAAGGCTCAATGCTGGAGGGGTTCTCAAACGCCTCGCGCATCCCCGAACTGCGCCGCCGGCTGATGTTCACGGCCGCGATGCTGGCGGTGTACCGGATCGGCGTCGCGGTCCCGACCCCGGGAATCGACGGACAGGCGCTGGCGGCGTTCTTCGATGCCGCATCCGGCACGATGTTCGGCTGGGTCAACCTCTTTTCCGGCGGCGCGCTGGAACGCTTCTCGGTCTTCGCGCTCGGGATCATGCCGTACATCTCGGTCGCGATCATCCTCGACGTCCTCAAGATCGCATCGCCTTACCTCGACGAACTGTACAAGGAGGGCGAGGCGGGCCGGCGCAAGATCACCCAGATGACGCGCTATTTCACCGTCGCGCTCTCGATTGTCCAGGGCTTCATGATCGCGGTGGGACTGGAAAAAATTCAGGCGCCCGGCGGCGGCTCGGTCGTCTATGCGCCGGGATGGGGCTTCCGCATCATGACGGTGCTTACCGTCACCGCGGGCACGATGTTCGTCATGTGGATCGGCGAGCAGATAACCGAGCGGGGAATCGGCAACGGCATCTCGCTGATCATCATGGCGGGCATCATCGCGCGGCTGCCCGGCGCTCTCAGCACCACCGCGCAGTTCGTGCGCGAGGGCGAGATGAGCATCTTTGTGCTGCTCATTATCATCCTGCTCGCCGCGGGCGTGACGGGAGGAATCGTCTATATCGAGACGGCGCAGCGCCGCATTCCGGTGCAGTACGCGCGGCGCGTGGTCGGGCGGCGCGTCTATGGCGGGCAATCGTCGCACCTGCCGCTTAAGATCAACACCTCGGGCGTCATCCCGCCGATTTTCGCATCATCGATCCTGGTCTTCCCGGCGACCATCGCGACCTTCGTCCCCGCGCTCAAAGACTACGCGACTTACCTTACGCCGGGCGGGCTTACCTACGACGTGATCTACGTCGGGCTGATCGTCTTTTTCTGCTACTTCTACACCGCGGTCACATTCAACCCGGTGGACGTAGCCGACAACCTGAAAAAATACGGCGGCTTCATTCCGGGCATCCGTCCGGGCCGCTTCACCGCCGAGTACATCGACCGGGTGCTTTCGCGGATCACGCTCGGCGGCGCGATTTACGTGAGCTGCGTTTGCATCCTGCCCACGCTGCTCATCGCGCGGTTCAACGTCCCGTTCTACTTCGGAGGGACGGCGCTCCTGATCGTGGTCGGCGTCGCGCTCGACACCGTGGCCCAGATTGAGACTCACCTGCTCACGCGCAACTACGAGGGCTTCATGCGGCGCGGACGAATCAAATCGCGACGAGGCGCCTAGGCCGGTGCGGCTGGTTTTGCTGGGACCGCCCGGAGCGGGCAAGGGTACGCAGGCGCGGATGCTCGCCGAGCTGGCGGGCGTGCCGCAGATCGCAAGCGGCGATCTCCTGCGGGAGGCAGTCCGCGACGGCACGGCGCTGGGCCGGCAGGCGCGCAGTTACATGGACCGCGGCGAGCTGGTGCCCGACGAACTCGTGGTTAAATTGATCAGCGAGCGGCTGGCCCGTCCCGATGCGCGCCCGGGGTTCATCCTGGACGGTTTCCCGCGCAATGCCGCCCAGGCCGAAATTCTGGCCACGATGCTTCGTCAGAACGGAATCGCGATCGACAAGACGGTCGCGATAATGGTCCCCGATGAGGAGATCGTCGGCCGCATCTCGGGCCGGCGCACCTGCAGGGGCTGCGGCGCGCTGTATCACGTCGTCTTCGATCCGCCCGCCAAAGCCGGTGTCTGCAACAAGTGCGGCGGCGAACTGTACCAGCGCGATGACGATCACGAGGAGACGGTGCGCAGCCGCCTCGAGGTGTACCACGCCAATACGCTTCCGCTGCTAAAATATTACGAGCGGCTCGGACTGCTCGCCAAAATCGATGGCGTCGGAAGCCCGCAACAGGTTGAAAAACGGATTACCGCAGCGCTCCACTCGCTCCTGCCGCAAAGCGCCAGGGGCGCATCCCGCTGATGATTACGATTAAGACCCCAGCCGAGATCGAGGTGATGCACCGGGCGAACCAAATCGTCGCCGAGGTGCTCGAGGAGTGCGCCGCCGCGGTCCGGCCCGGCATCGCGACCGACGACCTCGATCGGCTGGCCGAAGAGCTGACCTGCAAGAAGGGCGCGAAGCCCGCATTCAAGGGCTACAAGCCGGGCGATGTCGTGTATCCCAAGTCGCTGTGCGTCTCGGTGAACAACGAGATCGTCCACGGCATCCCCTCCAGCCGCAGGCTCAAGCCCGGCGATATCGTGGGACTCGACTACGGCGTCCTGTACAAGGGCTTCTACGGGGACCACGCGCGGACCGTGCCGGTGGGGGACATTCCCGAAAGCACCCGCCGCCTGCTGCGCGTCACGCGCGATGCGCTCTATGCGGGAATCGCGCGGGCCCGCGTCGGCAACCGCGTCGCGGACATCTCGCGCGCCGTCCAGGAGGTGGTCGAAGCCGCGGGCTACTCGGTCGTGACCGAGTTTGCCGGCCACGGCATCGGGCGCAACCTCCATGAAGACCCGCAGGTGCCCAACTACTTCCGGTCCGGGATGCCCAATCCGCGGCTGCGCGAGGGTATGGCGCTCGCGATCGAGCCGATGGTCAATGAAGGCGCGTCGGAGTTGGAGATTCTTTCGGACGGATGGACTGCGGTGACCGCGGACGGTAAACTATCTGCCCACTTCGAGCACTCCATCGCGATCACATCCGACGGACCGATTATCCTAAGCGAGCTCGCAAATGTCTAAGGGCGACTCTATCGAAGTCAGCGGTACGGTGAACGAGGCGCTGCCGAACGCAGTGTTTCGCGTGACGCTCGATAACGGGCACAAGGTGCTCGCGCATATCTCGGGCAAGATGCGCATGCATTACATCAAGATCCTCCCCGGCGATAAGGTCACCGTCGAGCTGTCGCCCTACGACTTAAGCCGCGGCCGGATCACGTACCGGATGCGCTGAACGGCGCGGCAAGGAAGAAAGCTCAAGCGCGATGAAAGTACGGGCGTCAGTCAAAAGAATTTGCAAGAGCTGCAAGGTGGTGCGCCGGCGCGGCGTCGTCCGCATCCTTTGCTCCAACCCTCGCCACAAGCAACGCCAGGGTTAGCAGGCTGTGATTTATCCCAGCCTGCCAGGAAGGTCTTAAGATGGCACGTGTAGCCGGGGTCGAATTGCCCAAGAACAAGCGGATGGAAATCGCGCTGACCTATATCTACGGGATCGGCGCCGCCTCCGCGAACAAAATCCTCGACAAGGCGGGCGTCGATCCGGCGCGCAAGACCGATGACCTCTCCGCCGAGGAGCAGGCGCGCATCCGCCAGGTCATCGACTCGGATTACGAAGTCGAGGGTGACCTGCGCCGCGAAGTGCAGCAGAACATCAAGCGGTTGATGGACCTCGGATGCTACCGCGGCATCCGCCATCGCAAGGGACTCCCGGTGCGCGGGCAGCGCACCCACACCAACGCACGCACCCGCAAGGGACCGCGCAAGGTTGTCGCCGGCAAGAAGGCGGCGCCGCCCAAGGGCTAGTTCTCGCGCACTCGCAAGACAGGAGTTTGAACGGCAGGAAATCTGATGGCTGACGAAACCAAAGAAACCAAACCCGCTCCGCAGGGCAAGGCGCCAGAAGGCGCGGGCGCGCAGGGCGCGCCGGCCGCAGGAGCGGCTCCGGCCCCGCGCCGGCGCAGAGCCCGGCGATCGGTGCCCGAGGGCGTCGCACACATCCATGCGACCTTCAACAACACTATCGTGACGATTACCGACTCGCAGGGCCTGGTGATCGCGTGGTCGAGCGCCGGGTCGGTGGGCTTCAAGGGATCGCGCAAGGGCACCCCGTTCGCGGCGCAGATGGCCGCGGAGGCGTGCGCGCGCAAGGCGGCGGAAGTCGGGATGCGCACCGTGGTGGTGCACGTCAAGGGTCCGGGCGGCGGCCGCGAATCGGCGGTCCGCGCGCTTCAAGCCGCGGGCCTGGGCGTGCTCTCGATCAAGGACGTCACTCCGATTCCGCATAACGGATGCCGCCCGCCGAAGCGGCGCAGAGTCTGAGCCGGGACGAGGATAAATCAAGGTGGCCAGGAATCTGGGTCCAGTATGCCGGTTGTGCCGGCGCGAAGGATTGAAGCTCTTCCTCAAGGGGGAGCGCTGCTTTTCTGACAAGTGCGCGATCGAGCGGCGCAACTATCCGCCCGGGGCGCACGGTCAGGCGCGAACCCGCTTTTCGGAGTTCGCGGTGCGCTTGCGCGAAAAACAGAAGGTCAAGCGAATCTACGGCGTCCTCGAAAACCAGTTCGCCCATTATTTCGATGTTGCTGAGCGCGTCAGTGGAGTCACCGGCGAGAACCTGCTCGTGTTGCTCGAGCGCCGGCTCGATAACGTCGTCTACCGGCTCGGTTTCGCGAGCTCGCTCGCCCAGGCGCGCCAGCTCGTCCGCCATGGCCACTTCCAGGTGAACGGCCGCACCGTTACGATTCCAAGCTACCTGGTCCAGGTCGGCCAGGTCGTAAGCATCGGCGAGAAGAGCCGCCAGAAGAAGGTGATCGTCGAGGCGATCGAGATGGCGCAGCGGCGCGGCATCCCGCCCTGGCTCGCGCTCGAGCGCGAGCAGTTCCGCGGGACATTCAAGGCATTGCCGGCGCGGGTCGATTTGACCATGCCGATAAGTGAGAAACTGATCGTCGAACATTATTCGAGGTAAACGAAAAAGCTGCCTGCGGGATCCGTGGCGGATCCGTCTGCGGCGCAAATTTTCAAGGACACACGGAATTTATCATGCAAAACGACTGGCGCGATTTGATCAAACCCAAGGCGCTCGCCTTCGAGGAAAAGGAAGTCACTCCTTCCTACGGGCGATTCTTCGCCGAACCGCTCGAACGCGGCTACGGAATAACCATCGGCAACGCTCTCAGAAGGATTCTCCTCTCCTCGCTGCCCGGCTATTCGATCACCGCGGTGCGCATCAAGGGCGTCCTCCACGAGTTCTCCACCATTCCCGGCGTCAAGGAGGACGTGACCGACATCGTGCTCAATCTCAAGGAAGTGCGCGTGCGGCTTCACGAGGGCGAGCAGTTGGTGGCGGCTTTGAAGGTCAAGGGCGAAGCGGAAGTCACCGCGCGTGACATCACCGGCGGCCCGAACCTCGAAATCCTCACCCCCGGCCAGCACATCGCGAGCCTCGACAAGGGCGCCGAGCTCGATATGGAGATCGTGATCAAGCGCGGGCGCGGCTACGTCCCGGCCGAGCGCACCGAGGAGGAAGAGGAGCCGATCGGCACGATTCGCCTCGATGCCATCTACGCGCCAATCAGAAAGGTAAATTTCACCGTCACCAATGCGCGCGTCGGCCAGCGCACCGACTACGACCGGCTCGCGATCGAAATCTGGACCGACGGCTCGGTTTCCCCGCGCGATGCGCTCACCTACGCAGCGCGCGTGATGCGCGACCAGATGGGCATCTTCGCCGGAGTCGAGGAGGAGGCCAAGCCGGCCGCCGCAGCGCCCGGCGCCGAGGTGCGGCCCACGCTCAACGAATTGCTCTATCGGCCCGTCGAGGGCCTGCCGATTTCGGTGCGCGCGTTCAATGGGCTCCAGAACGCCGACATCAAGTTTATCGGCGAGCTGGTCCAGCGCACCGAGCAGGACATGCTCAAGATCAAGAACTTCGGCCGCAAGTCGCTCAACGAAATCAAGGGAGTGCTCGCCGACATGGGCCTCTCGCTCGGGATGCGGCTGGAGAATCTGCCGCCGCGCGGCGAGCTGGACCGGATGTGGGAAGAGCAGGAGCGGCGCGAATCGGTGTAACCGCCGCGCTGCCGTCTGGAGTTACCGATGCGTCATCTTAATCGCGGCCGTAAGCTCTCGCGCACCTCCGCTCATCGCAAGGCGCTGTTCAAGAACCTGGTGCTCGCGCTGATCCAGCACGATCGGATTAGAACCACCGATTCCAAGGCAAAGGAGCTGCGGCGTTACGCGGACCGGATGGTGACGCTCGGCAAGCAGGGCGACCTCGCGGCGCGCCGCATGGCGTTCGCATTCATGCAGTCGCGCGATGCGGTCAAGAAGCTTTTCGATGAGATCGCGCCGCGCTTCAAGGAGCGCAACGGCGGCTACACCCGCGTGATCAAGTTCGGCATTCGCCGCGGCGATGCGGCGATGCTCTCGATCGTCGAGTGGACCGGCGCCGAGGCCGAGACCAAGGCGAAGAAGCCGCGCCGGCGCGCGAAAAAGACCGACCAGCAGCCAGCCGAGCGCGAGCAGCGCCGCGCCGCCGCCGGATGACCGAGCCGGCTCGGTGCCGGCACGCGCGAAATTGCGAACTTCTGAACCCGCCCGCGCATTGATAGGCTGGATGGGCAGGACGGCAATTCGCGATGGCAAACGAATTAGTTAATCCCGAACAGTTCTTTCTCACCCGCTTCGCCATGAGCGAGCGCGCCTTCGAGCGCATCCTCGGCACCGCTCTCGAACGCAAGGCGGATTACGCCGACCTCTACTTCGAGCATCGCAGCGCCGAGACCATCGCGCTCGAAGAGTCGATGGTGAATCACACGTCCAAGAGCGTGAGCCACGGCGTCGGCGTTCGCGTCTGCGCCGAGGATCGCACCGGGTACGCATACTCCGATGAAGTCACGATCGACCGGATGCGGCTTGCCGCCGAGGCCGCCCGCGCGATCGCGGACCAGCGCGCGGCCGTGCCCGCAGTCCACGTGGGCCAGGCGGCGCCGAGCCACGCCCTGTACGAAGTCGCGGCCACCCCGCTCGAAATTCCAGTCGAGGATCGCGCGAAATTGCTCTCCGAAATCGACAAGGTCGCGCGCGCATACGACCCGCGCATCAGGAACGTGATGGCGTCGATCATCGCAGAGCGGAAAATCGTCATGATCGTCAATAGCGAGGGCCGCCTCGCAGCCGACGTGCAGCCGCTCTGCCGCCTCAACGTCACCGTGATCGCCGAGGACGGCAAGAGCCGCCAGATGGGCACCTATGGCGGCGGCGGGCGCGTCGAGTACCGGTTCTTCCTCGAGAACGAGCGATGGCGCCAGTACGCGATCGAGGCCGCGCGCCAGGCGATCGTGAACCTCGATGCCGCCGATGCGCCCGCGGGCGAGATGATGGTCGTGCTCGGCCCCGGATGGCCGGGAATCCTGCTCCACGAGGCGGTCGGCCACGGCCTCGAGGGCGATTTCAATCGCAAAGGCGTGTCGGCATTTTCCAACCGGATCGGGCAGAAGGTCGCAAGCGAGCTCTGCACAGTCGTGGACGACGGAACCCTCCCGCTCAGGCGCGGGAGTCTCAACGTCGATGACGAGGGGACGCCGACTTCGCGCACGGTGCTGATCGAAAAGGGCATCCTGCGCGGCTATCTGCAGGACCGCATGAACGCGCGCCTGATGAAGATGGCGCCGACCGGCAATGGCCGGCGCGAGAGCTTCGCGCATTCGCCGATGCCCCGGATGACCAACACATTCATGCTGGCCGGCGAATCAACGCCCGAGGAAATCATCCGCTCGGTTAAGTACGGCCTGTATGCCGTCAGTTTCGGCGGCGGCCAGGTCGATATCACCAACGGAAAATTCGTGTTCTCCGCAAGCGAGGCGTACCTGATCGAGGACGGCCACGTAACGCGCCCGGTGAAGGGCGCAACGCTGATCGGCAACGGCCCCGAGGTGCTCACCCGCGTGTCGATGGTCGGCAACGATCTGCAACTCGATTCCGGCATCGGCACCTGCGGCAAGGACGGACAGTCGGTGCCGGTGGGAGTGGGACTTCCCACGATTCGCGTCGATGCGATCACGGTGGGCGGCACTCGCGCCTGATAGCGCGCGGTTTATCGAGCCGATAAGGCGGCGCATCTGAAAATGGCGGAACAGATCTCGCTCGAATTGGCCGAGTGGGCGCTTGGCGAGGCCAAAAGAAACGGCGCGAGCGCGGCTGAAGTGTTGTGCGTGAGCTCGGAGGCGCTCGCAGCCGGGGTGCGCCTCGGCGCGGTCGAAAAACTCAGTCACTCCCGCGAGCGCCGGCTCGGTCTTCGCGTCTTCACCGGACAATCCTCGGCGACCGCATCCACGGCCGACTTCGATCGGGAATCGCTCGCCGAATTCATCGCGCACGCGGTCGGCCTTGCCCGGCTCACGGCCGCAGATCCCTGGTCGGGACTGCCCGACCCGGCGCTTCATCCCAAGTCCCTTCCCGACCTCGAGCTCGCCGATCCCGGCCGCGGCCTGGTCGAAGCCGACGAGGCGTTGGGAATTGCCCGCGCAGCAGAGAACGCCGCGCTGAAACTCGACCCGCGTATCAAGAACTCCGAGGGCGCCGAGTTCAACTCGGGCCGCGGCCGAATCCTGTTTGCCAACAGTCAGGGCTTCACCGGCGAATACGAAGGTTCATCCTTCACCCTGGTGGTCGCGCCGATCGCCGAGGATTCCGCCGGCATGCAGCAGGGGTACTGGTACACCGCCAATCGCCGGTTTGGGAAGCTCGAGGATGCGGAGTCGGTCGGCATCACCGCCGCGCAGCGCGCGCTTCGCCGATTGGGCGCGCGCAAGGCGAAGACTACCCGCGCGCCGGTCGTGTTCGAGCCCAACGTCGCGGCGGGGCTAATCGGCTCGCTTGCGGGCGCCGCCTCGGGACCGTCGCTGTACCGGGGCGCATCGTTCCTGCTCGATCGGCTCGGCCAGTCCGTCGCCGCATCCAACGTGACGATCATCGATGACGGCACGATGCCGTCCGCTCTGGGCTCCAAGCCGTTCGACGGCGAGGGCCTGCCCACATCGCGAAAGCCGGTCGTGGACAAGGGCGTGCTCAAGACTTACCTGCTCGACTCGTACTCCGCGCGCAAGCTCAAGATGCAGCCCACCGGGAACGCATCGCGAACGGTCGGCCAGGCCCCGACGGTGGGGACCACCAACCTCTATCTCGCGCCGGGTCCTTATACGCCCGAGCAGATTATCGGCTCCGTGCAAAGCGGGCTGTACGTGACCGACCTGATGGGGTTCGGAGTCAACCTGGTGACCGGCGACTACTCGCGCGGCGCGGGCGGCATCTGGATCGAGAACGGCGAGCTTGCCTACCCGGTGCAGGAGATCACGATCGCGGGGAATCTCAAGGATATGTTCCTCGGGATCGAGATGATCGGTAATGACTTGCACTGGCGGGCCTCGGTTGCGTCACCAACTATCAAAATCGCCGAGATGACGATCGCGGGCCAATAGGGCCAAATTGGGCTGCTTCGAGGCCCTTGACGCGCGCTGCGGCGTATAGTAACAAACTGTAGAGATTTTGAGCGTACAGAATGTCAAACGTTGCGCTACAGGCCGGTAATGGCCGAATCCGCAACCGCCAGGGGGTGTGACATGAACGGACAAGTTTCGGATCAGGCTCACGACCGGCTGCTCACCCGGCTTGCGAGTCTTGGCCTCCCCGCCGAGGCGATCACCGCGCTGCTGGAGCGCTATACTCCGGTGCGCTACCCGCGCGGCGCATCGCTCTTCACCAAGGGCTCGCCGGCGGATGTGCTCTTCGCCGTGCTCAGCGGGGTAATCAAGGTTCACAGCACCAGGCCGGGCAGCGATCGGATCCTGATTGAGCTCGCGGGTCCCGGCGATCTGGCCGGCTACGCGGACTTTTCGGACTCGCGCGGCGAGCGCTCGCAACTGTTCGAGGCCGAGGCGCTGACGAGCTGCACGGTGGCCCTCTTCACGCGCCACCATATCGCGGAGGTGCTCAAGGGATTCGAACCCGAGGTCCTGCTCCATCTGGCCGAATCGATCAACTCGCTTTGGTCGCAGGTGGCCTACCGCTACGCGACCTTCCTCGGGATGTCGCTGCGACAGCGGCTCGAGGTCGTGCTCAACGAGCTCGCGGTGCGGTTCGGCGTGGCGGACTCGCGGGGTATCCTGCTGACGCCCGATTTGGCCCAGGAGGAGCTGGCCGAGATGATTGGCAGCTCGCGCCCGATGGTGAGCAAGCTCCTGATGGAGATGACTCATCAGGGAGTGCTCGCGCGCGACGGCAGGCGGCGGATTCTCGTGACGCCGCCGGACACGAGCCTGTTCCCGCAGGCCCAGGTCTTCGCCGCCACTGCGGCCCGCAGCAACGCGACGCGGCAGCCTCAGAAGTCTCGCACCCACGCCGCGGCCTAGCCGTTCAGTTCCTCTCCCGGAACGGGAGGGGTTAGGTAAGCGTCATCAGCGTCGCGCGCCCGACCACGGGCGCGCGACATAATATTCCGAATCGCAAACCGTCAGGCACGCGCGTGCGAAAGGCTGTGCTGAGAGCGCGCGCAAAAATGCTGCGAAACCCAAACTGGGTTTCGCGCTTCCTGTTCGCATCAATCGTCCCGCGCCCGCCCGCGCCCCCGAGTTGGTATTGCAGTCATTCTCCGTGTGCCCCGCGTAGAATCGCGACTCTTTTGTCTGTGATTTCCGCGCGCGGCTGCCGTGTTTGCTCACAGTGGGGCGGGCCGCCGTGCCCGCCGAAAGATGCGCGGACGCCTCGCCCGCGCCATCCGAAATAGTCATTCGCGCACGCGTGACGGACACGCGCGCCTCTTTTTTGGCCCCTGCACGCCTCCGTCTCTTCTCCGGTCATTCTACGAGTGCCTCGCGTAGAATCCCGGAGATTCTTCGCCTGTTGGCGCCGCTTTCTCAATTAGTCATTCCCGCGCGCGTGTCCGGCGCGCGCGAGGAATCCCGGATCCGGTTACGTCTGGCCTTACTGCCACCGCCGACTCGAGCGATTCCGCAAGATTCGGTGGAGTACGGAGGGTTGGGGAAATCGCGTAAGAAGAAGGAATTCCTCGAGCGCCAGGCAATTCAGCCGCATGGGAATGACCACAAAGGGATTCGGGATTCTACGCGAGGCACTCGTAGAATGACCGGAGAGAAAAGGCGC
>Ga0187770_10000087_pt1 | contig 40504 bp, 34 predicted proteins | sample 0116_SJ02_MP02_2_FD_133154 | JGI IMG/M metagenome (GOLD analysis project Ga0187770, IMG submission 133154) | Tropical peat soil microbial communities from peatlands in Department of Meta, Colombia - 0116_SJ02_MP02_20_MG | ecosystem: Environmental > Terrestrial > Soil > Wetlands > Peat | place...
GTCGTCTATTTTAGCCATGATCTGCCCTTTGTAAACCCTTGTATTAAAATCGGAATAAATCTTTACTATAGTCCCGGCGTCAAGAGCATTGACATTATTTGTATATTCATATTGAAGGTTTCCTGTGCTCTCGATCGTGTTTTCGATATCCCCCCGTGTGATCTTCACAAATGTAAATGAGGTTTTATGCCCCATGCTCATAAAAAAGAAAACAACCGCGGCTATTATGACGGCAATCAGTACAATCAGTATGATCCTGCTCGTTTTCATAACATTGCTCCTTAAATGTCAGCTCCTTAATTTATCCATGGCCTTACCGTAAAAATCCACTCCCGCTTCCCTTTCAAGCTGCAAGATGGCAATAATATAAGAAAGCAGGGATTGATAGTATGCAAGGAGGGCCTGGTCATAAGCAATCTGGGAGTTTTCAACGTCAAGATCGATGGCGTTGCCCCTGGCATATAATCCCTTTTCAAGTTCCAGGCTTCTTCTGGCAATCTCCAGGTTGTCTGCCTGGCTGTCCACAGTTTCCTTCAATTCCTCTATCTGCTGAATCGATGACTTCACAGTTTCCCTGACTGTGTTGATCTGTTCGGTATTGGAGTATTCCAGCTGCTTAATTCCTTCATCCATGGCTTCTATGCTTTTAGACAGTGATGAAAACGGCAGAAGATCGTCAATCGGCATGGAAAGCTGAAGATCTAAGGTCCAGCCGGGGGTCCAGCTTCTCGTATTGATCATAGTAGTGCTGTTAATATAATCCTCGGTGAAGGTATAACCCAGAGTCACAGCTGGTAGCCTTGACAATTCCGAAGTCTGTTTATTAAGCTTCGATGTTGCAAGACTGCACAATATCGATTTTAAATTTATATCATTCGTAAGGGCAAATCCCAGATATTCCTCTTCATTTGTTGCCTCTGTGTTAAAATTCGTTAAATCCAGGAAATTCCCGACGAATTCCACAGAGTTGTAGTTGGATATATTCAACTGGTCACAGAGAGTCGCTTTTGTTAAAATCTCACTGTGTATTGCTTTCAGCATAAGGGGAAGATTTGTCTTATATGGAAGAATAGCCTTTAAATAGTCCAGTTCGGAAATCATTTTCCTGTTATACTGGGCTTCTGCCTGCGCAGACACTCCCTTAAGGTATTTATCCATTTCAGAATAGATCTGCACATTTTCATGAATGAGGAAAAGATTATAAAAATTCGTAGTAACCGAGAGTTCAACTCCCTTTTTTATGTCCTCCAGTTTGCTCTTTAAAAGATCTACACTCAACTGCTGTGTAATGACTGAATTCCAGTATTTCAAACCAGCAAAAAGAGGCTTGGTCAGTGAGAGAGAGGAGGAATAATTATCCTGATATGTATTCGTTATTACGACCGCCTGGCCTGCCACTGTCTCGGAGTATATGCCCCTGGCGGCAGTTTCAGGATCGACATAGCTGAAATCTCCATTCGCCGTAATTGTTGGGATCAATAACTGTGCATAGTTCTGCCCGAGCAGTGCCTCGGCAACTTTTACGTTCTTCTCCGCCTGAAGAACGTCAAGATTGTTCTTTAGAGCGATCTCAATGGCGTTTTGAAAGCTCAGGGCTGTAATATCACTCCCCCCCGCATATATTTCCCCGAAGTAAAGGAAAATGATTAACAGAAGAATGTATCTTTTCATTATTTCACACCAACCGTTATTGATAATTTAATTAATCCGGGTTAACCATGCTTATTAAGTAATAATCCTAAAGAAAAGATGCTCCTGTTCATCCTCTCAGCTTTTTAATTTGACATTGACAAGCCATAACAGGGCCTTTTCAATGCCGCTGTATTCCTCAAGAGTATAAGTTTCGAGATCCTTTGCAATTTCCAGTCTAAAGCAGGGAATATGCATTTCACCATAAAACCAGTCTATTTCATCACCGTATTTTAAATAATTTACCGCGTCCTGCTCTGCCCTGAAGCTTGCCCTGTAACCCTTTTTCCCCTCCCTTTTTGAGGATTCCTCAGAATTAATAATTATTTTTGAGAATTCATCAGAAGTATTTATTATGTTCGCAAATTCTTCGCAGGTATTGACAAGTGCGGGATCTTTTATTTCCTCCTTTTTATAACCCCATGGATAGAGGATATTTCTTCCCGGTGAGTGGAGGGATATCGCGAAATCAGGTTTTACAGCCCTTGTCAGATCCATAACCGCTCTTGTCTCGGGTTCGCTCCCCGGTCTGGTTCCTGAATAAAAAACACTGTATGGGCTGCTCTGGAATTTCCAGCCGACAGGAAAATTCCTGTTGATATCAACACCCTGGGTGTATACACGCGGGTCTTTTTCAGAGGGGGAAAATCCGAGATTTTTTCTTGCATTATAATATGGATTTGGAATATACTGCATGTAATTGAATCCGTCAGGATTTACCGCAGGTATTATATATACAGTGGAATAGGGATTTATTCCTGCCTTCATATTGGAAGCCAGCTTGTATGCGAAGCGTATTCCCAGTTCGTAGCTGGGCCATTCAAGTGAATGAGTACCTCCGATAATCAGAAGGCGCTTTTCGCCGGCGGTGCCGGCGCTTTCACCCGTAAATTTTAAACAGAGCAGATTTCTCCCGCCATGGGTTGTCCCGATTTTTGTGATCGTAATTTTCCCATTGGCTCCATTGGTAATGGCGAGGACCCTGGCCTCGAGTTTCGAGTAGTTATAAAGAGATCTGTTTACTTCAGTGTGCATAAGACCCGTCAATGCAGACAGTATTAGAAAGCAAATGCAGACCCTCATCTTAGAACCGTCCTTAGAAAAACTGTTATTTAATATAATAAATATTTACCGGTCACGTCAATTACAGCTTATTCTATCATGAATCAAAGCTTATTTTTGCGAGAATCACCCTCATTAATTAAAATTCACCAGGAGTGTTTTATGCCGAACAGAATCGACATACTTATAATTTTCATAATAACAAGTCTCAATATGGGCCTTACTGCGTCCGCATTGGATTTAAAAATATCTTCAAGCCCTGTGAAAGCCGAAGTATTCATAGAGGGTAAATCAACGGGAACGACAGTTTTCAAAACCAATTTACAAATCGGTACCTATCATATAGAAGTGAAGTATAATGGTTATAAAAACTTCTCAAGTGATCTGACTTTAACAACAAATATTAGTTTCTTTGTCAGATTAACAGAAAACAATTCACACTTTACCTTCCTCAAGCAGATAAAATCCGGGCACCAGCCCAAAGACCTGCTTTACTCTCCAGATGGAAGATATCTCATGATAACTACTATGGGAACTGATTTTATACAGATCTACGATACAAAGGATTCATCGGTCACCAACATCCATATTCCAGGATATGACAGATTTTTCGGTTTCGTAGAGGGTGTTTTTAATCAGGACGGAAGCGAATACTGGTTCACACAGATGAATGTGCATGGCATGGTGTTCGTATTATCCATGAAGGATTTTTCCATAAAGACCAACATTCCAACCTATGCAGACTGGACAAAAGTCGGCGAATTTACCCCAGACTTTAAATATTACTATGTTTCCAACTGGCTGAGCTGCGATGTTACTATAATAGACCCCAGGACCTACTCGTTCATCCGCAAATTTAAAACTATCGGGACCGAGCCCAGGGGCATTGCTTTTTCTGATGATGGTAATTTTGTTTATATAACTCTGTTCGGTTCCGGAGAAATCATCAAATACTCCATAACCAATGATTATAAGATCGTTAAAAGAATAAAAACAGGCGGCTCATGCGGAAGGTTCAGGATAGACAGGAAAAAGAGCCTGGCCTATATCAATAATATGGGTGTTAACAGGCTCTTCGTTTATGATATGAATAATGATAAAATAATTAAAACTATCCATACATGGGACCATCCTGACAATGTCAAAATCTCACCGGATAACCGTTATGTTTATGTATCGAACAGGGGCCCCAATAACAAAAACGGTTACTTATTGAGGAGCCCAGTAAATGGAAAAATCGTAATTTATGACTCTGAAAATAATTTCACCCCCATTGAGGAATTAAATGTGGGTAATCAGCCCATAGGGCTTGCTATCCATCCCGACGGCAGGATACTTGCAGTTTCAAACTTTATGGATGACACGGTTGAATTTTATGAAATAAATTTATAGAAATCAGGATCGGTATTTCAATAAAATCACTGATTAGTGTTGCCTATTTCCCTTATTTGTATTACTTTTGATAATTAATCGGGGGATTTCCAGTTATGAAAGGGAAAAATACCGGCGTTTTACCGGTTAAGTATCGCTATTTTATTAAAAACTCTCTCTTCATCAAGATTATAGATATAATAGGTCTTATAACGAGCCTGTTTATGCTCACCGGGTTGGTGATTTTGAGCCTGAATTATATTGTATATTTCCTGATATTTCTGCCGCTTATACTGACCTTTCTATTCTACTATTCCACGCACTACATTTTTAATCTTTATTACAATAAATTTTCACTCCAGGAACATAAATCCTATATCAAAAAATACTGGAATAATGGCGGCGCAAAGCCTTCCGTCGATATTCTGATTCCTTACAGCGGAGAAGGCCTTGAAATAATATCTGAGACCTGCAAAGCGGCTTTAAATATAGTTTATGAGAACAAAAAAATATTCTTACTTGACGATTCCGGTGATGATCACATAAAAAAAGTTATGGAAGAAATGGGCATAAATTACCTGAGGAGACCTGACAGAGGTCATATGAAAAAGGCAGGAAATCTCACATATGGGATAAATCATTCCACCGGCGATTTTATTGCTATTTTCGATGCAGATTTTGTACCTGAGAGAGATTTTTTAATGGATCTTCTTCCTTATTTTTCTGATTCAAAGATAGGAATTGTACAGTCCCCTCAATTTTTCGTTTCACAGGGGCGGGGTTTAAAAAAGAATCTGCTTACCGCAGGAGGAGCCGCCCTGCAGGAGGATTTTTACAAGATCATACAGCCTTCGCGTAACCCTTTTCATGGAGCAATTTGTGTCGGTACGAATCTTATTTACAGGAGAAGTTCTCTTATTAAAGCGGGTGGAATAGCTTACGTTCCATGGTGCGAGGACCTTGAAACAGGTTTTAATATCACTGCCTCAGGTAATTATTTGCTGTACCTGCCTATAATCCTGGCAAAGGGCCGAAGCCCTGATAATCCTCAGTCATATTTCAACCAGCACAGGCGATGGTGCTACAGTTCCCTGAGGCTTTTATTTTCCAGGAAAATGTTTCTTTCGAAAATGAAATTTTCAACGCGGTTATCTTATATCTCAAACATATTTTATTATTTCTCAGAGGCATTTTCCATTCTAGCTGTTCTTATATTCAGTCTGATTTTGTTATTTGCAGGAAGCCTTATCGATACGAGGTATTTTATCTTCTTCCTGCCATTCCTGGCATATGTATTATTTCTACAGCCTTTTACAAGGTCGAATAAAACAAGCCTGGGTTCTTATATTATATCCGCTCTTGATTCTTTCTCTTACTTATATACAATAATTGCTATGCTTATATCAAGGAAATTCAACTGGATTCCTTCGAATACAAGGGAAAGAAAAATTTCTCTTCATTTCGGGTTATTCCTATTGATGAGCGGCCTGATAATAGCTGTTGAAGCATACAGTGTGATCAATGCCCTTTTCATCAATTTGAAAATTATTACTTTCAGGCAGTGGTCCACATATCCCTTCCTGGGCTGGTTTTTAATGATTATATTGACCCAGGTATCTTTATATCTATATATTCTTAATTATGTAGTAAGGACTTTCCTTTTCAAATCGAAACGGGAGGGTTAAATGCATCGAAAATCAAACTGGTTCCTTTTTTTTGTTTTTTTTGCCTTTGTTCCGCTTATTTTATCTTCTGAAGGTGCGGAAAATGCCCATGGATTTTTTACGGTAAAAAATATTTCTGAAAGATGGTATCTGATCTCGCCTGACAAAAAGCCCTTTTTTTCTGCCGGCATCAGCAGTGTTGCAGCCGAGGACAAGGATTATAAACTGGGTGCAAGGCACTATAACGGCCTTGAAAAGAAAAAAATAAATGTCTGGGCTCTAGATACTATGACATTTCTAACTAACATAGGATTCAATACTCTGGGCTGCTGGTCTTCACCGGAGATTTGCAGATTGGGAATGCCGTATTTTAAAGTAATAGAATTCAAAAAATATAATGAAAACAAGCTTGTAGATATCTTCGGGCCTGAATTTGAAAAAATGATTGAAAAGACCGTGACTGATACCTGCACGAATTGCGCTGATGATCCTAATCTTATCGGTTATTTCCTCGGTAATGACCTTAACTGGTTTGGCGATTATTCTTTCTACATGGGACATGCCTCCTATTTATTCGATATGTATTTTGACCTTGACAGGTGGACCGCTGGTAAAAAAAGGGTTATAGAATTTCTGAAGAACAGATACAGCTCCCTGGATGAATTCAACAATTCCTGGAACCTGAAAATAACTAATTTTAATGATCTGGCGGGCATGAGAATGTCTCAATTCAACTCGAAGGACATCAACGAGATCAGGAATGAATTCTTAATCATAGTAGCAGAAAAGTATTACAGCCTGATGACAGAGAAGGTAAGGTCAATAGATAAAAACCACCTTATTTTCAGCGACCGTTTCGCCAATTCTGTCCCTGAGCAGGTCCTGAAAATCTCTGGAAAATATTGCGATGCCATTTCCCTAAATTATTATAAGAATCTGCCGGATATAGACAGGGGTTATCTGGAGGCTATATATGAGATTGTGAAAAAACCTGTTCTGATCTCTGAATTTACTTTCAGGTCGATGGATAACACTTCTGAGCTGAGGAACACTATCGGTCCGGATACTACTGTAGCTTCACAGGAAGATCGAGGAGTTCACTTTAAAAGATATTCGATGTCTTTCGCAGGCCTCCCCTTCATAATAGGCTATCACTGGTTCCAGTTTTACGATGATCCTCAGGACGGAAGGGCCTCTGATGATGAAGACAATAATTACGGCATTGTGGACCAGGCCGGCAGGCCTTATGTGAAGCTTATAAATGCAATGAGGGAAGCAAATCCTGATGCTCTTGAAACCCATTTAAAAAGTCCCCTGAAAATCGAGGCAAAAAACATATTCCTTTCACCCAGGATAAAAGTACGAAATGGCGAGAAAGACAGCGCTTTTTCTCCCATATATCTGGATGCGAAATCCATGCGGAATATCTTTACAATACCCTGGGGGGATACAGAAAATAACGGCAAGATGACTATTCAGAAGAGATTCGGCTCTCTGCTTCTATGGTTCTTCACCGGATACGGCTGGGGCTGCGGAGCATCGATCTTTCCGCCCACACATGAGAGCGCGGGATACTATAATGCTTTAGGGTACAAAGGAATAAAATTCAGAATGTCAATTCCGAATAAAATGAGGATTTTCATATATCTAAATGAAAGCGGAGTCGGTCCACCATGGCAGAAAAGCTATCCGGGAGCAAACGGGGCAGACGGTGAAAGCTATTCCTCCGACGAGGCTTATGGAACTGGAAAAATGGAAGATTATTATTACTACTTCGATTCATTCAACATAAGGCCTGTCTGGGGTAATCAATCCGGCAACAAAACTATAGACCTTCAGGCAATAAATGACCTTGAAATCGCCATACCCGGCAGACAGGGTGCGGGAACGATAATTATAGAAAAAATCGAATTATACTGAAAAGCTTTTTACGGCCTGGTATATTTAATATACTTATCGCTTGATATCTCCGCGATCCAGTGCTTCATTATATATTCGTCTGCTTCCACACGGGCGTCTCTCCACCCCTCTGTTTTCCACATGTTCTGCCTGTCCCAATTGCTGTTTATGTAGCAAACAGCCTTTATTCCATTCCTCTGTGAAAAGGCAAAAAAATTCTTATACCAGCTTTCCCAGGATATCCGACCTTTGCGGCTTCCGATCCCTTTTGGCGTTCCCTCGGCTATCATTAAAGGTTTATGCCTCGACCTGGCGAAAGTTAGAACTGGTTCCATCATATACTCCGGCTGATTGAAATAGCTGAACCCCACCCAATCTGTATATTCATCTCCAGGATACCAGACTGCAAGGTCAGGATTATAGCTATGGGCATGAACATGCCAGACAAAAGCTGTATTCGTAACACCCTCGATTTTAAGCTTATCAACTATATGCCTGTAAGCCGCTATATATTCCCTTGGATTGTAAGCATTGTGCAGACCGTCGCATTCATAACCAATACGCAGGAATACAGGTGAAGAGATTTTCTTAAGCCAGATAGCCAGCTTTTTGAGATTGCCGTCGTGAATCCCCGAATATGTATTGCTAAGCTCGCCGACCATGCAGAGGCCTATCTGAAGATATGATCCCGGATAACGGGCCAGAAGACTTTCAGCATAATTTATCCCGGACCCGTAATCAGCAGACTCGCTTTCAAGACCATCCAGATTTTTAATTGAAGAATAAACCATGAAACCTGCCGGTACAATTCCTGTAGATTTCACGTAATTTTCTATTGTTTTATTATCCTGGCCGATGATAAGAATCGTTTTCCCCTCAGGAGGTTCGAATTTTGCACCCAAAGATATGCCATAAACTGACAGTCCCAGCAGCATCACGGTGAACAGGCCGCTCTTTAATATATATATACCCATCCGGGTAACTTCTCCAATTTAACTTTTTGAACTTTAAATTGAAGGAAGTCTCTCAATCATTATATATTATTAAGCGTTTTTATATTTTTATTTAAATTTAAATAATGAAGATGCCTGCCAATCCGGCCCGGTAATTAAACCTGCTCTTCCCTCGAAATAAATATAGTGGTAGTGTACAAAAATGTCAATATACGTGGATAAGATTTTTTTATATTTTTAAAAAGATTTCAGCCTTGAATTCGCTCCGGAGAACAGGTTTTTACGGATCAAACTGGAGCCCCCGGAACTATTTGCGAAAAGATTCCCGAAATATAGCCCATATAATCGGCTATAAGCAATAATCCGAGCGCTATAAGAAACAGGCCACTGACAATTTCGACAGTCCTGTAATTTTTTTTTAGAGCATTCCACAGCGTCATCAGCCTTGCGGTTAATAATCCTGTCAGAATAAAAGGAATTCCAAGACCTGCCGAATATGTCAAAAGCAGTAAAACGGATGTTAATCCTTCAGTCCCCGCTTCAGATGTGAAGAGAATTGAGCTTAACACAGGACCTACACAGGGTGTCCAGCCGCCCCCGAAAGCTGCTCCGATCAGGAAAGAAGAAACTGGAGAGATTTTTTTTACAGCAGGTCTGAATCTGGCCTCCCTGTTTAAAATTTTGAAATTCAGCACTCCCGTCATCTGCAGACCGAAAATGATAATCACCAGCCCCGCAATCCTGTTAAACCATATCTTGTATGCACCCAAAAACTGTAAAAAAATGAATAATAATGCCGCCAGTAAACTGAATACAAGTGAAAACCCCGCGACGAAAAACAGGGTATTTAAAAAAATCCGCATAACAGGTTTGCTTTTAAAGCCTGATTCAAGTTCGCTCACTGATATGCCTGTAATATATGCTATATATACAGGTACCAGTGGCAATATGCATGGGGATATGAAAGTGATTAAACCACCTGTTAATGCTATTAAATATCTCGTCATATGCCCCCTGAATTGTTATTTTATTTTTTTCCAGACATAACCATCTTTAGTGTCCCTTATCTCTATACCCGCTTCCAAAAGTTTTAATCGTATTTCATCTGCTTTTTTATAATCACCATTTTCCCTTGCAAAAGCCCTCTGTTTAATCAGAGCGTCTTCCTCATCCCTCAACTTTTCACTGCCGCTTTCATCAGTGCTTCCAGTTTTTATGAAACCAAGAACACTGTCTATGCTGTTAAGCCATCCAATGATCTCAACGGCGTTTCCCCTGCATGCCTCGTCTTTATGATTGTAATAATCGTAAATAAGGCCAAAAAGCTCGGCAAGAGCCTGGGATATATTCAGATCATCATCGAGAGCAATTTCAAAATTATGAGAGGCTTTTTTCAGGGCCATTGATAAATAATCACTTTTTTTTGCAGTAGAACTGACTTTCCCGAGATCAAATAAAAAATCGTCTATCCTCTTAAGCGAGGACTCAGCCTGTTTTACAAGATTGAAAGTAAAGTTCAGGGGTTTCCTGTAATGGGCGCTTAAAAGCGAGTACCTTATCACCCGTCCGTTATAACCCCTGTCGGCCAGGTCGCTTAAAGTGTAAAAATTGCCTTTAGATTTAGACATCTTTTCACCATCGACAAGAAGGTGCACAGAGTGCATCCAGTAATTCACGAATTTTTTCCCGGTAAAGGCTTCACTTTGCGCAATTTCATTTTCGTGGTGGGGAAAAAGGTTGTCAATCCCGCCGCAATGTATATCTATTGTCGGACCAAGCAGTTTCATACTCATAACAGAACATTCTATATGCCATCCTGGCCTTCCATCTCCAAAAGGTGACGGCCACTTTACTTCACCGTCATCTTCAACCCATTTTTTCCATAGAGCGAAATCTGAGACCTCATCCCTGGAGTATTCATCACTTTTAGTCCTTCCGCTGGCACCGGCGAGCAGGGTTTCCCTGTCAATATGAGCCAGCTTACCATATGCATCAAAAGCTGAAACCTTAAAATAGACTCCGTCGGAAGTTTCATAGGCATAGCCCTTGCCGATGAGCCCCTCGATCATCCTTATCATGTCCGGAACGAATTCAGTGGCAGCGGGATAGCTGTCCGCAGGCTTTAAATTAAGCTGCCTGACTGCATCGAAAAACTCTTTTTTATAAATATCCGTGTATTCCCGGAGGCTCATCTTCCTCTGGATCGAATTCCTGATGGTTTTATCGTCCACGTCAGTGAGGTTCATCACATGACGGACTTTGAAACCCCTGTATTCCAGCCATCTATGCAGGAGGTCTTCGAATATGAAAGTCCGAAGGTTACCGATATGAGGGGTGTTATAAACCGTAGGCCCGCATGTGTAAAGCTTCACCAGGTCTTTGTCTGTGGGAACGAATTCCTCCACAGACCTCGTCATGCTGTTAAAAAAACGTATCATGAAGCTCCTCCATGCCTTTATCCTGACAGGGTCAATTATTATAAACTAAAATCCCGATTTTCGCTTCTAACAGGCATCTTTCTTGATTTTATCTCCATTGTATATTAAATTTAATTAAAAACTACTGAACTATTGAGGAGAGTAAAATGTCTAAAGGCTTACAAAGTGGTTTGATTATCCTTGGTATAGTTATAATCCTGGGATTAATCATTTATAGCATTGGCCCCGGAACTTACAACAAGCTGGTAAGGCTTGATGAAGCTGTTAAGGCTCAATGGGGGCAGGTTGAAAATGTATACCAGAGGAGGGCCGACCTTATACCAAACCTTGTGGAGACCGTGAAGGGCTACGCAAAGCATGAAAAAGACACCCTCCAGGCAGTAATCGATGCCAGAAGTCGTGTCGGTTCTATAAACGTGGATGCAAATGTAGTAAATAACCCTGAAAATTTTAAGAAATTCCAGGCAGCACAGGGTGAACTGTCAAGCGCGTTGTCCAGGCTGATGGTAATAACGGAGAATTATCCTAATCTAAAGGCCAACGAGAATTTCCTCGAACTTCAGTCCCAGCTGGAGGGTACGGAGAACCGAATTGCGGTCGAAAGGAGAAGATATAATGAGACCGCTCAGGAATTCAACACACTCAGGCGAAGTTTTCCGGCTTTTATCATAGCAAATATGACTGGAATGCAGGACAAGGCATATTTCCAGGCTGAAGAGGGAGCCAAGACAGCCCCTAAGGTGAAATTTTAATGCAAATAACCTTCACTCTTAAAGCCGGCATATTGTCAGTATTGTCATTTTTGTTCTTTAGTCTGTCGGCATACCCTCTTAAAATCCCCGAAATGCCTAGCGCAAGGGTCAGTGATTATGCCGGCATGCTTTCACAGGACACAAAAGAGAATCTTGAGAATTACCTTGAGGCTTTAGATGGAAAGACAGGAATTCAGATAGTCGTAGCGACTTTCCCCTCGCTTGAGGGAGAATCCCTGGAGGATTTTTCAATCAGGCTCGCCGAAAAATGGAAGATAGGACACAAGGATAAGGACAACGGCATAATATTCCTTATAATCAAGCAGGAAAGGAAAATACGGATCGAAGTTGGATATGGCCTCGAGGGAAGTCTGCCCGATGCAACGGCTTCCTCCATTATCCGGAACGTAATAGCACCGTATTTTAAAAATGGCGATTATAATGGTGGTGTAACTGCCGGTATTGAAGCAATTGTCAAAGCCATTTCCGGCAATAGCACCGAATATCAGGAACCCCGGGCTCAGTCAAACAGTTATTATACCCTCGACAGAGAGAAAATTATGAGGATAGCGGCCGTAATTCTAGGAATAATCGCTTTTTTATTTTTAATAGACATCATAAGATACGGTTTTTATGCTTCAGGCAGAAGAAATTACCAGCACCATTATTCATTTTTTGAGTGGCTTATCATTTTCAGCATTACTCTTTTTATATTGAAGATGTTCTTCTACATGTTTTTAATGCGCGGCAGGGGCGGATTCGGCGGAGGGAGCAGCAGCGGCTGGGGAGGAGGCAGTTCTTTCAGCGGAGGCGGAGGAGGAAGCTTCGGAGGAGGAGGTTCGAGTGGAGGCTGGTAAAAGAGGGATCGTTAAAAGGTCTTCCGAGCCCCGGAATTTCTTTTCATCAAGGGAAAAATCCCATATTATAAAATGTATAAAGGAAGCAGAAAAGGAGACATCAGGTGAGATCAGGGTTCATATTGTAAAAAAAGTTAAAGGGGATATACTGCATGATGCCTCCAGGACATTCGAGCGTATAGGAATGACTAAAACTCATTTAAGAAATGGCGTTTTGATCTTTTTCTCCATAAAAAACAGGAAATTCGCAATCCTTGGTGACAGCGGCATTCACGAAAAAATGGGTGATGAATGCTGGAAAGAAATTTCTGCTAAAATGGAAAAACATTTCAGAAATGACGATTTCGCAGGTGGGATTGAATACGGGATCGGCAGGATCGGCGCGGCATTAAAAGAGCATTTCCCTTACAAGCCTGTTGATGAGAACGAGCTGCCGGACGACATTTCATTCGGCAAATAGCCTTCATTCCGAATATCATCGGCTTTCATCCGATGATCAAAATTTAAAATACTAAAATCATCTCAATATTTTTCTCTTTTTACCGAAAATCATACCAAGACGGTAAAAGGAGTATCCGAAATATGGATAGTTCAAACATTCTGTCAATGATCAGGATGCCAGCCCCTGACAAAGGGGGGATTAAAAGTGAGTTAGTGCCTGACAATAAAGATAGGATACCGGATAAGGAACTGTCCTTCCGTGATGTTCTCAATAGCATAGAAAAAAATAATGACAGAGAGGGAAGGGAAAAAGAGACGGACCTTATAGAGATCAAAAACAAGATCGATGAAATAGAAAAGAAAATCGATATGCTTGAAACGGACGGTAAATTATCAAATAATAACGGCTTTATGAATACAACCGGGATCGAAAGCCTTAAATCAATACTGGAAGAAATAAAAAAACTCATTGCTTCAATTAAAAATAAAAATCCTTCGGTTGATATAAACCCCGGCATATCCAGCATATCGCTTATGTCATTTATAAATCAGGTGCTGGAACAGGTTATAAACATTCTTAATAATCATGATTCACTCGCCAGTCATGACAAAATCGAAAAGTTGAAAAAAGCGCTGGATTTGATTGAAGACCCTCAAAAGGCCGCCCTTGCCCAGCGTATAATAGTTAAGACAGCCGACAATCAGCAGGTAAAATCAGGCGGCCTGCCCTTATCAGCAGAAAAAGATGTTACTCCCAAAAAAGTCGTAATTCTAGATAATAGAACAAAACCAGGTGAAAACTGGAACGATTCTTTAAAAGATGGTAAGGGAAAAAAGACGGCCGGCATTCAATTATCCGGTTCTACATCAATAAAAACCGAATCCGATTCAGTAAAATCTTCCAATTCACAGCCTGGAAAATTGATTGAAAACGACAGTGGAGACAGGTCTTTTATTAAAGATTTCTCAACACTTCAAACAGGAAAAACCGGAACGACCGCACAAATCCTGCAGGTCTCTTCAAATCCCGGCTCCTATATAAGCAGAGCGGCATTGGAAACACTTATGCAGAACATTGCAGGAAGGGCTCTCGTGGTCCTCAAGGACGGAAAAAGCGAGCTTAAGATGAACATCATCCCACCTGAACTCGGCCGGATGAGCATGAAATTCATTGTCGAAGGAGGGCGGTTGACCGGACAGATAGTTGTTACTACACCTGAAGCCAAAATGATCTTTGATCAGAATCTGGGGGATCTTCAGAGATCCCTCCAGCAGGCTGGAATTAATATAGGCGGTCTGAATGTAAGCCTGTCCGGTCAGGACAGTGAAAACTCCGCCCATGCTCCAGGTAATCCGACAAATACTTTTATGAGTGAAATTAATGAAGAAATGCCCGCTGAAGAGGATACAGCCTACAGGTCACTCTTCGAAAGCAGAATTAATTATATCGTATAAATATTCATTAAATATGGAGGAGGATTTTCATGACCATAAATACACAGCTAAGCCCTGAAGATCTGAATAATCTCAATTACAGGGTCTCTGAATTTAATTCAATGCTCAAGGAGAATCAGAAGATCGTCAGTAAAAATACCCTTGACCAGGCTGATTTTATGAAGCTCCTTATAACACAGCTTAAGAGCCAGGATCCGACAAAACCCCTTGATGATAAGGAATTTATCGGTCAGATGGCCCAGTTTACATCTCTTAAAGAGATAAATGACCTGAGCGAAAATATAAGGATCATGAACAGGGAGTTCGCATTCACAAAGGCCGTATCGCTTGTCGGCAAGACAATATCATGGTCGGATGAGAACAGCAGGTACAACACAGGAGTTGTCGACAGCATCAAGGTCAAGAATGGTGAAACATTTTTAAATATAAAAGGCATGGAAGTTCCTCTGGATCAGATCACTGAGGTCAGGGATGCTTCAACAGAATCTGATATCATCAAATAATAAAAGACATAAGGAGAAAAGCATATGATGAGATCTCTTTATTCCGCGGTTTCCGGTCTGCAAAATCATCAGGCCAGAATGGACGTTATCGGTAACAATGTGGCGAATGTTAATACAACAGGATTTAAAAAGGGAAGGATGACCTTCCAGGATATCTTATCCCAGACTCTTACCGGAGCTGCCAAACCATCCGACGAACGGGGTGGTTTAAACCCTGAACAGATCGGTCTTGGCATGTCGATTGCAAGCATTGATACCCTGATGAACCAGGGTAGCGTTCAAACCACCGGGAAAAACACCGATCTTGCGATAACCGGCGAAGGCTTTTTTACAATGAAGCTGGGGGACAGGACTTTCTATACAAGATCAGGAAACTTCCTGCTTGACAGGGACGGACTTCTTGTAAATCCTAACGGTCTAAAAGTCCAGGGATGGAATGCAGTTACGCTCCAGAATGGTGACCGTTATATCAATACTGCGGCACCCCTTGACGATATGAAAATCCCGATAATGGAAAAACTGGAAGCCAGGGAAACAGGTGTTGTGCGTATGAAGAGCAATCTTGACCTGAAAACTCCCGTTCTTACAGCAAACCCTACGCCCGATGAAATTATACAAAATACCCATTCAACAAGCATCGATGTTGTAGACAGATATGGTACAAAAAGAAGAATGGTTGTCAACTTTCAGAAAATGGGTCTTAACCAGTGGAAAGCAAATGTTACAATAGATGGAATTCCTGATAATTCCATCAAGATCAGTGTGGGTAATGCAAAGGCTGATACCAATAACTCTCTGCTGATAAACTTCAATACAAACGGCACAATATTATCCATACAGGAAGGTGCCGGAGCGGCAGCACAGACCGCTAATACCGGCCAGCTTACAGCAACAGTATCTTACACGCTTCCCGACGGACAGACAAGGAATTTCAATATCCAGCTCGGCAACGTGGGCCAGGTAACAGACTCGATAACACAGTTCAGTTCTCCGACAACAACGAAGGCTTACTTCCAGGATGGATATGAGATGTCCTACCTTGAATCCTTTAAAATTGACGATTCAGGTACTATTACCGGATCATATTCAAACGGAGAGAGAAGAACGATAGGTCAGATAGCCATAGCGGCTTTCACAAACCCTATGGGACTGACAAAGGAAGGAGAGAGCCTCTATACGGAATCCAACAACTCTGGTATGGCAAATACCGGTACAGCCGGTTCTCAGGGAAGAGGCAGGATATACGCCGGTGCACTGGAGATGAGTAATGTCGATCTCTCAGAAACCTTTACAGACATGATTGTAACCGAAAGGGGATTTCAGGCTAACTCAAGGGTCGTTACTACTTCCGACGATATGCTCAGGGAAATTCTCAATCTGAAGAGATAAAAGGCTGAAAGATGATAGAACTGACGAGGCTGAACAACACTAAATTTACCGTTAATATGTTCCTTGTTGAATATATAGAGGAAACTCCTGATACAATAGTAGTCTTCCAATCGGGCCATATAATGGTAGTAAGGGAAAAAGCCTCCGAGATCAGGAAAATGTTTTCTGATTTCTTGAGCAGAACTATCCAGGCTGCTTCATAATAGCCTAATAATAAACTGCCCATTACAAACTGCCCCATTATAAAATTGACACGACACCCGAAGTTCATTATAATCATGTCCCTTATGGGGATGTAGCCAAGTGGCTAAGGCGGCGGTCTGCAAAACCGCTATTCGTCGGTTCAATTCCGACCATCCCCTGATAAACGTGCCGAGGTGGTGGAACTGGTAGACACAAGGGACTTAAAATCCCTCGGGCGTCACTGCCTGTGCGGGTTCGAGTCCCGCCCCCGGCAAGTGAACTTAGAAATGAACCGCTCCGGGATTATCTTTATGAAAATTGATCCCTTCAAATTATATGCTGAAGAATATGACGATTGGTTTGAAAAGCATTCCAATATCTACGAATCCGAATTAAATGCTCTCAGAGAATTCATTAATGACGGTTACAATGGCATTGAGATTGGTTCCGGAACAGGCAGGTTTTCAATACCTCTCAAAATTCCAATAGGAGTTGAACCTTCAACAGAGATGGCTGAAATAGCCCGTTTAAGAGGAATGCGGGTTGTTAATGCCAGAGCAGAAGATCTTCCTTTTGAAAAAGGGATTTTTGATTTCACCCTTTTTGTCACTACTATATGTTTTCTTGACAGCATTGGCAGGAGTTTCATGGAAGCCAGTAGAATAACAAGAGATTCAGGTTTTATTGTAATTGCTTTTATAGATAAAAACAGTACAATCGGTAAATTATACAGAAAAAAGAAAAATGAGATTTTATTTTATAAAAAAGCCGTTTTTTATTCCGTAAAACAGGTTTTGTATTATTTGATAAAAGCAGGATTTTCAGATTTTTCTTACCGTCAAACCCTGGGCACTTTAAATGATGACACTGTACATCCGGTTGAAGAGGGGTTCGGAAAAAGAGGTTTTGTTGTTATTAAAGGAATAAAGAAATAACAAGGCTGTTTCACTCTGCCTCCCGGCGGCATGCCATGGAAATCAATAGCCACCATTGGTCACAACTGAACGCAGGCTCAGCATCGTTCACATGTAAGAGGCTCTATACCGCAACAATAAAACCGCCCTGTTTTAAAAGCACCTCCCCTGCTCAGTCTTCAAGCAGTTTTCCCTGTTCTGCCCGCATTGGTAACAGATCTCATTTGCCAGCGGCTTTTCTTCAAAATAATCCTTAATATTCTGAAGGGTTGTCTGTGCAATATTCATCAGTGCCTCTTTGGTAAAAAAGGCCTGGTGCGAGGTTACTATCACATTATTAAAAGATAAGAGTCTAGCAAGTACGTCGTCGTCAAGGACATCACCAGATTTGTCCTCGAAGAAATATTCGCTTTCTTCTTCATAAACATCAAGGCCGGCGTATCCGATTTTTTTACTTTTCAGGCCGTCTATAAGCGCTTTGGTCTTTATCAGCTTGCCTCTGCTCGTGTTTATTATCATTACACCGTCTTTCATCGCATTTATCGATTTCTCATCGATCATATACTGGGTTTCCGGGGTAAGAGGGCAATGGAGTGAAATTATATCGGCCTGCCTGTAAATTTCATTAAGGCTTGTGTATTTGAAGCCCTCTTTCTCCGCAAATTTCATATCAGGAAAAGAATCATAAGCAAGCACGTTCATGCCGAACCCCTTGAGGATATGTATAAGCACTTTGCCGATCTGGCCAGCACCGATGATTCCGGCGGTCTTTTGATACATATCGAAACCCAGAAGGCCTGTTATTGTAAAATTTTTATCAAGGTTGCGGTAATATGCTTTATGTGTTTTCCTGTTCAGGGTAAGCATTAATGCTACGGAATGTTCTGCCACTGCATGAGGCGAATAAGCCGGGACCCGCACAACATGGATATTTTTGTATGCAGCTTTAAGGTCAACATTATTATAACCGGCACAGCGCATAGCAATCAGGCTTATGCCGTTGTTCTTCAATTCTTTTATTATGAAAGCATCGACCTGGTCATTGACAAAAAGACAGACAGTGTCATAACCTTTGGATATCGGTACAGTGTCTGTATTGAGATGGCCTCTGAAGTATTTCAGATCAAAACCGAATTCTTCATTTATTTTATCAAAATACTCACTGTCGTAGGGTTTGGAATCAAAAAAAGCTACTCTAACGTTTTTCATTGATTATTCTCCAGTAGAGGGGCCGTATAAAAACGGTCCCTGTTAAAGATCTTAATCCTGATATTGACCTATTTAACTATCCTGAGCATGCCATCCTTCGACAAAGCGTAAATACCCTGCCTGTCGGCAACAACCAGCGATATGGAATTGCCTGAGGAATCATATGTCCATTCAAACTTCTGCCTGCTTACATTATAAGAAAAAACCTTGCCTGATTCCGTGCCGATATAGATGAACTTGTCCAGAATAAACGGCGGTGTGATCGTCTCATTATCGAATGAGGTTTTAGAAACAATCTTTCCAGTCATTGCATCGAGAACTATAACTACCGATTTAGTTTCATTGTTGGCAAGTATCAATTTTCCCTTGACAAAACCCGGATTTATCCTGGTTTTTTGCATTTCAGTAAATACCTCTGTCCACAATAATGATCCATCCGCCGGCTTAACAGCCAGAACCTTCCCGTCAGCTCTCGAGACGGCTATTATTTCATTGTCGCCGACAAGAGGATACAGGAATCTTTCGTTATATCCCTTGCTCCAGTTCTGAGATTTTTTCTCAATATCATATGAAACTATATTTCCGCTTTCAGTCGCAAAAACCACGGTATTGCCCTTATCAAGTACCAATGGTGCAGAATATACGGAGTCGGATTCAATCTGCGTTACCAATCCGCCGCCCTTATTGTACACCATAACTCCCTTATCTATTGAGGGTATAGCTACAATACCGTCCATTGCGGTCGGGCTTGCGCCGTATTTTTCGCTGCCGGCATCTTTATTCCACAATAACTCTCCATTTAATGTATAAGCATAGATGCCGCCGCTATCGGAACCCACATATACAACATCATCACTGACTGAGGGTCTTGTGAGCTTTGCCCCTTCTTCGGCAACGTTAACAGTTTTGATGAGTTTCCCTTCGATTGATACGATAAAGAGCCTGTTATTTTTGGAAATAAAAATTTTACCGCCATAAATCACGGGATCCGCGGGTTCTTTATAAGCCGACTCAAGTTTCAGTGGAAGAGGTTTTTGCCAGTCAAGTTCTCCCGGCAGTTTTTTAACTTCAACGGCTACTGCTGGGGGAATGATCTTAACTGTGTTGGTATTCGTCTGCATTGTATTATTAGTTTGAATAGTCTGTACCTGGCTTAAAACTGAATTTACCGTTAAACTTCCTCCGATTGAAACATCCCTTATATCTTCTGAATAACCTTCCATGGCTATGCGGACTTTTACGGTTTTTCCTTTTTCCACAAGAGTACTTATAGGCGTGATTCCAAGTTTAATATCATCCATATAAACAGAGGCTCCGGATGGCATTGATTCGAAGCGGACCATGCTCATATCTATAACTTTATCGATTATATTGCTTTCATTAAGATAATCCATCTTTTCCTTTGATTCCTCAGATATTTTCTGCTGCACAATGATCGAAGAGACGATATTCTCAACATTAGTCATAGTTACTTTATTTACGGCTTCAGGAGCCATATCCTGTTCGATCCTAAGTGCTATCACCTGAGATTCAGGAAGCTGTTTTTCAACTGTTTTATTTCCATTTCCGATCTTTTCCTGCACAATGACAGTTTTACCAAGAGTGTCTTCTGTGATCATTTTACCTTCTTCTTTTTCAGCAACCTGACCTATAACATTCCCTATTGAATCATCAAGATCTTTGACTTTTTCCGCCCGGAGATCGATTTCCTCCCCGGATTTGACAGCAACCGGCTTTACTATCCTGTTTTCTAGTATATCGCGGGCTTTTTCATTACAGAGACCCTTTTGCTGCGCCTCATCCAATGACTTAATAACCGGTTTTACCTCTACCGTCCCTTCATTCACGGCGACTTTAGTATCCCCGTTTTCATTAACATTAACAGTAAATTCTGTACCCCTCACAGCAGCTACCGCAGTTGAAGTCTCAACCTCAAAATTCTCCCCTTCCTTAAGCTTTCTGGGCATTAGAGCGATCCCGCCATTGGCAAGCTTCATCCTGGAATTAATCTTATCATCCTTATTTATAAGGGTTGCGAGGTAAAGTTCTGTGGATCCCTCTATACGAAAAATCCCCCTCTTTATCATCTGTAGTTCACAATAAGCTGCTGAACCTGTTTTTATGGTGTCCCCCATCTGGAGATTATCTTCAATCTTAACCACCCTCCATACGCTTAGTCCCATTTTTTTGACCTGGACATCACCGACAACAAGGGTAACAACGATAGCTTCACCCTTTTCTATTTTTTCAATATTCTTATTAATTGTCATTTCATTTAAGCCGAACCATCCGATAACCAGGATCACTGCAAAACAGGCTACCCACAATAAAAACCTGCTTCTGCCTTTTCTTTCAGGCATATGTACCTCCTTGACTTCTTTGTCTTTCAGCCTTGACCGCGCAGTCTAATAATAAGACGATGTAAAACATCCTGCATATGAAATTCATCCAATAAAAATTACTGCACATTGCTATTTAAATCAGTAGCTTTCTCCTTAGAAGTGTATGAGTGCTTGAAAGTGAGCTTATCGGCAGATATGAACAAATTCTAAACATACTATTAACCGGATACCGGCAGATTAACGGCCCCGTTGTGATGTTTTACCGATGTTCTTTTTCGCGATTTTTACAAACTCTCCGAATGCCGCCGGGTCCTCTATTGCCAGGTTGGAAAGTATTTTCCTGTTGACCGCTATATTCGCTTTAGTCAATCCCTCAATGAACCTGCTGTAAGTCAGGCCATTTTCTCTTACAAGGGCATTGATCCTTGTTATCCATAACGCCCTGTAATCTCTCTTCCTGTTTCTCCTGTCTCTGTATTGATACCTTAAGGCATGCATGACCGCTTCTCTAGCGGTTTTTATTCTCAGGGACCTTGCCCCATGAAATCCTTTGGCCCTCTGTAATACTTTCTTCTTCCTTTTTCTGCTCGCTGCTGTATATCTTGTACGCATTATTGTCCTCCGTATGTTCTAAGCGCGGGGTATAAGTTTTTTTATTCTTATCTTATCACCCTTAAAAAGTACCGATTTTTTTCGAAGATTTCTCTTGGTTTTCCTGCTTTTACTGGTCAGCAGATGCTGTTTAAATGCTTTATTTCTTAATATTTTACCAGAACCGCTTTTATAAAACCTTTTCGCAGCTGATTTATTAGTCTTGATTTTAGGCATAATTTCCTCCCCCTGCATTAAGGCAAACTTTCTACAATATCTTTCATTTCTTATGCATAGCCGAGATAATAACAGCTATATTCCTTCCCTCCATTTTAGGAGGTTTCTCAGGGGAACCAAGATCTTTCAATTCATCAACAATTTTACCGGCAAGATCAAAGCCGAGCTGTGAATGAATAAGTTCCCTGCCCCTGAACCTGATAGTTATTTTTACCTTGTCGCCTTTATCCAGAAATTCCCTTATCTGTTTAATCCTGTATTCAAAATCATGATGATCTATCTTGGGCCGGAATTTCATTTCCTTGATTTCTATAATCTTTTGCTTCTTCCTGGATTCTTTAGCTTTTTTTTCTTTCTGATAAAGATACTTACCGTAATTTATCAATCTGCAGACAGGCGGTTCTGCATCAGGTGAAACTTCAACAAGATCTACTTCCATTTCCTTCGCTTTTTTAAGTGCTTCATCAATTTTTACTACGCCTAACTGGGCTCCGTTTTCATCGATAACCCTGACTTCTTTGGCATCGATCTGATCGTTTATACGCAAACTATCGTCTTTTGAAGCGATAAAAGACCTCCTTAACGACAACTCATTTTACATTCTATTTGCATTTTCTTCAAGAATAATTTTTAAAATTTGATCGAGTCTTGAAGATCCCATATCACCCCTGTCTCTGTGCCTGACAGAAACAGTCCTTGTTTCAAGTTCTTTTTCACCGATGATAATCATATATGGAACCTTGTTCATCTGCGCTTTCCTTATCTTATAACCAAGTTTTTCAGATGACAGATCCGATTCTGTCCTGATTCTTTTTTTTCTCAGTTTCTCCTCGATTTTTCCAGCATAATTATTGAATTTATCAGAAATAGGGAGTATTACTGCCTGGACCGGCGATAGCCAGAGCGGAAACTTACCGCCGTAATTTTCGATCAATATTCCTATGAACCTTTCAAGGCTTCCAAGAATTGCCCTGTGCAGCATTATGGGCCGATGCTCTCTGCCATCTTCTGCGACAAAATTCATGTCGAACCTTTCCGGATTGTTCATATCAAGCTGGATAGTTCCGCACTGGTGGGTCCTTCCGATTGCATCTTTCAAGTTATATTCAATCTTGGGGCCGTAAAATGCCCCCTCCCCCTCATTTATAGTATACGACATGCCTGTTTCATCCAGCGCACCCTTAAGGCTAACGATAGCGTTATCCCACTGTTCATCAGTTCCCATCGATTGTTCCGGACGTGTGGATAGCCCCACAGTATACTCAAATCCAAAATCCTTATAAATCGCATCCACAAGCTTTATTATTTCAATTATACTAGATTTGAGTTTTTCAGGAGTTGTAAAAATATGAGCATCATCCTGTGTAAAGCCCCTTACCCTGAAAAGTCCCTGCAAGACCCCTGAACGTTCAAACCGGTGAACTTTGCCAAACTCAGCTATTTTAAGAGGCAGTTCTTTATACGAATGAATATCTTCCTTGTAAATCAAGATTGCACCGGGGCAGTTCATCGGCTTCAGGGCAAATACTTCCTCCTCCCTTTCAGTGAGAAACATATTGTCTTTAAAATTCACAAGATGCCCCGAGGTTTTCCAGATAATATCTCTTAACAGGGCAGGTGTCTCAACCTCGATATATCCAAGCTCATTCTGTTTTTCCCTTATATGATCTATAAGAATGTTTTTCAGAACAAGGCCCTTATGCTTCCAGAACGGCAGACCCGGACCTTCTTCATGAAAACTGAAAAGCCCAAGTTCCTTTCCAACCTTTCTATGATCGCGTTTCCTGGCTTCTTCAAGCATGGTTATATGCTTCTCCAGGGTCTTTCTATCTGCAAAGGCTGTTCCGTATATCCTTGTCAGCATGGCGTTCTTTTCGCTTCCGCGCCAGTAAGCTCCCGATACGGATAAAAGTTTATATGCCTTCAAATAATTTGTTGACGGTATATGCGGGCCCCGGCAGAGATCGGTAAACTCTCCCTGGGAATAAACACTGACACCTTCTGAGGCAATATCACTTATAATCTCGACTTTATAAGGCTGATTAGCTTTTTTAAAAAATTCAACAGCATCATTTTTCTTCATTTCCCTTCGCGAAAATTCACAATTTTCGATAATGATTTTTCCCATTTCCTTCTCAATTTTCCCAAGATCCTCTTCGTTTATTTGAGACGGAGTTTCAATATCATAATAAAATCCGTCCTTTATCGTCGGACCGATTCCGAATTTCGAACCAGGATACAATCTCTGTACTGCCTGCGCCATTATATGAGAAGCGCTGTGTCTGAGGGTATCAAGCCCCTCTTCTGATTCAGCGCCGAAGAATTTAAGGCTCCCGCCGCTGGCTATTACACTTGAGAGATCGACAAGGCTGCCGTTATAATCAGCGACAAGGACATCGTTCAAATCTCCATGAACACCTAGCTCCCTTGCTTTAACTGGATTATCTTCTAGATAACCGATTATTTTTTTAATGGTCAGAGGTCCGTCAAAAGATATTTTACCCTTACCCAGCTTTATTTCTAACATAAAACCTTCCGGAAAAAATTGGCTATACATTTTAACAAATGGTCTGGAAAAAAGGAAATAAACAAGCTGAAATAATCTTCAAAGATGGGTAATTTTTTTATTATTCAAGCCACTCTGTCCTTGCTTCTTAACTTTACAGAAAGGCTGTTTTTTGATATAATTAATAAATTTGATATTTTAACATTAATAGAGCATATTTCGAGGAGAAGAATGCCTGTGGATGATATTTTAGATAAGTCTCAGATAACTGATTCATACTTTGAAGACGAGATGAAAACATCTTACCTCAATTACGCCTACAGTGTAATTACCGGAAGGGCCATACCTGACGTAAGGGACGGCTCAAAACCGGTTCAGAAAAGGATATTATTCGCAATGTCCGAACTTGCTCTCTGGCATGATAGACCGACCAAGAAAAGTGCAACAATTGTCGGTGAAGTAATGGGCAAATATCATCCTCATGGGGATATTTCATTATACCTTGCCATGGTTAAAATGGCTCAGGAATTCCACCTTAGATACCCTCTTGTTATTGGACAGGGAAACTTCGGATCGATCGACGACGATCCACCTGCTGCAATGAGATATACTGAGGCCAAACTGTCTAGGGTCGGTGAATACCTCCTTGAAGATCTCGATAAAAACACTGTCGATTTCAGGCCTAATTTTGACGATACACTTAAAGAACCTGTTACCCTTCCCGGAAAATTCCCGAACCTTATCTGCAATGGAACAACCGGTATAGCCGTGGGTCTCGCTACCGATATCCCTCCGCATAACTTCAGGGAAGTTGCCGGAGCCTTAACTGCCTTAATAGATAACCCCAATATTACAACAAGCGGGCTCCTCGACTATATCAAGGGCCCTGATTTCCCTACATATGGAATCCTTACTGATGCCTCTTCAATAAAGGAAGTTTACGAAACAGGCTATGGTTCCATTGATCTGGCCGGAAAGATTGTAATTGAAGAAAAAGGGATTCACAAAGATCTGATAATAACAGAAATCCCCTACCGCGTAGTGAAATCAAAACTTGTACAGGAAATAACAAACCTTTTTCTAAATAATGATAGTAAATACAATCTGATACTTCGCGGAATTAAAGAGGTCAGGGATGAATCGAGCAAAGAAGGGATAAGAATAGTCATTGAACTCTTCAGAGATGCCAATATTGAAGCGATAAAAACGACTTTATATAACCTGACAAGCCTAAAAGTGCGTATTAAAGTCAACATGGTCGGTCTTGTAAGAAACCATCCAAGGGTACTTCCGCTTAAAGATCTGCTTAACACCTATATAGAACACCGCCGTGAAGTTATTATCCGAAAAACACAGTTCAACCTTGACAAGGCCTCTAACAGGATTCATATAGTCGACGGTCTTTTGATTGCCCTGGATAATATCGATGAAGTGGTGCACACTATAAAGACATCAAAAGACACTTCTGTGGCCAAAGCAAATTTGATGAGCAAATTTAAATTATCGGAAGTTCAGGCTGAATCGATCCTTGATATGAGACTCCAGAAGCTTACAGGTCTGGAAACGGATAAGCTGCGCACTGAAAAAACCGATCTTGAAAAGCTTATTAAAAGCCTGAAAGAAATATTGGGCAGTGCAAAAAAACGTAATGAAATAATCAAATCCGAACTGGCAGAAATGGTTAAAGAAATCGGTGATGACCGGCGTACAAAATTCGAAAGGATAGTTACTGAAAAGATTGAGGCTGAAGAACTCATTTCAAATGATCCTTTCCTGCTTACAGTTTCAAAAAAGGGGTTCCTGATCCGTGAGATCGGCAACACAATCAAGATAAGTTCTAGAGGTACGAGAGGAAGGAAAGGAGATGTCACTGATAGCAACCGGCTGGAATCGGATGATTTTATATTTGCGACCGTTTCAGGATTCCTGAAAGATACAATACTTTTTGTAACGGATTCCGGACGTATTTATTCACTGAAATGCTATGATATCAAAGGAGACACTGAGGGTAAAATCACAAGATCACATATCCGCAATATAGACAGGCTCAGAGAAATAGAGACCCGGAGTGAAATGATCACAGCCGTTCTTGTCATCCATGAATTTACCGAGAAAAACTTTATACTCTTCATAACCAGAAAAGGCAAGGCCGCCAGAATAGCTTTGACTAATTTTGAAAATATAAACAGGACAGGTGTGAACAGTATAAATCTTAAGAGAGGGGATGCCGTAGCCGGCGCTGTAATCACAGATGGAACAAAAAAACTCTTTCTCATAAAGAAAAATGCCAAAGGCTTCAGATTCGACGAAAATTTATTCACCGTACATAACAGGGGTGTAGGCGGAGAAAAAGCCACTATGGTTACAAGCAATGAAGATGAAGTTCTCGGAATGGAATCTGCCGCAGATGATAAATTTGTAATATTTGTTACAAAAGATGGCAGGGGTAGAAAAGTTAAACCCTCTGAATTCTCAGAACTTTTAAACAGGGGCGGCAAGGGTCACAAGCTTGTCCTTCTGGGAAAGGGCAGAAGCCTTGCCAGTTTTGTACTATGCGAAGAAGATGATACTCTCATTATAACGACCAAAAACGGAAGGAGGATCTCTATGGGAGTCGATAAGGTGAGCCACAATCTGCTCAAATTGATGGAAATTAAAGGTGATGATGAAGTTTCTTCCATTTCAACGATAAAGGTAACGGAATGATAATACTGGAGTCAGTATGAGCGATTATCCCTGCATAATACTAAATCTCTACCAGACAATCCTTGACGATTCATACGGAGCAGGCGAAAGAGAAAAGTACAGAGTCGACAGCATATATACAATACTGGAAAAATCTCTTTTCCCTGTCAAGTTCAACTCTCTTAGAAAGGTATACACAGAATCGCTCGATTACTCAGCCAAATATGAGCAGGAAAAGGGTCTTGCCTGTGGTCCTTTCAATCAAATAGATTATCTCTTACAAAAACTCGGAATACGTGATTCTGTTGTCTTTAAGAAAATATATGACAGTTATATTGATGCCGTTCTTCAAATTTCTCCGAGACTCCGGAAAAATGTAATAGCCGCTCTAAACCTGTTAAAGGAAAGAGGTAAAAAAATATCTGTAATTTCAACCTCTGATAAGACCCCTGCTGATATAGTAAAACTGCTTTTGAAGGAACTTTTAGTATATAATATTTTCGATGATTTTATCTTTTCCGACGGTGTTGGAATTACAAAACCTTTGTCTGTTCTTGTTCATCTCTCGCTTGAAAAGCTGCATCTTAAAAAAAAGGATGCCATATATATAGGGAAACTTTCAAGCAGCGACTATAACGAGATGTCCAATGCCGGACTCAGCACACATCTTTTTAATGACTTGGAAGACGATATCTACCAGCTTGCTATCAGGTACAGTGGGGGTTATTTATAGGATCTTCTTTGCCCTTGAGCATTAAAGGAGATAAAGATGAAACTAAAACATGTAATCGAATCTCAGCAGTTCTCCAGACAGGACCTTGAATATATTTTCGAAACCGCGAAGAGAATGGAACAAATATCTGGTCATGAAGCAATCCTTAATAATAAAATACTTATAACCCTCTTTTATGAACCATCGACAAGAACCAGGCTATCCTTCGAAGCCGCAATGATAAAACTCGGAGGAAGTGTTATTTCCACAGAAAATGCGGCCAGTTTTTCTTCAGCGGCCAAGGGTGAAACCCTTGAGGATACAATTCGTGTTCTCAACGGATATGGCGATGTAATTGTGATCAGGCATCCGGAAAACGGCGCCGCTGAAAAAGCAAGCAGGGTTTCAGATATTCCAATCATTAATGCCGGTGACGGAACAGGACAGCATCCGACACAAGCGCTTCTCGATCTTTATACTATAAAAAAAGAACTCGGTCATATAGACGATTTAAAAATAGCGATGGTCGGAGATCTCGCAAACGGGCGTACTACCAGATCACTCGCCTATCTTCTTACAAAGTTTAAAAATATAAGAATAATATTTGTAGCTCCCCCAAATGTAAGAATGAAGGATGATATCAAAGGATATCTCAGACGTCACAATGTGATATTTGAAGAATCCGAAAAACTCGAAGATGCCGTATCAAATGTGGATGTGGTTTACCAGACTAGAATTCAGAGGGAACGCTTCTCAAGCATAGAGGAATATGAAAAAACCAGAGGAATATATATTATTGATAATAAGATTCTCGGTATACTCCCGGAGAAGGCCATAGTAATGCACCCCCTTCCGAGGGTTGACGAGATCAAATATGAGTCTGACGGAGACCCTCGTTCCGCATATTTCCGGCAGGCCCATAACGGTCTCTTTATAAGAATGGCTATTTTATCAATTGTACTTAAACCATAAAGGGGCTTTTTAATGAATTTTCAGAGTAAAGACAGGTCCTGGCAGCTAAAGTCATATAATCCAAAATTATTGAACGAACTATCCGATTTTTTTCGATACCCGGAATTGATAACAACCATACTTCTGGGACGCGGTATTGATACCCTGGCAAAAATTCAAAATTTCATAAAGCCTTTAACCCTAAATTTATATTCTCCATTCTATTTCAAGGACATGGCAAAGGCAATAGACAGGATAGAAAGTGCGATCTCCGGGAAACAGGGTATTCTCATATTCGGCGACAAAGATGCGGACGGCGTAACTGCGACAGCCATTTTATACAAATATCTCCAGAGGCTTGAAGCCAATGTGGTTTACAGGGTTCCCGAAGGGGCTGAAAATTACGGTATTTCAAAGGACGTGATCGGCTGGGCTGCCCTTAATGAATTCAGCCTGATCATAACTGTTGACTGCGGGATAACATCAATTCAGGAAATCGAATACGCAAGATCGGTCGGAATAGATGTCATAATAACAGACCACCATGAAGCCAGGGATAAGCTTCCAGACGCCTTCGCTATTATAAATCCGAAAATATCCCTGGACTGTTATCCTTTCCCTTTTTTAAGCGGTGCTTCAGTTGCTTTTAAGCTCGTATGCGGTATGGCTGAAAAAAATACTCTAAGCGAAACCTATAATGTTGAAATTGTCTTTTTCGATATAGAAACAACGGGTTTAAATCCCTCGAAGGATGAAATAATTGAAATAGGGGCTGTCAAGGTCAAAAACGGTGTAAAGCTAGCCGAATTTCAGGCTCTTATCAATTCTGATATAAAAATAAGCGATGAAATAACTGCCTTAACGGGAATTACTGATGATATGCTTAAAAAAGAGGGCAAACCGGTGCAGGAAGTCCTTGAAATGTTTATGAAATTCATTGGCGGTTGCAGGCTTGTCGGCCATAATGCCATCGAATTTGACCTTAAATTTGTTGAGAGAGAACTTAAAAAATATTTAAATATCAGCCTTTCAAACCCTGTGGAAGATACATTGAAAATGTCAAGGGTTATGATAAAAAAGATCAGTGATTATAAACTTGGTACTGTCGCAAATTCACTGGGTTTATATCCCGAGGCCGGGAAAATGCATAGAAGTCTTTTTGACAGCTATATCTGCTCTGAGGTTTACAGACGTCTGATAATAAGTAGAAATACCAAACTTCTGGAGCTCTATGAGGAATTTCTTCCTTTGGCTGCAATAGGAACGGTCGCTGATATTATGCCTCTTATTGATGAGAACAGGAATATAGTTAAAAACGGCCTGCGTCTATTACCGCATTCTTCTATAGGCCTTATCACACTTCTCAGGAATATCAATATAAATATTGATAGGATTAAAAGCAGGGATATCAGCTGGAGTGTTTCCCCCATCCTGAACTCCCCTGGAAGGGTTGGCGATGCCAGCTTAAGCGTTGAACTTCTAATATCCAACAAGGTTAAGGAATCAGAAGAACTGGTAGAAGCAATAATTTCAAAAGATACCGAAAGAAAAAATATAGTTGACAATGGAGTTGAGATCATAAATGATCTGCTTGAAAAAAATTCAAATGCCGCTGACAGGGTATTTTTTATATCATCAGACAAGCTTTCCAAAGGAACAACCGGCCTTCTTGCCAACCGTTTCTCCAATCTCTATACACTGCCGGTCATTATTATAGCTGTCGAGAAAGACTATTCAACAGGGTCCATACGTGCTCCTAACGGTTTTGATGTGATAAAAATGCTTGATTCACTTAAAGAGTTCATTTTTCAGTACGGCGGTCATAAATCTGCCGGCGGGTTTACTATCAAAAAGGATAATATTGAAACTTTTAAAGAGAAAATAGTAGAGTATATGGATAATCTCAGTTTGGATGATTTGAAAAGAGAGCTCGTAATAGATGCGGTCAGTGATGATCCGGGTGAATTGAACCTCAATATGATCAGGTATCTTGAAAACGTAATAGAACCGACAGGAAACGGGAATGAAATTCCCCGAATTTTGATGAAAGACATCAGCATCTCCTCAAACAGGAATATAGGCAGAAATAACGAACATATCCTTATGACAATTCAAAAAAATGGAAAACCTTTGACTATTACAGGCTGGAACTGGTCGAATAAAATTAAAGCGATTGCTCCCACCGACGGTCTTTATGACATTGTTGTAACACCCGAACTCAATAAGTACCAGGGAAATGAGGAATTGAGGCTGAATCTTATCGATATTAAGAGAGGCAGGGCCTGATGAACAGTTCACTTCAGGGCCAGGCTAGAGCTCAGGCCGTAATATCTAGATTACTTGATGAGAATATTTCCGGCAGGACCATAATACTCTTTGGAGACCGCGGTTGCGGTAAATTCACTGCGGCAGTCGGCATCGCAGAAAAGTTACTGTTAAAGGACCCCTTTTCCTCCCCTGATTTTATCTTCTACAGGAACGACTCATTTTCAGTTAAGACCCGTTATTTCCTTAAGAATATTTCAATTGAAAAGATCAAGACGGCATTGCCGGATTATTTAAATTATTTCCTTGGAAGACTATCGTTGGCCATATCCCTGGGTGAAATATCGAACATTAAATTAAAAAGGATGGTAGGTTCAGGCTCATATACAGTCAGTGATTTCAGGAACGATTTGACCGATATCATAAGTGGCGGTAAATATTTTAATTTTATAGAAACTTCAGAGGCCTTTACCTCAAACCTTATTCAGGTCTCAGATGAGATTTCAAAAAAAATAAGAATACCTATTGATTTCATACGGAGGGCGATCGAATTCAACAGTATCAGATCCGAATCCGGCCATAAGATAACCCTCATCGGAAATTTTGAAAATGCATCCGAAGAAACACAAAACGCAAGCCTTAAACTCTTCGAAGAACCCCCCGCCGGAAATCTGGTTATTTTAACTGCTGCTTCAGACAATACAATACTTCCGACAATATTATCAAGAAGTATGATCATTCACTTCAATCCTCTGAACCCTGCTCTTCTGTGCAACATATTAGGAACTGGACCGGGGCCGGCCTCTTTTTATAACTCGACAATCGATCTGATGGAGGATAGTTTATTTGACTTTCATGAGGGCAGGAAGAAAAGGGTAATAGATTTTTTTACAAGAATAGCGCCGAGAGTGCAGCAGGGAAATTCTATCTTCCAATTTATCGATGATCTCGCCTCAGACAAGAACATCAGAACACCGATTCATTTTTTCAGCGAAATTACCGAATTTATCAGAAACGCTCACCTCGCACGCCAGGCATACCTGAGAAAAATCGATCTTTCTGAATATATCGATAAAGACTACCAGAATATTATCATACCAGTTGTAAAATCATTATATACAGCAGAACTCAGGGAGATCGCTCAAAGGACCAGCTTTCTTATAAATAAAATCACTTATAATAATGTCACGCCAGCAGCAGTGCTGCCGGGATTTCTCATTGATACTGCCAGGTGGTACCAGAAAGCTCTGATAAAGAATTCAAGAAAGGCTCGCTGACTCTTTTGTAGCTATATATTGTAATCTGACTCAGGTTCTATTTTTTCTTTTTTTATCTTATGGGCAAAAACCAGATATCCCGTATGTCCAATCATCCTGTCAAAGGGTCTTGTCAGATTTTTTTTGATCCTGATGCGCCGGCTGAGCATCTCCATACATCTGACCCTGATAAATCCTGTCTCATGCATCTTATAAACTGTTGTCTGAACCTGTTCGATATTCGGCGAAATAAAGCCTATTGGTCCGCCTGGAATAACAGCTTTATAGGCTTCCTCAATAAGTTTCCATGGTTCTGAAACATCCAGAAACATTGCATCGGCATCTTCAATGCCGAAACCTCCTTCCAGTAAAGGATCTTTTGCGAAATATTCCACATTATTAAAAGGGCTGAATCTTTTCACGTTCTTAACAGCATTCTCAAGGTGATCCTCTCTTCTTTCGAATGAATAGACATGCCCATCTTTTCCGACAACTCTTGAGAGGATGATGGTCAGTGAACCGGACCCCGTTCCGATTTCTATAACACGTTTTCCACTGGAAATACCAAGTTCGAGAATAATAACCCCGGCTTCTTTCGGATAAATGATTGTAGTTCGCCTCTTTACTTTCATCATAAAATCTGAGAGCACAGGCCGTAGCAGATAAAAAGGCTCACCTGTATTGGCAAGAACGCAGTCACCGTAATACGCTTCCGGGGGTATTTTCAGTTCTCCCTTGTGAGTGGATATGCTCATATTTTCCTGATAGGCCATCATGTATGATACTTTATCATCATAATATATATAGATAAAATCTCCATTTTTTAACATCAATACCCCAAAATCAGCGTCTTTTTTATAATTTTACTTTCTCCGGCCTTTCTCAAAGATCATGTTTATTGATACACCGGGATTTTCCCTAAGAAATGACAGAATATCATCACCTTCGATCCTGTATAAGCTGGCATGTGTTTCGGTCCAGTATGAAAATCTCATCACTTTACCTTCTTTAATCGAGAAAACATCGCCGATTATATCGCCTTTTTCGCATAAACTGACAGTTTTATCCGGTCCCGACAATTTTACACACCCGTCAATAAGAAGAAATATATGGTTGCTCTTCTTTCCAGCCTCGAATAAAATTTCATTACCTTCAAAGTCTACCGGTTTAAGCATCGATTCCAGACTTGTAACCTGGAATGATGTCAGGTTTCTGAAAAACGGATTGGATTTTATCACTGTCCATGTTTTTTCGTTCCTGATCTTTGCAAGTTTGCGAATATTTTGTTCAACAACAGTATTGCTTATCAGCCTCTTAAACGATTCCCCGTCAATTGAATAGGCTTCAACATTGGTTATTGCTATAACATCAGCTGTTCTCGGTGTATCAAGAATGATAGAAGCCTCCCCGAAATATTCAAACGTTGCATAAACTTTATCCCTGATGTCACCGTTATCAAATCCGCTTATACTCACATTACCTGAAACTATTACATAAAATTTATCGCCCGGCGTGTTTTTATGAATGATAAAATCTCCTTTATTGAAGCTTTCTTTTTTCGTAACAAGAAGCAGGTCCTTTATCTTTTCAAAGGGAAGGTCTTTAAAAACATCAATCCTGCTGAAAACATCAAGAACTCTGTACGAATCCTCGAATTCATATTTTTCAATATCTGGATAGATAGTTTCTCCGATCCCGAACTTGGCAAGAGTGAGTTTCGTTTTTGCAGGAAAATCTTTCTCGGCTATATGGTATACGGTTATTCTTTTCTGTGTCTCTTCAGGTAAAGAATTAAGATAGCTTACCGGAGTATGTAAGGGTGGAATTCCCGATTCATGATATATTAAATCGAAATGCCACGGAAAATCAAGGAGGTTTCCCATCCTGGTATTCGATATTACGCCGTCCCGATTCAGTTTTTTTATAATTTCTGGCTCATTCAAATGGTCTGAAGAGTAGATAAATCGTTTGTTGCGGTAGTTAAAGTGAAATCCGATTGTTGGAATGGAATGCAGAGAATAATAAAAATTAAACAGAGCACCATGAATGTTATAGCGCACGTTCATTTTAACAGGGTAAAAATTAAAAAGGTCCATAAGGTCGGCAGGCTGTATCCGGGTCAATGCAGAATATTTTCTCAAAAAACTCTGCATGACTGTGGGGGTTGTATAAATGGTTACCTTGGATTCTTCAAGTATTTTCTGAAATGTGCCGGCATCATGGTCGGCATGACAGTGGGTAAAGATTATGCTGTCTATGATCTTGGGATTCACATTTGAATCTTTAAGCCAGAGCGTGGAATTAGCCGGAGGGTCAACCATAATTCCTACCTTATTGATCCATAGTATGAATCCGGATGTGTTTTGTTCTGGATCAAACCCATGGGACGGCCCGAGGCATGTAATTCCAAACTCAGGGGGAATAAAAGGTTCGGTTAAGGTTGTTCCAAGGTCATAAAGAGCCTTAAAACTTATTTTAGCAGGAACTGTCGCCAGTAAATTCCCATTATCAAAAACATCAAAACTTCCGTCAGGTTTCTGGATTATTTTAACTTTTTCTATGCTGAACCCGCTGGGGATCAATTCTTTCAGTTCGACAAGATCATCCATGACCCTGCCGGCCCTGAAAAATTTCATCTCAGACATTATATCCGGTATATACGAGTTTTCAGTCTTTTCGACATCACCCTCAATATCAACTTCAAGGGGACCAAAAACAGCTTCCTGAAGAACAATTTTCATATTCTCGATATGATTGGGGTTCACAAAGATTCTTGTTTTTTTCTGTTTCAAAAAAAAGTTGTAGTAAATAGGAAATTCAATTTCCGCTACGCTCATTCCCTGCTTAGGGTCAAAATGTTCTATTGGAAGCACAAATATCTGAGGAACTCCTTTAGGAAGGAAAATGGTATCTTTAAGGGTTTCAGGAGGCGATCCGAACTGTATATAACCCGCTGAGGTATCGACAAGATAACCTCCCCTTGGTAATTCTGTTATGACACCTGACAGCTCTCTCAGGCTTTTGATCTTTTGCATTCATATCTCCCTTCATAAAAAATCAGTCAGCGTATTTTTCCTTTATGGCCTTTATGACATTATAGATGGAAAAAAATGCCTCGACAACATCAGGATCGAAATTCTTACCGCTTCCATCCTTGATATATTTCAGAACATCCTCTTCCAGCCAGGCATCTTTATAAACTCTTGATGATATCAATGCGTCATATACATCAGCCAGGGCTACAATTCTTCCAAAAATAGGGATCTCCTCCCCGACTTTTCCAGGACCAGATTCACATACTTCGCCATCTTCGCAAGAAATCCTGCCCATATATCCCTGCCCATCCCATCTTTCATGATGGTTCAAGGCTACTTCTGCCGATAAAGCATCCCAGTCGGAAACAGGGTTATCAAAAAGCCTTGCCCCGTAAACGGTATGCATTTTCATCAGAGCAAATTCTTTCGGGCTCAGGCGTCCCGGTTTCTTCAAAATTGTGTCGGAAATCGCTACCTTGCCAACATCATGCAGCATAGCGGCTATACGGAGAATATCTTTTGTCTGCTTTATCTTAGAAAGAGAATGCCCTCTTTTTTTTGCCCATCTTTCATAAATCTCTATCGAATAGCTGGCCACCCTGTTCACATGGTTGCTTGTTTCTTTGGGGTCCCTGAGTTCCGCCATTTTTATCATTCTAAGAAGAATCTCTCTTGTCATTTTTGCTCTCTCAATGGCGACCGAGGCGTTGTTGGAGAAGAAGGCTACATACATCCTGTCTTCTTCGGTAAAAGGTATTATTTCTCCCCTGGAGTTTTTGGCGTTAATTATCTGCATTACGCCGATGATATTCTGCCTGCTTGTTATAAGAGGCACTGTCAGCATCGATTTTGTCCTGTATGAAGACATCGAATCAAAGTAAGAGTTAAAGGCATATGGCACATTCCTGCCGATCTTGTAAACATCATCAATAATAAGTGATTTTCCTGTCAGAGCTACATATCCGGCTATAGATTTATCATTAACCGGTATTTCAAATATGGAATATATATATTTATTATTTCCTTCATCAATTTTTGCAAGAGTATCATTCTGAACATAACTGAATTTAAGTTTATTACTTTCAATAAGATAAATTGAACCTGAATCAGCTTTTGTAAAAAGCCTGGCATCATAAAGTATATTATCGAGAAGTGAATCCACGTCCTTTATATGATTGAGGTTCTCTGTTATCCTCAACAGTTCTTTGAATTTGGATGCATCATTTTCAAATTTTTTTGCCGTTCTTTTCGGATTTTTCCCCGGCATATCAAGCTCCATATGGATTTTTATTTTATAAAAATATCGGTTTAATCAAGCTTCATTCTTTATAGTTATTACAATATTCATCAATTTAATATCCTGAGTCCATCTTTGCCGCAGCCTGCATAAAGATTTCCGTTCTCAGCTGAATAAAACAGCTTATTATAAATAGCTCCATCATTAAACTGTTTTTCAAGTGTAAATCCCGAAAATTTTTCCCTTCTGACCTTGAGAATTCCGTTGATCCCGTCCGCAATGAATATTGAATTATCCATTTCAAATGCATCATAAGTATCGCCAGAAGTATTGTAATTCACAAGTAAAACGCAGTTCCTTGGGTCCGCCACATTATATAGTATTACACCCCCCATCCTGTCTCCTATGACCATAAAACCGCCGTAAAGCGATACACTGTTGGCCATTGAAAGAGAATTACTTATTGTGGAAAGAAGCTCGCCTTTCCAATTGTATAGATAAACATATCCGGATTTAGAAACAGAACAGATTATTTTTTTATCTGCGTCGATCTCAATTCCCGTATAATTACGTACAAATCCGAGATTCTTAGCCGAAAGGGTATTGTTCTCTTCATCATAATTATAAAGGACAAAACCGTTGTTTTTATCACTGGTAAAAATATCGATTTTTTTTCCATTGTCAGTCAGTACTTTTATTCTTTCTGAAATAGAATTCGACACAAGAATTGAAGTTATTATTCTGATATTCGTAAAATCGGTTATATCACAGACAACTACTCCTCCCGGGGTCTCAAAATCTCCCACGGCAAGAAACGCCAGAATATTAGTTCCAAACTTTTTAACAGCAATGTCATTGAAAGATAAATTTGTTATAAAAGAAGCTTTAAGAACAAGGTCATGATTATCGAGGATTGACAAACCGTCCTCTCCGAGGGCAAGGTAGACATTGGAAATATCAACGGTAAATGATTTTAAAACTTCTCCGTTTGTTCCCTTCCAGGAATTTACAAGATTGTATTTTACCAAACTGACTTTAGCGTTTTTTTCAGCTTCTTTTAATTGAGTATTAGTAACGCTCACGGCAAAAATGATCGCTATTATAAGGGCCAGAAAAGATACTATGAAAACACTTTCTTTCCAGTATTTAATGAAAATTTTAGTATATTTCGCTAATCTCGCAAAATCTGATCTAACTTTCCAGTTCTTTTTCATTAAATACAATTGCTTCAAATTTAAATACCTTCGCATCATTTTCCCAGCAATAATTTTCCATTCCAGCTTTTCGGCAGGTCTGGTTCATAAATTCAGACCTGTCCCAGCCGTATTCCGTTGCAACCTGTGGCAGCAGTAAACCCTTCTGATAGCCTCTTTCCATCACAAGCCCATGCTTTCCTGGTTCAACTTCGTTATAATCCTTTACTTCCTCAAGGGGCAAGAGTATTGATATTTCTATTGTGATCATATTAAGTTCACTTGCAGAGATGGGCGGGAAACGAGGATCCCGGAAAGCAGATTCAATTGCCATGTCCTTGACTGCATCCCTGATAGGCTTGACGCCCTCGATATAACCGATACATCCTCTTAGATTATCCCCGTTTTTCAGGGTTACAAATATTCCATAAGCTTCTGAAAAAATCTTATCCGAAAGAGAAGGAAAATCCCTGGATTCTTTCCCGGTGAGCATACGCTCGATAGTAAAGCGGGCTACTTTCAACAGATCCTTTTTTTGATCATTAGTAAATTCGATTTTCGGCATAGAAACCTCCCCTCTATCTTACCTTCAATGTAGCTAGAGCCATTAACGCACACAAAGCTGAAATGATCCAGAACCTTATAACAACCTGGTTCTCTTTCCACCCTTTTTTCTCAAAGTGATGGTGTATAGGCGCCATTAAAAACACTCTTTTCCCCTCACCGCACATTTTTTTGGTGTATTTAAAATAACCTTTCTGGATGACAACTGACAAAGCTTCGAAAACAAACAATCCGCCAGCTACAAGAAGTAGAATCTCCTGTTTTAAAATTATTGAGATAAGTGCGATGGTACCACCCATGGTCAGCGAACCGGTATCGCCCATAAATACTTCCGCAGGATGAACATTATACCATAAAAACGCTGTTAATCCGCCTATCATGGAAGTGGTAATAACAGTGAGTTCCCCGGTACCTGAAATGAATGGAAATATTAAATATTTGGCTGCTAATGCGTTTCCAATAACGTAACTCAAAATACCAAACGGAAGATACAGTATGATGCCCATCCCCGAAGCCAGCCCGTCAAGACCGTCAGAAAGATTCATAGCATTCGAGAAAGCGACCATAGTAAATATATAAAATATATAAGCCAGGAAATGAGGCCAGGTGAAGAGCGGTTTATCAATGATGGGAACATAAAATTTCCAGAAAGTTTCTGAAATATTTGGATTAAGGGTAAGAAGGAAAATCAATAAAATCGACGCTCCGGTCTGCAGGCTGATTTTTATCTTACCGTTTATTCCCTTAGAATCCTTATGTTTTATCTTCAAGTAATCATCTAAAAAACCTATTGCACCGAAAAGAAAGATCCCCATGCTCACTATAAAAACGTAATAGTTAAATTTTGTCCAGAGCAGAACCGATAACAAGGCGGCAATGATTATAAATATTCCCCCCATAGTCGGAGTACCGGATTTAACCTGATGACTTTCAGGACCATCCTTTCGTATTGATTGCTTGATTCCGAAATCCTTGAATTTCCTGATGCAATAAGGAGCCACATATACGCCAATGATGAAGGAGGTCACAAAGGCGGCCATAGCTCTGAATGTGATATAATTCAGAAGATTGAAAAGAATTAATTTAGATTTTAAAGGAAGAAGAAGAGCATTTAACATATTCAAATCCTTAAGATTGCCAGATAGGCAGTACACTCATTTTAAAGCGATAAGCATATTTTTGCAACTAGGAAAGATTTACCCGAAAAGATTTAATAAAAAAACATTAGCGGGCGACGGGATTTGAACCCGCGACTTTCAGCTTGGGAAGCTAACACTCTACCACTGAGTTACACCCGCTCGATTAAGGTTATTTTAATTCCCGATACCCTAAAAATCAATTTCTTATTACCTTCCATAAATATTCATATAAAGGTTTTATAAGCAGGAAATTTTTGTAAAGAAAATCCGTAAGTGCTGAGCTGAAGATCAAATCATCAATATCTTTATGACAATACAGGTAAAATCCCTTCCTCTCATACCATTGCCTGAGTTCCTCAGGTACATTTTTGTCTTTTACCCTCTTGAATGTTTCTCCTGCGATTTCATATGGGTTGCCCTTCTTATAAAATGAAACAGCCTTTTTAAATTCCAATGGATCCTTAAGAATTCTTTCACCTAATTTCTCTCTTAAAAAGGCAGGATAATAAAAGAACCCCATACCGAAATGGTAATAATCGGGGTAGATCTCAAAAAAATATACTGGCGTTTCCTTCCAATCTTCAACTGATTTTTTAAATGATATCCAGACATTATTCCTGTACGGTGTCTTATCCTTCGAGAAACGTATATCTCTGTAAATCCTTGAGATCGTTTTATCCACTGCTGGCCTGATCTCAAATTCAGGATCGATTTTCTGCATCATAACGCCCAAGTCTGCTACAAGTTCCTGGAACGGTTTCAAGACGTGATTTTTGTATTCGGATTTATGGCTTTGGAACCACTCCTTGTTATTATTATATCCGATCTCAAAAAGGAATTTTATCGTTTCCCCTGTAAAACCGTTAAAAGGCATAATTAAGCCTCATAAAATAAAAAAGCTCTCGACACCTACTTTCCCCGAAACGAGTATCATCGGCGACGCAGGGCTTAACTTCCGGGTTCGGAATGGGACCGGGTGTAACACCTGCGCTATGGTCGAGAGCGAATAAGA
>Ga0187770_10000088_pt1 | contig 40502 bp, 38 predicted proteins | sample 0116_SJ02_MP02_2_FD_133154 | JGI IMG/M metagenome (GOLD analysis project Ga0187770, IMG submission 133154) | Tropical peat soil microbial communities from peatlands in Department of Meta, Colombia - 0116_SJ02_MP02_20_MG | ecosystem: Environmental > Terrestrial > Soil > Wetlands > Peat | place...
ATGTGAAAATTTCATTGATCCCGGTGCGCCCTTAGCTCAGCGGATTAGAGCAGCAGACTACGGATCTGCGGGTCGGGGGTTCAAATCCCTCAGGGCGCGCCAACTTCCCCGCCCCGCTCCGAAACCGAGATGATCGCGATGCGCGTCGCGATGGAGTATGAACGATCGCGTGGCCGGGAAACAAGCGACGTTAGCAGCCTCGACACCAATTCGGGCGAGCTTCGGCTGATGGGGATCAAGGGTATCGCCGGTGACGAGGGCGTCGTATCACTCACGCCGAATGAAAAGCGGACCTCTGAGGATCGGCGCGACTGCTACTCGCTCTACGTCGTCACTAGCTGCAAGAGCGCATCAGGTCCCAAGCCGGTACCGGCGCGACCCAGCGCAGCTTGAATGGGAAGCGGTACGCAAGATTGACCACTACGCGCTCAAGATCGCAGCGTTGGCCAGCGGCGCATGGCCACGGAGGCAACTGACAAAACAGGAATGGCAAGTTTCCACTTCATGCCGTGGCTACGTCTTCAGGAGCCATACTCAGTCGGCGAGAGCAGGCTGATTCCGTGGCACACGGATAATCCACCTCAAGAGTTCAACTCCTACGAGAGGGAGAAGGTCCATTCGATCCTGTCCAGCTACAAATCGCCGAACAGAGAACCAGTCCGTCATTTTACTGTTGCCCGATTCGCCGACCACCAATTGTTCGCCGACCTCAACCAGGCCCAACGCGAGTACCTGTGGGACTCGGTTTGTCTGGCGTGCTTATCGGGGCTTGCCGCTCGGGAATACCTGATCAACGACGATCCGTATTGCAATGCAGATTGTTTTCTCATTCACGGGCAGCGATTTCCCGAGAGGGTTGGCCACCTGCTAGGGACGAGCTTGTTCACGGTTCGCTGCGGGCAACTCGTGCTCTCTTACCAGTCGCTCAAGGATGTGTCGTTCTTCGAACCGCGTCACGTTTCTCAAGTCGCAGCGGTCACTCTCGACGGAGCCCTGTTAGCGGGCCTCGCCCGGTTCAGGGACACGAAGCTTAAGGGGCAAGGAGGAAGTTGGGCGAGGTGGCGTGACGCGATCGTGTGTTTCAACCGCGCCAACACCGATAGCACCGATTACGTGCTATGGCAGGCTGACTGGGTGCTCTTATGCAGCGCTTTCCAACGTCTCCTTGACGCCGGTAGAAGGAGCGAGGCCGTAGCAGAGAAGTTCACTGCGTGCTTCGTTCCAGCCAATTATCCGTTGCCGATCGACACAGGTCTTCTCCGCGAATGGCAAGGAGACTTCCAAACGCTGCGCGGGAAATTCTACGCGCATGGTGTGCTGAAGTCCCCGGCCACCAGCGATTATGGGGTGAGGCATCTTCCCCTGGCTATCGTCGCGTTTCCGCTGCTTGTTCGAGTGCTCCTGAATAAGGAAGGAGCGTACCGCCTCAGCGACGGGGACTTATGCGCGATCGCTGCGTTCGGCGAATTGCTCAAGATAGCGAAGGACCCACCTCACGACGGATCTGTGCTTAGTTGGCGTGGTTTGGTCGCAAACCAGCGCCTTAGCCTCGCCAGCGCGCGTGCCGCGGAGGAACTCGCCGGGAGCCAGCGGCCAAAGGATTAGCGTTGACTGGGTGCCCGATGATTTCTAAGGAATGTAAGCGGCTGGCGGAGGTGGATTTTCCGATCGCGGTGGTGAGCCGCCATTCGGCCCGGGATAAGTCCATCCGTCACGGGCATCCGAGCACGCTTCACTTGTCCGGAGCGCGCCACATTTCCCACTGAAAATCAGCTTCAAACCCCGATAGCCGGCACCGCGTCGCCGGGTTTAAGCTGGCGGGCCGAGCGAGCTAAAGTCAGTCGCGGCGCGCGGCTGGTTCGTCCGCCGCCCACGAGGAGTATCGCCATGAGCCGAGAGGATTTTTCGTTCGCCAGTTCCAGCGACGGCCTGCGCGTGGCGTACTACCGATGGCGGAGCGCGGCGGCGCCCGCCGCGATCGTGCAGATCGCGCACGGGCTGGGCGAGCACGCGCTGCGCTATGCACGTCTGGCGGCGGCTCTGAATGCCGCGGGCTTCGCGGTCTATGCCAACGATCATCGCGGTCACGGGCGCACCGCAACAGGACCGGACGCACTCGGCGATTTTGGCGAAGCCGGATGGGATGCGGTCGTCCAGGACGCGCTCCAGCTAACCCATCTCGCGCAGGCAGCCGAAGGCGGACTTCCCGTCGTACTGCTCGGCCACAGCATGGGTTCGTTCGTCGCCCAGCAATACATTCTCGACCACAGCGCACTGATCGCGGGCTGCGCGCTTTCGGGATCGGCCGCACGCGACCCCGCCGCGCCTCGGGCTGATTCGGGGCGAGAGGGCCGCCTCGAGGACCTCAATGCCTCATTCGAACCGGCACGCACGCCCTTCGATTGGCTGAGCCGCGACCCGGCCGAGGTCGATGCCTATATCGCGGACCCGCTCTGCGGCTTCAGCATGAGCAAGCGCTCGCGATTATCCGCGCGCGCATCCTGGGGACGCGTAAGCGATCCGGACGCCCTGCGGGGGATTCGCAAAGACCTTCCCATTTATATCTTTGCGGGAGATGAAGATCCCGTTAACCATCACCTCGAATACCTTCGGCCGCTCGCCGAGCGCTATCGATCTGCGGGTCTCCGCGATGTCACCGAGAAATACTACGCGGGAGGCCGCCATGAGATGTTCAATGAGATCAATCGCGATGAGGTGACGGCCGACCTGCTCGCATGGTTGAGGCGCGTCATCCAGGTCCGCTGAGAAAAATTACTATTCCTGCGACCGCCCTGCGTCGGCGTCGCGACGATGCTGCCGGGAAAGTGATAATTTCGAGCGATAAGTTATGGCTCGATGGCGGGTACTGGCGGACCTGGTGGTAATTGCGCACGCGGCCTACGTCGCGTTCGTCGTGCTGGGCCTTCTCGCGATTCTCGCCGGCGGGGCCGCGCGGTGGCGATGGGTCAGGAACTTCTATTTTCGCGCGGCGCACCTCGCCGCGATCGCGCTAGTGCTTCTGCAGACCCTGGCCGGCCTCGTATGTCCTCTCACCACGATCGAGAACTGGCTGCGGGAGAGGGCAGGGCAGTCGGATTATCCCGGCTCTTTTATCGCCTACTGGGCGCATCAACTTATCTTCTACGATTGGCCGCACTGGGTATTCGCGGCGCTCTACGCGGGTTTCGCGATCCTGGTTGTAGCTGCGTTCTGGCTCGTACCGCCGGATTTGCCGTGGCGGCCTAAGCGCGAGCGGCCATCGAGAGCGCGTACCTGAGGGAGAAGCGAATCGCGGCGCGCGCGCGACGGCGCGGCCGTAGAAGCCCGTGCGGGCGCCGCTCAGTTGCGGGGAGTCTCCGCCTGAGCGGAGTTGGTCGGATGATGCTCGCGCGTATGCGCGCCGATCGAGAGAATCAGCATGCCCTGTTCGTAATGCGGTCCGCCGACGATCAGGACGCCGTTATTCTTGAGCTTCAAGTCGGTCATCATCATCGGCCGCGGTCCCTGGAACAACGCGAACCCCATCGCGATTGTCTGGTCCACGACCGAGCGCGGCTGCAAGTGCAGGATTTGGCCCCCGGGGAGCATGAAGGGAACCATGATGCCGCACGGCGTTTCCTTATCCTGGCTGCTGATGAGCTTGTAGGTGTTGTAGCGGAAGGCATCGAGCTCGGGCTGTATTGCGCGAAGCTGCGTATCGAAGCCCCCGTTGGTGTCGCTCGCGAGCACTGAATCGACCCTGACGTTGATTATCTCGGGATGTAACTGGACCACTGGAAGGGGAAATGGAGCTCTTGGGGCCGCCTGCGCGGGCAACGCCTGATGCGACGCACCGTTCGGCGAACTCGCCACAATCGAGATGATGAGCATCCCCTTTTCGTACCGCGGCCCTCCCAGCATCAATACGCCATGGTTCCTCACCTCGAGATCGGTGCTGAGCAGCGGGCGCGGCCCCTGGGTCAGAACCAGCCCCATCGAGATCATCCTGCCGTCGAATCCGCGCGGCTCGAGGTGAAGGACGCGGCCGCCGGGTAGCTGGAACTGAGTCGTCGTACCGCAGGAGGTCTCGCCCTTCTGGCGGCTCACAAGCTGGTAGGTGCTGTAGCGGAATGCCTTCAGATGCGGCTCGACGGGAGCGAGCTGAGGATCGACGCCCTGGTTGGTGTCGGTCGCAAGCACGGAATCAACCTGGAGGCTGACCGTGTCGGGATGCAATTGCGCGCCGGCGCGTGCCGGCGCACCCAACGCAACGAGCACGACGATGAGGAAGGCGAGGCTGCGAGGGTTGAACATCAGCGAATTACGGCTCGTCCGGCAGCCAGATCACCGTGGTGTCGGTCTGCGGCTCGCTCCAGACGGCGACCGAAGAGGTGCCCGACTCGATTCTCGAGATGACCGCGTTGGAGCCGCTCGCCATCGAGAGACCCTCAGGCGCTTGGTACTTTTCGGTTTCGTGCTCGATGTTCGCGGCCGGCTCCGCCGGCGCCTCTTTCGCCAACTGCTGAGCGGGCGCCTTAGGGTTCAACATCAGACGCGCATACGGAGTCGCGATGACCACGGTAAGCATCGCCGCCAGAGCGACACCCGCTCCCAGCGCGAACCCCGATGAAATGTGATCGCTGATGCGGTCGAAGAAGCGGCGGGTCCGGACCGTCAGCGGCACGGGGAGGTTCTCGATTCGGTCCATTACCGCCGCGACGAACCCTCCAAGCGGGGGCGGCGTCACGATCGAGCGCAGTTCGCGCCCTATGGTTCCGTACTCGGCGAGCAGGGCCGTGCAGCTCTCGCATCGGGCGAGATGAAAAGCAACGTCCTGCATCTCGTTGGGTTCGAGCTCGTTGTCCTCGAATGCGCCGAGCATCAGGCTAATTTCGCTACAGTCAGTCATAATCAGCTCAGCTCGAGGCGAGGTCCTTCAACAACCCGCGCAGCCGATTGCGGGCGTAATGCAGCCGGCTCATCACCGTCCCGCGCGGACATTGAAGCACTTCGCTGATCTCATCGTATGACATTCCTTCGACTTCGCGTAGAAGTATCACTGCACGATGTTCCGCCGTCAACTCCTCAAGTGCCTTGCTTAGACGCGCGGAAAGCTCACTGCGGCTGGCATCTTTGAATGAGTCGCCGAGCCGGCTTGGCAGCCGGCTGATTTCGGCCTCGGCATCCTCGCCGCGCAGCACGACGTGACGTCCCTCGCGGCGCCAGAAATCGATCGCGAGGTTCGCGGCGATTCGGTAGAGCCAGGTCGAGAAACTCGATCGCGACTCGAACTTGCCGAGGTTCTCATATGCTCTGACGAAGGTCTCCTGCGCAAGCTCGAGTGCGTCATCCTGGTTATGGACAACCGCAAGCGCCACACCCACCACCCGCCGCTGATAGCGCTCGACGAGCGTGCCAAACGCGTGCGAGTCACCCTTTTTCGCACGCTCAATGAGTTCGGCTTCATCGCCGTCGGGGCGGCTTGGGTTTCTCAATTCGGTTAGACGGGGGTCAGGGGGACGAAATTCAGCCGAATTCTCAGCTTCCCCCACCCATTTCGGCCCAGTTAGGTCCCCATTTGACGTCGACCTTAAGCGGCACCTTCAACGACGCTACCCCCTCCATCTCGCGCCGAGCCGCCTCGCCGGCCGCCGCCACGGCATCTGCCTGCACTTCCAGGAGTAATTCATCATGTACCTGCATGATCATGCTCGCGGGGATCTCAAGGCGGCGAATCTCGTAATGTAGCCTGATCATAGCCACTTTTATCAAGTCGGCAGCACTGCCCTGAATTGGCGTATTAATGGCGATCCTCTCGGCCTGAGCACGTGCGCCGCCGGGCGGCGAGTTGAGTTCCGGAAGATATCTACGTCGCCCGTACATCGTGGTCACATACCCGTCGGCGCGTGCTTTTTTTACAGTTTCATCGACCCACGCCTGAACGCCGGGAAGGCGGTCGAAGTACCGCTTGATGTAATCGGAAGCGTCGGCGAGCGAAATCCCAAGCTGGCTCGCCAGCCTCTGCGGACCCATCCCGTAAATGATCCCGAAATTTATTGTCTTTGCGAGACGGCGCGCCGCGGCATCGACCCGATCGGCCGTGATGCCGAGGACCTCAGTCGCAGTGCGGACATGGATGTCCTCGCCGCGCTGGAACGCATCGACCAGCGTCGGGTCGCCCGACAGGTGCGCGAGCACGCGCAAATCGATCTGGGAGTAATCGGCGGAGAGCAGCAGAAATCGATCGCGGGCGACGAACGCGCGGCGAATTCGCCGGCCCTCCTCATTGCGCGTGGGAATGTTCTGGAGGTTCGGATCGCTCGAGCTCAGCCGCCCGGTGGCCGTCAGCGCCTGGTGGAAGGTGGTGTGAATCCGGCCGGTTGCGGGATCGATCAAATCGCCCAGGGCGTCGGCGTAAGTCGATTTGAGCTTCGCAAGCGCTCGGTATTCGAGCAGCTTCTTCGGCATCGGATGCGCCGCGGCGAGTTTCTCCAGCGTGTCGGCATCGGTCGAGAATCCGCTCTTGGTCTTCTTGAGGCCCTTGGCCGATAGTTTCAGATCCGTGAACAGGACTTCCCGCAGTTGCGCCGGCGAATTGAGATTGAAGCGCCGGCCCGCAAGTTCATAGCACGCAAGTTCCAGCCGCGCGGCTTGCTCGCCCAGTTCCGCGGAGATTTTCTTCAGCGCGGCCGCATCGATTCCGATCCCTGTCGCTTCCATTTCAGCCAGGATGTACACGACTGGAATCTCGATCTCGGCGAACAGGCGCTCCAGGCCATCCTGCCGCATCCGGGGCAGGAGCACCTCGCGCAGCGCGCCTGCGATCTCCGCTCGCGTGCCGCCAGCGGCGCCACCTCCCACCGGTGCAAGATGCTCATGGTAAAGATCGTCGAGCGACGGCTCCGCGCGTCCGGGATTCACCAGGAAGCCCGCGAGCATCGTGTCGAAGTCCACGCCCCTGAGCGTGACGCCGTGGCGGCCGAGCCGGCGCAGATGAGTCTTCAGATCGTGGCAGGTCCTGGGCGGCGACGGAGAACCCAGCAGGGAAGCGCAATCGCCGATCAGGTCGCCGGTTACGACGTAAGTTAAACCGCCGCCGCGAAGTTGCAGGCGGTCGCCCGCGCCATCTTCGCCCGCGAGATCGAGCGAGATTCGCTCGGCTGCGCCAAGCTCATCGATCACCGCGGGCAGATCGTCGCGCCGCACCGCGACCTCTGCGCCCGCGCGGGCCTCGCGCGCCGCGGCGGATGCGGTCAGTTCGGCGAGCAGGGAATGAAATTCGAGCTCGCGGACCAGGTCGGCGGCGGCTTGCGAATCGATGCCCTCCCAGGCGAGATCGTCGGGCTCGACGTCGAGAGGCACGCCGGTGTCGATGCGCACGAGCTTGAGTGCGAGTTCGGCGTCGGCGCGATGTTGGCGGAGGAGATCGGCGATTTTTTTCGCCCCGCGCAAATCGCTCTTTTCCACTTCGCCGAGATTGGCGAAAAGTTTCGCGATCCCGCCGAACCTCTGCACCAGCGCCGATGCGGTCTTTTCGCCGATTCCGGGGACTCCCTTCACGTTGTCGATCGGATCGCCGGTGAGCGCCTGGATATCCGCCAGCGCGTCCGGTTCCACGCCGAATCGTTCCCTGACCTCGCGCACGCCGGTCCGCCGATCGCTCATCGTGTCCCACAGGGTTACGTGCGGGCCGACGAGCTGCCGCAAGTCCTTGTCCGAAGTCACGATTATGGTGTCGAAATTCTTGCGCGCGGCGCGCGTGGCGAGCGTCGCGATCACGTCGTCGGCCTCGTAGCCGTCGCGGATGATGCTCTTGATCCGGAAGGCCTCGACGGCGCGGTGTACGTAAGGAATCTGGACGCTTAAGTCGCTCGGCATCTCGGCGCGGTTCGCCTTGTAGTCCTCGAACAAATCATCGCGGAAGGTTTTCTTGGCCGAATCGAAAACGACCGCGATGTGAGTGGGGCGCGTATCTTTGAGCAGCTTCAGCAACATCCTGATGAAGCCGTAGACGGCGTTGGTCGGCATTCCGCGCGAAGTGGTGAGCTGCGGCAAGGCGAAGAAGGCGCGGAAAATGTATCCCGAGCCGTCCACCAGGATGAGTTCCTTGCGATCGCCGGCCATAATTTGAAAGTACCCGATAAGACCCTGCAAGCGACAGTGCCCCCTCCCGGCGCGGGCGGCGGGGAATCTCGTCACTTTGAACGCATGATGGGGCGCGCCCGCGGCCGCGCGAGTGCGCCCGCGATTCCGAACTGTCCGCCTGGCCTGACCGCGATCCGGGACAACTCCCTGTTTCGCACCGGCCGGTCGTATTGACTCTGCGCGTCGCGCTGGTTAACTGATCGATCGCCCTGATTTCGAACTTCCGCGCAAGTCCGGCGGGATAGGGCGGGGGCGGAGAGGTGCCTGCGGGCGGCCGGGAACCGAACGACTCGAATGATTGAGGTCAAAAACCTAACCAAGCTGTACGGCAGCTTCGTCGCGGTCAGCGACGTTTCGTTCAAGGCCGAGCGCGGCTCGATCCTTGGCTTCCTCGGACCCAACGGCGCGGGCAAGACCACGACGATGCGGGTCATCACCGGCTACATGCCGGCGACCTCCGGGACCGTGCTGGTCGACGGCCTGGATATCTTCACCCAGTCGCTCGAGGCGCGCCGCAGGATCGGTTACCTGCCCGAGAATCCGCCGCTTTACTCGGATATGCGCGTCGAGGCCTACCTGCGCTTCGTTGCGCGCCTGCGCGGCGTGCCGCGCGCGAAGATGGATGAGGCGCTCGACCACGCGATCCAGGTATGCGGGCTTTCGGGCATGGCCCATCGCATATGCGGCCAGCTTTCCAAGGGCTATCGCCAGCGCGTCGGGCTTGCCCAGGCGCTGATTCACGATCCGCCGGTCCTGGTGCTCGATGAGCCGACGATCGGACTCGACCCGCGCCAGATTCATGAGATCCGCGAACTCATCCGCAAGCTTTCCGGCGACCGCACGGTGGTGCTCTCGACGCACATCCTGCCCGAGGTCTCGCAGATCTGCGACAAGGTCGTAATCATCAGCGATGGCCACGTCGTGCTCGAAGAGCAGATCGCGAAACTTCCGGCGGAAACATCGCTCGAGCAGGTCTTCCTCGATGCAATCTCCAGGGAGCGGCACGTCGAGACGGCGTCGGCGGAAGAGGAGCTGGAGGAGGTCGGAGCGGGGCACACCTAGGGCCCGGCTTATCGCCAGATGAAGAACGCGCTTACCATCGCGGGCAAGGAGCTCGCCGGCTACTTCGTGCAACCTGTCGCGTACGTCGTGATGGGGGTGTTCCTGGCCCTTGCCGGGTTCTTCTTCTTCGAGCTGCTCAGCTATTTCCAGATAACGCTCAATATGTACGCGGCGATGCAGAACGCGGGCGTGCTCGAGCGCATCAACCTCAACCAGCGCGTCATCGAGCCGCTGCTGCACAATTTGTCGATCGTGCTGGTTATCCTGGTGCCGGCGATTACGATGCGCACGTTCGCCGAGGAAAAGCGCACGGGGACCTACGAGCTTCTGCTCACGGCGCCGATTCGCACCGGCGAGATCGTCGCGGGCAAGTTCATCGCCTCCGCCGCGTTCATGCTCATCATGATCGCGCTGGCGGGCATCTTCCCGGTGATTCTCGCGGCGTTCGGTAACCCGGAGATTGGCGTGATGGTGTCGGGCTACATCGGGCTCGCGCTGCTTTCGCTCGCGTTTGTGTCGGTGGGACTGTTCACCAGTTCGCTCACGCAGAACCAGATCATCGCCGCGATAAGCTGCTTCGGCGCGCTGCTCCTGCTGTTCGTGATTTCGTGGCCGGCGCAGACCGGCGGCGGCCGCGTGGCGGGAGCGCTGCGCTATCTTTCGCTCACCGAGCATTTCTCGCAGATGGTGACGGGAATTCTCGACACCTCGGACATCATTTATTTCCTGAGCCTCATCCTGTTGGCGCTGTTCCTCACGCAGCGCTCGGTTGAGTCGGCGCGCTGGCGTTAGGCGGGAGCATCCAAGGTCATGCAGCGTTCGGGTCCACTGTACGGGCTGATCGGGCTGGTCCTGCTGGCGTTCGGGACGTTCGAGTATCTGTTCGCCCCCGGCTTCAAGCTATTCGTATGGGTCAATCTGGCGGGCGGCTTTTTCGCAATCGTTCTGTGGATCACATCCAGCGGGGCCGCGCTCTTGACGCTCGCCGGCGAGCGCACGACGCGCTACGGCGCGAACGCGGTGATTTATTCGGCTGCGTTCATCGGACTCCTTATCGCGGTCAATTATCTCTCCACCGTTCACCGCCGCCGGCTCGACCTCACCACGGAGAAGGTCTTCAGCCTGTCGAGCCAATCCGAACAAATCGTCAAACAGCTCAAGAAGCCGATCAAATTCAGCGGCTTCTTCCAGGGCGGCGAGAATGCGCAGGCACGCGAGCTGTACTCGATGTACGCATACGCATCGCCGCAAGTCAGCTATGAACTGGTCGATCCGGACCGCCATCCCGAACTCGCCGAGCGCTACAAGGTCTCAACTCTGAACGTCACTCACGTCCAGTATGGCGGCGATACCGGCGAGGGGACCAACGTCACCGAAACGACCGAGGAGGCGCTCACCAACGCCATCCTGCGGGTCTCCAAGGCCGGCAAGAAGGTCGTCGATTTCCTCGACGGCCACGGCGAGGCCGACCCCGACAATACACAGGACGCCACCGGGATGGGGGAACTCAAGAAGGACCTCGAGGGCGAAGGCTTCGAGGTGCGAAAGCTGGTCCTCGCATCGCTTGAAAAGGTCCCCGATGACGTGACGCTGGTCGTGGTCGCAGGCCCGATCAAGCCGCTGCTCGCGCCCGAGATCGAGCGGCTGAGCGCCTATCTCAAGCGCGGCGGCCGCATGATCGTGATGCTGAGGCCGCAGCGTCCCGACGAGCCCGTGGACGAGAACGCGCTGATCTCGCTGGTCGGACAATGGGGGGTCAAGGTCGGCAACGATGTCGTCGTCGATCAGGTCGTCCGCCTGTTTGCGGGGCCCGCGCTCGGGCTGAACCCGCTGGTCCAGGACTACGGCGACCATCCGATCACGCGCGACTTCCATCAGCGCACGGTCTTCCCGATGGTGCGGTCGCTCTCGGTGGCGGCCGATGCGAAGCCCGGCCTGCAACTGACGTCGCTTGCGAAGACCAGCGACACCTCGTGGGCGGAGGACGACCTTGAGGGGAGCTTCAAACGGCAGGAGGCGAAGTTCACCGAGAAAGACACCCGCGGCCCGATTACGGTCGCCGTGGCGGCCAATGCCGACGTCGCGCAGCTTAAATGGGGCAAGGGCGATGCGCGTCTGGTAGTGTTCGGGAGCACCGAGTTTGGCGAGAACGAGAACATCACGAGCTTCTTCAACCGCGACTTCTTCGTGAACAGCGCCGACTGGCTGGCCGGCGAGGAGAACCAGATTTCCATCCGGCCAAGGTCGCTGCGCGCCTCGCGATTCCGCCTCACGATCGATCAGTTCAGCGTCATCTTCGCCTTGTCCCTCCTGCTGCTGCCGGAGCTTGTGATAATCGCCGGCGTGGCGGTCTGGTGGGAGCGCCGCAGCTAAGCCGCACTTCGCCGGTTCGCTCGATCGATGCGGATTCGCAACACCATCATCGCACTGATCCTCGCCGCGATAGTCGGCGGCTACGCGCTGTCCGTCAGCTACTTCTCGAAGCCGGAGGAAGCCCAGAAGCTGCTCAACATCAAGCCCGACGACATCGCGGGGATCACGCTCGAGTACCCCCAGCGCAGCACCGACAAGCTGATCGAGATCGAACGCAAGAAGGATGGCGACTGGCGCCTGGAAAAGCCGATCGGCGTCGATGCTGACCAGACCACGGTCAACAATCTCGCTCATGCGATCGCCGATTGCGAAATCACCAAGACCGTCGAGGAAAAGCCGGAGGACCTCGCGCCCTTCGGGCTCAAGCCTCCCGCCGCGATCGTGACGGTCAAAACCTTCACGGGGAAAAGTCTCGCCGCGATCGAGGTTGGCAAGACCACGCCGGTCGGCTTCAACGCATACGTCAGGACCACCGCGAAGCCGGCGGTGATGCTCACCTCGTCGGCGTTTCCCTCGGGAATGCAGAAGACGCTCGACCAGTTGCGGGATCGCGATTTGATGAAGTTCAAGGTCGATGACGTGACCCGGTTCACGCTCGCCAAGGACAACGGCGAACTGATCGAGATCGAGCGCGATGGCGAGAAATGGCGGATGGTCAAGCCGCAGGCCGCGCTCGCCGATTCGGGCCAGGTGCGCGAACTGCTCGGCACGCTGGTCAACGCGAAGGTCGCGGATTTTATTTCGGACGCTCCCGCCAACGTATCGCAGTACGGGCTGGAGAAGCCGCATTTGACGGTCAGCGTTTACACCGGCAAGGGCGGCGCGCAGGAATCGCTGCTGGTCGGATTCAGGCAATCGGAACAGGGCAAGGACGGCGTCTATGTCCGCCGTGGCGAACGCGTCCCGGTCTACACGGTTCACCAGTATGTGACGTCGGGGCTCGACAAGTCGGTTCTAGATCTGCGCGACAAGACGGTCATGGCCTTTGAGCCGGCGGCGGTCGAAAGCGCCGACGTGAAAGCGGCCTCGGGCGAGTTCCTGCTCAAGCGCTCCGCTGGCGGGAAGTGGGACGTGATCGAGGGCGGCAAGAGCTCGCCCGCCGATGTCCCCGTGGTCGAGCGCTTCCTCGATGAGCTTCGCGACTTGAGGGGCGTTTCGATCATCGCGGACCCGATGCCCAGCGCGGCGCCATTCGGACTCGACCAGCCCGGCGTGCAGGTTACGCTGACCGGCAAGGACGGACAGCATATCGGCGTGGTCAAGCTCGCCAAGGTGGCTGTGAAGCAACCGACTGCGCCCGCGCCGGGAGAGGCGCCTCCGCCGAGCAACGAGTATTATGCCGATTCGACCGCGGGCAAGGCGGTCTATTCTCTGAGCGAGTTCACTTACAGCCAGTTCGACGAGCCGGCCGCCCGGTTCCGCGCGAAACCCGCCGCGCCCCCGTCGTCCACGCCGCAGCACTAGCGCTCGCGGCTAGCCCTCGGCGATCACGTGCGCGATCGCCTCGCGCGCGGTGTGCGTGATGCTCAGGTGGAAGCCGGCGATGTTGCGCTTGCGCGAGAATGCGGCCGTCTTTCCGCTGAGCACGATAGTCGGCGCGCGGCCGCGCTCGCGGACCACTTCAATCTCGCTCCATCCCACGTTGCGATTCCACCCCGTCCCCATCGCCTTCATCGTGGCTTCCTTGGCGGCAAAGCGCGCGGCGTAGCTCTGATAGCGCGGGCGTCCCCGCGACTCGCAGTAGGCGACCTCGCGCTCCGTGAAGATGCGGGCGCGAAATCGCGCTCCGGTCTGCGGGCGGTTGAGCGCCCGCTCGATTCGGTCCACTTCGATTACGTCGATCCCGGTGCCGACTATTTGCGCCATGTGACCCTCGCCGAGAGTATCGCCGCCGCGTGCGCGCTTTGGAAGCGATGCGATTCCGAGTTGCGCGCCGCGCCATAAACCCCGATTCTATGGTTCGAGAGTTCTGGCCGTCTCCCCGGAGGTCGCGATGGGCAAGCTCAAGATCGCCGTGAACAAGGCTCGATGCGTCGGGAGCGGCGACTGCATCGAGACTGCACCCGCAGTTTTCCAGCTCGACGAAGCCGGCAAATCGGAGGTGATCGATCCGGCCGCCGTCCCCGATGCCGTAATTCTCACCGCGGCGCGCGGATGCCCGGTCAAAGCGATCACCGTAACCGACGAGGAAGCGGGCATCCAGATTTTCCCGCCGCCCCCGAAGAAATAGGAAAGCGATCTTGGCGCGCGCGGGTTAAGTCCGCGACCGCGCGGGCGCGATGCTCGGCGCCTGGCGCATCGCGGTTAGCGCGGCGGCGACGATTTGCTCGCCCGCGCCCTCCGCGACTCGGGCGGTCTCGACTTCGTAGCCGCCCTGCGGGTACGCCTCGCGCGTCGGGATATAGCCAATCAGGTCGTTGCAGTAGCCCGCCACAAAGACGTGTGCGAAGTAGGGGTTTGCCTTGAGCGCGAGGCCGAATTCGACGAACGGCTCACCCGGGATACCCACCAATGCGATGTCGCCAATCGTGACGAGGCTTAGACTGGTCGCAAGTTCGCGGCGGACGAGATCGACGCGCTTGTCGTGGCGGTTTGCATCTTCGAGCGCCTCGAGCGCGCGCAGCGCAGCGAGTGATTGATCATGATGATCGCGCAGGCGCTTTAGCTGGACGCCCTCGCCGCGATGGCTTTTAAGCGACGCTTCGGTTTGCGCGGCGCAATCGCGGGCGGCGCTGAGCGCCGTCTCCAGGTCCTTGAGTTTCAACTTGAGCGGCACGCGCCGCGCCGCGATCTCCGCCGAATCGGACCAGGGCGCGACCGCAAGCGCGGCGAGCAACGCCCGGCCCATCGCGCTTCCATGCTCGGCGGCGATTTCGAAGCTGCCGCGATATCGCGGGTCGATATTGCCGGTTGCGCCCTGAAGGAAGATGGCCATTGGGCGGCTCGCCTGCGCACCGTCGCCGGCCTTGCTGCTTGCGCTTTCGATTTCGTCGATCGCAAAACCCATCCAGTCGCGCGAGTAGAGCAGGTTGTCCTCGCAAAGCACCACGCCATGACATGGATAATTCAGCACGAAGCCGAGCGGTGAGGCGTCGCGGCGGTAGAGGCCCAATACCCGGGCCTCGGCATCGGCGACGCCGGCGTAATTTGCTGCGAGCTGGATTTGCCCGTCGGGCCTTCTAAGCCGCCGATTCGTGCCGAGCGTAAACCGGCCGCCGGCGGCCTTGAGCGCGATCGGCTCCAGCCTCAAGTTCGCGAGCAAAATCGCATCGGCGATTTTCCCCGGAAGGGCGCGCTCCCATTCGAGGTTGCGGTCATCGCCCGCGGTGGCGTCGGGGCGCGGCGTCGCAAATATGTTGAACAGCGGCCCCGAATGCGTGTGCGTCGCGCAGATCAGAATCGCGTCTGCGGGGATGTCGCTCCGCGCCTCCACGATCGCGCGAATCTCATCGGCGATTCGCATCCCGATTGCGAGCAGATCAACGCCGCAGATGGCCGTCTTGTGCGAGCCGTCGCTCAGCACGAGCGCCTGCGCGCAGAGGTCGTCATGAACCCCGGCGGCGCGGCCGGCGCGCCTGCCGTATCCCGCCATCGCGATTCCCGGCGGCGGTTCGAGCCTGACGCGCGCGACTCCTGCATAAAGCGTGGTCATTTCTCCGTCACGGGCGCGCCGCGCCGCCAGTGGCGACGAGCGCGGGCACATCCCGGGGACAATACCATCCGGGCCGGGTGACGTATCGCGCTATGTACGCGCGATCGGCGGCTATTTTCGGTCGATCTCGGAGAGCACCGTGATCTCTGCGCGGCCGGCCAGCAGCGGACCGATCTTGCCGCCGAATGCTCTCATGTGATCGGTTTTGCCGTGCGCATCGAGTGCAGCCTGGTCCTTGTAGACCTCGTAGTAATAGAACTCGGTTGAGTCCCTCACGTTCTTGTGCAGGATGTAGTTGAGCGTCCCGGGCTCGGCGGTGCGGGCCGCCGCGATCATCTCGCGCGCGGCGCTCTCGAACTGCGCTTCGTTTCCGGGCTTCACCTTGAGCTTCGCAAGCACTGTAATCGCCATCTTGATCTCCTTGGGCGCGAGAACGGTTTAGGGTCGGCGCTGATTCAAGCCGCGCCACTGACCGTCGCCTCGTGTACCGCTGCTCTTATCGGCACCTCTGTGGTTTTTCAAGCGACGCGGACCGCCGACTTTTTGCGCGATGCGGAGCCGGTTCCGATTTGCGATGATGCGGCGGCGGCAATCGCACGCCGAATCGCACGCAACCTGCCGAGCGGGCAGGGTGCGCGGTCATTCATCGACCGGGTGAGGACGCGGCGGGTCCTCATCGGGCGGTTCGTTGCCGGTTATCGCGCCGACATATTTCCCATAATGATAAACCTGGACCGTTCCGGAGGTCGGGTCGGGAAACAGGTTCCACTCGTCGGGCTGAGGTGGCTCTTGCGAGGCGGCCGCAACCGGAACGGGGGCGGGCGGCGGCGGCGCACTTGCGCAACCGGGGAGCCCCGCGAGACACAAGGCCAGCAGGACTCGAAGCAGCGTGCTTCCTTCTTCACGCATCGCGGATAATCGCGGGGACGCCGAAAAGACAACCCCAAGTTATCTTCGCGCCCGCCCGCGGATGTCGCAAGAGCCGTGCGCGCGGACTCACGCGCTCCGGATGCCCAGGACGCTGCGGAAGTGAGCGATGGTCTTGGGGAGGCCCGCGCTCAGCGGGATCGTGGGCTGCCAGTTGAGGCGCTCGCGCGCGAGCCGGATGTCGGGGCGGCGCCGCACGGGATCGTCGGGGCGCGCCGGCTGGAACGTCACGCTCGATCCGCTGTGCGCGAGCTTGATCGCGAGTTCCGCCAGTTCGAGGATCGTGAACTCGTCGGGATTCCCGATATTCACCGGGCCGATGAATCCCTCCGTGTTCATCATGCGCACGATCGCCTCGATGATGTCGTCCACGTAGGCGAATGAGCGCGTCTGCTTGCCGTCGCCAAAGATGACCAAGTCCTCGCCGCGCAGCGCCGAGACGCAGAAGCTCGAGACCACGCGCCCGTCGTTGATCGCCATGCGCGGGCCGTAGGTATTGAAAATCCGCACGATGCGGATATCGACGTTGTTCTGGCGATGGTAGTCCATCATCAGCGTCTCGGCGACGCGCTTGCCCTCGTCGTAGCAGGCGCGCGGGCCGATCGGGTTGACGTGGCCCCAGTAGCTCTCGGTCTGGGGATGCTGCTCGGGGTCGCCGTAGACCTCGCTGGTGGAGGTGAGCAGGATGCGCGCGCGCACGCGCTTAGCGAGGCCGAGCATGTTGATGGTTCCCATCACGCTCGTCTTGATGGTCTTGACCGGGTTGTACTGGTAGTGAACGGGGGAGGCGGGGCAGGCGAGATGATAGATGCGATCGACCTCGAGCAGGATCGGCTCGACGATATCGTGGCGGATGAACTCGAAGTTGGGATGGCTTCGAAGGTGCGTGATATTGGCAGGATTGCCGCTGAAGTAGTTGTCGAGGCAGAGAACCTGGTGGCCGTCCTTGATCAGCCGATCGCACAGATGCGAGCCGAGAAACCCTGCGCCGCCCGTGACCAATATCCGCACCGTAGGCCTCCTTGCGCGCCCGCGCGCTAGCGGCGGGTCTCGCGCACGATCGAATGCACCGTCTCGATCACGTAATTCACGTCTTCATCGCTCAACGCCCAATAGATCGGGAGCGACAGGCAGCGGCTGTAAACGTCCTCCGCGATCGGAAAGTCGCCGTTTCGGTAGCCGTAAGTGCGCTGGTAGTAGTGCATCGTGTGCAGCGGGATGCAGTGCACGGATGCGCCCACGCCGCGCTCGCGCATCATCTCGACGAACTGGTTGCGCCCGACGCGCAGCAGCTCCGGCTTGAGGCGCAGCACGTAGAGATGCCAGGCATGTTCGATTCCCTGCTCGCAATACGGAACCTGCAGCGCCTCGACGGTGCGGAACGCCTCGCTGTATGCGCGCGCAATCGCGGCGCGCCGGCGGAGAAATTCGTCCGCGCGCTTAAGCTGCGCAAGCGCGATCGCCGCGTGAACGTCCGAAAGATTGTACTTGAAGCCGAGGTCGTGGATTTCATAGAACCACGAGCCGCTCCTGTCGTAACGCTTCCACGCATCGCGATCCATCCCGTGCAGGCTCGCGACCGCGATCTTCGCCGCGAGCGCATCGTCGGCGGTCGTGATCATTCCGCCCTCGGCGGCCGTGAAATTCTTGGTCGCGTAAAAGCTGAAGCAGGTGAGGTCGCCGATGGTTCCGATCTTCGCCGTCCCGCGCCCGTCCATGTGGCGCGAGGCGCCGGCGGCGTGCGCCGCATCCTCGATCATCGTGAGATGATACTGGCGCGCGATTTTCATCAGCCGATCCATATCGCAGGGATGGCCCGCAAAATGTACCGGCAGGAGCGCGCGAGCCTTGGGATGGCGCCCGCTCTCGAGCGCCTCCTCCACCCGCGCCGGGCTGATATTGAAGGTGCCCGGATCGATATCGACGAACACCGGACGAGCGCCGAGGTAGCCCAGCACCTCGGCGGTCGCGGTGAACGTAAACGGCGTCGTGATCACCTCATCGCCCTGCTGGATGCCCGATGCCCAGGCCGCCAGGTGGAGCGCGCCGGTGCAGTGCGCGACCGCGACCGCATTGCGGGCGCCCACATACTCGGCGAACTCTTTTTCGAAGCGCTTGGCCTTGGGCCCGGTCGTGATCCATCCCGAGCGCAGCGTATCGATTACTTCGCGCTCCTCCTCGGGTCCCATCGCGGGGCGGTGAAATGCTACTTCTCGCATTCTATGCTCTCGGAGTCGGATCGGGCGCGGCCGCCACGCGGTGGAGATGATACCACGTTCCGCGCCTGCTACGACCGGCTGCTGAATTGATCGATCATCGGATTGGCAACGTTCGACGAAGTATAAAAGATAGCTCGAAAGCGGAGCAAGGCGGGGTGCGATGAGGCGCGCGGGATTGATTGCGGCGGCGATGGTCGCCGGATGGTACCTCCTCACGCTTGCGATCGCGGGCCCGCTCGTGAACGCGCCGGTCGTGGACGGATGGCTGTACGTCGCTTGCGTCCGATGGCTGGTCCGGACCGGCGAATTGCGCCTGGCCGGGTTCCAGAGCGCGATGCCGGTTCTCCAGATGTATTACGGCGCAGCGTGGGGCATGCTCTTCGGGTTGAGCCACGGCTCGCTCGAGATATCGGTCGCGCTGCTCGGCGCCAGCACCGCCGTCCTGTTTCATGCACTCGCGCTCCGATGCGGCGCGCATCCGCGCAACGCGCTGCTCGCCACTGGCCTCCTCATCTGCAACCCCTGCTACCTGTTCCTGAGCTTCTCTTTCATGACGGAGATTCCCTTTCTCGCGCTCATGATCGGGGCGCTGCTCGCATTTGCGCGGGCGGGTGACGGGCGCGAGACCGCCTGGCTGTGGACGAGCGCGGCGCTGGTCGTGGCCGGGTTCCTGGTGCGGCCGTTTGCCGGCGCGGTTGCGGCGGGATGCATCGCTGCGGTGTTGCTCTACGATTTCGACCCGGCGGGCGCGCAGGATCTGAAGCGAATCGCGAAGCGGGTGGCGCCCTATGCGATCGCGGTTAGCGCGTGCGCAATCATCTGGCTCTGGCTGACGGTCTTGAAGCCGCTGCCGTGGGATTTCCAGCGGCGCGTGGGCCGCTTCGCTCTTCTGTTTCGCGTTCCGATCGGAACCTACGTGCTTGGCGGCGTGCTGGGACCGGCGCTCAACCTGGGCGCGCTGCTGAGTCCGTTGGCAGTGTTGCAATGGCGCCGCGATCGGATGGCCCGGATGCTCGGGGTGGCGGCCGCAATCTTCGCGCTTACCGCGTACCTGGTGCGGATATATCCGGATGCCGTGGAACCCGAGTTCTCCTGCTTCGGTGGATGGGCCAACGTCCTGCAACTGCGCGGACTGCCGCTCAGGTACTTCTGGAAAGATGGCGGGCGCTTGCTCGCGGTGGGGCTCGGCAGCGTCGGGGCGGTGGGTCTATCGATGGCGGCGCGCGACGTGATCGCGTCGCTCAATCGCGCGGCGGCGGCGGTCTTCATCACCGCGGCGCTGTACTGGCTCGCGATGGTGCCGCTGTGGTTCTTCAACGATCGCTACGATATCGTCCTGCTCCCCGCCGGATGTCTCCTGCTCGCGCTCGCGCCGCATCCGCGCGGACGGCTTGCGAGCGCGGCGGCGGTCGCGATGCTGGCGGTTCTGGGGTGGGTTGCGATCGCGGGAGTGTACGATTACCAGCGCGGAATCACCGCCGTGGTCGCCGCGCGCGACGCGCTCCTCAAGAGCGGCGTGCCGCGCGCCAAAATCGACGCCGGGTACGCGCTCAATGGGGAGGACCTCTATCGCTATCCGAAACGAGGGATCGACACGATGGCGTTCGAGGCGGGAATACCGCTCATCACCACGCTCGATCTTTCTGAATACACGGTCGCAGCGGCGCCGATCGCCGGGACGACGATCATTGCCCGCTACCAATGGCCGGGACCGCTTGGGATGGGCCATCGCGACGTGTACGTGCTCAAACGCGAGCACGCAAACGGTCGCTAATCGCGCGCCGCTTTGAGGGTGGCCTCAGCCGCCGTGTCGCCCGGCGGGTCGCCCGGCATGACGTAGGTTGGAACGCCATTCTTGGCCTCGACGGCCTTTTGGAGCTTCAGCCAATCGACGTCCTCGACCAGCCCGAGGCGTTTCACCTCGCTCACGGCGTGCGCCCATAGGCCCGCATACACGCCGTACAGATCGGGATGAACCTCGACCAGGAGCACGTCGCCGCGCCATCCGAATTTGATCGGCTGATAGACGAATTCGCCGGGCGTTCCGACCTTCACCTTGCTGAAGAGCCGCTCGATGTCCTCAGGATAGAGCCGGACGCATCCGTGGCTGACCTCCATGCCGACGCCCCACGGAATGTTGGTGCCGTGAATCGCGTATTCGGGCAAAGTCAGTTCGATCCGGAACAGGCCGAGCGGATTATCGGGGTCGCCGCCCTTGATTACGTGATCGGCCTCGCCGTCGCGCTCGAGATGTTCCTCATAGATGTCGTCGGGGACGACCCAGGTTGGATCCTTGGTCTTGCCGCGCACCGTGAATGCGCCGATCGGTGTCTTCCAATCGAATCGCCCCAGTCCGACCGGGAACGTGTACACGACCTCCGGATGCACAGCCGACTTCTTCGCTGAGTATTTCTTATTAATTGCCCTGCCATGGCCGAGGATCGCACCGGTGGGCGACGGAAAATAGTAATAGAGGCGCATCTCGGGGATATTCAGAATAATCCCCACGTGCGGCGCATCCGGAAGCACGCGCTCATCGGGCAGCACGATGTCCTTGCCAGCCGGCGGCGACCACCAATCCAGGTTATGATTGGCCTCGGAAATCTCCGCGGAAGTCAGCCCGAACCATCGGCCGACGTCGAGCAGCGTGTCGCCCTTCTGTACGCGATAGGTGATGAGATTGCCGATTACGTTGTCGCGTCCCTGCGGCAACGGGTACGCATACAGGGGGCGTCGCTCGAATTCGTCATCGCTCCATCCGAGCGCCGAGCGCGGCGCCGACCAGATCGCAGCCGCCAGGCACAAGCCCGCGCCCAGCAGCCGGAGCCAATTGCGACGGAAATTCATCGCGCGACGCACGGCAGAAGTTCTCTCTCCACCCGATCGCGGCCCGCGACCTGCGCGGACCGCCCGCATACATCCTCGAATCAAAATTGTAAGGGATGCTCGATCAGTGGGCAATCGGCCTTAAATTCGCAAACTTCAGGACCAGCAATTTGAGTCCGCCGCGATCGAAGTTCACCCACGCCTTCGCCGCATCGCCGCGCCCCTCGCGCTTGCGCACGACGCCCATGCCAAAGCTGGCATGGATCACGCGCGCGCCCGGCTGGATGCCGTCCGTTGGGCTTTCGCCCTCGTCGACGAGCTGCGAGTCGCTGTAATCGATGTACGGTTCCTTCGGCCAGGCCTGCGCGATCGGTCTTGGGCGCTCGGGTTCGATTCGGCGAATGAGGGCGCGATCGACCTCGGCGAGAAAGCGCGATGGCTGCGATTCCTGGCGCACGCCGTACAACTCGCGCGAGAGCGTGTTGGTCAGGTAGAGCAATCGGCGCGCCCGGGTCATCCCGACGTAGCACAGCCGCCGCTCCTCCTCGATATCTTGGCCGGTCTCGCGCGACTTGCTGTGCGGAAACAGCCCTTCCTCCATTCCCGCGATGAACACGACCGGGTACTCAAGCCCCTTGGAGGTGTGGAGCGTCATCAGCGCGGCGCGTCCGCCGTCTGTCGCGACCTGGTCGGCGTCGCTGGCCAGCGCGACGCGTTCGAGGAACTCGCCGAGCCCGCCGCCGGTGTGCTCCGAGTCGAATGCGCCCGCCGCGGCGAGTATCTCGGCGAGATTCTGGCTCCGCGATGCGCCATCGGCGAGGTTTGCGAGGTACGCCTCGAAGCCGCTTTTCTCGATCACTTCCGCGACGATCGCCCGCACCGCCATCGCAGGCGCACGCTCCGCAAGGTCGCGCATCCACTGGTACAGTGCGCCCGCCGCCTTCCCGATCCTGAGCGCGACCTTCGACTCCGTCTCGATCCGGCCCATCGCCTCGAAGGGCGTGATTCCTGCGCGCGTCGCGAGTTCGATTATCGCCTCGATGGTCTTCTCGCCGATCCCGCGCGGGGGTGTGCCGGCCAGCCGTTCCAGGCTGAGCGCATCGGCGGGGTTCACGAGCACGCGCAGGTAGGCGAGCAGATCCTTCACGTCGCGCTGCTCGTAGAATCGAACGCCGCCGACGACGTAATAGGGAATTCGCCGGCGGACCAGCGCTTCCTCGATCGAGCGCGCCTGCGCATTCACGCGGTAGAACACCACGAAGTCTGCGGGCCGGAACTCGCCGCTTGCGACGAGCCGGGCAAGCTCGCGCGCGATGAAGTCGGCTTCGTCGCGCTCGGTTGGACCGGTGTAGGAGGTCACCGGCTCGCCGGATGCGTTCTCGGTCCACAGGTTCTTGACCTTGCGCTCGGTGTTGTTGGCGATCACCGCGCCCGCCGCGGCGAGAATCGTCTTGGTCGATCGGTAGTTCTGCTCGAGCTTGAAAATCCGCGCCTGCGGGAAGTCGCGCTCGAAGTCGAGGATGTTCCTGATGTCGGCGCCGCGCCACCGGTATATCGACTGGTCCTCATCGCCAACCACGCACAAATTCTGGCTTTCCTCCGAGAGCGTTCGCACGAGCAGATATTGCACGTGATTGGTGTCCTGGTACTCATCCACGAACAGGTGCGCGGCGCGCCGGCGCCATTTCGCGAGCACGTCGGGATGCTCACTGAAGATGCGGTAGGCGAGAAGCTGCAGGTCGGCAAAATCCATCGCGTTCATCGCGCGCAGCCGCTGCTGATAGAGCTGGTAGATGGCGGCGATCGTGCTCTCGCGCCCGTCACCGGCGCGCTCGGCGAGCTGCTCGGGCCCCAGCCCCTCGTTCTTGGCCTGCTCGATGCGCGCGCGGATCACTTCGAGCGGCGGGGCGTTGGCGGGCGGGGACTCCTCGAGCACCCGGCGGATGGCGGCGAGCGAATCGCTCTCATCGAGGATGGAAAAGTTGCGCCCGTGGCCCGCCCGCTCCGCCTCGACGCGCAGGATGCGCGCGCACGCGGAGTGAAACGTGCTCACCCACGGCGCCCGCCCCTCGGCCCCGATCAGTCCCGCGATTCGCTCGCGCATCTCGTTGGCCGCCTTGTTGGTGAACGTGACCGCGAGCACCTCATCCGCATCCGCCTTGCGCTCGGCGAGCAGGTGGGCGATACGGTAGGTAAGGACGCGCGTTTTCCCGGAGCCCGCGCCGGCGAGGATGAGGATCGGCCCCGGCGGCGCGAGCACGGCGGCGCGCTGTTCAGGATTCAGGTCGTCGAGATTGATTGGCGGCATCGCGGCAACTGCAATCGGCGCAAGCGGGGAATTAAATCACGAGCCGCGCGGACGTCCCCCACTCGGATGCATCGCACCTCGCGCCCCGGAGTGATCCACAATGCCTGTCTATGAGCCTCGCGACAAGTTCTACCGCAAGGCGCGCGAGCGCGGACTGCCATCGCGCGCGGCGTTCAAGATCGAGGAACTGATCGCTCGCGCGCGAATCGTGCGCCCCGGCGCGCGGATCGCCGACCTCGGATGCGCACCCGGCGGATGGCTTGCAATTCTGGCAAAGGCCGCAGGTCCCGAGGGGCGGGTGGTCGGCGTGGACATCGTGCCGGTCAAAAATCCTCCGCGCGGTGTCGCGGTCATCGTCGGCGATATCGCCGAGCCTTCGACCGTCGAACGCGTGCTCGGCGAACTCGGCGGCCCCGCCGACCTGGTGACGAGCGATCTCGCGCCGAAGCTGACCGGAATCGCCGCGCGGGATGCTGCGCGATCGGAGGCGCTCGTCGATGCGGCGCTTGGGTTTGCACGGCGCGCGCTCAAGCCGGGTGGGGCGATGGTCGTCAAGTTGTTCATGAGCGCGGGATTTAAACAAATCGTCGCGAGATTCGAACGCTTGTTTGAAAAAGTCGAGGTGACGCGGACCGAGGCGACGCGCCCAGGCTCATCGGAGCTATACCTGGTCGCCCGGCGGTTTCACGCCCGGCCCGATTGATCCCCGGCCTGGATTTGCGACCGCGAAAGGCCAATGGAATCCGAAGCCGAGCGCGCGTAAGGTCTAAGATCATGGTGGTCCCAAGGGGGTGGCGCTTTTGCCTGCTGACGCTGGCTGCGATTTTCGCGGCCTGCGCTTGCGGCCGCACCCGGCCTTCATCAGAGATTTCGCCCGTCTCCGTCGCCGGGGCCAACGAGGTCAAGGTCGAGGTCGCCAAAATCGGTTTCGATGAGGCGGCGGGCGCGCACGTCATTCTCCTGAAGGAACAGTACAAGGATCGCGTGCTTCCGATTCTCGTCGGCGAGGGTGAGGCGCAGGCGATCATGCTCGTGATGCACGGGATCAAGCCGCCGCGGCCGCTCACCCACGATCTGCTGCGATCGGTGATCGAGCAGACCGGCAACCGCATCGATCGAATCGAGATTACCGAGGTCCGCGACGAGGTCTACTTCGCGAAAATCTACCTCGACCAGGGGCGCTACGCGATCGACAGCCGCCCGAGCGACGCGATCGCGCTCGCAGTGGGCGCCGGCGCGCCGATCTTCGTGGCGACGAGCCTGCTCCAGGCGCCCAACCCCGAGGAGCTCGAGGTGCGTGGCACTCTGCCTGCAACCGCGCGCGCACTCGGCATGACAGTGGAGGATCTCACGCCCGACCTTGCCCGCTACTTCAATGTTCCCCGGCGAAGCGGCGTGCTGGTCGCGGATGTCGCCGACCCCGCGCGCCAGGCCGGCGTCGAGCGCGGCGACATCATCACCAAGGTCGGTACGCGCGATATCAAGGCGGTCGGCGATTTCAGCGAGAGTGCGGCGGCGGCCAAGAACGCCGCTTCCGTGACGGTGAGCATCAAGCGCGCGGGCGCCGATCGCACCGTAACGATAAAGCCGTAGCCCGGGAGCAAGCCGCCCGGCGGCGTTGCGTTCAGCCGCGCCGGACCAGAACGCTCCTGATGAACCTGGGATCGATCTCGCGCTCGGCGCCGAGCCCCGCGAACTCTTCCTCAAAGAGGTTCAGGCACGAATTCACGTAATCGGCGCTCCGCCGGCGCATCGGATCGTCCACCCGCTCGGCCAACTGTGCACCGACCATCGCGCGGAACGCATCGGTCAAGCGCCCCGGGCCCGCGCCGGGGGTCATCGCGGCCGCCCGCAGAGCGCCGAGCCGCGACGCCTCGATCGCATCGGGCACGAGCCTCCCGTCCAGAGCGCGGCGCGCCAGCGCCGTCAGCAGAATCTGGCTGAGGCGCACCTCGCGCGCCGCCACCTCGGCGCGGAACCTCGCCGATGCGATGTCGATGTCGAGCAGCGCGCGGAACAGCCCCGGGAGCGCATCGAGTTGATCGAGAATCGCGTACCCCAGGTGCAGGTCGCGCATCGTGCGAAAGTCCCGCATCTCGACCGAGCCACCGCCATCGAGCCCTGCAAAAAATCGGGGACGGCGCTCGATAAAGGCGGCGATCGCCTCCCGGTACGGAGAGTCCAGATACGCGATGTCGCGCCGCTTGTCCGGGGGGAGTCCGAGCTGGCTCACGATCTCCTCGGCGCGCTTTCGCAAATCGATCGTGAGGCTGACGCCGAGCCGGAACAGCAGCTTCAGATGCGTGTCGCGCAGGTGCTCGATCGCGCTCTGCAAATCGCCCGCGGCCAGATTTTCCAATCCGAGGTTCAAATAGTTGTGGGTCATCTCGACCGCGACCCGGACCGCATCGAGGTCTCCGAAATCCACCGATCGCGCGACCAGCACCTGGTTGGAGACCATCGCCATTTCCGCTCGAACCTGCCGCTTTCCCTGCGCCGCGAATCCCGCAGTCAGCGCGGCGTTGAACAGCGAGTTGTCCGCCCCCGCCACCGTCAGAGCGACCGCAGGCGGCACGACCTGGTCTTCCTCGAACAGGTCCTCGCGGCTCGGCTTCACGCATTGCGAGCGGATTTTCAGGAAGTCGCGCGGGTCGAGGTAGGCGAACACGTCCTGCGCCTCGAAAAAATCCGGGAATCCGCGATCGCTCAGGCGCGCGCTGCGGAACTGGTAAGCCTCTTCCTCGAGTTCGGCCTCGACACCCCAGTAGGTCTCCTCGAGCAGGCCGGCGAAGTAGTTGTAATCGCGCTCGAACGCCTCCTCGAGGAAATCTGAGATGTGCTGCGAGATGGTATCGCTCCGGATGAACTCGATCAGGTAATGCTCATCGAACTGGACGTAGCGGTTCGACGGCGGGTCCGCCGACAGCGACGGATCGTCGAGTCGATGAACCCGGATGTACTGGCGCAGGAGGAGGGCGACGATCTCCATGTCCAGTTCCATCAGCCCGTCGGCCATCCTGCGCCGTCCCGCCTCCGACAACGCCTCGATCCATTCGCGCATCCGCCCGATGTTCGGGCGGTCCCTGTTCCAGCAATCGAGATCGAACAGCGACTTGACCTGCTCCGGCAGCGCGAGGCTCAGCAAATCGCCGGCATCGGCGGAGCCGATCTCCTTCAATGTGTAGAACAGCGTCTCAGGCGAGAACGATTGCACCAGCCGCTCGGCTTCCGGCGCCGACAGAATCAGGTCGCGCTTCTGGCGCGCGGGCAGTCCGTACAGGAACTCCAGCTTCTCCTGGAATGGCAGATTGAGAAATTCCGATTGGCCTCTCACTGACATATGATTCAGCCGGTGCGACTGGCCTGACGCGCAAAATACCCTTGGGTCAAGATATCAATCAACTGAGCCCGCACTATCTTACACGATGCGCGCACGTCAGTTAGGTTCGAATTTGCGGCGACCCCCCTTGACTATGGCGATGCGTCGAAATAGGCCGGTTGCGCTCACGATCGCGGGCAGCGACCCGGGCGGCGGAGCCGGGGTCCAGGCCGATCTCAAGACATTCGCAGCGTTAGGCGTGTACGGCTATTCGGCGCTCACCGCGGTAATCGCGCAGAACAGCAGGGCGGTTACGCGAGTTGCACCAATCGAGCCCGCGATGGTCGCGGCGCAGATCGATGCGGTCGTGCGCGAATGCCGTCCTGGCGCGGTCAAGACCGGTGCGCTCGGAAGCGCCGCGGTGGTGCGAGCCGTCGCGCGGGCGATCGAAGAGATGCGATTGCCGGCGCCCGTGGTCGATCCGGTCATCGTGTCGAGCGCAGGGGTTCGCCTCCTCGATTCTGCGGGGGAGCGCGCGCTCAGCCGCTACCTGATCCCGCTCGCGCGGGTCATTACGCCGAATATACCGGAGGCCGAGGCGCTGACGGGTATTCGAATCGACGGCGATGCGGCGATGCGCGCAGCGGCGCGGGCGTTGCTCGCGATGGGGGCGCGCGCGGTCGTGATCAAGGGGGGGCATCGCGAGGGCACCTCGGATGCGGCCGATCTCCTCTACGATGGACGGCGTTTTGTGGAGCTTCGGGCGCCGCGCATTCCGGGCGGCGGAGCGCACGGCACCGGATGCGCGTTCTCGGCGGCAATGGCGGCTTATCTCGCGCGCGGAGCGGAACTCGAGTCGGCGGTTCGCGCGGCCAAACGGTACGTCACCGCGGCGCTGCGGCGAAGCTTCCGCCTGGGCTCGGGGCGCGCGGTGTTGGATCATTTCCCGCGCCGCCCGTGAATCCGCACGCGATATCGCGCGCCAACTCCCGCTCGATCGATGCTACTCTAGGATGGGAGCCAGGATGGTGGAGAAGCAGCTTCGCACTCGGACGACGCTCAAGTGGCGCGAAGGAGCACTGACCTCCCGCGGCGACAGCGTCGCCACGGAAGAGCCGCTCGAGATCCGTCTTGGCGGCCAGCGCTTCACGCTCACGATGCGCACGCCGGGGCATGATGAGGAACTCTGTGCAGGCTTCCTCTTCGGCGAGGGCTTCATCAACTCGCGCGCCGAATTGGGCGAGGTGCGATCGGTGCGCGGCCCGCGCGGAGAGCCGGAACCCAATGCGCTCGATGTCGTGCTCGCGGTGGCGGCCGACGGGCTGCGCGAGCGTCTCAAGCGCAATTTTGCTGTCACGGCAAGCTGCGGCATCTGCGGCAAGACTAGCATCGATGCGATTCGCCGCCGTATCGAACCTCCGCGCGGAAATGCCGCCATCGGTGCGCAAATCCTGCTCGCGCTCGCATCGCGGATGCGCGCGGCGCAGGAGGTGTTCGCGGCCACCGGCGGCCTTCATGCCGCCGCGCTCTTCGACCTCGACGGACGCCTGCGCGCGATTCGCGAGGACGTCGGCCGCCACAACGCGGTGGACAAGCTGGTGGGGTGGGGGCTCATGAACGAACTCATCCCGTTCGCCCGCTCAGTGATGACGGTGAGCGGGCGGCTGAGCTTCGAGATTGTGCAGAAGGCGGCGGCTGCCGGCGTGCCGATTCTCGCCGCGGTCTCCGCGCCGTCATCGCTCGCGGTCGAGCTTGCCGAGGAGGCTGGCACGACGCTGGTCGGCTTCCTCGGCGATTCCTCCTTCAACGTGTACGCGCATCCGGCGCGCGTGCTGCCGTAACGCCTACGCAGGCCGCGAGCGCCGAGGTCGAATTGCGGCATCTCCGCGGGCTACCCCTTGTGACAGTCGAATCCGGGCGGTTAACCTAGCAGGATGTGGTGCCGGAGATGATGCATGTTTTTCCGTAAGCGCGCGCTGGAGCGAATCGCGCGGGAGCGCGTGCTCTACCAGCGCCGTCCGGGCGGCGGCACGTCGGTTTGCGTGATCTACCCCAACGTGTACCGGGTCGGGATGGCGAATCTCGGCTTCCAGGCCGTCTATCACATTTTCGAGTCGCACCCGTCGGTCGCTGCGGATCGCGCCTTTCTGCCCGACCCCGATGAGCGCGAGGCGATCGAGGCGAGCGGCGAGCATATCGTCTCCTTCGAGCGCGGCCGTCCGCTCTCCGACTTCGACATTCTCGCGTTCTCGATCTCATTCGAGACCGACTACCTGAACGTGCTCGCGATTCTCAGGATGGCCGGGATTCCCTTGCGCCGCGATGCGCGCGCTGAGGCCGCCTTTCCGCTCATAATCGCCGGCGGCTCGGCGGTGTTTCTCAATCCCGAACCGATCGCCGATTTCATCGACCTATTCCTCATCGGCGAGGGCGAGGAGATGGTGCCCGAGTTCATCGCGCGCTTCGATGAGACTCGCGGCGAGCGCAACCGGACGCAGGCGCTCGCGGCCGTCGAGGGCGGGTACCTGCCGGATTGGTATCGCCCGGCTTATGACGAGGCCGGCCGGCTCGCCCGCGTCGAATTCAGCGGTCCCGGCGATGGTCGCGTCAGCCGCCGCCTGATCCACGACCTCAATCGATTCAACACGTCATCGCTGATTCTTACCGACGAGTCGGTCTTCGGCGACATGTTCCTGGTCGAGGCGAGCCGGGGGTGCCAGTGGGGATGCCGGTTTTGCGCGGCCGGGTTCATGTACCGGCCGATTCGCTATCGCTCCCCGGAGAAACTCATCGCCGAGGCGCGCCGAGGGCTTTCCGAGCGCGACGTGGTCGGACTGGTCGGCGCGGAGATGGCGAGCGTGCCGGGAGCCGCCGAGGTCGCGGAGGCGGTCGCTGATGCGGGCGGGCGCCTGTCGCCCTCATCGCTCAAGGCCGACTGCATCTCGGCGCGGCTTGCCTCAGCCCTGGCCCGCAACGGGAACCGCAGCGCGACGGTTGCTCCCGAGGCGGGCAGCGAGCGGATGCGCAAGGTCATCAACAAGAATCTTTCCGAGGATGAAATCCTCGCGGCCGCCTCGATGCTGGTCGGCGAGGGCGTGGAGAACCTGAAGCTGTATTTCATGGTCGGGCTGCCCGAGGAGCGCGATGAAGACGTGCTGGAGATCGCGCGGCTCACCCGCGCGATCGTGGAGCGCGCACGCGCAAGCCGCCAACGCATCGGGCGCGTGACCGTCTCGCTCAATCCGTTCGTGCCCAAGCCGTGGACGCCGTTCCAGTGGGATCCGATGGAGGAGCCCCGCAGCCTCAAGCGCAAGATTGCGATGTTGCGCGCGCGGCTGGGACGCATCGGGCAGGTCGAGCTCGATGCGGAGTCGCCGCGCGATGCGTACTTCCAGACCCTGGTTTCGCGCGGCGACCGGCGCGTCGGGCGAATCCTCGAGCGGCTCGATTCGGCGCGATGCCGGGAGTCGGGCGAAATCTGGCACGAATTGCAGCGGATCCGGCGCGGGATTGCGGCGGGCGAAATCGCCGATCTTCCCGACCCGGATCTTTACGTGACGCGCGCGTACGGACACGACGAACCGCTCCCGTGGGACTTCATCGACCATCATATCTACAAGCGCTTTCTGCTCTCCGAGCGCCGGAAGGCTCATCGCGAGCATCAGACGAAACCATGCGACGTGACTCGATGTATTGTATGTGGGGCCTGTTGAAGGCCGGGGGGAAAAGGGAGAGGCGTATGGCAACTCGATTAGTCTCATCGATTCGCGCGGCGATGATCGTGCTGGGCGTGACCGCTGCGTGCGAGGGATTGTTGTGGGTGCCCGCGCATGGCGCCGGGCCCGCCGAGGAAGACGTCCCGGCGACTTCGGTCGTCCCTGCCGGCCCCGAAGGATCGCCAGCCGCGCCCGCTCCCAGCCCGGCCCTGGCGCCAGCGCCAGCCGGAGCCGCATCGCCCAGCGCAGCCAAGCCCACCCGCCACAAGATAGTCGCGAAGGTCGAACGCGACGTCGAACCGGCCAACGCACGGCTCAAGCTGACTGAGGATACGTGGGTGTACAGCGAGGCGAGCAAATGGAGCAAGCACATCGAGCGCGCGCATGCAGGCAAGTTCGTTGTCGTCACCGGCGCGACTCGCTCCTATCTACAGGTCAAGCTCAAGTCCGGAGAGACCGGCTACGTCGAACAGTCATCGGTCGAGATGCTGAAGCCGACGGATAAAATCTTCGTGCTGACCAGCGATGCGGGCGTGCTCGATAAGCCCACCCACTGGGCCACCAAGGTCAGTGCGGTGCACCGCGGCCATAACGTCCACGTCATCGGGATGGCGCTCAACTACGCGAAGATCAAGATGAAGAGCGGCCTGGAGGGTTACATCCCGATTTCCGCTCTCCAGTAACCTGCGGCGGGAATCTCACGCGGAGCGATCTTTCCCCGCACGCCCAAAAATACCCGCGCTCGGCTCGACGCTCGCGCGCCACTCACTTCGCTCGCTTTCTTGAATCCCTCTCCCTGCAAGGGAGAGGGTAGGTGAGGGTCCGCGGCGTCGCGCGATCGTCCTCGAGCGCGCGACATATGATTCTGAAAAGACAGAATGAGGATCCGGGATTCCTCGCGCGCCAGGCAACTCAGACGCGCGGGAATGACTAATCAGAAGGAGCGCGCAGGAATGCAGGAACCGCAACTGGGATTCTACGCGAGACACGCGTAGTATGATGCAACGAAAGAGCGGCGCATCGAATAACCAAGGTCGCGCGGGCGAGGGCCGCCCGCGCATCGTACTTTAAGCCATGAACAAAAGGACGCTCATCGCGGTTACGTTTTATTTGGCGTTGTTTCTGTCAATGACGATCCGGGCGAATGCCGGCGCTGCTCCGCCAGAGGACCTTGTGAAAGCCGATTGGTCCGTGAATGCGGCTCACAATCTCGCGTCGAATCCGCTTTCGCTGGACGCTATAGAGGATTTCACTCGGCGTGCCCTTGGCCATGACGAAGAGGATCGGGTTGACGTGTGCGAGTTTCGTTTCGCGGATTTGCGGAATTCCGGCAATCTCTCTTTGATCACGACGGTTAACCCCGGGGGGCGGCAGATACCAGAATGCAATGAAATAGACATTTTCGATAGGACGTCAACCGGGTTCGAGCTTTACTCGTCGGGGGCTTCGGATCATGCAGTTGGACACGATCTTGCGAACAGCGTCCTGGATATCAATCATGACGGCAGGCACGAGTTGGTTCTGTGGGGCAATCTGGCACCGTACGTCACAGGGTACCAGGGTCCAGGCTCCTCCTTCTGCTACGCAGAATGGCCGCTTATTTTTGCCTGGACGGGCAACGGTTATTCGGAGGTAGGTGATCAGTACAAAGACTATTACCGGAACTACCTCAAGTCCGTGGAGGCGCGACTGGCTGCATATTCTTCGTTATTGGCGCCGGCAGCCGCTCAGACCGCCAATCCTGTGCCAATGGCGGGTGGTCCCAAGATTGCCGGCCAAACGCAAGCCGAGACGTCTCCCGGCCCTGGTGGGGAAAGTCCGGCGGTGGGCCCCGCCCTTATCGCTCCTGCTCCAACACCTGAAGCTGCTCCAATACCTCGTTGGGTGGTTCTTAATCGCGCTCACCGGGATTACCCGTGTGCGAGAATTGAAGCGGCAAAGACCGAGGCATTTCTTGGCGTCGATTCGGCCGCAACCATGAGCGCTGCGATCAAGGATTCGGAAAGCAATGATCCAAATAAGCGCATACTAGCGGCTGTCATTTTTTCGTACCTCGGGACCCAGGAAGCCAAGCAGGATCTGAAGACGCTGAGCAACGACACGGATTCGTGGGTGGCAGGTATTGCCAAGATGGCGGCTTCTTCTACAGGAGAGGATCCCGGTCCAGCCGATCGCATAATGAAACGGTATCCAGATGTTTATGTCCACTTGAGCGAACCACGGCAGTCCAGGCCCTAGCAGGCCGGTGATAAATCACAGCGTGCTCCCCCTCTCTTATCTCCCCCGGAAGAGGCCCGGGGGCAGATAAAGGAAAGCAGCCATCTCTGACGCAGGATGTTGAGATCGCGGCGCGCCCGAAATGCGATGCTCACGCCTTTCTCAACATTCTGCCAGGGGAATTCCCGCGCTCGTCTCGACGCTCGCGTGCCGCGCGGCTATAAGTCACAGCGCGGCGGCCGATCCGGTGGGCGGATGTGCCCGGACGGCGTCGCATGGGGGATAACTCTGATGACGCAACGGGAACGCCAGGGATGGGTGATCGTCGCAATCCTGTTTGTCACGCTCTTCCTCATCTTCGGCTCCGGCTACGACACCAGCGGGCTGTTCTTTCCTCAATTGCTCAAGCACTTCGGATGGACTCACACGAAGACCTCCGTGCTCACCGCCGCGCTCGCGCTCACCGCGGGATTCAGCGCGCCGCTCATCGGATGGCTGGTCGATCGGGTCGAGGCGCGGATCGTGATGTCGGCGGGCGCGCTGGCTGCCGGGCTTGCGTTCTTCATGGCGAGCCGGGCGGATTCGTTCCCGCCGATGCTGATTGCGTATTTCGTCCTCGGCATCGGGATCGGCGGCGCCACCCTCCTGCCGGCCGCGCTGGTGATCGCCAACTGGTTCGGCGCGCGGCGCGGCTTGGCGATGGGGATCGCGCTTGCGGGCACATCGCTCGGCGGCGCGGGTATGACGCTGGTCGGGAACTACGCGATTCAGCACTTCGGCGGATGGCGCGCCGGATATGTCGCGCTGGGCGCGCCGATGATCTTCATCGTCATCCCGCTTCTCTTCCTCGTAGTGCGCAGCCGCCCGCCGCAGGCGGAAAAACTGACCGTCTCGCAGGCTGCTGCTGCGCTGCCGGGTTTCGAGCTGCGCGAGGCGCTCCGTACGCGCTCGTTCTGGATGCTCACCTCGGCGCAGTTTTTGTACTCCTTCGTTGCGAGCGCCGCGGGCCTGCATCTGATCAGCTACCTGATGGGAATCGGGTACACGGGGACGTTCGCCGCATCGATGATGAGCCTGGTTTACCTGGGAACATCGTTCGGGAAGACGGTGATGGGGATCATGGCCGACCGGGTGGGCGCGCGGATTGCGCTTGCGGCCAACTTCATCATCGCGGCGGTTGGAATGGTGCTCATCTTCGGAGCTGCGCACGTTGCGATCCTCGTCCCATTCGTGATCACATTCGGCTTCACGTTAGGCGCGCCGCTGGTGCTTGGCCCGCTGCTTCAGGCGGATTCGCTCGGGCTCAAACGCTTCGGCTCGATCGCGGGATTTGCCGGGATCTTCAACACATGCGGCGCGATCATCGGTCCGGTCGCGACCGGGAAGATTTTTGACGTGACCGGGAGCTACAGCACCGCGTTCGAGATGATGGTTGTAATGTACCTGGTGGGCGCCGCGGCGACGCTCGCCTGCCGGCCGCTGGAAACCGAGCAGGAGCGGCTGCGCCTGCTCGCGGCCTCCGCCGCCCCCGCAACCGCATCATGAGGCGCGCTTTGCAGCTCTGAATCGAGTATTGTGCATCCCATGAGTCCTCACGGAGTCAGCGCCGCGATCGTCGCCGCTGCACTGCTCGGATTTCGCCACGGCGTGGATTATGACCACGTCGCAGCGATTGCAGATTTGACCGGCGCTGCCCGATCGCCCCGGCGCGCGATCGCAGTGGCGCTGCTCTACGGGCTGGGCCACGCCGCGATCATCACGGTGCTCGGCGGATTTGCGGTCGCGCTCGGAGTGGTGATGCCGGTCGGCGCCGACCGTCTGATGGAAAGCGCGGTCGGGCTCACCCTGGTCGTGCTCGGCGCATACGTCCTGTCTGCGCTCTGGACCGGCGCGCCGGGTTCGCGGCCGGCGACGCGCTACGAGTTGATCAGCCGCGCCTCGCGATGGCTGGTCGCGCGGCTTCAATCGCGCGATGTCCCGGTTGCCGATGCGCCATCGGGCGCGCCTCCGGGCGGCGGAACTGCATTCACCGTCGGAATAATCCACGGGATCGGCGCCGAGACTCCGACTCAACTGAGCTTATTCGTGCTGTCCGCCGGCGTCGGCGGGTGGGGCGCCGGACTTTTCTGCGTCGTGACGTTTGCCGCCGGGCTGCTGGCGATGAATGCGCTGATGGCGTTCGCATCGGCGGGGACCTTCCGGCTTTCCAGCTTGCGGGAGCCGGTCTATCGGTTCGTGATGCTTGCGACCGGCGCCTACAGCGTCGTCATCGGCGCGGTCTTCATCCTCGGCGGCATCGGCGTCTCTATCCCGTAGGTCAGCCCAGCCTATTGTGGCCCGGCACGTTACGGGTTACACTTGCGATAGTGATCAAGACCTTCAATCATAAGGGTCTTGAGCAGTTCTTCAGATCAGGCAAGGTGTTCGGCATTCAGGCAGCCCATGCCAAGCGCCTGAGGCTCATACTGACCGTATTGAACGGCGCGACGTCGCCGCGCGACCTGGGATTGCCGGGATTGAAACTTCATCCCCTGAAGGGCCGCATGCAAGGAATTTGGTCTGTGTCCGTGTCCGGCAATTATCGGGTCATCTTCCGTTTCAGCGAAGGCGACGCGTTCGACGTGGACTATCTTGACTATCATTAAGCCAAGCGCTCACGACGGAGTTCCAATGACGATGCACAATCCAGCCCATCCCGGCGAAATTATCCGGGAGCTTTGCCTTAAGCCGCTCGACCTTTCAGTTACTGAGGCCGCACGTGCTTTGGGGGTTACGCGCAAGGCTCTTTCCGAGCTTCTGAACGGCCGCGCGGGCGTAAGTCCCGCGATGGCGTTGCGGCTCGCCAAGGCATTTGACACGAGCCCCGAGAGCTGGATGGCGATGCAGCAGCATTACGACTTGTGGCGGGCGCGCAGAGCGGTCCGGCTCGGCAGGGTGAAACGCCTGGGCGCTCGCGCCGCGGCCGGCGCCGGCTAGCCGGATCGGCGGGCGGCTTTCGAGATTGCCAGGATCGCGCGCACCTTGGCCGGTATGTCGGGCGCCTTCACGACGTCCGTGATTATCGCCGCGGCGTCCGCGCCCGCATCGAGCACCTCGCCGACGGAGGCCTCGGTGATCCCGCCGATGGCGACGATCGGGAGCTTTACCGCCGCGCGCACCGTGCGAAGGTTAGCCAGTCCCTGGCCGGCCTTGGTGTTCTTCAGCCCGCCCGGATACATCGGGCCGAAACCGATGTAGTCTGCGCCGCCAGCCTCGGCGGCGCGCGCCATCTCGACGCTCGCGGTCGAGATTCCGATGATCTTGCCGGCGCCCATGAGCTTGCGGGCCGCGGCGAGCGGGATATCCATCTGCCCGAGATGCACTCCGTCCGCATCGGCCAGCATCGCGATATCGATGCGGTCGTTGACGATGAAAATTGCGCCGCGCTCGCGGCAGAGCCGCGAGATTGCGATCGCGGCCGCCAGAAAATCGCGCCCTGGCCAATCCTTGAGCCGAAGCTGCATCACCCGCGCGCCCGCATCGAGCAGGGTTCGCGCGAGCTCGACGGGATCGTGGCCGCCCGCCGGGTCCACGATCGCATAGAAGTGCGAGTTAAGCCGCATCACGCGCCCTGGTATCTCGTGAGAACGATTTTGTGGTCGGTGATTTTCTTTCTGAGCGTGTTGCGGTTGAGCCCGAGCATCCGCGCCGCGCGGACCTGGTTGCCGTTCGCGCGCTTGAGCGCAAGCTCGATGAGCGGGCGCTCGATTTCCGCGACGATTTTCTGGTGCAGGTCGCGCGGCTCCTCGTCGGCGCCGAGCCAGGAAGTGATTCGCGTCGCGATAAGTTCCGCCAGTTGCGCGGCCTCGCCCGATGGCGCCGCGGGCGCAAGTCCTTCGCCGCGCGAAAGGTCGATATCCTCCGCGCGAATCGTGCTGCCGGGCGCGAGCAGCGCCGCGCGCATCACTGCATTTTCGAGTTCGCGCACGTTGCCCGGCCAATCGTGGGCGCGAAGCCGGGCGCGCGCCTCGGGGCTGATCGCGTTCACTCGCGCGCCCATCTCGCGCACCGCCTTGCCGACGAAGTAATCGGTCAGCTCATCGATGTCTTCGCGCCGGTCGCGCAGGGCCGGGAGCTGAATCGGTATCACGCGCAGGCGGAAGTAGAGGTCCTCGCGGAAGCGCCGCGCGAGGACCAGCTTTTGCAAGTCCTGGTTGGTGGCCGCGATCACGCGCGCCTTGAGCTTGAGCGTCTCGACGCTGCCTACCCGGCTGAACTCGCGTTCCTGGAGCACGCGGAGCAGTTTGGGCTGAAGCTCGAGCGGCAGGTCGCCGATCTCATCGAGGAAGACCGTGCCCGCATCGGCCATCTCGAACTTTCCCGCGCGCCGCTCGGTCGCGCCGGTGAACGAGCCGCGCTCGTGGCCGAACAGCTCGCTTTCGAGAAGCCCCTGCGGAATCGCAGAGCAGTTTACCGCGACGAACGGCGAGCGCCAGCGCGCCGACTTGAAATGGATCGCGCGCGCGACGAGTTCCTTGCCCGTCCCGCTTTCCCCGCTCAGCAGCACGGTCGCATCGTTGGTGACGACCCGGCCGATGAGCTTGTAGACCTCCTGCATCGCCGGACTGCGCCCGATGATCTCGCCGCCGACGAGCTGGCGATTCACGTCCTCCTTGAGCCGTTCGAGATCGGCGGCCTGCGATGCGACCTCGAGCGCGCGCGCAGCCGCGGCGGCGACAAGGTCGAGGTTGGCGAACGGCTTGGTCAGGTAGTCGTGGGCTCCCCGCTTCATCGCCTCGACCGCGTTGTTCATCGTGCTCGCCGCGGTGATCACGATGATGAGCGTGCGGATGTTCTCGGCGCGGGACGTGGAGAGCACCTCGAGACCGCCGACGCCGGGCATGATGATGTCGACCAGGGCAAGGTCGAAACGGTTCGAGCGCAAAGCATCGAGCGCCGACTGGCTGTCGCCCGCCTCCTCGATGCTGAAGCCGTCGGCCTCGAGCCGATGGCGCAAGACGAGGCGGACTGCGGGATCGTCGTCGGCGACCAGGATGCGCGCGCGCGGCGCGCCGCCGCCCATCGGCCCGGCAGAAATTTCCGGCTCAACAGATCCCATGGGTTTCTTCTCGATCCAACTCAAATCGTATCAGCAATGACTCTCCCGCCGCGACCCGATCCCGCTCGCGTCAGCTCTGCCGATCCGGATCGCCGGCGCGCTTAACCGGCAGCGTGACCTTGAACGTCATCCCGCCCGGCGGCTCGCCGCGTTTGGGTGCCCGCCCGACGCCGCCGCGCTCGGCCCACAGCCGCCCTCCGTGCAGCGCGATGATCCGCTGGCTCAGCACGAGGCCAAGCCCGGTGCCGGTCGGCTTGGTAGTGAAGAAGGGAGTGAAAAGCTGGCTCATCTCGGCCTCGGTCATCCCCGGTCCGCTGTCGCTGATCTCGACTCGGAGGAACTGGCGGGCGCGGCCCTCGGCGCTCATCCGGAATTGCGTCTCCATGCGGGTGAGCAGGCGAATCGTGCCGCGTGCGCCGATGGCCTCGCGCGCGTTTGTGATCAGATTGAGAAATGCGCGCTCCAGCGCGGCCGCATCGCCGACAACCTCCGGGATGCTCGGGTCGAAGACCTGCTCGACCGTCACTCCTGCCGGCGCCTCCGGGAACAGCCCGCTCAACCTGAGCGCCGCATGGAGTACTTGGTGGATATTCACCGAATCGCGGGCAAGCCGCTGCGGCGCACTGACCGCCAACACCTGCTCGACCAGGGCCGCGATCCGATTGACCCCGTCGAGGATCACGCCGCAGTACTGCTGCGCACGGGGCTGGTCGGGGAACATCGATGCGAGCAGTTCCGCGGCGCCCTTTATCCCGGTGAGCGGATTCTTGACCTCGTGGGCGAGCCCGGCCGGCGATAGCCGTAGATTCGATTCGCCTGAACTGGCGGCATGCTCGGCGCTCTTCTGATGGGAGAGGTCGCGCAGCACGATGATCGCGCAATCCGTCCGTCCATGCTCATCGAGGAGAGGGGCCACCTCAGCCCCGACGACAATCGAACGCGGCCCAACGTGCAATTCGGTCTCGGGGACGCCGAGGTTCTGCCCATTTTTCAGGCAGTCACCGGCCATCCGGCTGAGCCAGTCATTCTGCCGAAAGATATCTCTGAGCAGGCCCGAACTGACGGGAGAGACACGCAGGATCGTTTCGGCGGCCTGGTTCGCGATCACCGGCTCGAGATCGCTCGATAGTACGATCAGCGCATCGGGCAGGCTTTCTATGATGTCGCGCCAGCGGTCCAATCTGGGTATTCAGGGTATCCGCTCAAGAGGAGAAGATACGCCCGCAAGGTAGCATAACCCGCCGTTCAAACTAAGCCGCTGGGGCGAAATTAGAGCGACAAAAGCGGAAAAATCTCCAATAATCCTCAAATCTATCGGAATCGCGAATGCGTCGCATTAGATTTTTTTGATGCCGCGGGCTGCCGAAACGCTTGATCGTGGCCACACCGAGGGCTACGTTGGCAAGAATTCCAGGGTGAGGATGAAAGGACGAGGGAGCATAGCTCTGGCCGCCGTCGCGATGCTGACCGTGACCCTGCTGGCGGTCAGCTGGTCGATTGCGGCGACTGATCCTGCCGAATCTTCGGGTTTTTCCTCTTCGAGCGCGGACAAAGCAACCGGCTCGCCCTTCGTTCTGTCTGAGCCCAAGCCCGTTGCGCCTTTTCCTATTCTCCTCAACCAGTCCGTTCAGAATTATCTTCACGATTACCTGAACCAACCGGAATGGCTCGTATCCGCATTCGACCGGAGCAGGCCTTACCTGCCCGAAATGGTACGGGTTCTGAGACAGTACCGCGTGCCCGATGACCTGGTTTACCTCGCCTTCGCCGAGAGCGCCTTCTCCAGGCGCGGACGGGGTCCGTGGCAATTGAGCGGAGCGACCGCGAAGCACTATGGCTTGCGCATCGACCGATACGTCGATGAGCGCCGCGATCCGATTCTTTCGACGCGCGCCGCAGCCGAGTACCTTGCCGAGCTTCACGATGCGGCCGGCTTCGACTGGCGCGTCGCGATAGTGGGATGGAACGGCGGGACAGCGGCGATCGATCGGTTCTGGCTGCTGCGCGGCTCGAATTTCAACCGCTTTACCAATCTGTTACCGGTGCCGACCCGCACCCTGCTCGGACGTTTCATGGCGGTGGCATTCATCGCCCATAACGCGATCGCATACGGGATTCGACGAGTCGACCTCGACGAGTCTCCGTCCTACCGCGAGGTAAAGGTCAAAGGTGGCGCGCGGCTGGCGCAAATCGCCCAGGCATTTGGCAGCAGCGTCTCCAAGCTCCGCGAGCTGAATCCCGCGCTGCGGCGCGACCTGATACCGCCTTACGCCCACGGCTACAAGATTCGCGTGCCGCTGGTGCAATCGGCGGCAGCCGACGGCTCCTAGATCTTCGCGCATTTTCCATCTGCGCTTTGCCGAGTTGAGTGCGCCCGCGCGCGCCGGCGATTCTCATTGGTCCTGAACCCGCGTATTGTGGCCTTGGCTATGATCGCCGTAGAAGACGCCCTTCAAATCGTACTGGAAAATGTCTCCCCGCTCGGCATCGAGCGCGTGCCGATTCTCGACGCACTCGGACGCGTGATTGCCGAGGAGGTCAAGTCGCCGCGCGACGTCCCAAGCTTCGACAATTCCGCGATGGACGGTTACGCGGTGCGTGCGGCCGATACCGCGGGGGCAAGCGAGGCGAGACCGGTCGAACTCGCGGTGATTGAGACCG
>Ga0187770_10000089_pt1 | contig 40062 bp, 35 predicted proteins | sample 0116_SJ02_MP02_2_FD_133154 | JGI IMG/M metagenome (GOLD analysis project Ga0187770, IMG submission 133154) | Tropical peat soil microbial communities from peatlands in Department of Meta, Colombia - 0116_SJ02_MP02_20_MG | ecosystem: Environmental > Terrestrial > Soil > Wetlands > Peat | place...
GAAAAGACTGGCAGAATGGAGGTTTGGCCCCTATAATGGCCTTATGCGAGCGTTTGAACTCGTCTCCGAATTCACCCCCAAAGGGGACCAGGTCCAAGCCATCGAGAGGCTCTCCGAAGGCCTTAAGTCCGGCGAGCCCCACCAGGTCCTCAAGGGCGTCACCGGGTCGGGGAAGACCTTCACCATGGCCAACATCATCGAGCGCGTCAACCGCCCGGTGCTCGTCATCTCGCACAACAAGACGCTCGCCGCCCAGCTCTACCAGGAGTTCCGGCGTTTCTTCCCCGGCAACGCCGTCGAATATTTCGTCAGCTATTACGATTACTACCAGCCGGAGGCCTTCATCCCGGCGTCCAACACCTACATCGCCAAGGAAGCGACCATCAACGACGAGATCGACCGCATGCGCCTCTGCGCCACCAACTCCCTCTTCGCCCGTCGTGACGTCATCATCGTGGCCTCAGTTTCGTGCATCTACGGCATCGGCGCTCCCGAAACGTATTACTCCATGAGCTTCAGCCTCTCCAAGGACGAGGCCATCGGCCGCAAGGCGCTCCTCGAAAAGCTCGTCTCGATCCAGTACGAGCGCCTCGAAGGGGAGTTCAAGCGGGGGAGCTTCCGCGTTCGCGGAGACATCGTCGAGGTCTGGCCGAGCTACGAAGACTCGGCCTACCGCATCGAGCTCGAGGAGGGGCGCGTCAAGGAGATCTCGGCCGTCGACCCCCTCCTCGGGAGAAAGCGGGAGAGCCTCGACGCGGTCATGGTTCATCCGAGGACGTTTTTCTCGACACCGGCCGAAACCCTGCGTGAGGCGGTGGCCGGCATCGAGGCGGAGCTCGCCGAACGGGTCGAGTATTTCCGGAGCCGGGGGCAGGCCGTCGAGGCCGAAAGGATCGAGGAGCGGACCCTCTACGATATGGAGATGCTCCGGGAGTTCGGCTACTGCGCCGGCATCGAGAATTATTCCCGCCACCTCAGCGGCCGGAGGGCCGGCGAGCCGCCGTACACGCTGCTCGACTATTTCCCGGACGACTTCCTGACGATCATCGACGAATCGCACGTCACCGTGCCCCAGATCGGAGGCATGTACCATGGGGACCGTTCCCGCAAACTGACGCTCATCGAGCACGGCTTCCGCCTCCCCTCGGCCCTCGACAACAGGCCCCTGAACTTCGAGGAGTTCGAAGGCCGGGTCAAGCAGGTCCTCTACGTGTCCGCGACGCCCGGCCTCCACGAGCTCAAGAGATCGCCGGGGCATGTCGTGGAGCAGCTCATCCGCCCGACGGGCCTGACCGACCCGGAGGTCGAGATCCGGCCCATCAAGGGCCAAATCGATAACCTCATGGGGGAGATCCGGGAGCGCTCCGGGAAGCGGGAGCGGACCCTGGTCACGACGCTCACCAAAAAGATGGCCGAAGACCTGACGCGCCACTATCACGAGCTCGGCCTCCGCGTCCGCTACCTCCACTCCGAAATCGAGACCCTCGACCGCGTCAATATCCTGCGGGACCTTCGGAAGGGGATCTTCGACGCCCTGATCGGCATCAACCTTCTCCGCGAAGGCCTGGACCTGCCGGAGGTCTCGCTCGTGGCGATCCTGGACGCCGATAAGGAAGGCTTCCTCAGGTCTTCGACGTCCCTCATCCAGACCTTCGGCCGGGCCGCCCGCAACGTCGATGGCAAGGCCATCCTCTACGCCGACACAATGACCGACTCGATGAAGGCGGCTCTCGAGGAGACCAACCGCCGCCGGACTGCCCAGCGGGAGTACAACCTTCGGAATGGCATAACGCCGCAATCGATCATCAAGCAGATCGATGAAGTCCTGTCCAGCGTCTACGAGCGCGATTACCTGGATTACACGAAGATCGCCGAGGACAAGGACATCTATCTCTCGCCGACCAAGAGGAAAAAGAGGATGGAGGAACTCGAGAAGCTGATGAGGGAGGCGGCCCAGGCGCTCGAGTTTGAGAAGGCCGCCCGCTTCCGCGACGAGCTCGCCAAGCTCAAGAAACGCGAGCTCGAATTGGGGCTATAATAAAGGGGTGAGCGAGGACGAACTGAAATCCCGGGCCGCGGCGCTCCCCGACAAGCCTGGGATCTATTTCTTCAAGAACGCGGCCGGAAGGGTCGTCTACATCGGCAAGGCCCGCTCTTTGCGCGACCGGGTCCGGTCCTATTTCCTGACCAACCCCGATTACAAGGTTCGGAACATCCTCGGAGAGACCGCCGACATCGACTACATCCTGACGGGGTCGGAAAAAGAGGCGGCGTTTCTCGAGAACAATTACATCCAGCAATACCAGCCCCGCTTCAACCTGAGGCTCAAGGACGACAAGAGCTTCCCGTATCTCAAGGTGACGGCCGGCGAGAAGTTTCCGGGGGTCTATTTCAGCAGGAAGGTCGAGGAGGGCCGGTCCCGTTATTTCGGCCCGTTCAGCCCGGCCCGCCGGGCCCGGACCTCCCTTCATCTCGTCAACAAGTATTTCGGAGTCCGGGGCTGCGAGAACGCGATCTTCAGGAACAGAAAGCGGCCCTGTCTCGAATACGACCTGAAGCTCTGTTCCGCGCCCTGCGTCGGCTATGTCTCGGAGGGGGATTACCGGAAGGACGTCGAAAACGCGTGCCTTTTCCTCGAGGGCAGGACGCGCGAGCTGGCCGCGGCCCTGAAGCGCAGGATGGAGGAGGCGGCCGCCGCGGAGAAGTTCGAGGATGCCGCCCGCTGGCGGGACATCCTCCGAACGATCGAGGACATCCAGGAGCGGCCGAGGGCCATTTCGGTGGCCCTCGAGGACCAGGACGTCGTCGGCTTCGCCCGGCGCGGCGCCCGAGCCGCCTTCTACGTCTTCTTCATGCGGCACGGCAAGATCCGTGACTCAGAGAGCGCCGTGCTTTCCCCGGGAGAAACTGAGCCCGCGCCCCGTCTTCTCGCGGCTTTCCTTTCGGGATTCTACGAACGCCGGGGAATCCCCGGGCGCCTCCTCCTCCCCTTCCCCGCCGAAAACCCGGAGGAACTCGCGGACCGGCTCGCAGCGCAGCGGAGGGCTGCACCGTCCTGTCCCGGCGCCGCGGACCGGATTCAGATCCTCGTCCCCCGGTCCGGAAGGAACCGCAAACTCGTCGGCCTCGCCGACCGGAACGCGGACGCGCTCCTCGAAAAGAGCACCCGGGATCTCGGGCCGCTCGAAGAGCTGAAAGCCGTACTCGGGCTGGAGGCCTTGCCGAGGACGATCGAGGGCTTCGACATCTCCAACACCGGCGGAGAGGAATCCGTCGGGTCCATGGCCGTCTTCAGGGACGGGCGCCCAGACAAGGACGCCTACCGGAAATTCACGATCCGAACGGTCGAGGGCCCCAACGACGTCGCCAGCCTGGAGGAGGTCATCCGCCGCAGGTACGGCCGCCTCCTCGACGAGAGAAAGCCCCTACCCGACCTCGTCATGGTCGACGGCGGCAAAGGCCAGCTGGCAGCGGCAAAAAAAGCCATGGCCGGGCTTGGTCTCTCGGCCGTTCCCCTCGTTTCTATCGCCAAGCGTGAGGAGATCCTGTTCACTCCGGCGCATAAAGAAGGCCTCCGGCTCGACAGGACGTCGCCCGCCCTCAAGCTCGTCCAGGCCGTCCGCGACGAAGCCCACCGCTTCGCCATCGCCTTCCACCGAGGCCGCCGCGAGAAACGGAGCTTCGGGTCCGAGCTCGACGGCATCCCGGGCCTCGGCCCCAAGAAGAAGCTCGCCCTCCTGGCCCGGTTCAAGAGCGTCGAGGAGATCAGGGCCGCGACCGTGGAGGAGCTCGCGCCGCTTGTCAGTCAAAAAGCAGCCGTCGGGATCCTGGAAAAGCTGCGCCGCGCCTAGATCACAAGCCGCACGAGCCAGCTGAGGACGATGGCGACGCTCACGCTCAGGCCGGCCGAGACGAGCGCCCACTTCCGGCCGATCTCCTTCCACAGGATGGCGAACGTTGACAGACAGGGAATGAAGAAGCTGACGAAGACCGTGAAGACGACGATCTGCTCCCGCGTGATAGCAGACAGGAGGCTCCGGTAGTTGACGCCCAGGGCCTGGAGCATCATGATCAGCGAGAGCTCCTTGCGCAGGAAGCCGAAGATGAGCGTCACGCCTAGGTCGTGCGGCAGCCCGAGGCCCTTCACGACCAGGGGCGAGAGGACGTCGTTGATCACCCCGTCGGCCCTGATGTACGTCAGGATGCTCAACAGGACGCTGCCGGCAACGAGGATGGGCCAGGCGAAGCTGATGAAGCCCCGGAGTTGGAGCCAGGTCTTCTCCAAGACGCTGCCGAGCGACGGCCATTTGAGGGAGGGGATCTCGAGGATAAGCCCCGGCGACGGTTCCTTCATGACCCGGCTGATCGCCAAGCCCAGCAAGGCTACGACGATGATATTGGCCACATAGAACCCGAGCGCCCAGAAAGGGCCGAGGTAAAAGGCGACCAGGGCCAGGATGATCGTCGTCCGCGCCGAGCAGGGGATGAACGGGATGAGAAGGGACGTCAGGATCCGGTCTCGCTCTGATTCCAGGATGCGCGTCGCCATGACCGCCGGGACATTGCAGCCGAAGCCGAGGATGAAGGGCGAGATCGATTTGCCGTGGAGCCCGATGCGGTGCAGGAATGTGTCCAGGAGAAACCCCGCCCGGGCCAGATATCCGAGATCCTCGAGGGCCGACATCAGGATGAGGAGCGGCACGAAATAGGGCAGCACGATGGCCACCCCTCCCCCGATCCCCTGGAGCAGGCCCTCGGCGAGATAATAGAGCAGCCCTTTGCCCATATGGACAGCCAGGACGTCTTTGAGCCTGAGAAAGGGCCCCAGGAAGAGATCTTCGAGCGGGCCGCCGACCTTGAAAATAATCAGGAAGAAGGCCAGGAAGACGACGGCCATGATCAGGTATCCGGCCACGGGATGCATGAGCACCGCGTCCACCTTGATGTCCCATGTCGTCTGTTTCCCGCGGAGAAGGCGGCTAGAGTCCTCGAGGAGCTTCATGGCCAGGTGATGGCGTTCGGCGGCGATGACCTCGTAGGCCGGCATGCCGCGGAGCTCTTCCAGCTCCTTGCGGACGCGCAGGACGGAGACCTTGAGGCCCGGGTCGATCTCGCCGAGGAATTCGCCGCAGGCCATCCCTCCCGTCTCGAGGAGCTTGACGGCCGTGAACCTCCGGTTGGAGACGAGCGCGAAATCATCGGGGAGATTGCGCTCCATCTCGACGATCTTGTCGTCGACGGCGCTCGACCACGGAAGCGGGCGAGGTTTCTGCCCCCTGTCCAGAACGGCGAAGACCTCGTCCAGAAGCTCCTTCACGCCCCGCCCGTGGGCGGCAATGGTGGGCACGACGGGCACTCCGAGCGCGCGGCCGAGGGCGTCCGAGTCGACTAGGACGCCCTTGCGTTCGGCGATGTCCACCATGTTGAGGGCGACGACCATCGGATAGCCCAGCTCGAGAAGCTCGAGCGTCAATTCCAGGTTGCGTCCGAGGACCGACGCGTCGGCGACATTGATGACGAGGTCGGGCTTCTCGCTGTAGAGATGAAAAAGGGCCACGCGCTCGGCCGGATCCGAGGGGCACAGCGAGTATGTTCCGGGCAGGTCCACGATGTCCAGGAGACGGCCCTCGATGTTGACCCGGCTGTGGGTGTGCTTGATGGACGTGCCGGGGAAGTTCGAAGTTTCGGCCTTAGGACCGGCAATCGAGTTGAAAAGGGTGCTCTTGCCGCAGTTCGGTTGACCGACGAAGACGACGACCGGAACCTTACGTCGCTCCATGGTCGGGTTCAACGATGATCTTCTGGGCCACGCCCCGTCCAAGCGCCACTTTCGTCGATGACGTCAGATTCCAGACGAGGATGGGGCCCTTGAAGAGCGCCCGGGAGTCGAGCGTGACAATGTCGTCTCTATGAAAGCCGAGGGCGAGAAGCCGCCTCCGGACTCCCTCTCCTCCGAGAAAGTCCTTAATCCTCAGGGGAGTATTGGCGGGAGCTTCTAAGAGTGTCATGAACGTTTCTTTCAGGGTCTTCTCGCCTTTCCAGACCAGCGCGCCCCCCCCGGGGGCCGCCGGTCAGGGAGAGCTATTATAGGAGAAGCCGAAGGCCGTGTAAAGGCGGAACGCCGGGCCCTGCTTCCCCACCGGCGAGCCGGCTTTTGTATTATTGCCGGAGGTGGGGCATAATTGGGTTGTCTATTTCACTCAAGGAGTCACGATTCATGATGCAATCCCGGATGAGACGCTTCGCCCCGGCCGTCCTTCTGGCCCTTTTTCTGGCTCTCCCCGCTTTCGCCGACGAGGGGATGTGGCTGTTCAACAAGCCGCCCCAGGAGCTCCTCCAGAAGAAATACGGCTTCGCCGTGACGCAGGCCTTCCTGGACCATCTTCGGCTGTCCTCGATCTCGTTCGGGGGCGCGTCCGGGTCCTTCATCTCGCCGGAGGGGCTCGTCCTGACCAACCACCATGTCGGTCAGGGAGCGCTTGAGAACCTCTCGACCAAGGATCGCGACCTGATGAAGACCGGGTTCTATGCCCGGACCCGGGCCGAGGAGCTCAAGGTGCCCGGTATGGAGCTCCGTGTCCTCGAAGACATCGAGGACGTCACGGCCAAAGTTCTCGGCGCGGAAAAACCCGGCATGACCCCCGCGGAAGCCGCGGAGGCCAGGCAAAAGGCAATCGCCGGGTTGGAACAGGAGACGTTCGACACGACCGGACTCCGCGGCGTCGTCGTCACTCTCTATTCCGGGGGCATGTATCATCTCTACAAATACAAGGTTTTCAACGACGTCCGGCTGGTCTTCGCGCCCGAATACCTGGTCGCCTTCTTCGGCGGCGACCGGGACAATTTCACCTATCCGCGCTACGACATCGATATCTGCCTGTTCCGCATCTACGAGAACGGGCAGCCCTTCAAGAGTGAAAACTACATCCGGTGGTCGACCTCTGGCGTCCGAGACGGGGATCTCGTTTTCTGCTCCGGCAACCCCGGCTCGACGGGCCGCCTCCTGACCTACGCCCAGCTGGAGTTCCTGCGGGATGTCAGCTATCCGTTTGCCATCGCGAATTATAAGAGGCGCCAGGCTTATATGCACGCCTACAGCCGGGAGGGCGAGGAGCAGGCCCGGGTCGCCCTTCGGAACCTGTTCGGCATCGAGAACAGCCTCAAGGCCATCACCGGCTACCAGTCGGGCCTCCTGGACGAGAAGCTGATGGCAAAGAAGCTCAAAGACGAACAGTCCCTGCGCGAGGCCGTCCGCAGGAACCCCGAGCTCGAAAAGGAATACGGAGGCGCATGGGACGAGGTCACCGCGGCCGAGAAAGCCTATGCGTCCTTCTATAAGCCATACACGTTCTTCGAGAGAGCCAACGGCTTCTACACGACGTATTTCAGCCTGGCGCGGGACATCGTCCGCATGGCCGAAGAGAAGGCCAAGCCGAACGCCGAAAGGCTCCGGGAATACAGGGATGCGGGCCTGCGCTCGATGACCCGCCGGCTCCTCTCCCCGGCCCCGATCTATGACGAATTCGAGATCCTGAAGCTCTCCGACTCTCTGGCACAGCTCCAGGAAGAGCTGGGCGGCCTCCAGGAGGTCAAATGGATCCTCGGGGGCCGCTCGCCCAAGGACGTGGCCCGGGAACTCGTCGAAGGCACGGCCCTCAAAGACATCGCCGTCCGCAAGAAGCTCATCGACGGCGGGATCGACGCCGTCGAGCTGTCGAGCGATCCGATGATCAAGCTGGCCCTGCTCGTCGACTCCTTCTCCCGCGGCCTCCGGTCCCGGTACGAAAAGGAGGTCGAAGCCGTCGAGAATCTGGACGGGGCCCGCATCGCCCAGGCCATATTCAAGCTCGAGGGAACGTCGATCCCGCCCGACGCCACCGGGACCCTGAGGCTGAGCTTCGGCGTCGTCAAGGGCTATGTCGAGAACGGCCGCAGGATCCCTTACGAAACGACGTTCCGGGGCCTTTTCGAGAAGTGCCGCGAGGCGGCAGACAAGGACCCGTACGAGCTCCCGGCCGGCTTTCTCGCCAAGGAGGGCGTGGTGAACCCGGGTGTGCCCGTCGACTTCGTCGCGACCGTCGACTCGATCGGCGGCAACTCCGGCTCTCCCGTCGTCAACAGGAAGGGCGAGTTCGTGGGCGTGCTCTTCGACGGCAACATCCAGTCTCTGCCGACTCGCTTTGTCTATGAAGACACGATCTCTCGGTCCGTCATGGTCGACGGGCGCGGGATCATTGAGGCGATGCTCAAGATCTACGGGGCAAAGCCGCTCGTCGAAGAGATCCTGGAGCGGAAATAGGCTCGGCTCGGGGACCGCGTCGCGACGGCCTGCGCCGCAAGCGCGTCCTGGTCAAGGTTATCGGAGAGTAGCTGGGCCGCTCCTATTCGCTCAGCCGGACCCGCGGGTTATCCCGGCTGAGGACTTCGAGCCGCGTCCGGCCGCCGCAGAAGCGTTCGATGAGGCCGGCCGCCTCCCGGCAGGCGTTCTCGACCTCTGCCGGGGACACTGGCGGCAGGCCGTCCACGTTGAACTCGACGGCCGTCGTCTCCGGGAGGGTCAGCGTGTGGACGCCCTGGCGCCAGCACCAGCGGCGCGTCAGAACGGCCTGCCCTTCGGCGAGGATGATCTCCCCCGGCTCCGGATGCTCGAGTTCGGTCGAGCCGAAGGCCGTGAATTCCTCATCTCCCCGCGCCGGTCCCAGCGTGATATCCCCCTTGACGGCGTCCAGGGAATGGCCCCCCGCGGGCATCAGGTACCGCAGAGAAATCGCATTCCCGATGTCGACGAGGGCATTGATCGAAGGGATCTCCTGGCCGCGCACGACCCTGCGGGCCATGGCCTCGACGGAGGCCCGGAAATCGCTGGCCTTGGCCCCGAACCAGCGGAAGGCTTCGCGCCAAGCGACGAAGCGCGGCTCCGACGCGACCTGGTCTATGGTCATACGGCCGCGCAGGGAGGCTTCCGCTTCGCGCAGGAGGGCCACGAGCTCCGGCGGCGAATCCCCGTTCCGGACTCCGTAAGCGAGCACGACCCCTCGCGCGTAGCCTGGGAACCGAGCGAATATCCCGTCCGCAACCGAATAGTAGATCTCGCTCACGGCCGCCTCCTCAACGATCTCCCCGGAAGGTCCTCGCCTTTCGCCGGACAACGACTGTACCCCCTCCCGGGGGGCCTGTCAATGAGAGCCGTCAAATTGACTTCCCCGAGGGTTTCTGTTAAAAGATAGTAAATGTACAAGTGGATTTACCGTAAACTCTTCGGGACCGGGACCGAACGGACCCTGAAGAAGCTCCGCCCCCTCATCGCGGCCATCAACGATCTCGAGCCCCGCATCCAGAAGCTCTCCAACGCCGAACTCCTGGCCAAGACCGCCGAATTCCGGGAAAAGCTCTCCCAAGGCGCCTCCCTCGATGACATCCTCATCGAAGCCTTCGCCGTCGTGCGCGAGGCGTCGCGCCGGACGACGACGATGCGCCACTTCGACGTCCAGCTCGTCGGCGGCATCGTCCTCCACCTGGGCATGATCGCCGAGATGAAGACCGGTGAAGGGAAAACGCTGGTCGCGACTCTTTCCGCCTACCTCAACGCCCTCGACGGCAAGGGCGTCCACATCGTCACCGTCAACGACTACCTGGCCCGGCGCGACACAGAGTGGATGGGGGCCATCTACAGGTTCCTCGGTCTGAGCGTCGGCACCATCCAGCACGAGCTCGGAGACGCCGAGCGCCTTGCCGCCTACCGCGCGGACATCACCTACGGCACCAACAACGAGTTCGGCTTCGACTACCTCCGCGACAACATGAAGTTCCGCCTCTCCGACCTCGTTCAGCGCGAGTTCAACTACGCCATCGTGGACGAGGTGGACTCGATCCTTATCGACGAGGCCCGGACCCCCCTGATCATCTCCGGCCCGACCCAGGAATCGACCGCCCTGTACTATAAGGTGGACAGCCTCGTCCGCCGCCTGCGCAAGGACAAGCACTTCACGGTCGACGAGAAGACGCGGACCGTATCGCTCATCGAGGAGGGCGTCGCCGAGGCCGAGAAGATCCTGAGCGTCCCGAACCTCTACGACCTCTCAAACATGGACCTCGTCCATGCCGTCAACACCTCCCTCAAGGCCCACCAGCTCTTCAAGCGGGACGTGGACTACATGGTCCAGGACGGGAAGGTCGTCATCGTCGACGAGTTCACGGGGCGCCTGATGCCCGGCCGCCGCTACAGCGACGGGCTCCACCAAGCCCTGGAGGCCAAAGAGCGCGTCCGGGTCGAGGAGGAGTACCAGACCCTGGCCCAGATCACGTTCCAGAACTACTTCCGCATGTACAAGAAGCTCGCCGGCATGACCGGCACGGCGGCCACCGAGGCCGAGGAATTCCAGCAGATCTACGGGCTGGACGTGGTCGAGATCCCGACGAACAAGCCCCTCATCCGCTACGAATACCACGATGTCATCTACCGCACGGCCAAGGAAAAATGGGAGGCCGTCGCCCAGGAGATCACCGAGAACAACCAGGAGGGCCGGCCCGTCCTGGTCGGTACGATCTCCATCGAGAAGTCCGAGCACCTGAGCAATATCCTCCGCAAGAAGAACGTCCGCCATGTCGTCCTCAACGCCAAGTACCACGAGATGGAGGCCCATATCATCGCCCAAGCCGGCCGGCTAGGGGCCGTGACGATCGCGACCAACATGGCGGGACGCGGCGTCGACATCCTTCTCGGCGGGAATCCGGAATATCTGTCCCGGGAACAGGTCAAAAGGTCCAATCCCGATCCCTCCAAGGTCGCGCCCGAAGAAAGAGAAAAGATCCTCGCCGAGGTGACGAAAACGACCCAGCAGGACCACGAAAAGGTCGTCGCGCTTGACGGCCTCCGCGTTATCGGCACCGAGCGCCACGAGTCCCGCCGCATCGACAACCAGCTCCGCGGCCGCGCGGGACGCCAGGGCGACCCGGGGTCGTCCCGCTTCTATCTCTCGCTCGAGGACGACCTGATGCGGATCTTCGGCAGCGAGCGCATCTCGGGCCTCATGGCCCGCGTCGGCATGAGCGAAGGCGTGCCGATCGAGCACCGGATGATCACCAAGGCCATCGAGCGCGCCCAGAAGCAGGTCGAAGGCCAGAACTTTACTATCCGCAAGCACCTGCTCGAATACGACGACGTCATGAACAAGCAGCGGGAGACGATTTATACCCAGCGCAAGGAGATCCTCCAGGGGAAGGACCTCCGGGAATACTTTACGAACCTCATCGACACGCTCGTCGAGTGGATGCTCGACAGCTACGCCAACAGGGAAAAGGCGCCGGACGACTGGGACCGCGAGGCCCTGGCCAAGGCGGTCTTGGCCCAGTTCGGACTCGAAATGGCCACACTGCAGATCGACTGGTCCTCGATCATCTACAACGACCTCGAGGACAATTTGGTCAAGGCCCTTCGGGGCGTCTACGAAGCAAAGGAAAAGACCCTCGGGCCGTTCATGAGGGAGTTCGAGCGGATGATCCTCCTGCAGGTCATCGATTCCCAGTGGAAGGACCACCTTCTCGAGATGGACCACCTCAAGGAGGGCATCGGCCTCCGGGGATACGGGCAAAGGGACCCCCTGATCGAGTACAAGAAGGAGAGCTTCGACATGTTCCAGTCCATGCTCGACCGCGTCGAGGAGGATGCCGTCCGCTACACCTTCCTGATCCAGCCGGTCATCGAGCAGCCGGTCCCAGAGCGGCGGCAGAGCCCCATTTTCTACCAGCGGCCCCAGGGATCGCCGGGGCAGAGGGTCAAGCAGGCCCGCTCGATGATCCCGAGCAAGCGCAAGAGACGGTGAGAGAGGAGGGAGCATGCTCAAGGAAAAGATCCGGGAAGCACTGACGTTCGACGACGTCCTCATAGTTCCCGCCCTGTCCGACGTCATTCCCGCCGAGGCCAAGGTCACGAGCCGCCTGAGCCGCCGAATCCCCCTCAACATCCCGATCGTGAGCTCCGCCATGGACACGGTGACGACCTCCCGCATGGCCATCGCCCTCGCCCAGCAGGGCGGGATCGGCGTCATCCACCGCAACCTGTCGATCGAAGCCCAGGCTGAGGAAGTGGACAAGGTCAAGCGCCACGAGAGCGGCCTGATCGTCGAGCCCATCACGCTCCGGCCCCAGGACAGGATCGGCAAGGCCCTCGAGGTCATGCGCGAGCACCGGATCTCGGGGCTGCCCATCACGGACGAGTCGAATAGGCTCGTCGGCATCCTGACCAACCGCGACATCCGCTTCGAGAGCCGGCTCAACCTGACCATCGACAAGATCATGACCAAGGACCTTGTGACCGTGCCCGTCGGGACGTCTCTCGAGGACGCCGAGAAGGTCTTCCATAAGCACAAGATCGAGAAGCTCCTCGTCGTCGACAAGGACTATCATCTCAAGGGGATGATCACCTATAAGGACATCCTCAAGAGGATCCAGTATCCCGACGCGGCCAAGGACAGCCTCGGCCGACTCCGCGTCGGAGCGGCCGTCGGCGTCGGGCCCGACAGACTCGACCGGGCCCGGGCCCTCGTCGCCGCCCAGTGCGACGTCCTGGTCGTCGACAACGCCCACGGCCATTCCCGAAGGGTCCTCGAGACCGCCGCGCTGCTGCGCAAGGAGTTCCCGGAACAGGAGCTCATCGCCGGCAACATCGGCACGGCGGCCGCCGCCGAAGATCTCATCGGCCTTGGCGTCGACGCCGTCAAGGTCGGCGTCGGGCCCGGCTCGATCTGCACGACCCGGGTCATCACGGGCGCCGGCATTCCCCAGATCACGGCCATCAACGACGTCGCCAAGGTCGCCGGCCCGAAAGGCATCCCCGTCATCGCCGACGGAGGCATCAAGTATTCGGGCGACATCACCAAGGCCATCGCCGCCGGGGCCGATTCGGTGATGCTCGGCAACCTCCTGGCCGGCACCGAGGAATCGCCGGGCGAGGTCGTGATGTACCAGGGCCGGGCCTACAAGATCTACCGCGGGATGGGCTCCATCTCGGTCATGAAGGAAGGGAAAAGCTCCGACCGCTACATGCAGGACGGACTGACCGCGACGAGCAAGCTCGTCCCCGAAGGCATCGAGGGGCGCGTCCCCTACAAGGGAAGCGCGCCGGACATCGTCCAGATGCTCGTCGGAGGCCTCAAGGCGGGCATGGGCTATGCCGGATGCCGCACGATCGAGGAGCTTAAAACCAAGGCCGAGTTCATCCGCATCACCCAGGCCAGCCTCAAGGAAAGCCACGTCCACAACGTTGTCATAACGCAGGAGGCGCCGAACTACCACCTCGATTGAGCCCGGGGCTCATCCGGCCCCCGCCGCCGGAGGCGTGTCACCTGATGGCGGCGATGCGGTTCGCCTCGTCCATGAGGACCACCCTGGGGACGAACGACCCGACCTCGCCGCCCTCGAGATAGGCGTAGGATGCGATGATGATCCTGTCCCCGACTTTCGCCCTGTGTCCCGCGGCCCCGAGGACCCCGACCTCCCGTGGCCCGTCGTTCCCCGGGATGACGTATGTCGAGAAGCGCTCGCCGTTGGTGACATTGTAGACCTCGACCCGCTCGTACGGCGAAAGCCCGGCCGCCTCCATGAGCTCCCCGTCGAGCGCGAGGCTGCCTTCGTAGTCGACATCGACGCGGGTCACCGTGGCCCGGTGGATCTTCGCGCGGAGGAAAGTTCGGATCATAGCGGTTCTCCTCAAGCCCGGACTCTGATGTTGTCGATCAGCCGGGTCGAGCCGACATAGGCGGCCAGGGCGATGAGGACGTCCCCGCTGATCTTGACGACCGGCTCGAGGCCGGCCAGGTCGACGGCCTCGACGTAGTCGATCCTGGCCAGCGGCTCGGTCTCGATCGCCGCCCGTATCGCGGCCACCACCTTGGCCGCATCCCTTTCGCCCGCCGCGACCATCCGTTCCGCCTGCGACAGGCTCCTCGACAGGGCCAGGGCCGCCTTCCGCTCCTCGGGCGACAGGTACATGTTCCGCGAGCTCATGGCCAGGCCGTCGGGCTCCCGGACGAGCGGGCAGGCCACGATCTCGGTGTCGAGGTCGAGGTCCGCGGCCATCCGGCGGAGGATGATAACCTGCTGGGCGTCCTTCCAGCCGAAAAAGGCGAGATCGGGCCCGACGATCTGGAGGAGCTTCAGGACGACGGTCGCGACGCCCCGGAAATGACCGGGACGGGACCGGCCGCACAGGCGATCCTGCAGGCCCTGGACCTCCACGAAAGTGCTGAAGCCGGGAGGATAGACCTGCGCAACGGGGGGAAAGAAAAGGGCGTCGGCCCCCTCGTTCTCGAGGATGGCCGAGTCACGCTCCACGTCCCTCGGATACGTCGAGAAGTCCTCGCGCGGGCCGAACTGGGCTGGATTGACGAAGATGCTGACGGCCGTGGCGCTTGCCCGGCGCCGGGATTCCCGGACCAGGCTGAGGTGGCCTTCGTGCAGACAGCCCATGGTCGGGACAAAGCCGATCGATCTCCCCACGGCCCTCCAGCCGCGGCACAAGGCCTTCATGTCCTTCACGGTGGTCAGCGTGATCATGTGCGCTTCCCGTCCTTGCGACAGCCGATGCGCGGGGGGGCAACGCCGGCCTTGAGATGATAGGACGTGGCGTCGTCCGGAAAGCGGCCGCTCCGGACGTCGGCCGCGTACTGCCCGACGGCGCGAAGGATCGTTCCGTACAGGTCGGCATATTTCCGGACGAATTTCGGCAGATAGCCCGTCGAGTACCCCGCGAGGTCGTGGAAGACGAGGACCTGCCCGTCGCAAGCCGGCCCGGCCCCGATGCCGATCGTCGGAATTCCGACCTCCGCCGTGACTGTCTTCGCGATCTCCATCGGCACGGACTCGAGGACGACCGCGAAGGCCCCGGCCTTCTCGAGATCCCGGGCCCCGGCGACAATCCGGCGGGCTTCTTCGGCCGAGTCCGCCCCCCTCACTTTGAAGCGGCCCATGCGGTGGATGGACTGGGGTGTCAGGCCGACGTGGCCCATGACCGGGATCTCGGCCTCGACCAAGGCCTCCACGAGCTTCAGCCGTTTCACCGAGGCCCCCTCGATCTTCACCGCGGCGGCCCCGGCTTCCTTGAGGAAGCGCGAAGCGTTGCGGACGGTCTCCTCGGCGCTCAGATGGAAGGAGAAATAAGGCATATCGCCCACGACGAGCGCCCTCCGCACGGCGCGCGAGACGGCCTTCGTGTGGTGGAGCATCTCCTCCATGGTGACGGGCACGGTGTTCTCGTACCCGAGGACCACCATCCCGAGCGAATCCCCGACGAGCACGATGTCCACGCCCGCCTCGTCCAGGATCTTCGCCGTGGGGAAATCGTACGCCGTCAGACAGACGATTTTCGGTCCCGTCGCCTTACGGGCGACCAAGGAGGGAACGGTGATTTTTTCCGCCGGTTTTTCGGTCATGTCCTATCCTTTCTCCCCATCCCGCCTTACGGCGCGGGATTGAGGTAAAGTCTCTTCTCCGCTCTGAACGGCCCGATCCCGGGACGCGAGGCCTCTGGGCCGGATACTCAGCCTTTCTTCGCGCCCTTCATCCCGTAGCTCTGGGGCACGTAATACAGCGAACTCTTGTTCATGTCCTTGATCTGGCCGATCAGATCCTGGATGTCGTCTTCGCGGCTGAAATCGACGTCGTCGGCTTTGATGACGAAGAGGGGGGACGCCTGGTAGTTGAAAAAGAAGTAATCGAACGCCTCGATCATGTCCTCGAGGTACTTTTCCGAGATGTTCCTCTCCACAGCCTCGCCCTCCTTGGCGATCCGCCTCAGGAGCGTGGGCAGGGAGATCTGGAGGTAGATGACGAGGTCGGGCCGGGGAACGCGCTCGGACAGGATCCCGTAGATCTTGTCATAGACCAGGAGCTCGTCGTCGGAAAGGGTCTGGTAGGCGTAGATTTTGTCTTTCTCGAAGAGATAGTCGCAGATAATCCGGTCGATGAAGAGGTCCCTCTGGAGGAGCCGGACCTGCTGATTGTACCGGTTGGCCAAGAAAACGAGCTGTGTCAGAAAGGCCGCCCCCTCTTTCTCGTTGTAAAAGTCCTTCAGGTAGGGGTTGCCGACGTGGTCGAAAACTACCTTGCCCCCGATCCTCTGGGCCAGGACATTGGCCAGCTGGGTCTTGCGGGACCTGAAAACCCCCTCGATGGCGATGTGCTTGAACGGAATGTCCAAGGCGCTTTTCATGCCCATCTCAGAGAACCGAGTAGGTTATACTGGAGAAGGCCGGACAAGTCAACGGATTATTGGGCCCGGATTTCAGGGCTTGGGCTTCTCCACGGGGACGACGATCCAGGCGATCAGGTAAAAAAGAACCATGGGAAGAACGGCCGTAACCAGGCAGACGCCGACGAAGATCAGCCGGACAAGCGACACGTCCATATCAAAATACTCGGCCAGTCCGCCGCAGACTCCCCCCAGCATCCTCTGGCTGGTCGACCGGTAAAGCTTTTTGGTCATTCCCAGGCTCCTTTCGTCCGCGATTCTCTATCTATTATACGAAATTTCGGCGTTTTTGGCCCTAAGACCCCACTTGACTCTGGGGAACGGCCCGAATAGGATGAGAAGTGGCATAATCTTATAGTCATCGGAGGACGTTATCATGAACGGCTGGACAGGCCGAATCCTGAGGGTCAACCTGTCGACAAGGACCTACCAGGCAGAGGCATTTGCCGAGGATTTCGCCCATAAATGGGTCGGCGGCCGGGGATTCGCCGTCAAAATCCTCTATGACGAGCTCGCGCCGGGCATCGACCCCCTGGGCCCTGATAACAAGTTCATCCTGGCCGTGGGCCCAATCGCCGGCATCCCGGCCCCCAACACCGGCAAGGCCGTCGTCGCGGCCAAATCTCCCATCACGGGAGGCTACGGGGACGGCAACCTCGGGACGCGCATCACCGAGCACCTCCGCAAGTGCGGCTACGACGCCTTGATCGTCGAGGGGAGGGCCGAGCGCCCGACCATGCTCTACATCGAGGACGACAAAGTCGAGTTTCTGCCGGCCGACGAGGTCTGGGGCAAGGGGACTTACGCCACGAACGATTGGATCTACGCCAAGTACGGCAAGGGCGTGGGCGTCCTCAATATCGGCCAGGGCGGCGAAAACCTGGTGCGCTACGCCGTCGTCCGCAGCCTGGAGGGTCGGGCCGGCGGCCGGCCGGGAATGGGCGCGGTCATGGGGTCCAAGCGTCTCAAGGCTATCGTCGCCAAGGGCTCGAGGCCGATCCCCCAGGCCGACCCGGCGGGCATGAAGAAGCTCGGCCAGGAGGACCTGAGAAAGGTCCACGAAATCGACAAGCAATCGGGCTGGTCCATCCAGAGCACGACGGGCGTGCTCGCCTGGTGCAACGAGGTCGCCGCCCTCCCCGTCAGGAATTTCAGGAAGACCCACCACGCCGACGCCTGGAAAGTGGACGGCGAACGGCTGAACGACGCCCGCGTCGCGACCTACGGCTGCCCGAACTGCACTATGCGATGCGGCATCACGATCCTCGACGACGCCGGCCGCGAATCGGAGCTGGACTACGAGAACATCGGTCTCCTGGGGCCGAACCTGGAGATCTTCGACCTGCCTCAGGTGGCTGCCCTGAACTATATGTGCGACGACTTCGGCATCGACACGATGTCGAGCGGCTGCGTCCTCAGCTTCTACGCCGACGCCGTCGACCACGGGGCCGTTCCCGGCGACGTCAGGTTCGGCGAGGCCGAGAAATTCAAGGACCTCCTGCGGATGATCGGCCTTCGCGACGGACCGGTCGGAAACTTGCTGGCGGAGGGGTCCCTCCGGGCCGCCCGGGCGATCGGCAACGGTTCGGAGGCTTACGCCATGCAAGTCAAGGGCCTCGAGCTCGCGGCCTACAACTGCAAGTTCATCCCGGGCATGGCCCTGGCCTTCGGCGTCAGCCCCATCGGCGCCCATCACAAGGAATCCTGGATCATCACCTTCGAGATCAAGGAAACGTCCCGGGAGTCGTACGGGCCCGAAAAGGCCCAGAAGGTCATCGATCTCCAGCGCATCCGCGGGGGCATGTTCGAGTACATCGTCTCCTGCCGGTTCCCCTGGATCGAGCTCGGCTGGGGCCTCGAAAACTACCCGAAATACTTCAACACCATCAGCGGCCTCGACTGGCGCCTGGAGGACTTCTGGAACGTCTCGGATCGGATCTACGCCATGATCAAGCTATTCTGGTTCCGGGAATATCCGCAGACCGACCGCAAGCTCGATTATCCCCCGGCCGTCTGGTTCGATCCCGCCAACGCCGACACGGAGGGACCCATCGCGGGAAAATACCTCGAGCGCGAAAAATACGATGGTCTCCTCCAGCATTACTACGACATCCGCGGCTACGATACGCGCGGCATCCCGACCCTGGCGACACTCGACAGGCTTGGGCTCCCGTTTGAGGCCGCGGGCGCCCGGAAACTGGGGGAGCTTATCTGAGATGAAAGTCACCGTTAAACTGATCGGTCCTCTGATCAACAAGCTCGGTTTCAGCGAAAAGGAGATCGACGTCCCCGCGGCCACGACGGTCGAGGGGCTGATGGCCCTGATCGACGTCGACAAGGGACGGCCCAAGATCGTCACCCGGAACGGGCGGGCCGTCGCGCCGGGCGAAGAGATCGAGGAGGGGGACAGGATCGTCATATCCCCGATCTACTCGGGCGGGTGACATGCTGTACCCGGTCCTGGTCGGCGGCAGGTGGCGGGACGCCATCCATCCCGCCGGCTCCCTGAACGCGATGAACCCGGAGACGGGGAAGCATCTCCCGGGCGCCTACCCGGTCTCGACCTGGCCGGACATCGGCGAGGCCGTCGAGACCGGCGCGGCCGCAGCCGAAACCCTGAGCGCCCTCGGCCCCGACCGGATCGCGGGCTTTCTTGAAGCTCTCGCCGGGACGATCGAGATCCGGCGCGCGTCACTCGTGGAAACGGCCCATCTCGAAACGGCCCTGCCCGCCGAACCGAGGCTCGGGTCATCGGAATTCCCCCGTCTCGTCGACCAGCTCCGCCAAGCCGCCCGGGCCTGCCGGGACCGCTCCTGGTGCCGCGCGTCGATCGACACGAAGTTCAACATCCGCGCCAAGTATGGTCCCATCGGCGGCCCGGTCGTCGTCTTCAGCCCCAACAACTTTCCCTTCGCTTTCAATGCCGTGGGCGGCGGGGACTTTGCCGCCGCCCTGGCCGCGGGAAACCCGGTGATCGCCAAGGCCAATCCCGGGCATCCGGGGACGACGCGGATCTTTGCGGAGTGCGCCCTCGAGGCCCTCACGGCGACGGGGATGCCCGGAGCTTCCGTCCAGCTCCTCTACCACTTCGGCGCGGAGGACGGCCTGCGCCTCGTCTCGCACTCCTCGGTCGGAGCCACGGCCTTCACGGGCAGCCGAGCCTCGGGGATGAGGCTCAAGGCGGCCGCCGACCGGGCCGGCAAGCCCATCTATCTCGAGATGTCGAGCGTCAATCCCGTTTTCATCCTGCCGGGTGCTCTCGAGGAAAGAGCGGGCGAGATCGCCGGTGAACTGGCCGGGTCGTGCCTCCTCGGGGCGGGCCAATTCTGCACGAAGCCCGGCCTGATCGTCATGCCGGAAAACGCCCGCGCCGGAGAGTTCATCGGCCGGCTCAAGGAGGGTTTCGAGCGGGCGGAACCCGGCTACGTCCTCGGCCGCAAGCTCATCGAGGCCCTCCAGGAGGCTTGCATCCGCCTCCGGAAATCCGGCGCCGAGCCGATCACGGGCGGCCGGGAGACCGGCGGGCCGGGTTTTCGATTCGCCCCCACTCTCTTCCGGGTCTCCGGCGACATCTTCCTGTCAAGTCCCGCGGCCTTCCAGGTTGAAACCTTCGGGGCCCTGGCCGTCGTCGTTCTGTCCCGCGACCTGGACGCGATGCGCCGGATCGTGTCGGTCATGGACGGCCAGCTCACGGGCTCGGTCTACAGCCACAGCTCGGGAAACGACGATGCAGCGTACGGCTTGATCGAGCCCGGACTCCGCCGGAAGGTCGGCCGCTTGCTTAACGACAAGATGCCTACGGGCGTCGCCGTGACGCCGGCGATGAACCACGGCGGCCCCTTCCCCGCCACGGGGCATCCCGGGTTCACGTCGGTGGGGCTCCCGGCCTCCATGCTTCGGTTCTCGGCCCTCCACTGTTACGACAGCGTCCGGCCGCACCGGCTCCCGGCCGAATTGCGGGACGCGAACCCCACGGGCCGGATGTGGCGCTTGATCGACGGGGAATGGACCCAGAGGGGGATCTGAGAGCCGGGGAATAACATTTTTTTAGACGTTCACCGTCCTCGCGGAGGTCGGCGTAGTCCACCTGCTCTTCGAAGTCGGCCTGGGCATGATCCCCCGCGGCGAGGTCGGCCGCATATTCGCTGGCATCGGCGCGACGCTGACGTTCGGGGGAAGCCGGCTGTCCCGCAGCAGATCTTCTCCGCCGCCGGTCCTTCGGCCGTCCGGAAAGCCTAGGACTTCAGCCGGCCCTCGGAATATTCATTGGCTTTGAACATGACGGCCTCTCATTCTGACCAGAAGCTCGACGACCAGGTTGGCTTGCATGGCGGCCACGAGGGCGACACGGGGCGCCATCGGGCTGATCCCCTTCGGGCTCTGGCTCTCCTCGTCGCCGCACACGTACAGATGGCCCATGCGCCGCGTGTGGAGCTTGCGGTTCCGGCCGAATCCCGCCAGGCCCGAGGCGGCCACGATCGGGCGCCCGGGGAAGCGGGCCAGACTGGTTTCGATCAGCATCTGCTTCTCCCCGGCCTTGTCGAAAGCCTCCACGAGAACATCGACCGCGCCGAAGATCTTCGCAACGTTGCGCCGCGTGATCCGGACGTTGTGGATCTCATAATCGGAGAACGGGTTGGCCCGCCGCAGGTTCTCCCGGAGCGCTTCGACCTTGGGCCGGCCCACCTGATCGACGAAGAACTGCTGGCGGTCGAGGTTGGACGGTTCGATTCTGTCGTGATCGGCGATGACCAGCCGCCCGACCCCGGCCCGGGCCAGGGACAGCGCAACATTTGACCCCAGCCCCCCGGCGCCGGCGATCCCGACAGTGCTGCGGCGCAAGGCGTCCAGGACCTCCGGGTCCCGCCCGGAAAAATATCTCCTCGCGAACCTGAGCGAAGGGGCCGCCGCCACGGTTTCCTCCGGCCAATCCTCAGGGATTCTCCCGGTCCGAGGCCTTGCGGTCGATGGCCAGGACGATCTTCGCCGGATCGGGCTCGACGCCGCTCAGGGCCGCGATCATCCCGAGGACGGTCTTTTCGATGAAGGACCGCACGAAAGGATTGAGCGGCACGTTCTGTCCGTCCACTTCGAGCTGGACGTTCGACATGGTTTCCTCCTCCTGGGCGAGAATGAGGTCGCAGATCGCGGCGGCCTGCTTGAGGCCGAAAACGGGGGCGGCGGCCCCCGGCGCCGCGCCGCTCTCCGTAACGACGGCCAGGAGCTCATTCGGACGCGTCTCGACGACCTCCGAGATTCCCGGCCTCAGGACCTCGATCTTCCTCAGCCCCGGGACCCTCTTCCCGCCTTCGACGAGGATGACGTCCGCTCCGGCGAACAGCCGCCCGGCGAGGGTCAGCAGGTCGGCGTCATCCTCCTTGCACAGCACGGCCCACTCGCCGGGCGAAACCATGACCACGCCGTCGGCCCCGGCCTGCGTGTACATCCAGGTGTCCTTCCCCTCCGGGTCCAGGGAAAAGCCGTGCGGGCAGTGCTTGACGGCGAAGGTCCGGAGGCCCCGCCGCTTGAACTCGCCGATGAGCCCGGTCAGGAGGAGCGTCTTTCCGCTTTCCGAAAAGCCGACGACGGCGACGATCCGCATTCTCTTCTCGCCTTGAAACGGGTCCGCGCGCCCGCCGACTATATAGCACACGCCCGGAGGCAAGTCAAAGCCCTTCCGCACGGAATCTTGTTGGCAATCTCCGCTCGTTTGTATATAATGCCGAATCTACGGCCATGAGCCTGACTCGCAACCTCGTCGAGAACCGCTTGAGAGGGTCCGAGGCCTGCCCGTTGCGAGGCCGACGACCGCGGCCGGCGCCACTCCTCAAGCCGCTCCATCCCAACCGCAAAGGGGTCTGCCATGAACATTTGGGTCACCAAGACTCCGACTGAGATCGAAGACGCGTCGGAGCACACGCAGCTCAAGAAGAACCTGACCGCGTTCGACCTGGCCGCGCTCGGCATCGGCTCCGTCGTCGGCACGGGCATCTTCGTCGCCACGGGCCAGGGCGCGCACCTGGCGGGCCCGGGCGTGCTGCTGTCCTTCATCATCGCAGCCGTCACCTGCGGTTTCTGCGCCCTCACCTACGCCGAGCTCGCCTGCATGTTCCCGGTCGCCGGCAGCACCTATTCCTATTCCTACGTGGCCTTCGGCGAAGTGATCGCCTGGATCATCGGCTGGGACCTGATGCTCGAGTACCTCGTCGCCGCGAGCGCCGTCGCCTCCGGCTGGTCGACGACGTTCATCGGGCTCATCGAGAGCGCCGGGATCAAGCTCCCGAAGGTCCTGATCACGCCGGCCGTGACGATGAATTCCGCCGGGAAGATCGTCCTGTCCGGCGGTCTCGTCGACGCCCCGGCCGTCATCATCACGCTCCTCATCACCTGGATCCTCTATATCGGGATCAAGGAAAGCGCCAAGATCAATAATATCATCGTGGCCATCAAGATCGCCGTCATCCTCCTGTTCATCTTCCTCGGCATCCGCCACGTCAGCCTGGCCAACCTCCACCCCATGATGCCCTTCGGCTGGAAGGGGGTCATGGCGGGCGCGGCCATCATCTTCTTCGCCTACATCGGCTTCGACGCCGTCTCCACGGCGGCCGAGGAGACCAAGAACCCCAAAAAGGACGTCCCCCTGGGGCTCATGCTGTGCCTCGGCGTCGTCATCGTCCTCTACGTGGCCGTGGCTTACGTCCTGACGGGCAACGTGCCTTACGAGCAGATCGATATCGGCAACGCCCTGCCGGCCGCCCTGGCCCGGATCGGCATCCAATGGGGCGGGGCGCTGGTGGCCACGGGCGCCATCATCGGCATGATCTCGACGCTTCTCGTCACGCTCTACGGCCAGATCCGGATCTTCATGGTCATGGCCCGGGACGGGCTCCTTCCGGCCGCGTTCTCCAAGGTCCACTCGGAGCATAAAACACCCCACATCTGCACGTGGATCACGGGGATCGCGACGGCGGTCATCGCCGCGGTCTTCCCCCTGCCGATGATCATCGACCTCTGCAACATTGGCACGCTCTTCGCCTTCATCCTCGTCTCGATCGGCGTCGTCCTCCTGAGGAAGACGCGGCCCGAGGTCGAGCGGAAGTTCAGGACGCCGGGCGTCCCGGTGACGCCGCTCATCACCGTCGCCTTCTGCTTCTACCTGATGTACCATCTGCCCGGCGTCACGTGGGTCCGGTTCGGCCTCTGGCTCGCCGCCGGCCTCTTGATCTATTTCCTCTACAGCGTCCATCACAGCAGGCTCCAGTTGCAGCGGGTGAAATAGCGGGCCCAGATTTTCCTTTACTTCCCGCGCGGACTGTGCTAGGCTGACATCTTCTCCGAGTCCGGAGGGCTAAAGCCGAGCCGGCCATGCCCCCGGACCGACAGGGAAAAGCGGGAAACGGCTTTTCCTTCCATCTTCGAAAAGGAGAAATTCATGAAACGTCCGGTTCACCCTCGCCTTTCGATTCTTGTTCTCGCCCTGTTCTCCGGCCTTCTCGCTCTGGGACCACTCGCCCTCTCCGCGCAGGACCAGTCGTCCGGAAAGGCCCAGGAGCAGAAGGAGAAGGAACAGGAAAAACCCGTCAAGATCACGGAGGAGATCCAAGTCGTCGGGAAAATGCCCAAGGACATTCCCCTTGCCACCGTTTACATGATCGTACCCACGCAGCTCGACCAGATCAAGCCCGTGGACCTCTCGGACGTTCTCCGCTACGTTCCCGGGGCCCTGGTGACGTTCGGGAACAAGGACACATACACCCTGAAACTCCGGGGGCTCGACGCGAGCCGGATTCTCCTGCTCGTCGACGGCGTCCCGGTTTTCGAGCCCTACTTCGGCACTTTCGACCTCAAGACTATCTCTGTCGGCGGGATCGATATGGTCCAGGTGACGGAGGGGCCCTCGTCCGTGCTCTACGGCCCCAACACGCTCGGGGGCATCGTCAACGTCATTACCCGACGGCCCGGCGAGAAGCCCTACCTTTCGCTGACGGGAAGCTACGGAGACGACAACACAAAAGAAGTGGGACTCGATGGCTCGGCCCGCTGGGATAAATTCTCCCTGGCGGCCAGTGCCATGTACCAGGACTCCAACGGCTTCAACATTCCCAACGCCACGGGCGGGGGCGAGACTCCGCTGGCCAATAGCCATTACAGCCGACTGAACGTCAGCAGCAAGCTCTATTACACGCCGTCGGATTCGACGGAGATCATGATCAACGGCGGGCTTTACCAATCCGATTACGGCATGCCGGCGGCTCTGTTCACACAGATGCCCCGCTACTGGACCTTTCCCAAATGGGACCGGTACACTCTGAACGCCGGCGGCTTCACCTCACTCGGAGGAGATAGCATCCTCCGCTTCCGGACCTATTATGTCAACTACTACAACGTCCTGGACTGGTACACGGACCCCACCATGACGACCCTTCAATCTGAGAGCACCTACAACAATTCCGTCTACGGCGGCTTCGCCCTGGCCGAAATCCCGACCGGCCGGACGAACACGATCGAAGCCAGCTTCCTTTACCAGGACGATGTCGCTCGGATCCAGGACAATCCGGGCGAACCCTGGGACAAATACAGCCAGGGCATGACGTCGACGGGCATCGAGGACCATCTGAGGATTTTCGACAAATGGACGCTCATCGGCGGCCTCAGCCTGGACCTCATTCACAAGTTCATCGGCGGGAATGACACCTCGCTGAATCCCCTCATCGGATTGAAATTCACGCCCAACGACGATTTGGACTTTCACGTTTCATTCGCCCGCAAGTCCATGTTCCCCTCGATGCGGGATCTCTATTCGACCTCGGGGGGCAATCCGGACCTAGTCCCGGAATCCGGAACGAGCCTCGAATTCAGCGGGACGTACAGCCGGGGGATCTTTCTCACCGCGTCGATCTTCTTCAACCGCTTCCGGAACTTCATCGATTCGATCGTGCTTCCGGACGGCACCCATGAATTTTTCAATGTCGGCCGGGCCCATATCTACGGTTTCGAAATCCAGGCCCAGAAATCCCTGTCCTGGTTCTCCGCGACCCTCAATTACACGTACCTTGTCCCCCAGGATGACACCGACGACCGCCCTCTCGACGCGCAATCGAAAAGCAACCTGAACTTCAACGCGGCCTTCATGGCGCTCGATAAACTGAGGCTCGAACTCGATGGGCTTTTCGGATCCACCTCATGGTGGTACAATACAAGCACGTCCACCGACCTGACCATCCCATCGTATTTCAACCTGGACGCCGTGGTCTCCTACCACCTGCGGTCGCCTTACGAGATCTTCGCCAAGATGGGGAACGTCTTCAACCATTATTTCTATACCGAGCCCGGTTTCCCGTGGCGGGGACGCTATCTGGAGATCGGGTTCCGGGCGACGATCCTGGATTAAACTCCGGCCCTGTCGGAGAGCGGGCCGCGCCGACGACGCCGCGGGCGCGGGGCGGGACCTCGGCCTTTCGAAGCGCTCGCGGTCGGCGCTCAGGCCAGGCCCAGATCCTGATCGATGTTCTGCATGGCGGCGAGGGCCAGAGAGATGAACTCGTCGAGGCTGAGCCCGAGGTTCACGCACTGCTCGATCTCCTCGCGGCGCGCCCCGCGGGCGAAGCTCTTCTCCTTGTAGCGGCGCTTCACGAACTCGAGGTCGATGGCCCTGAGCCTTTTTTCCGGATGCATCAGGGCGGCGGCTATGATCAGTCCGGTCAAAGGGTCGATCGCGTAGATCGCCCAGTCCATCGGGGTCTGGCACGGCACCTTTCCGGCATGCGCCTGGACCGCCTGGATGACGCCGGCTTCCACGCCCCTATCCCTGAGAATCCTGACCGTTTCCGTCGTGTGGAGCTCGGGACTCTTCTCGGTGATTTCGTAATCCAGGTCGTGCAGGATTCCGGCCAGCCCCCAGGGCTCGGGGTCGTGACCCAGCCGGAGGGCGACGGCCTTCATGCAGGCCTCGACGGCCAGACAGTGCTTGACCAGGTTCTTATTCTTGAGATGCTGTTTCAGCAGTTCGAGAGCCTCGGCTCTGTCCATGGACGCTCTCCTTTCTCAGGGATCGATTCTACGTTTTTCCCAGTCCGTTTTCAACGTCGGATCTCGTGGGGCTTGCGGATGACGTTGACGGGCCTCCGGTCCCGCTTCAGGAAGACCAGCCGCTCGGCCGACGATTCCGGATCGGCCTCGATGACCAGGACGTAGGGCGTCGTCCACTCGGCGCCGGACTCGACCTCAGAGGTCGCCTTGTACTTCCCGACCGGCATCCCCGTCCTGAGCTCGAACCCCAGGAGCTCCGTCGAGGCCGAAGAGACGAGGACGACGCCGTCGGCGACCGAGGGGCTGTGGACGACCCGCGCCGGCACGGGCCGCCACCAGAGGATCTCTCCGTTTCCCGTATCGACGCAGTACGCGACGCTGTCGGAGCCCGTGAAGACGGCTCTTTTTCCGGACACGGACGGCGGAGAGGCCAGGGTCCCCCCCACCCGGAAGGCCCATTTCTTCTTGCCCGATGAGGCCCCGAGGCAATAGAAATAGCGGGCCGCCGTGACGAAAAAGACCCGGCCGCCGGAAACGGCGGGGTCGACGACGACCGCCCCGTTGGCCCGGAATGTCCAAACCGGCCGGCCGGAGGCGCCGTCGAGCGCAAACAGCCGGCCGTCGTCCGAGCCGAAAAGGACGAGAGGGCCGGCAAAGACTGGTCCCGCGCGGACCGCTGACGCCGCCTGGAACCGCCAGACGGGCCGGCCGTTCTTCCCGGCCTCGAGCGCGGCGATCTGTCCGTTGCCGCAGCCGAAATAGATGCGGCCGCCGCGTTCACGGACGGCGCTCGTCACGGGATCTTCGGGCGTCGCTCTCCAAGCCAATCGTCCGCTCTCGTCAACGCCGTAGATCGTGTTGCCTTCGTCGCGGATGAAGATCGTATCCTCGCCGATCTCGGGGGGCGCGGGGATGGGCCTGTCGGTTTTGAAGCTCCAGAGGACCCGCCGCGAGAGCGCGTCGACACCGTAGAGACAACCTTCCTGGGTCGAAAAATAGGCCACGCCGTATCGGACCCGGATAGAACCGACGGCTGTTCCCGCGAAGGGCAGCGACCCCTCTTCCATCAGCGGAAATCCCAGCGTCTCCGGGCGCGGCGCGAGGTTGGGGCGCGGGGCCCGGCAGGCAGAGCCGGCGGCGGCCAGTGCGACGGCCAGGATCAGGGCAGCGGACTTCTTCATCGGTCTTGAAAATCAACTATAGCACGATTCGCGACGACGGCAAACGAGGGCGGCGACGGCCTGGATTTTGCCTTGGGCGCCCCAAACTGGTATGATTCCCGGCTGAGGGCTGGCGATGGTCAACTTCATCCTTCTCTACCGGATTCGCAGGATCGTGAAGCGCATCATCAAGGAGAAGATCGCCGACGACGAGATCGCCACGACCCCCAAATCGTGCCTCGGCTGCCTGGCCGACGATATCAGCTGGGAAATCTATTATTTGCTTAAGGAGCGGGAGGACGAGGCCGCCGGCCCCGGCCCCGGGGAAGACGGCTGACCCACTAGGACGGGCGCTCGTTGCGGATCTTGGCCTTCAGGGCCTCCCACCATTCGATGCGCTTCCGGACCTCTCTCTCGAAGCCGTAGGGCCCGGGCTCGTAGTACTTCCGGCCTTTCAGCTTCTCGGGGAGCGTCTTCATATCGGTCGTCGAGCCCGCGAAATCGTGCGCGTACTCGTAGTCCTTGCCGTATCCCAGCTCCTTCATCAGGGGCGTCACCGGGTTGCGGATATGCAAGGGAACGGGTTCATGGGGGTTGCGCTCGACGTCCTTCGTCGCCGCGCCGAAGGCGGCGTAGACGCGGTTGCTCTTCGGTGCCGCGGCGAGGTAGACCACGGCCTCGGCCAGGGCCAGCTCCCCCTCCGGCGAGCCCAGAAAATCGTAGGCTTCCTTGGCATGCAGGGTGATCGCGAGAGCCTGGGGGTCGGCGAGGCCGATGTCCTCGGAGGCGAAACGGACAAGCCGCCTGGCGATATACAGGGGGTCCTCGCCCGCGGAGAGCATCCGCGCCAGCCAGTAGAGGGAGGCGTCCACGTCGCTGTTCCGGAGGCTCTTGTGGAGGGCCGAGATGAGATTGTAGTGCTCTTCCCCGCTCTTGTCGTAAAGGAGAATCCTCTTCTGCAAAGCTTCCTGGACGTCCCCGAGGCTGATCTGACGGCCCTTTGCTAGGCTGGAGGCAATCTCCAGCGTGTTCAGGGCCCGCCGCGCGTCCCCGTTGGCAAAATCAATGAGCAGGTCCAGGGCCTCGGCCTGGATCGCGAGCTTGAGCCCGCCGAGGCCGTGGACGTCGTCCGCGAGCGCGTCGGCGATGATCCGGGCCAGCGCCTCGCGCGTCAGGGCATTGAGGACGAGGACGCGCGTCCGCGACAGGAGCGGGGCGATGACCTCGAAAGACGGGTTCTCCGTCGTCGACCCGAAAAGAATGACGTCCCCCCTCTCGACGTACGGCAAGAAGGCCGCCTGCTGAGCCTTGTTGAAGCGGTGGATCTCGTCGATGAACAGAATCATCGGCTTCCCGTAGAGCTTGCGCTGCTGCTCGGCGCGGGCCATGAATTCCTTGACTTCGCGGATCCCCGAGAGGACGGCGCTGAAGAACTCGAAGGGCAGCTCAAAATGCCGGGCGAGCATAACACCGAGCGTCGTCTTCCCGGACCCCGGAGGCCCCCAGAAGATGATGGAGACCAGGCGGTTGTTCTCGATGAGCTCGGAGAGGATCTTGCCCGGGCCCAACAGATGCTCCTGGCCGTAAACGCGGTCGAACGTCTGCGGCCTCATCCTCTCGGCCAGAGGCGTGTGCATCCCCACGTCCCGGCCTTTGGTGCTCTCCGGCATCGGCCCTCGCTCAGCCCGGGATTATATCATAAAGACGCGGCGGCCGCGGACGGCCCCGGCCGCCTTGACCGGAAAGGCCGAAAATGCTAATGTGGGGTTTCCGGAACACCCGTGAAAAGCGAAACCGTGGACGCCAGGCTTCCCAAGGACGACAAATCCAGGAGCAAGCTCGCCTATAAGTTCGACGAGGTCGCCCGTCTGGCGAAGCTCGACGTCGAGACGCTCGAATCGTGGGAGAAGGAGTTCCCATTCCTCAACGCCGGACGGACCGGCAGCGGCCGGAAGTACTTCCGGCGGAGGGACGTGGACATCATCCTCCGGATCAAAGAGTTGCTCTCGGCGAAAACCCTGACCATGGCGGGGACGAGGCGCCGGATCGAGGAGGAATTCGGGCTGATCCCGGTGCTCCCGACCAACCCGGAAAAACTGCGGAAAGCCCTGTACAGTGTCCGGAACGAGCTCCAGCAGATTGCCTCCTCGCTTGAAAAAAGGCCCAAGAAGGGCGCCTGAGAGGGCTCTTTTGCTATAATGGGAAATCTCCGGCTCGGGACGTGGCGCAGCTTGGTAGCGCACATGCTTGGGGTGCATGGGGTCGGCGGTTCAAATCCGCCCGTCCCGACCACTTTTTTCATTTCTTTCCGGGGCGGCCGGCCATGAGGACAGGGATCCGCGATGTGGTGAAAGACGCCGGGATTTCTTCGGCGTGGCCGCCCGGAGCGGTCCGGCCTGGGCCGGCGGCCCCCGGCGCCTTTCCCGAAAAGAGCGGCCCTGAAGGAGAGCGGCAATGAAGCCCCTCAAAAAGACAAAGCAGACGGCTTCCGATCTGAAGGGCCGGACGTTCGATCTCTGCGGCCTTGTCGAAGCCCAGGCCGGGTCGGTCGTCAGCCGGGAGCTTATCCGCAAGCCGGGCGGGACGGTCACGGTCTTCGCTTTCGACGCGGGCGGGTCCCTGTCGGAGCATACAGCCCCCTTCGACGCGCTGGCCCTCGGGCTCGACGGAACGGCCGAGGTCACGATCGCCGGGGCCGCCCATTCCCTCAAAAAGGGAGAGACGATCATCATGCCGGCGGAGGTGCCGCACGCCCTCAGGGCCCTTTCCCAGTTCAAAATGCTGCTCATCATGATCAAGAAATAGCCGATGACACTGCCAAGTCGCCGGCGGACCCCCGGCCGAAGACCCCTCATCCTCCTCACGAACGACGACGGCTTTTTCGCCGAGGGGATCCGCTCGCTCCTCAGGGGTTTGCGCGGCCTCGGCGCGCTGACGGTCATCGCTCCGGACAGGGAAAAGAGCGCCTCGTCGCTTTCCCTGACTCTCCATCGGCCCCTGCGGATCCAGAAGACGTCACCCGGCGTGTACGCGGTGGACGGGACCCCGGCCGATTGCGTCTACGTTGCGGTCCGCAAGCTGCTCCCGCGGCCCCCGGACCTTCTCGTCTCCGGGATCAACCGCGGCCCCAACCTCGGCCAGCAGGACATCTCCTATTCCGGCACGGCCGCGGCGGCCGTCCAGGGCACGTACCTCGGCATTCCGTCGCTCGCCGTCTCCCTCATCCCCGACGACGACGGCCGCTATTTCTTCGAGTTCGCCGCCCGGATCGTCCGGTCCATCGTCGGCGGCATCCTGGCGCTGCCGGCCATCCCCGGCCTGACGCTCAACATCAACATCCCGCCCCCGCCGTTCAGGGGGGTCCGGATCACGACCCTGGGGGAAAAGCGCTACACCCCGGAGATCGTAGAGAAGAAAGACCCGCGCCTGAATTCCTACTACTGGATCGGAACCGGTGAGCCGCGGCCTTCCGGCGGGGCCTCGAGCGACATCCGGGCCGTTGCGGCGGGGCTGGTATCCGTTACTCCGCTGCGCATGGACCTGACCGACATGAAGGCGGTCCGGGGGAAATCCTTGAAGGCCGTCATGGCCGAGGTTTCCGCCGGTGACGCAGGGCCTCGGTCAGGGCGGGAATCGTCGAAATAATGACGATGGCCAGGATGGCCAAGGAAAAATTCCTTTTCACGAACGGGATGTTGCCGAAGAAATAGCCCGCGCCGGTGAGGAGCGTGACCCAGCCGACCCCCCCGATGACGTTGTAGGCGACGAACTTTCCGTATGACATCCGGCCGATGCCGGCGACGAACGGGGCGAACGATCTGATGATCGGGACGAACCGTGCGATGATGATCGTCTTGCCTCCGTACTTCTCGAAAAAGGCGTGGGTTCGGTCGAGGTATTCCTTCTTGAAGAAACGGGACGTCTCCCGGTGAAAGACCTTGGGGCCCACGAAATGGCCGACCCAGTAGTTCACCGTGTCCCCGAGGACAGCCGCGCCGCCCAGGAGAAGGATGATCCAGCCGACGCTCAGGGCTCTCAGGGCGGCGAAGGTCCCGGCTGCGAAGAGCAGGGAATCGCCCGGGAGAAAGGGCATGACGACGAAGCCGGTCTCGATGAAGATGACGACGAAGAGGATCGCGTACGTCCACGGCCCATATTGGCCGATCGCCTGGCTGAGGTACCGGTCCAGGTGAAGCGCGACGTCGATGAGCTGTTTGATCTGGGCCATGATGTTTCCCGCTCGGCCCCGCGGCCGGCGGATTCGAGCCTCTACTATACACAGGCCGGAAGGCCGAATCAACAGGCCTTCCTCTCCTCTTTCTGATACAATGGTGCCGCGGGGACGGCGCCTTCCATGGCAGATGCAGAGAGGAAAATCCGGCTGATCGACAAGGCCCTCGAAGCGCTCGCCCCCCTCGAGAGACGGTGCACGCTTTGTCCCCGTAAATGCGGGGTCGACAGGCTCGCCGGCCGAACGGGCGTCTGCCGGACGGGAAGCTGGGCCTCCGTCTCCCATGCTCTGCTTCATTTCGGCGAGGAACCCGTCCTCAGCGGGACGTCACGGGCGGCCGGAGCCCGGGCGGCGAGAGCCCGCGGCGGCTCCGGGACCGTTTTCTTTGCGGGATGCAACCTGAAATGTCTCTTCTGCCAGAACTACCAGCTCAGCTGGCTCCTCGAGGGAAACGCAGCCACGGATGAGGCGCTCGCCGCGATGATGCTCGGGCTTCAGAAGGAGGGGGCCCTGAACATCAACCTGGTTTCGCCGACGCACGTCATCCTGCCGGCGCTGAAGGCCCTCAGGATCGCCTACGAGAACGGGCTCCGGATCCCTCTCGTCTACAACTCCAACGGGTACGAATCCCTCGAAGTCGTCAGGCTCCTGGACGGGATCGTCGACATTTACCTGCCGGACCTGAAATACCTCTCCCCGGAGATCTCGAAGAGGTATTCGGGCGCCGCCGATTACTTTGAGAACGCCGCCGAGGCCGTTCGGGAGATGTCGCTCCAGCAGCCCGTTCTTATCCTGAGGCCGGAGGGCGAGGCCCGCCGCGGCCTCATCGTCCGGCATCTCGTCCTCCCGGGCTGCACCGCGGATTCGCTTGCGATCCTCGCCTGGCTCTGCGAAAACATCTCGCCGTTCATTGGCCTGAGCCTGATGAGCCAATACCATCCGTGCTTCCGGGCGCCCGACGAAATCTCGAGGCCCCTCTCGCCCCAAGAATACCGGCCCGTCGCGGAGCGTGCCGCCGCCCTCGGCTTCGGGCACCTCTTCCTGCAACCCGAGCCCTTCGGCCCGGACGAGCACCTCGTGCCCGACTTCCGGAAAAAAGAGCCCTTCCGCTGGAAATGAGGCGCCGCCCGGGGCTCACCCGGTCTTCAGGATCTTGATGTTTCCCCGAAGGGCCTTGAGGACGATCCGGCCGGCGCCGAGCCCCAAGCGCCCGCTCAGGGTGCGGGCGGGAAGCGGCGCCCCGAAGGCGTACTCGCTCGTGATCTCTCCCCGCGGGGATTCGGCTTTGACCTCGACGTTCGCGCCCGGCTGGATGCGGACCGCGATATCTCCCTCGCCGACGGTGATATCGACGACATCCGTGGCCCGGATGTCGAGGAGTTCGGCGTCTACGTTCCCCGACCCGACGGCCGCCCGGAGAGGTCCGGAAAAATTCACGACCGTCAGGAATCCCCTGGCCAGGTCGACGCCGATGCGGCCGTAGACGTCCGAGATACGGATATCGCCCCGGCTTTCCTTGATTCCGTCGAGGTTGACCGAATGGGGAACGCGCAGGGAATAGTCCAGCCCTCCCGAAACCCACGGCCCATCCGCCGAACGAGTCTGGATCCGCAGGGCGCCCGCGTTTCGCTTGACCTCGACTTCGGTCTCGAGGTTCCAGGGGGTCGAGGTCAGGAAGGGGGCACGTTCGCCGGCTGTGGCGACGATCTCGACCGAATTGTCGTCCCAGCCTGAGATGCGGACATCGCCGGACGACTGGTCCAGGGACACCGTCCCGCCGGGCTGGAATTCGACCGTCTTACGGAATTCGGGGTTCGGGACGGATTCGGAGACGTCCTCGGGGTTCATGACCATGACGCACGAGGCCGAAAAAACGGCGACGGCGACCGCCGCCAATCGCCGCCAGACCTTCACCCTCATGGGGCCTCCTCGGCCGGAAGCGAAAATCGGCTCGCGAATTCCTCCCTTTCCCACGCGGCCGTCCGGCTGATGACTATTATACTCTTATTCGAGAGTGAAATCCCGGCATCCCGGGAGCTCCCGGCACGCGGCGATCAGCCGTAGCGTCCGGTGATGTAGTCTTCGGTCCTGCGGTCGCGGGGATTCGTGAAGATCCGGCTCGTTGGCCCGAACTCGACGAGCTCGCCGAGGAGGAAGTAGCCCGCCTGGTCTGAGACGCGCGCGGCCTGCTGCATGTTGTGGGTGACGATGACGATCGTGTACTGCTTCTTGAGCTCGTACATCAGCCCCTCGATGCCGGCGGTCGCCGCCGGATCCAGGGCGGAGCAGGGCTCATCCATAAGAACGATCTCGGGCTCCACGGCCACGAGCCGGGCGATGCAGAGGCGCTGCTGCTGTTCCCCGGACAGGGCGAGGGCGTTAGTCCGGAGCCGGTCCTTGAGCTCGGCCCAAAGGTGTACGGACTCGAGGCTCCGCACGAGCCGCTCCTCGAGGAGCTTCCTGTCGCGGACGCCGTGGACGCGCAGCCCGTAAACAACGTTGTCCGCGACACTGAGGGGGAAGGGATTCGGGCGCTGGAACACCATGCCCACTTTCTTCCGGAGTTCCAGAAGATCAACCCCGGGCCGGTAGATGTCCGTCCCGTCGATGAGCACGGCGCCCGAGATGCGGACCCCGTCGATGAGGTCGTTCATGCGGTTGAGGGAGCGGAGGAACGTCGTCTTCCCGCAGCCCGAAGGGCCGATGAGCGCCGTGATCCTCTTCTCCAGGATGTCCAGGTGGACGCTCTTGAGGGCCTGGAACGTCCCGTAGAACAGGGAGAGGTCGCGGACTTCGATGATGATCATGGCCCTTTATCCGAACCGCCCCCGCAGGTAATCATCGGTCCGCGGGTCCGACGGAGCCGTGAAGATCCGGGCCGAGGGGCCGGCTTCCACGAGCTCTCCGTTGAGGAAGAAAGCCGTCCGGTCGGCGACGCGGGCGGCTTGCCTGGTGTTGTTGGTCACGAGGATGATCGTGTAGTCCTTCTTCAGCTTCCGCAGGGAGTCTTCAATCTTCATGGTCGAAATCGGGTCGAGCCCGGATGTGGGTTCGTCGAGAAGGATGAAATCGGGCTTGAGGGCGAGAATCCGGGCGAGGCAAAGGCGCTGCTGCTGGCCCCCTGAGAGCTTGAGGGCGCTCGTGTCCAGACGGTCCTTGACCTCCTCCCAAAGCCCGCCTTTCTCCAGGCTATCCCGGACGATCTCGCTGATGCGGGTCCTCTGACGGACGCCCGCCATGCGGGGCCCGAAGGCGACATTTTCGAAGATCGACCGGGGAAGGGGGATGGGCGTCGCGAAGACCATGCCCAGCTTCCGCCTCAGTTCGATCACATCCGTGCCGCTCTCGTAGATGTCCCGGCCTTCGATGCTGATTGTCCCCTCGACCCGGGAGCCACGGACGAGATCGTTGAGCCGGTTGAGGGCACAGAGAAACGTCGACTTGCCGCTCCGCGCCGGCCCGATGACGCCCAGGATCTCGTTCCGGAAGACGTCCAGGTTCAGGTCAGCGAGGGCCCGCTCGGAGCCGAAGTAATGACTGAACCGGCTGACCTGGATAGCGATCGGATCCACGGGGCTCTTTCGTCCTCCGCCTCAGGAATACCTTCGGATGAACCGGTTCATCAGGTAATACGTCGCGATATTGACGGCCAGGATGGCGATGATCAGGACGGCCGCGGTCCCGTAGGCCCGGGGCATGGAGATCCCCTCCCGGGCCATGATGTAGAAATGGACCGACATCGTCCGGGACGAGGAGAAGACCGATGTCGGGATCCTCAGGGCGCTCCCGGCGGTGAAGATCACCGCCGCCGTCTCGCCAATGCTCCGGCCGACGCTCAGGATGACGCCGGTCACGATCCCGGGCAGGGCCGAGGGCAGGACGACGCGCGTGACGGTCTGCCACTTCGTGCTCCCCAGCGAAAAGCTGACGGTCCGGTAGTCCGGCGGGACGCTCTTGATCGCCTCCTCGCTCGTCCGGATGATCGTCGGCAGGATCATAAAAGCCAGGGTCAGACCGCCGCTGAGGATTGACCAGCCGAAGCCGAGCTTGGTGACGAACAGGATGAAGCCGAAGAGGCCGAAGATGATGGACGGGATGCCGGCCAGGCACTCGGCGCCGAACCGGATGACCCGCGTCATGGCGTTCTCCCAGGTGTACTCCGTCAAGTAGATCGCCGTGCCCACACCGAGGGGGGTGGCGATGAGGATGGCGAAGGCCGTCAGGGAGACCGTCCCGATGACGGTCGAGAAGATCCCTCCGCCCTTCCCCATGTCGACCGGATTCTTCGTCAGGAAACCGACGTCGATGACGGGCAGGCCCTTCCTCAGGACGAAAACGATGATGAAGACCAGGACTCCGATCGTCATGGCCGTCATGACCCAGAGGAGGGCGGTCGCGACGCGCTGCTCGAGCCGTGGCCCCAGCCTCATCGTCCCGGACCTCCGCGTCGCGACGAGGTGACGTTGGCGACGGTATTCAGGATCATGATGATGACGAACAAGACGACGCCCGTGGCGAAGAGGGCCTGGCGGTGCTCGCCGGCCGCGTAGCCCATCTCCAGGGCGATGTTCGAAGTCAGCGTCCGGACCGGGTCGAGGATCGAATGCGGCACGCTGATGGCGTTGCCGGCGATCATGATCACGGCCATGGTCTCACCGACGGCCCGGCCCATGCCCAAGATGATGGAGGCGATGATGCCCGACCGCGCCGCCGGAAGGATGACCATCTTGACCGTCTGCAGCTTGGTCGCTCCGAGGGCCAGCGAACCCTCCCGGTAGGCGGCCGGGACGGCCTGGATGGAGTCCACGGAGATGCTGATGATGGTCGGAAGGACCATGACCCCGAGGATGATGGAAGCGGCTAGGACCGAAAGGCCCGGGCCGCCGAGCTTCTCGCGGATGAAGGGTATGAGGATAACGACACCCATGAAGCCGTAGACGACGGAAGGGATGCCCGCCAGGAGCTCGATGACGGGCTTGATGACCCGGCGGACCCGCCGGGAGGAGAATTCGGTCAGGACGATGGCGCAGGCCAGCCCGAAGGGAATCCCGACGGTCATCGCGCCGGCCGTGACGTAAAGGGAGCCGACGATCATCGGCCACAGGCCGAAGCTCTTCTCCAGGGGATACCAGTCCCGGCCGGCGAGGAAGCTCTTCACGCCGTATTTGAACATCACGGGCGTGCCCTCGCCAAACATGAAGATGGTGATGACGGCCAGAACGGAAACAGCGGAAAAGGCGATCATGAGGAGGGCCAGGCGGATCAGCCGGTCCCTCCGCTCGAGCCGGTTCATGAAACGGTCTCCCCTCCTCCTTCATCCCCGGTTCGAGAGCGGCTCATCGGGCGGGGATGAGCCCCTCCTTCTTGATGAGCTCCTGTCCTTCCGCGGAGAGCACGAAATCGATGAATTCCTTGGCCAGCCCCGAGGGCTCGCCGCGGCTCAGGAACAGGAAGGGCCGGACCAGCTTGTAGCGGCCCTCGAGGATGTTATTCTCGTTGCCCTCCACGCCGTCAAGGCTGAGCGCCCGGACTTCCTCGTTGACGAGCCCGAGCGAGATGAAGCCGACGGCATAGGGATCGTTGGCCACGATCTCGCGGACCGTGCCGTTGGAGTCCTCCGTGATGGCCCCCTTGAAGATCCTCGCCTTCCCCATGACGAGCTCCTGGAAGGCGCCTCTGGTGCCCGAGCCTTCCTCGCGGGTTACGACGGTGATCTCCCGGTCGGGGCCGCCGAGCATCATCCAGTTCCGGAGGCTGCCCTCGAACATCTCCTTGATCTGCTCGAGGGTCGCACCCCGGACGGGATTCGACGGGTTGACGACGATCGCCAGGCCGTCGCGCGCGACAACGATCTCATGGAGGATTTTCTCCTCCGGCTTGAGTTCCCGGGAGGACGTTCCAATCTGACAGGCCCCGCTCAGACAGGCCTGGATGCCGGCACTCGAGCCGCCGCCCTGGACATTGACGCCGATCCCGGGATGCCTTTCCATGAAGACCTCCGCCCACTTATCGGCGAAGGGCTGGACGCTTGTCGACCCGGCGACGATCAGGCTGGTCTCGGAGCGGTTCCGGCCGCAGCACAGAAGGCAGGCCGCGACGAGGATGATGAGTCCGGTGAAGACGCGGCGTCGCATACGGCAAATACTGATTTGAAGGCGTTCGGAGGGAATTATAAACGAAATCGGGACAGGGTCAAAGCCGAAATTCAGTCGAACGGCACAATGGCGGGCCTCCGGCTGGCGAAATCATCCTCTGTCAGTCCACCGGCAGGTCTCCGGCGTCGAGGGCCCGGAGCCGGGCCTCGAAATCCGCCTTCTTGCCCTCGTATGCCGAAGTCAGCGTTTCGAGCTCACCGAGCAGGGCGTCGATCGTCTTCTTGGCCTCGTGCATCTGCCGGGAGAGGTCGACGACGCGGCTCCCCTGGCGGGCTTGGGAGACTTCGACGAGCTTCCGGCCGAGCTCCTTGAGCGCGGCGTCCCGGCTCTCAACGGCCTTTTCGATTTCGGCCATCCTCGTTTCGAGCGGCCGCAGCGCCCGGGACCTCTCCGTGACGATCTCCGAGCGGAGACGGCGGAGCTCCTTGGGCGTCGGCCTCTCTTCCGTCACGCCGCCGTTGCGCGGCCCGGAGCTTCCGGCCGGCCGTGGCATGACTTCGTCCTGCCATCCGACCTTTTCCAGGAACCGCTGGTATCCGCCCTCGTAGACGATGATGTCGTCGTTGTCGAAGACGACGAGACGCTCGGCCAGGGCGTGGAGGAACATCTCGTTGTGGGTCACCATGACGACGGCGCCGTCGAAGCTGTCGATGGCCTCGAGCAGGGCGTCATTCGACTCGATATCGAGGTGGTTCGTCGGCTCGTCGAGGAGGAGGAGGTTGATCGGCGTCGCGATGAGCCTGCCGAGCAAGACCCGGCTCTTCTCTCCCCCCGAGAGCACGGCGATCTTCTTCAGGGCGTCATCGCCCTCGAACATCATCCCGCCGGCGATGAACCGCGCCCGCTTGGGGTCGCCCTCGGGGTCCGCCGCGGCGATCTCCTCGAGGACCGTGTTCGCCCCGTTCAGCGTGGTGATGTGGGTCTGCTCAAAATAGCCCGGGGTGACCGACTGAGGGGAGGTGATCTCCCCAGACCGGGGCGTGAGGTCCCCCGCGAGGAGCTTGAGGAGGGTCGTCTTGCCGCGCCCGTTCCGCCCGATGACGAAGACGCGGTCCTTGGCGCCGATGCTGATCGAGAACCTCCGGATCAGGGGCCGGTCCGGCGTATAGGCAAAGGAGAGGTCCCGGACATCCATGGCGTACTTATGGAAGGACGGCTTCTCGGCGAAGCTGAATTCCAGGGTCTTGACGGTTTCAAGCCTTTCCCGCTTCTCCATCTTCTCGAGCGACTTGATCCGGGACTGGACGAGCCCCCCCAGCCGGGCCTTGGCGCGGAAGCGCGTGATAAAAAGGTCCATCTCCTTCTTTTTGCGCTCGTCGTTGATCCGCGTCTTCTCGTAGATCTCTTCCTCGGCGGCGATCTGCTCGTAATATTTCCCCGTGTCCCCTTTGATCTTCCGGACCTTCCGCCGGTGGATGCCCAGGATGTGCGTGGCGACGCTGTCCATGAAGCTCCGGTCGTGGGTGATGATCATCATCTCGCCGGGCCAGGCGACGAGAAAGCGCTCGAGCCACCGGATCGACGTAATGTCGAGGTAGTTGCTCGGCTCGTCGAGGAGGAGCATCTGGAAATCCCCGAGGAGGGCCTTGGCCACGTTGAGCCGGACCTGGTAGCCGCCCGAGAGCTCCGCGGGGGCCTTATCGAGGTCCGCCGGCTCGAAGCCGAGCCCGGCGAGGACCTTCTCGACCCGCCAGGTTTCGTCCCGCGCGTCGTGGGCCAAGGCCCCGGCGGCCTCGTCCCGGACAGTGGCGGCGGTGAACCTGATGGCCTGCTCGACGTAGCCGATGCGGTAGTTCCTGGGCCTGGAGATCGCGCCGGCGTCGGGCTCCTCCTCGCCCACGATCATCCGGAAGAGCGTCGTCTTGCCGTGGCCGTTCCGGCCCACGACCCCGACACGCTCGCGCCGGTTGATTTTGAAGCTCACGGAATCGAACAGCGACTGCTTCCCGTAGCTCTTCGAAAGGTCATCGACGATGATCATGGGACGATGCGCAAGTTTCCAAACAGAACATTCTACAACAACGGACGCCGGGCGCCTCCGAGCTATTTTCCGATCATCTCCCCCTTAATGGTCTTGGTCTGGTGCCCGCCCTTCGTCACATGCAGCTGAAGGCCTTCGTGTCCGGGCAGCCAGACTTCGGCGAGGACATAGACCGTGAAGTATTCGGTGTAGGAGGGCTCGAAGTTGCCGACCGCGTCGAAGACGATCTGGGGCTCCACGACCGCGGCCTTCTGCGGCTC